>MDTG01095326.1_pt1 | contig 17423 bp, 16 predicted proteins | sample 811421 | NCBI WGS metagenome assembly MDTG01 (sample SAMN05326645, study PRJNA326480) | marine metagenome | isolation source: seawater | place: Pacific Ocean: South East | collected 2011
TAAGACCAATAAGGCCAGATTTTGCCGCGACGTACCCGCAACGATTTGGCCTGCCTATATAACTCGCGATTGAGCACAGATTGATGATCGATCCACCGCCATTTTTTACCATACTAGGTATAAAAGCTTGTGAGCAATGGAAAGGACCACTTAAATTTATCGCCAACATCTGATCCCAGTCTTCCTCTGAGTGTTGCATAAAGCCTTTGATAATCCGGGATCCAGCGTTATTTACTAAAATGTCTACGCGGCCGTGTTTCGAAATCACCTGTTCTGCAGCAGCCATGACTTTTGAACGTTTACTTATGTCAACCTCAATTGAGGATGTCGCTCCTCCAATTTGATTGGAGACCTTTGAAGCGGCGGAAGCATCCCTGTCAGCAATAATCACTGTTGCTCCCTCTTTTGCATAAGCTTTAGATATAGCCTCCCCAATTCCACTTCCGCCGCCAGTTATAACGGCAACCTTATCATTGAGTTTCATCGTAATTTCTCACATTTCATGTTTTAGGGCTTGTCTGATCACGGTCAAGAATAGCCTGATTGCACTATAAAATTAGTGAGAAGGAAAATGTAAAAAATCAAGATGATATTTTCCCGCCATGAAGTATGCAAATCGTGCAATTCAAGATTTGCATGATGTCGATGGCGACCCCTCAGGCCACACAACACTGCACATCAGACATCTTTGGGGGAACAATTCACATCGGACTTGATCTAATGAGTATTAATAGTCAGGATTAGCCAACGTCGCAGATCCCGCGTCTCGATTTAAGCAAGGGCCTACAATGAATTTGATTTCTAATAAAGACATTCTGATTTTTCATGCCATCCCGAATGGCAGGTTAAATACGTGGTTGGGATATTCCCTGATAGTCGTACTTGGAAGTTGCCTTGTAACTTTATCGTCAAAGGTTCAGGTCCCTTTCTATCCTGTGCCTATGACCCTACAAACCATGACCGTGCTTATGTTGGGTATGGCCCTCGGTTGGCGCCTCGCGGGAGCAACAATTCTTCTCTATTTAGTTGAAGGGGCATTAGGCTTGCCCGTTTTCGCCGGCACGCCGGGAAAAGGAATGGGTTTGGCCTATATGCTGGGAACCACAGGGGGGTATCTTTTTGGTTTCCTTATCGCGGCAACAGTATGTGGATGGTTGGCAGAGCGGGGTTGGGGACACAACTTTGTCGCCACTGCTGGATGTATGGTCGTTGGCAATTTGGTGATATACTTGTTCGGTATATCGTGGCTAGGTGTCGTTCTCGGCTGGGACAAACCACTTCTTGAATGGGGAGTTCTACCTTTCTTATGGGGCGATCTTCTAAAAATAACCCTTGCCGCGATTATGATGCCACTTGCTTGGAAAATAATTGCCAAACGTTGATATTCACCGTGCTCTCGATATTGGCAAATTGATTTAGTCGTCTGGTATTATGTGATTCCATTCACAAATAATACCCGCGCTATTGGCAAGATTTTATACCAGCTTCAAGTTTCAAATGATTTAATCCCATGGCTATCCGTGAAAATGATGGTGGCCTTAATCGTATCTGACCCTAGTTAGAGACCGTGATCGCTCTCATTCTTTATGGTGTGAATGCCGAATTGTTTGACAAGGTCGAATACGGCCGCATCCGGGATATGGGTAAAAATTTAGTGCTAATTCTGCTCGGTATATGGGTGGTGAAAATTTATCATAGGTTCGTTGATCGACAAGAAGTCGGAGCCAAAAGAATGAGGTATGTGTGATGCCAGTGATAACAGTGACATTAATGGAAGGCTATGATGCGCAGACCCGCTCGGAGCTATGCACCCGTTTGACCGATGCTGTGACCGACACAATTGCAGCACCACTTGATGGTGTGACTGTGGTCATTAACGAAGTGCCAGCGGCAAATTATATGCGAGGCCGACAGCAACGAACCCCTGGTGCAGCGAAATCCAAAACTTAAAAGGTGGAGCCAAAAGAATGATTCTATGCAAGTTCACACTTTCGGTTAGCCTTTTCGCAGCGTCATTTATGTTGGGCGCAATCAAAAAACAATCTTTATTATGACCTCAGCTGAAGCCCTGCATAAAGAGAGCATTATCATTGACGGTGTGTGCCCTCTAACTATGGAGAAGGCCAATGTTGATTGGTATTTCGATGGTGGATTGACGGTCGCAGTTCCCACAGTCGCAATCCGTGAACCGGCGGAACAGACCTTGCGAAACCTAGGAGCTTGGCTTCGATTCATTGAGACAGATAACCGGTTGAGGCTTGTCAAAGGGACCAATGACGTTGAGCAAGCAAAAGCGGCAGGTCAAATGGGGATTGTCTTTCATTTGCAAGGAACCGATCCGGTTGAGGATGATTTGAATTTACTTGATGCCTACAAAACATTGGGTGTCGGCATGGTGCAGTTAACCTATAACGTGAAAAATCGTGTCGGGGATGGCGCATGTGAACGCACCGATGACGGCCTAAGCATATTCGGCCTTGAGCTGGTGAAAAGATGCAATGAATTGGGGATAATTGTTGACGGTTCGCATACAGGAAACCGAACAACCTTGGAGGCGATCGAGGCTGCCACAAAACCTTTCGTGTTTTCACATGCGAATTCAAAAGCCCTCTTTGACTCGCCAAGAAATATTACCGATGAACAGATGAAGGCTTGTGCGGCGACCGGAGGTCTTGTGGGAATTGTCGGCTTTCCAGGCTTTTTGGGTACTGAAGCCCGACCAACCCTAGAACGGTTTATTGCCTTTATTGATTACGCGGTTGAACTCATTGGCCCAGAACACGTCGGGTTGGGAATCGACTATTACATGGGGATGTCTCCAATAATTCCGGACGATAAGGCAATAGCACGATACAACGACGCCATCTCTACTGGTCGCTGGAATTCTGCAATATACCCGCCGCCTCCGCATTACTATCCGACCGGCATAGAAACGCCGCGCACTTTGATCAATTTAACTGAGGGACTACTTGACCGAGGATACCCAAAGGAAACTGTCGCCAAAATAATGGGTGAAAATTGGTTGCGTGTCTTCAAAGAATGCTGGCAGGTAGATAATGACCTCAGTTAAGTTCACTCACGTTCTTAGCCTTCTCGCAGCGTCACTGTGACCATGACCGTTTTCCCATCAATGTATGCCCGGCTCCGGGATGTGACCCTTCATTATGTGAGTGCCGGGACCGGTGATCCGGTCGTATTACTGCATGGTTGGCCGCAAACTTGGTATATGTGGCAGAAGGTCATTCCAATTTTGGCGGAACGGTATCGGGTTATCGCGCCGGATATGCGTGGCCTTGGACAATCCAGTCGACCCGCGGAAGGATACGATAAGAAAACCATTGCGGCGGATATTGTTGAGCTTATTCACGATCACCTGGGCCTAGGTCCCGTTTATCTGGTTGGTCACGACTGGGGTGGACCGGTCGCATTCTCATACGCCGTTCACAATCCAGATCGGGTAACTAAACTTGCACTGTTGGACGTGCCCATCCCCGGTGATGGAACAGATGTTTTCTGGGCGGGCCGGTGGCATCACCCATTCCATTGGATCACAGATGTGCCAGAGGCGCTTACCGTCGGACGGGAGCGGATCTATCTTGAATATTTCTACCGCACGTTTGGAGCCAGTCCGGATGCCATCGATGCCGAGGCTATGGAGATCTATATCGAAGCCTATTCTCAACCGGGCGCCATGCGCGCTGGCTTCAATTATTACCGTGCGACACCGACGGACGTGCAGGATAACGAGGCTGCGCTGAAGGCTGGTGGTAAACTGAAGATGCCCGTATTGGCGCTGGCCGGATCGAAAGGCCGGGGACGCGGTGCTCGTATGGTTTTGGATTCAGCACGTCGAATTGCTGAAAAGGTCTCCGGCGGAGAGATCTCGGATACGGGCCATTGGTTGGTTGAGGAGAAGCCGGACGTTGTTGCCGAGGAACTCATGGAGTTTTTTCAAGATTAAGCCCGAACCTGTTGTGCGCACAGCTGCTCAGAGAAAGTTTGATGCTCATCAGACCTAAATTAAGGTCAGTAATCTGTTTTATGAAATTTAAACAGCTCACCAAAGAATTTTACGTTTTGGATATGGTCTGGGCAAACCTTGGAGACGCATTGTGGTTAACTACAAGCTTTCTCCTGTATCCGCAGCAGAAGCCCAACCATTAGAGCGCAAATTGACCCAGGGAGATTAACAGGTCACTAATTGGATCTGATAAGGGATTAATTGGTTTCATCGCAGTAATGGTCCAGCGGATCTTCTGGGTCTAAACATGGGGAGGCACCTTTGAACGGGTTTCCAAAAAAAGACGATGTGATCGTTCATTTTGCCCATCCGGCCTACCAGTTCGGAAGTTGCCTAGAATCACGCGACCCGAGGGTAAATTTTATTGAGACACGGACGCATCAAGAAACAAGCGCAAGGATCAATGAGGGCCATGTATTGGTGGTCACTGGGCTTTGGCAAAATGTCTATATAGAGACGGGCGTTAACCTCAAGTTTATCCAGGCTTGTGGAGCAGGTTACAATCAGTTTGACCTTGATGCGCTAGCCACCAAGGGATTGCGTTTTGCGAATGCGTCAGGCGTTAATGTTAATGCCGTCAGCGATCACGCTATCGCTTTGATGCTTGGCCTAGTCAGGAAGATCCATCACGCTCGCGATAATCAGCATGCTAAATATTGGCGTGGCATGATCTCTGACATTAGTCAGCGTGAGGCCGAACTGGCAGGAAAAACTCTCATTATATTTGGCATGGGGGCTATCGGCAGTCGGCTCGCCAAACTTGCCAAAGCATTTGATATGAATGTCATTGGAATTCGGCGGAACATTAATCCAATCAAGGGTCTCGTTGACGAGGCCTACACACCTCAGCAATTTTTCGGATTGCTGCCTCGCGCTGATTTTGTTGTTCTAACCTGCCCCTTGACTGACGAGACGGCAAATATCGTCAACGGTGCGGCGCTCGCAGCCATGCGTAACGACGCCTATCTTATCAACGTGGCGCGTGGCGGTTGTGTCGATGAACCAGCCTTAGTAGAGGCGTTGTCATCAGGCACTATTGCAGGCGCGGGAATCGACACAACGGTTGAGGAGCCGCTCGCCGCCAATTCAGCGCTTTGGGATATGCCTAACGTTATCCTAACCCCGCATACTGCCGGAGAAACTCAAGCCTATGAGGAAAACGTGCTTGATATTTTATTGGATAATTTAGACCGTCTTTGTCGGGGCGAAATGGAGCTCCATAACCAGATCATCTGATCAAAACCCGGGCTGGAAGTGGACTATTTTGTGCCCCGTGCTGGGTTGGTGTCGATGCTTTGGTAAATTGTAATACAGTTGTTAGTGTGAGTCGGGTTTTACGGAGATATTTTTATCATGGCAGGTTCGTCAGCCACATCGGTTTGGTCTGACCAATTATCACCACGCTTTACGCCGTGCACGGGTAGGGGGCTTCAATCTAGACCGCTAAATACTTCTCCCGCACCTCGGCATTGGCTTCCAATTCGGCGATGGTGCCTTCGTAGCGCATTTCTCCAGATTCGATAATATAGGCCTTGTCCGACACAAGCTTGGCAAAATGCAGGTTCTGTTCGGACAGCAGGACCGTCAGCCCGGCGGTTTTGAATTCGGCGATGACCTCGGCCATTTTCTCGACGATCACCGGCGCGATCCCCTCCGAGGGTTCATCGAGCAAGATCAGTTTCGGGTTGCCCATGAGGGTCCGTGCGATGGTTAGCATCTGCTGTTCGCCGCCGGACAAGTGGCCACCCAGGTTGTAACGACGCTCCGCCAGGTTGGGGAATAGATCGAACAGGGTGTCCGTCGTCCAGGTGGGGGTGTCGTGTCGGGCCGGGCGGCGGCCAACCTCTAGGTTCTCCATCACCGTGAGATCGGAGAAAATCCGCCGTTCCTCGGGTACGTAACCTAGGCCCAAATGACAGATGCGGTGTGAGGTCCAGGAGGTGGTTTCCGTGCCGTCGAAGGTTATGCGGCCGTCGCGGGGGCGGACCATGCCGATGGCGCTTTTGATGGTCGTCGTCTTACCGGCGCCGTTGCGGCCCAGGAGGCTGACAACTTCGCCGGCTTCGACGCGGAGCGACACGCCGTGCAGGATGTGGGCGCCGCCGTAGAAGGTATGGATATCGCTGATCTCAAGCATGATCGCCGTCTCCGCCGAAGGTCGTGCCGCCGCCCAGGTAGACTTCCTGGACAGCCGGGTTGGCGCGGACGTCGTCGACGGAGCCTTCAGCCAGCAGCTGGCCCCGGTTTAGGACTAGAACCCGATGTGCGTTCTCAAATACCACGTCCATGTCGTGTTCCGTGAACAGAACGCTGACGCCGCGCTCGGCGACGATGTCGGCGGTCAGCTTCATGAGTGCGCGGCGTTCACCCGGTGCCATGCCGGCAGTGGGTTCGTCCATGAGCAGGAGCGCCGGGCCGTGTGCCAGGGCGACAGCCAGCTCCAGACGCTTCAAATCCCCGTAGGCAAGGATGTTAGCGGCCCGGTCAGCCTGATCTTTCATGCCGATCAGGCCTAGGAGCGCCATGGCGTCGTCCCGGTAGAGCTTGGCTGCCCGGGTGAAGGCGGAAAATGCCTTTCGGTTATGGGAGATCAGGGCCATCTGCACGTTTTCCACTACCGACATGGAAGCGTAGACGGCAGTGATCTGGAAGGTCCGGCCGACGCCTAGGCGCCAGATGTCGCGGGGCTTCATGCCGATCAGCTCGCGGCCGTCCAGGTAGACGGAGCCCCTATCCGGGGCAAGGATACCGTAGAGCATGTTGAAGCAGGTTGATTTGCCCGCCCCGTTTGGGCCGATCAGGGCCAGCAGTTCGCCCTTCGCCAGGGTGAAGGAAACATCGTCGACGGCACGGTTGCCGCCGAAGGACTTTGACAGGTTTTGGACGGTCAGGAAACTCATTGTGCAGCCTCATCCTTGGGCGCGCGGCCAAGTAGGGCCTTTACCTGATCGACGGCCCCGGCCAGACCGCCCGGCAGCAAGATTGCGATGAAGATTATCAACAAGCCCAGCAATAGACGCCAGTATTCGAACCGCGACAACCAGTCCTGAAGTAGGGTGAACACGCTGGCCCCGGCTATGGGCCCGGTGAGCGATTGCACGCCGCCCAGGAATACCATGATCAGCGCGTCGAAAGAGGTGGCGATCTCCATCTCGGTCGGGAACACACTACCCTTTGCGAAGACGAACAGGCCGCCGGCCAGGCCGGCCATGGCGCCGGCGAATACGAAGGCCATCCATTGGATCAGCTTGACGTTCATGCCAATGGCTTCGGTCCGGAGCGCGGAATCGCGCGTGCCGCGAAGCGCGTAACCAAAGGGGGTGTGCGCCATGGCGCGGAGTATCAGTACGCCCCCGACGCCGAGGATTAACACTAGGTAGTAATAAACGCTGGGTTCGCTGGCCCAGGCGGAGGGCCAGATGCTGAGCATGCCGTCATCGCCGCCGGTGACCTCGTCCCATTGGAAGACTATGGACCACAGCACTTGTGCGCAGGCCAAGGTCAGCATTGCGAAGTAAACGCCCGTGAGGCGGACGCAGAACCAGCCGATGATTAGTGCGGCGAAACCCGCACCCAAGGGCGCCAGCATCAACGCCAGTTCCATAGGCGTGCCAGCGTACTGGACGAACAAGGCGGCCACGTAGGCGCCACCGCCGTAAAAGGCCGCGTGGCCGAAGGAGACGAGGCCGCCGACGCCCAGAATGTAATGTAGGCTGGCGGCGAACAGGCAGAAGATGATGATGTCGGCAAACAGGACAGACAGGAAATTGATGCCCGATAGGGGCACCAGGGCCAGGGCCACGATGATCACCGCGACGATGATCCGGCCGTTTGAATCGAGTTGGCGGAAGGGCTTCGGCGGCGGCCCTTGAGAGCCGTGATCACCAGCGGCCTCAGGCTTGCCGAAAAGGCCCCAGGGTCGGATCACCAGAACCACGGCCATGACGATGAACATGAGCACCAAGGTTGAATTGGGCAGGAAACGGATACCGTAGACCTGCAATACGGAGATCAGCATGGCCGCCACAAAGGCGCCCCAGATGGATCCCATGCCGCCGGTCACCACAACAACGAAGATTGGCGCGAGGATGCCAAAATCCATGAGCAGGTTGGCGCTGCCCTTGGGCAACTGGGCGGCACCACCGATGCCGGCTAGGAAGGCGCCCAGGAAGAACACGCCGGAGAACAGAACCGATTGATTGACGCCCAGGGCCGAGACCATCTCGCGGTCTTGCGTCGCGGCGCGGACCAGTATGCCGACGCGGGTCTTGGTGAACAGGTACCAAAGCCCAATCAGCACGACCATGGCGAGGGCAATAAGAACCAGGTCATAAGAGGGGACCCGTTCACCGAAGATCTCGACGACGCCCTCGAAGCCCGGCGCGCGCGGACCAAACAGGTCTTCGGGACCCCAGATAAGGAGTGCCATGTCCTGGATCACCAGGATCACACCGAAGGTGGCGACTAGTTGGAACAGTTCCGGTGCCTTGTAGATGGGCTTCAGGACGCAGATCTCGATGATCATGCCGATCAGTCCCACCGCTAATCCGGCGACCAGGATCGACGCCCAAAACCCGATAATGCCCGGCAAAATGGTCATCGACGAGTAGGCGATGTAGGCGCCCAGCATGTACAGCGACCCGTGCGAGAAGTTCACAACCCGGGTGACCCCGAAGATGATGGATAGTCCCGACGCTACCAGGAACAGGGCGGAGGCGTTCGCCATGCCGGTTAGCAATTGCGCGAAATAAAAGGCCATGGCGGCAGTTCAGCCCGGTCTAGTCGGGAAAGGGAAAAGGGGACGGGGCGCGTTTGTGGCGCGCCCCGTCGGGGTCAGGCAGGTTATTTGGCCGGACGCATCTTCATGACTTCGGCGTCCGAAGGCAGGTACTTGGCGCCATCCTTGAAGGCCCAGTCGACCATCATGCCCTTGCCGTCTTTGACAGCGATCTTGCCGACCCAGGCGCCCATGGTGGACTGGTGGTCGATCTTGCGATAGTGGACCTTGCCCATGGGGGTATCGACGTTCAGGCCTTCGAAGGCGTTGACCAGCTTTTCCGTATCGGTGGAGCCGGCCTTCTTAAGTGCGGCGGCGACAGAGAGCATCGTGTTGTAGCCGACGATGGAGCCGATGCGTGGGTAGTCGTTGAACTTCTTCTGATACGCGTCAACGAACTTCTGGTGAGCTGCATCCTTGATTGCGTACCAGGGATAACCCGTGACGACCCAACCGGCTGGTGCGTCACCCTTCAAAGGGTCAAGATATTCGGGCTCGCCGGTCAGCAGGCCTAAGGTCAGGCGGCCCTTAAACAAGCCACGCAGGTCTCCTTCGCGGACGAATTTCGCCAGGTCACCGCCGAAAGTTACGTTGTAGATGGCGTCAGGCTTGGCCGCTTCGATGGCCTGCACTTCGGCGCCGGCATCGATCTTGAAAAGGCCGGGCCACTGCTCGGTGACGAATTCCACGTCTGGACGGATCGCCTTGAGAACCTTTTTGAATGCGCCGACGGCATCCTTGCCGTAGGCGTAGTTGGGCGCGATCGTGGCCCATTTCTTGGCCGTGGAAACCTTCGCTGCGGCCTCTGCTAGCATGGCGGCCTGCATGTAGGTCGACGGGCGCAGGCGGAAGGTGTAGCGATTGCCCTTCGCCCACACCAATGCATCGGCCAGGGGTTCCGCGGCCAGATACAGTCGTTTCTTCTGACCCGCGTAGGAGGTCAGCGCGAGGCCAATGTGGCTGAACAAGGATCCAGAAATCATCACGACACCGTCACGCGTGAACAGTTCCTCAGCGATCTTCACGGCCTCGCCAGGCTTACCCTGGTCATCGCGAGAGACAATCTCGAGCTTCTTCCCCAATACCCCGCCAGCGTTGTTGATCATGTCAATCGCGAGTTCGGTACCTTTCTTATATGGGATTGTGTGGGCGGGAAGGCGTTTGTAGCTGTTGATGTCACCGATCTTAATAGTATCGGCGGCCATTGCGTTGACGCCCCAAACGGCGGAAACCGCCGCAACAAGTCCGCCCGTCAGAAATTTTGAAAGTCTCATGTCGTGTCCTCTCTGTTGATGCCAATGTAGATGCCTTGGCTTTGCTTGGTTGAAAATCTATTTCGCCACTTGTAGTGATTCTGTCTCGATCAGTCGGTCGATGCGTTTGCGGTATACGTTGGCACCCTTGTCGATGGCAAGACGCAACGTCGGTGGACTGGCCGCCCGCTCCTCTTCGGCCTGAATGGCTTCAAGGATCGCTTTATCTTCGTCGAAGGCTATCTTGAACATTGCATCCATTTGCGTGGCCACTTGATCGTCGTCGATGGCCGTGTTGCGGATGTGCATCCATCGATCAATGGTGTAGTTCTTAGTGATGGGCGTCATGAAGTGAATGGCGTAAATTTGACAACCCTCGTGACGACGGGCCTCCGGCAGTTGCAATGCGGTTTCCACGCTGCCGAAATCGATAACAGCGGTGCAAGGGAGGTGAAGGTAATAATAATGCCATCGATCCACGTTGCCACCGAAATTTCCATACTGTTGGAAAAAGCCGATCGGTGGAGAATCCCTGATCCAGCGCCACGCGATAATGTTTTTGTCTGTAATCTCAAACTCGACGGGAATGTCTTCACTGGCCGCACTTCCGAGCGTTGTCGGATGCACCCAGCTAACATGCGCAGGGTCGACAAGGTTTTCGGCAACGCTGAGATAATTGCACTTGAGATGAAGAGCCTCTCCCAGATGCGCTTCCCAGGCCGGATCTTCGAATTGGGGAAGATCGAAAACATCCGCCGTATCTGCATACTCACGCTCACCCATCCAAATCCAGACGATACCGTGCCGTTCGTAAGTCGGATAGGCATGGACCTTCGCCGAGGGTGGGATGTTGCTTTGGCCAGGGACCCGTTTGCAGACGCCGTCGCCGCCGAACGTGAGGCCGTGGTAGCCACAGACGATCTGGTCCCCGACCAACTGACCCTTGGAGAGAGGGAGGAACTTATGGGGGCAACGGTCATCAAGTGCGACAACCTGACCATCTAAAGTTCTGTAGGCCACTATATTGCGTTCGAGTATTGTGATCGATGTTAACCGGCTCTCAAACTCACTAGCCCAACCCGCAACATACCACGCGTTGTTGACAAACTTCATTGCCAAAACACCGCTCTCTTCAGAGTTGTCAAACGCAATAAACGTTTAAACACTGTGGAAAGGTGAGTATGACGACATAATTGAAAGTGACCTAACGTCCCTGGACAAACGTTCGCGAGCCTTAAGTTATTGTTTGTATTCAAATAACTCTGTATGGGCAGCGAGCCCGTGTCAACCGCTTTGTCATTTCATGTCTTGAGGCCGAATTGGGTATTTACCGAAGAACTTACCGCGAATTGAAAGGCGATCCGGTTTCGCCCTTCGCATTTGTTGGATTAAGCTGTCGGTGAGGACTTATGAGTATGGATGATATGATAGAACCATGCACCAGTAATGCCAGCGGTGCCGGAATGATCGGGCGTGATCGCACCGAGCGCGTCGCACGACGCTATGACTGGCTATTGAAGGAAGCTGAAAGTCCTTATGAATGGGCGTTCGCCTGGCGGACGGAAGTCAACCGTGGCGGCTTCCGTGCCGTCGACTTCCTGATGAAAACGGTGGTTGATCCCGGTAAGTGCATCGGGTGTGCGTCCTGCGTGACCATTTGTCCGGTTGATGTGTTCGACTACGCGGACGAAGTGGCAGTGAATGCTCGGCCCGAGGAAATCAGAAAGCTCATTGGCTCAATTGGTCGCGCGCCCCAACAACGAACCACCGGATATCTCGATTGCCCCGGCGAAGCGAAAGATATAGAGGCAGTCGGATGACACGTCCAGACGGCTGAATTGATCCAAAATCTTGCTGGTTCCGCAACCTCGCGCTATCAAAAGTTATGTTCTTTTGGCTGTCGAAGATTTTGTGGTTTCTTGTACATCCGCTGAACCTCTTGTTTGTCGGGATTTGTGCGATCGCCATTTGTTTCCTGTTTCGTTGGAACCGGACAGCCCGGGCTATTTCCTACTCCATGACGATCGTTTGCATCGCCATCGCGACATTACCCATCGGAATATCCGTGGTGCAGGAATTGGAGAACCGATTTCCAGCAAACCCTGAATTGCCCGCCCAGATTCATGGGATTGTGGTTTTAGGCGGCGTTCTTGATGCGAAGATGACACGCGCGCGCGGCAAATTGTCGGTCAACGACGGGGTAGAGCGCATTTCCGAGGTCAAAGTGCTTCTAGAACATAGTCCCGAGGCGCGGATCGTTTTCAGCGGGGGATCAGGCAATCCATTGGACCAGGAAAATAAAGAGGCTCACGTCGCGCCAGATGCATTTCGGCTGTTCTCTATTGATCCGGATCGTGTTTTATTCGAAGACCAGTCGCGAAACACATTTCAGAACGCCAAATTTACCTTTGATATTGTCAAACCAAAAAGGGAAGAGAATTGGGTTTTGGTTACCTCCGCCTTCCATATGCCAAGAAGCGTTGGAACATTTCGCAAGGCTGGATGGCGGATCATTCCCTATCCAGTAGATTTTTTGACGACAGGTGATATTGCATTTCGTCCAAGCTTCAATTTCAGGCGCGGCATCTCCGGATTTTCGAAAGCCTTTCATGAGTGCTTGGGATTGTTGTTCTACTGGTTGACGGATCGTTCGGATTCTTTGTTTCCGGTTCCCGACCAGTAATTGTTAACGGTTACGTGGCATGTTCCCGCGAGTGAATGATCGGGAAGTATTATATGAGACCTATGTATCGAAAATTGGTTTGCACTTGGGTTTTGGCTCTGGCTATCGGCAACGGCTTGCCCGCAATGGCAAAACCCGTCACACCGCCACCGCCTTTTCCGGCGTGGCTGGAGTCTCTGAAGGCGGAGGCGACGGCAAAGGGCGTTGGAAAGGCGACCCTTGAACAGGCCTTAGGAGGCGTAAAGCCCATACCACGGGTCATTGAATTGGACCGCCGCCAGCCGGAATTCACGCTGACTCTCGGCGGCTACTTTAAGAAAGCCATCTCGGCGAAGCGAATAGCGACGGGCAAGGAGATGCTTAAGAAACACGCGCCGCTATTGCGTCGCGTGTTCGAACGCTATCGCGTGCAGCCCCGGTTTTTGGTGGCGTTTTGGGGATTGGAGAGTAACTATGGACAGTACACCGGCGTTTTTCCGGTTGTCGGAGCCTTGGTGACTTTGTCCCACGATCGTAGGCGTGCCGCGTTTTTTCGCCAGCAACTCTTGGCCGTTCTCCAGCTGATCGACAAAGGCCATTTCCCTTCAGACGTAAGAGGGTCTTGGGCGGGTGCGATGGGTAATCATCAATTTATTCCATCAACTTATAGAGATTTTGCTGTCGACTTTGATGGTGATGGAAAGTGCGATCTTTGGAATAGTCTACCGGATATTTTCGCGTCTGCTGCGAACTATCTCAGCAAATCCGGGTGGCAAAAAGACCGCACATGGGGACGGGAAGTTCGGTTGTCACCATCCTTTGATATCGGGTTATCGGGATTGGAAACCCAGAAGTCCTTGGCGGAATGGAATACGCTGGGTGTGCAGCAGGTCAACGGAGAACCCTTGCCTAATGTGGCGATTGATGATGCCTCGGTCTTACTGCCTGCAGGTTATCGTGGACCTGCGTTTCTGATCTATAATAATTACCGCACAACAATGGTATGGAATCGATCTCATCTCTATGCCCTTGCAGTTGGACATCTCTCCGATCGTTTAGTCGGCAAAGGCAAATTACGTTCGGATCTAGGCGACGTTAGCCCACTTAGCCGGCATGATATCTTCGACTTGCAGCGTCGTTTAAACGCTTTGGGGTTCAACGCGGGGAACCCTGATGGCCGGACCGGACCGATGACGTGGAAAGCCATCAAGGAGTATCAACGCAAGCATAGCCTACCTGCCGACGGGTTTCCCAACTCTCAACTTATCAAACACGTAAGAAAACAGTCATGAGGTGTCGGGCAACCACAAGATCGAGTGATTTAGCTTGTTTTTTATACTAAATATAGGCCACACTCAAATGGCATTTTAGATGGGTACGTTTATGTTTTGGCGCGCCAGCGTGATGCGATTAGGGATGGTTGCGGCGATTATGGTGATCGTTAGTTCTTGTGCGGAGACCCAACTGGCGATCGACTCCGTAAAGCGAGTTGCCGATGTTGTAGAAGAGAAGTCGCAGGCCCGCTACAAGGTCGGTAACCCATACCAGATCGGCGGCAACTGGTACTACCCCAAGGAAGATTATGATTTCGATGAGACTGGAATTGCGTCGTGGTACGGCGCAAAGTTTCATGGTCGTAAGACTGCCAACGGTGAAATCTACGATATGAATACGCTTACCGCTGCGCATCGCACTTTGCCGATGCCGAGTTATGTTCGGGTTACCAATTTGGAAAACGGTAGAAGCCTTGTGGTTAAGGTTAATGATCGCGGGCCTTTCGCGAAAGGCCGGATCATCGACATGTCCCGCCGTGGGTCCCAGTTGCTTGGATTTCAAAAGCAGGGAACCGCGAAAGTGCGAGTCCAGATTCTCGCGGACAAGAGCCGGGCTTTGGCGGTTCGGATGAAGAAGCAATTCGAATTAAAGGAGGTTGGTTCGCCGATAACGGTGAAGCGTTTGCCTAAAGCGAAGGTGGACGCGGTATCACTTCCGCCGCCCCCAGGTGCCAAGGTATCCTCCCATCAAGTAAGTTTCTCTGTTGCTGCAACGCCGCGGGCCCCCGCGCCCGCACCGCAGCAGGCGACGAAGACGGCGCCTGCTTCGTCGCGACCTGTCACGGGGGAGATGTCACAGAGGAGCGTCAGCGCCTCCAACATTTTTGTTCAGGCCGGCGCATTCGGCGAGTATGCCAATGCGAATCGCGTTCAAGCGCGCTTGGCATCCGTTGGGTCGGTTAAAATTTCAAGTGTGTTGATCAACGGTCGCGATCTGTATCGGGTCTGGGTGGGCCCGCTTGCTAGCGTCGCAGATGCGGATCGGATACTGGAAACTGTGGCGCGTGCCGGATTCTCGTCGGCACGCATCATTGTTGAATAGTCATCAATTCGGAGAGATCTGAAAAATGATTAAGAATCAGTCGTGTGTCGTGGTTCCTCTCCGCGTTTTAGTGTCGGTATTGTGTATGGTCTCAGGATTGGCATGGCCAACCGAAGCCATCGAAACTCCCGCCACATCCGCTGTCGTCATTGAAGTTGCTACGGGAGAGATCTTACTCGACAAGAATGCCGATGTTCCCATGGCGCCGGCGTCGATGAGCAAGCTGATGACGCTCTATTTGTTGTTTGAACGGCTGAAAGACGGATCGTTGTCCCTTGATGATACGTTTCGTATCAGTGAAAACGCTTGGCGGAAGGGTGGTGCCAAGAGCGGCAGTTCCACCATGTTCCTGCCGCCGCGAAAGCGGGTTAGGGTAGAGGACCTGATCCGGGGTATCATTGTCCAGTCGGGAAATGACGCATGCATCGTCGTCGCCGAAGGCCTATCCGGCAGCGAAGAGGCGTTTGCTGCGGAGATGACCGAACGTGGTCGCGAGATCGGGCTGCGGAATTCAACCTTTCGGAATTCCACCGGTTGGCCGCACCCTGAGCATCGAATGACTCCGCGTGACCTCGCCACACTATCGGCTTCCCTGATTAAGAAGTTTCCCGAGTTCTACCATTATTTTCAAGAAGCGGAGTTTACTTACGGAGGCATTCGCCAGATGAACAGGAACCCATTACTTTATAAGGAAATGGGCGCAGACGGCTTGAAGACAGGATACACCCGTGAATCTGGATATGGGCTTGCGGCTTCGGCACTTCGTGGGGAAAGGCGGATTATCCTGGTGGTCAATGGCCTCGAGTCCAAGAAAGCTAGAAGTCGAGAACCGGAACGCCTCATCGAATGGGCCTTCCGAGAGTTCAACAACTACGCTTTATTCAAGGCTGGCGAACAACTTGATGAAGCGCCTGTGTGGCTGGGTAAGAGCGGCCGGGTGCCGTTGCTCATCAAAGAAGATGTTATCTTGACGTTCCCGCGAAAGCATCGGCGTAAGATGAAAGTGAAGCTGGTTTACGACGGCCCTATTCCGGCGCCTATTCGACGAGGTACGGAAGTTGGAAAGGTGGTCGTCAGTATTCCCGGGCAGGCCGATCTTTCAGTCCCCGTTTTGACCGGCGCCGATATTGAGCAATTGGGATTGTTCGGCCGCCTATGGTCGGCCGTGTCAACGATCCTACTAGGTCAGACAGGTTCCTGATCGCGCGGCATGGCGGAAGGCCTGTTCATTACCTTTGAAGGGGTAGAGGGAGCTGGCAAGTCGACCCAGCTTCGGCGACTCGGTGACGCCTTGAAGCAGGCGGGCATTGACGTGGTGCGAACCCGTGAACCCGGCGGGTCGCCGGCAGCAGAGGAAATTCGAACAATGCTGGTGTCTGGGGAGCCCCAGCGTTGGTCTCCGGAGACTGAATTGTTGCTCCATTGTGCAGCGCGGATGGAGCATGTAGCGTCGGTAGTGAATCCGGCATTGGCGCGAGGCGCGTGGGTGGTGTGTGATCGTTTTCATGATTCTACAGTCGCATATCAAGGGTACGGCCACGGGCTCGGAACGGTCATAGTCGACGAACTTCACCAGATTCTTTTTGGGGCGTTTCAGCCGGACTTAACCATTATCTTTGATCTGCCAGTGGAAGTGGGGCTCGAGCGTACACAGGACCGGGTTGGCGGTGAGGATCGATATGAGCGAATGGACATGGAATTTCATGAGCGCCTTCGCCATGGATTTCTGAATATTGCCGAGCGGAATTCGGGCCGATGTGCAGTTCTTGACGCCGCAAGAGACGAGGACATAGTCTACAGAGACGTGATAACGTGCGTGAACGCGCGCTTTAACCTTGCCTTGGACTGACGTGATCGCAATATGAGCGACGACACGCCTGATGGCGTCCATTCAACACCCGTTTCGAATACTGAGCTTTTAGGTCACCAGGATGCCGAACGGCATTTGAGGCAGGTCTTTGAATCGAACAGGTTGCATCATGCTTGGATGATTTCCGGGCCGCGCGGGATTGGGAAAGCGACGCTAGCGTACCGTTTCGCAAAATACGTACTAGCAAATGCGCCAACTGATACGGGCTTGTTTGGCAACGCTGAATTACCTGATACGCGATCCGATTTGCACCTTGTCCCGGACGATCCCGTGTTCCAGCGGGTCGTCGCTGGTGGCCATGGAGATTTGTTGGTCATTAAACGGACTGAAAATGACCGTGGCATGAAACGTTCCAAAATCGTGGTCGAAGACGTGCGACGGACGAAAAATTTCTTTCACATGACAGCTGGGGAAGGTGGGTGGCGTATTGTCATCGTCGATAGTGCCGATGAAATGAATGTAAA
>MDTG01110199.1_pt1 | contig 17422 bp, 14 predicted proteins | sample 811421 | NCBI WGS metagenome assembly MDTG01 (sample SAMN05326645, study PRJNA326480) | marine metagenome | isolation source: seawater | place: Pacific Ocean: South East | collected 2011
GGCTTCCAGCTGCTTCTCCATGTTCTCCTTGATCTTGTGCATGGGCACGTGGCCCGGCCCCTCGATCATCACCTGCACGTCCTGCTCCCACGCGCGCTTGGTCAGCTCGCCCAGTGTGTAAAGCTCGGCGAACTGCGCCTCGTCATTGGCGTCGGCGATGGAGCCGGGGCGCAGGCCGTCACCCAGTGAATAGGCGACGTCATAGGCCTTCATGATCTCGGTGATCTCGTCAAACTTCTCGTACAGGAAGCTCTCCTTGTGGTGGGCAAGACACCATTTCGCCATGATGGAGCCGCCGCGCGAGACGATGCCGGTCACGCGCTTGGCCGCCAGCGGCACGTAGGGCAGGCGAACGCCCGCATGGATGGTGAAGTAGTCGACGCCCTGCTCGGCCTGTTCGATCAACGTGTCGCGGAACACTTCCCAGGTCAGATCCTCGGCAATGCCGCCGACCTTTTCCAGCGCCTGGTAGATCGGCACGGTGCCGATGGGCACAGGGCTGTTGCGGATAATCCATTCGCGGGTGTCGTGGATGTTGCGCCCGGTGGAGAGGTCCATCACCGTGTCCGCGCCCCAGCGGATCGACCAGACCATCTTGTCCACTTCCTGCGCCACATCGGATGCCACGGCGGAGTTGCCGATATTGGCATTGATCTTGACGAGGAAATTGCGCCCGATGGCCATCGGCTCGGCTTCCGGGTGGTTGACGTTGCTGGGGATGATTGCCCGCCCGCGCGCCACTTCGTCGCGCACGAATTCCGGCGTTACATAATCGGGGATGGCGGCGCCCCAGTCCTGCCCGTCGCGGGTGACTTCCTTCAGTGCAGCGCGGCCCAGATTCTCGCGTTCTGCCACGTATTCCATCTCGGGCGTGATGATGCCCTGCTTCGCGTAGTGCATCTGGGACAGGTTCTTGCCCGGTCTGGCGCGCAGCACCGTCTTGCTGACATTTGGGAACGCGGGCACGCCGCCGCTGCGATCGGGGCCGAGCTGGCCGTTGTCTTCCGGCTTCACGGCGCGGGCGGCGTATTCCTCCACATCGCCGCGATCCAGCTGCCACTGGCGGCGCAGCTGCGGCAGGCCGGCGTTGATGTCGATCTTAGCCTCGGGGTCGGTGTAGGGGCCGGAGGTGTCGTAAACGCGCACCGGCGGCTCGCCAGCGGACGGCTCAAGATCGATCTCGCGCATAGCAACTTTGAGCGGGCCGACGTGGATCTTGCGGCTGCCGCGAATGGGGCCGGTGGTGACGCCGATTTCGACGCCGCCATTTTCCAGCGGGGAATTGATGTCGGCCATGCGAAGTCTCTCCTCATGAGCGGGAAAAGGACTTCTGGCGCAAGTGCCGGCCCTTCCCTCCGCCCGTGCTAACGGGTTCAGGTTCAACGGGTCGGCGGACTTGAACCGCCCTCTCAGCCTCATGGCTCCCCGGGGATGGAGAGGGAATAGACCTTGGGAGGCGCGAGGTCTAGGGGCAGACTTTGCATGCCGATGCTTTATCGCCTCGATGCCGATGCCGCTGCCGTCGGGCGCACATTCGGGCTGCGCACAGGCGATGATCCGTGGCCGGGTGGTTATGTTTCGCCGGGCGGGTTTGCACCTGTCATCACCACGGGCCGGGAATTCATCGCCGGGGCGGGCACAGCGAATCAGCCGCGTCGCATGGTGCCGCGCCTGTGGGGCGTGCCGCCGCCACCCGGCGCCCATGACGCAGCGCGGCCGGTACTGAATGTGCGCAATGCCGACAGTCCGTTCTGGATCGGCAACCTGCGCAATCCGGAATTCCGCTGCATCGTCCCGGCGACGGCTTTCATGGAATGGGGCGCGACAGGTCCGGATGGCAAGCGGCGCCAGCACTGGTTCACCTGCGCGGACCAGCCGTTGTTCGCCATGGCAGCAGTGTGGAAGGATAGCGAGGTGCCCGGCTTCGCCTTGCTCACCTGCCCGCCCAATGCCGAACTCAAACGCGCCGGGCGAGACGCCATGCCTGCGATCCTGCCGGAGGACCCGCTGGCGCACGACACCTGGCTGCGCGCCGGGTGGGACCGGGCCGCCGCGCTGTTGCAGCCCTACTCATCCACGATGATGCGCGTGACGCAGCGCTAGAACCGCAGCATCGCCACACACACCAGCACGACGCCCAGCGCCCCGGAAAGCAGTGCCCAGGTCCGGTTTACCGCGCCCAGCATCATCGATGCGAAATGCAGGAAGGGGCGCCCGAAGCCCAGGATCACGAGGCCTTCCAGCACCATGCCGCCACCCATCACTGTAATGAGGATGGATAGCCAGTCCGCAGGATCGTAAGGATTGACGAGATAGACCGTCGCCCCCAGCGCCAGCACAACGATACCGGTGAGGAACCGCAGCGCCTCGTTGTTCTCGAATTTGTCGAGCATGGCGGCCCAGCTGCCGGGGCTACGCAATTCGCCAATAGCAGCGCCCAGTGCGTAAAGCCCCATAAACAAGGCAATCCATGCCGAAATATCCTGTCCCTGTGCCATAACAATTTTTCCTCTCGCCCAGCCGGTCCGCAATGAAATACCCGAGACTGGCCCGAGTGGAAAGCACAGCGGAATCAAGGACCGGAAGGCGCACGTCTACGGAACCCATCCTCGCTTTTGGCGGTTTCACCTGAAACTGAAATGAAGAGGACAATTCTGCCAATGACCATGTTTCGCTCCGCCCTGCTGGCCACAGCGCTGACGCTTCCTGCAACTCCCCTTCTCGCCCGCGACATGACACCACAGGACGTTGCACGTATTGAATACACCGGCACCGTCGCCGTTTCGCAGGATGGCAATCATGTAGCCTACACGCGCGTGCACTATCCCGATGTGACGCGCGGGGAGAAAAACGGCAGCGCACGGCGACAGTTGTTCCTGGCCGATGGTGCGATGGACGCGCGCGCCTATCTGCCGGAAGACATGAACATCTCATCCATCGGCTTCAATCCTGATGGCACCATGATCACGTTCCTGTGGGCGGGCAACGATGATGACCGCGCCGTGTGGGGCATCCCGGTGGACGGCGGTGCCTACCGCAAGATTGCCGGAGTGGAGGATGCCCGAGTCAGCAAGTACGCTTTCTCGCCTGACGGAAGCAAAATCTACATGCTTGCGGCCGCAGCACCGGACGAGACGCGCGAAGACGAGGAATACGCGGGCTTCAACGCCGAGGTGTACGAGGAGGAATTCCGTTTCAACCGGATGTTCGTGGCCAATGTCAACGCAGCGCAGGAGGACGCCCTGCCCGTCGAGATCGAAGTGCCGGGCTATGTCGACAGCTTGAAGGTCGCGCCCAATGGCCAGTTCGCGATGATAACCAGCGCGCCCACTCCGCTGATCGACGACTCCTACACCTCGAAGCGCGCGCACATTCTCGATCTCGCATCGGGCGATGTGCTGGAAGTTCAAACCCCCGGCAAGATTGGCGATATCGAGATTTCACCCGATTCCACCCGGCTTTCCATGATTGCGGCTGTCGATCAGAACGATCCTGCCCCAACCACGCTGTTCCTCGTTGATACGACGACCGGCACCTATTCGGGGTTGAACGAAGGAGCAGCGGAAGCGGCGGTCGATGCTGAATGGATGGCTGACGGGCGCCTTGCCGCAGTGGTGCACGTGGGCACGCAAAGCGTGCTGCGCTTCTACTCGGACACGGGCGAACAACTGCGCGAATACGATCCGGGCGACCTGATCCTGACCAGCTTGGAGCAGGGCGGGAACCGGCTGGTTTTGGAAGCAAATTCGCCCATGCACCCGAACGAACTGTTCGCTTTTAGCGGGGGGCAGTTCACCCGCTGGACCAACCACAACCCGTGGCTGTCAGAAATCGATTTTGGCGAGCAGCGCACCTATACCTTCACCGCGACTGACGGCACCGAGATCGAAGGCGTGCTGATCAGCCCTGTCGGCGGTATCCCGGCAGGCGGTGCCCCCACCATCTTGGACGTGCATGGTGGGCCGGAATCGCACGAGAGCAACGGCTGGGTCACCAATTACAGCGGTCCGGGGCAGGTTGCAGCAGGTCAGGGATACGCCGTGTTTCTGCCCAACTATCGCGGTTCTACTGCCTATGGCACCCAGTTTTCAAAACAGCATCAGGGCAATTACACCGATCCGGAATTCCGCGATCTGGTGGACGCGAAGTATGCACTGGCAGCCGATGGCATTGCCGATCCCGATCGTGTGGGCATAACCGGCGGTTCCTATGGCGGCTATGCCACGGCATGGTCCTCCACTTACAATTCGGAAGAATTTGCGGCGGGCGTGATGTTCGTGGGCATTTCCAACCAGATCAGCAAGGTCGGTACGGGTGACATCCCGAACGAAATGTATCTGGTCCACGCGCGGCAATGGCCGTGGGAAGACTGGCAGAATTTCCTGGAAGTCAGTCCGATCTATTACACCGACCGGGCCGATACGCCACTGCTGATCATGGGTGGAACCGCCGATACGCGCGTCGATCCGGGCCAGAGCCTGGAACTGTACCGCTATATCCGTTTGCGCCGACCCGACACACCGCTGAGACTGGTGCTTTATCCCGGCGAAGGACACGGCAATTCGCGCGCCGCGTCCCGCTACGATTACAACCTGCGCATGATGGAATGGTTCGATACCTATTTGATGACCGGCGACCGCGACGCGCAACTGCCGCCGAGCCGCCCGGACCTGATGATCGAGGAAGACTGAATCCCTTGATAACCGGATGTAAGAAAGGGGAGCAGCCGCGAGGTTGCTCCCCTTTCTTGCATAGCGACTTTCCATCCTGGAAAGTTTTCACTTGCCGAATCGGAAAGTTACATTTAACGCTTTCCATATTGGAAAGTTAAGGAGTTCCCGATCATGGACAAGAATGAAGCCCTCGCCTCGCTGGATGCGGTGCGGCACACGCGCGGCAAGCTGGCGCAGCGCTCTCAATGGCCGCTGTGGCGGCACGCACTTTTCGGCTTGTTGGAGGCCACCTTGATTTTTGGCATCTCGCTGCCCTTTGCGGGCATGGCCATATGCGTGGTGGTGGCCGTCGCCGCGATAGTGTGGATCATTTACGACGATAAGCAGCGTTACGGCATGTTCGTATCGGGCTGGCAGGGCACGCGGCCCAAGATAGTGTTGCTGGGTCTTGCAATCGTGGTCGGCGCGATGGCTGTCCTGTCCATCAGTGCCCGCGGCGAACCGGCGCCTTCGCCCACCGCGATTGCAGCCGCCCTCGTCACTTTCATCCTTTGCACGCTGGGCAGCCTGTGGTGGCAAAAGCTTTATCAACAGGAACTGCGCCAAGGCGATGCAGCATGAGTGTGGGCGACGACATCGACCCAGCCCTGCATGCGCCAGTACGGCTGCAGATCGCGGCCATGCTGGGCAAGGTGGAGGAAGCCGAATTCGCCACGATCCGCGAGCTAGTGGAAGTAAGCGATTCGGTGCTGTCGAAGCACCTATCGGCGCTGTCCGACGCGGGCTATGTGAAGATCAGCAAGGCGGCGCGCGACGGGCGGCAGCGCACGTGGGCGCAACTGACCCCCGCAGGACGCAAGGCCTTTGCCCGCCACATGCGCGCCCTGCACGAACTCGCCGCCGCAGCCGAGCAAGCCGTGGCGGCGCAATAGAAAACGGGCAACAGAGCCTAGAAAGTATAACCGATGCCAACCGCGCCTAGAAACTGGTCCTTCGAGCCGCGAATAGCGGTGAAGGGGGTATCGGCAGCATCGCCCAGAACGCGGGAATAGCCGCCGATAACCACCAGCCCCAGGCCGCCGTTGGTGATATCGCCATCAAGGTCGATCCCCAGCAGCAGGTTGACGCCTGCAGTGGTGAAGCCGCCGCCATCGGGCGCGAATTCCGGCAGCGGCGCGGTGCCTGTGCCGGTGAATGCAGCGTCATCTACTGTGAAGTAATAGTCGTGATAGTCCGCGTCCGCCCATTCTGCGGAAAAGGAGAGGTTGGCGAATATCGCCCGGCTGAGCGGAGTGGAATAGCTGACCGTAGGCGCCACAGTCATCCCGTCATGGGCGCCGTTCACGTCCCACATGGCGGCAACGCCCACGGAAATATTGTCATAGGGATTGAGCACAGCGGGAAAGTTTATCGCCGCGCTGGGGCCGACTTCGATAGCCTTGTCCAGCTCTCCGTATTGCAGCACCACTTCATCCTCGATCTGCGAGGCGCGGTTGCCGCGCAGGCGGGCAGCAATGCCCAGGTCCAGCCCTACGCCCTCATCAGGATCGGGCACGAAATCCAGCGTCACCCCGCCAGCGCGCGGATTGATATCCACGCCGCCCAGCGAACCTTGCACGATTGGCAGCACGGTAAAAACGTAATCGTCAGAGCCGGTGTAGGAGGGGTTGAGAGCCACCCCCACGCCTATCGACAGATAATCGCCGGCAAACACGGTATCGCCAATGTCGATGTCTGCAGGCGGGCCCTGCACCTCGTCCTGCGCCATGGCGGGGCTGGCGGATATGGCGGCGAGGATTGCGCCCGATACGAAGGTGAGCGGCGAAAGGTGGCTGATTGGCATGTAAATTCCCGTCTTGTTTGCGTTCAAAACGGAACACGCGCGTCCCGGTTCCATCAGCAGGTTGCAATTCGATACCCGACCAAGGGCCGTGATTGCACGCATTCCCCTTTCCGCTAAGGCGGTTGTGAGATGAGCGGGCGCGATTGCGATATTGCCATTGTGGGTGGCGGCCTGTCCGGCGGGCTGATTGCACTGGCGCTGGCCGTGCACCGCGAAGACGTGTCGGTGAGGCTGATCGAAGCGGGAGAACGGTTGGGCGGCAACCACCGCTGGAGCTGGTTTGCCAGCGATCTGTCTGCAGCAGGCACGGCGCTGATGGCAGATTTCCGCAAGGCTGAGTGGGACGATGGCTACCGCGTGCGCTTCCCCGGCTATCGCCGCGACCTCCCGACCCCGTACCGCTCGCTGGCCAGCACCGATTTTGCCGCTGCGCTGGATCGCGACTTGCCCGGAGGCACGATAATGACCGGCTGCCAGGTCGCCGCGCTGGATGCAGGCGGCGTGGATCTGGCCAACGGCTCGCGCATCTCCGCGCGCACAGTGATCGACTGCCGCGGATTTGCGCCAACGGATATTCTGCAGGGCGGCTGGCAGGTGTTCATGGGCCGTCATCTTCGCACCGCCCAGCCGCATGGCGTTACCCGGCCGGTCATCATGGATGCCGATGTCGAGCAACTGGCCCCGCACGGCAACGGCGGCGCCTATCGATTCGTCTACGTTCTGCCGCTGGGCGCGCATGACCTGTTTATCGAAGACACCTATTACGCCGACGACCCGCTGCTGGACCGCTCTGCGCTATCCGCCCGTATCGACCAGTATCAGAGCCAGATGGGCTGGAACGGCGATCCGGTGAGTTTTGAGACCGGCGTGCTGCCGGTCATCACCGGCGGCGACTTCCGTGCCTATCAGGACAGCCACCGAACCGACGGGGTGGCGGTGGCCGGTGCGCGGGGCGGTTTCGTGCACCCACTCACCAGCTATACCCTGCCTATAGCCGTAGAAGTCGCACTGTCCGTGGCTGCCGACGCGGATCTGCCGGGCGAACAAATGGCCGCAAAGCTGGAAGCCACCGCCCGCCGCCACTGGAATACCATGGGATATTACCGCTTCCTCGGCTCCATGCTGTTCGGCGCAGCCCGCCCCGCGGAACGATACAGGGTGTTCGAGCGCTTCTATCGCCTGCGCCCGCGCCTGATCGAGCGGTTCTATGCCGGACGATCGGGCATGTTCGAGAAACTGCGCGTGCTGGTGGGCAAGCCGCCCGTGCCGGTAATGCGCGCCATAACCGCGATCATGTCGAATTCCCCTCCCCTCCTCGCCCCCTCCCGGAAGGACTCTCAATGACTACCCCAGAAGGTCGCACAGCTTGCGTGATCGGTGCCGGTTTCGGCGGCATGGCCCTTGCCATCCGTCTGCAAAGCGCCGGTATCGCCACCACCGTGGTGGAAAGCCGGGACAAGCCCGGCGGCCGCGCATACTACTGGGAAAAGGACGGCTTCACCTTTGACGCCGGGCCCACCGTCGTAACCGATCCGGCTTGCCTGCGCGAACTGTGGGAACTGAGCGGACACGACATGGACGAGGATCTGGAGCTGATGAAGGTCATGCCCTTCTACCGGCTCAACTGGCCCGATGGGGTCAATTTCGATTATTCGAATGACGAAGAGGATCTGCGCAAGGAAATCATGAAGCTGGAGCCAGCCGACGTGGCGGGATACGACCGGTTTCTGGACTATGCCGCAGGCGTTTACGAGGAAGGCTACGTCAAGCTCGGCACGGTGCCGTTCCTCAAGTTTTCCAGCATGATCAAGGCTGCACCGGCGCTGATGAAGAAGCAGGCCTGGCGCAGCGTCTATTCGATGGTGTCCAAGTACATCAAGAGCGAGAAGCTGCGCGAGGCGCTGAGCTTTCACACCCTGCTGGTTGGCGGCAGCCCGATGAAGACCAGCAGCATCTACGCCCTGATCCACAAGCTGGAGAAGGATGGCGGCGTGTGGTGGACGCGTGGCGGCACCAATCGCCTGATTGCAGGCATGGTCCGCCATTTCGAGCGGCTTGGCGGCACAATGCGTTTGGGTGACGGCGTTTCCCGCGTGGAGACAGAGGGCAAGCGCGCCAAAGCCGTCCACACGCAAAGCGGATGGAGCCAGCGCTTTGATGCGGTGGCCAGCAACGCCGATATCATGCATTCCTACAAGGACTTGCTGGGCGATAGCCAGCGCGGCAAGGCGGAAGCCAAGGCACTGAAGAAGAAGAGCTTCTCCCCATCGCTTTTCGTCGTTCACTTCGGCATCGAGGGCACCTGGCCTGGCATCCCGCACCACATGATCTTGTTCGGCCCGCGCTATCACGGCCTTCTGGACGATATCTATTCCAAGGGCATTCTGCCGGCCGATTTCTCGATCTACCTGCACCATCCCACCGTCACCGATCCCAGCATGGCGCCCGAAGGCATGAGCACCTTCTACGCTCTCGTGCCGGTGGCGCATCTGGGCAAGATGCCGCTCGACTGGGACAAGGTGGGGCCAGAACTGGAAAAGCGCGTGCTTGACGAAGTGGGCCGTCGCCTGATCCCCGATATTCACGATCGCATCGTGACGAAATTCCACTACACGCCGATAGACTTTGCCGTTGATCTCAACGCCCACATGGGCAGCGCCTTCAGCCTGGAGCCGGTGCTGTGGCAAAGCGCCTTCTTCCGCGGCCACAACCGTGACGACGAGATCGAGAACTTCTACCTCGTGGGCGCCGGCACGCACCCCGGCGCGGGCATCCCCGGCGTCGTCGGCAGCGCCAAGGCCACGGCGGGCCTGATGATCGAAGACTTGTCTTCCTGACGGCTCGGTTTAGGGGCTGAACCCATGGCTCAACAATGCAAGCGCCTCGCCGTCTACTGCGGGTCTGCCACACCGGAAGACCCGCGGTATATCGAACTTGCCCGCCATGTCGGCGCCACGCTGGCCGAGCGGGGGATCGGTGTCGTCTATGGCGGCGGCAAGGCCGGGTTGATGGGCGCGGTCGCCAATGGTGCGCTGGACGCGGGCGGCGAAGTGATCGGCGTAATTCCGCAGGCGCTGGTCGACATGGAAGTGGCCAATCCCGATTGCACCGAATTGCACGTGGTCGACACCATGCACCAGCGCAAACAGGCCTTCACCGATCTGTCGGACGGCTTCGTTACCTTGCCGGGCGGCGTCGGCACGCTGGACGAGTTGTGGGAAGCGGTGAGCTGGGCGCAGTTGGGCTATCATCAGAACCCGGTCGGCCTTCTTAACGCCTTCGGATACTATGACGGGCTAATAGCGTTTAACCGGCAAATGGCCGAGACCGGCTTTGTCAGGGCGATGCACCGCGATATCCTGATCGTGGGCAAAACGCTGGAGGAACTGCTCGAGAAAATGGCGAATTACCAGCCTATCCGGACCATCGTGCAGATGAAGGCCGAGGACTTGTGAAAACCCGGCGCATCAAACCACGTCCGCTGGTGGCCAGCCAGCTGATGAAGGCCACGCCGCGTCAGGCGGGCGGCGGCCGTTCGCGCGCTGCGCTGGTGGCGCGGGCGCGCGAAAGCATTGCCAAAGGGTCGAGGAGCTTCACTGTTGCCAGCTGGCTGTTCGACAAGCCCACGCGGGAACGCGCGCACCTGCTCTATGCCTGGTGCCGTCGCTGCGATGATATCGCCGACTCGCAGGAATACGGCTTTCGCGCCGATACCGCCGGCGCAGTTCGCGACCTGAAGCTGAATCAGGCCAGCGCGAAGGACCGGGTGGAGGCAATCCGCATTCTCACCCATCGCGCGCTTGACGGACAGCCGACGGCCGACCTCGCGTTCGACGCGCTGGGCCTCGTCGCTGCCGAAACCGGCATCACGCGCGAGATGTGCGACGACGTGATCGATGGCTTCGCGCTGGACGCCGATGGCTGGCGTCCACGCACGGAGGGCGACCTGATGCGCTATTGCTATCACGTCGCGGGCGCAGTCGGGGTGATGATGGCGAAAGTGATGGGCGTGCCAGGCGATGCGACCGAAACGCTGGACCGCGCCTGCGACCTGGGCCTTGCCTTCCAGCTCAACAATATCGCCCGCGACATCTGGGACGATGACGCCGCCGGACGCTGCTACCTGCCGGAGGAATGGCTGGCGGAAATGGATATCCCGCCGGGGCAGCTGATGAAGCCTGCCTATCGGGAACAACTGGTGCAGCTGGCCGGACGACTGGTTTCCATCGCGAGAGTTCACGATGCCGCAGCGCGGATCGGCGCAGGGCGGCTGAAATTCCGCCAGCGCTGGGCAGTGCTTTCCGCTGCCAACATCTATGGCGCCATTGGCGAAGAAGTGGTGGCACGGGGCGGATCAGCTTGGGACCACCGGGTGCACACCGGCACGCTGGCCAAGCTGGGCCATGTCGCCAGCGCGCTGAAGGAAACGGTTTCCGGTTCCTACGAACCGAAGCTGGAACCGAAATGGACGCGCGGACAACTGATGGCGGCAGCGCGCATGGCAGGCCCGGTGGCCGGCGTGCCCACCACTCCGCTGCGCGATGAAGGTATAAGGCGCAAGGAAGACTGAGGGCGCCAAAACGGCAATCAATCGCTCTGGCGGTTGCAATTGCAACGAAAAACGCGAAAGCATTGCGCCATGATTTCCAAGCTCCTGATAGCCAACCGCGGCGAGATTGCCTGCCGCATCATTCGCACCGCGCACGACATGGGAATCGCCACCGTGGCGGTCTATTCCGATGCCGATGCCAGGGCGCTGCATGTGCGGCAAGCCGACGAGGCTGTGCACATCGGGCCCTCGCCTGCTGCCGAGAGCTATCTGGTGGGCGAAAAGATCATCGCAGCGGCGAAGGAAACGGGCGCGCAGGCGATCCATCCGGGCTACGGCTTTCTCTCCGAGAATGCCGGCTTCGCACAGGCGGTGATAGACGCCGGGCTGGTGTGGGTCGGCCCGAAGCCCGACAGCATCGAGGCAATGGGGCTGAAGGATGCCGCCAAGACGTTGATGCAGGAAGCGGGCGTGCCCGTGACGCCAGGCTATCTGGGCAAGGACCAGTCGGTGGAGCGCCTGAAGAAGGAAGCCGACGCCATCGGATATCCCGTGCTGATCAAGGCTGTGGCAGGCGGCGGCGGCAAGGGGATGCGAAAAGTCGAATCAGAACAAGATTTTGAGTCCGCTCTGGAATCCTGCAAACGTGAAGCTAAGTCGAGCTTCTCCAATGACGAGGTGCTGCTGGAGAAGTGGATCACCTCGCCCCGCCATATAGAGGTGCAGGTGTTCGGTGACAGCCACGGCAACGTCGTCCACCTGTTCGAACGCGACTGCTCGCTCCAGCGCCGCCACCAGAAAGTGATCGAGGAAGCCCCTGCGCCGGGCATGGACGAGGCCACGCGCGAGGCAATCTGCGCCGCCGCCGTGCGCGCGGCAAAGGCGGTGGACTACGAGGGCGCGGGCACCATCGAATTCATCGCCGATGCCAGCGAAGGGCTGCGCGCGGACCGTATCTTCTTCATGGAAATGAACACCCGCCTGCAGGTAGAGCACCCGGTGACGGAGGAGATCACCGGCGTTGACCTGGTGGAATGGCAACTGCGCGTGGCGAACGGTGAGGCAATCCCATGCAGGCAGGAAGAGCTGTCGATCAACGGCCACGCCATAGAGGCGCGGCTGTATGCGGAAGATCCCTCCAGCGGCTTCCTGCCATCGACAGGACCGCTCGACCATTTCGATCCTGGCCGGTCGGGCCGCATCGAAACCGGCGTGGAAGAAGGTGACGTGATCTCACCGCACTACGATCCGATGGTCGCGAAACTGGTTGCCTGGGGGAAAACCCGCGACGAGGCTATCGAACAACTCGCCGCGATTGCAGAGGGCGTGGAAGTGTGGCCGGTGAAGACCAATGCGGCCTTCCTCGCCAACGCCCTGCTGGATGATGATTTCGGAGAGGGAAAGCTCGACACCGGCTTTATCGAACGCAAGCTGGAGACTCTCATCGCCGATGGCGAGCCGGACGATACCGTGTGGCAGGCTGCCGCCGACTTTACCCTGATGGCCGCGCTGGACGAGGACGTGCCCAGCGCGCTCGGCTTCCGCCTCAACGCCGCGCCGCGCATTGCCGCTACGTTGAGCTTCAAGGGGAAAACGCGCACGGTGATCGCCAGCGGCAAGCAGGATGCAGCCCACGCAACCGGCTTTGTGGAGGAGGCGCGCACCGTCGTATTCGCAGATGGCCAGAGCTTTGAATTTGCCCGCGATGCACGCGGTTCCGGCGCGGCCGCAGCGGCGGACGGCGCGATCCTGGCGCCCATGCCGGGCAAGGTCATCACGCTCGACGTGGCAGAAGGCGACAAAGTTACCGCAGGCCAGCGGCTGATGGTGCTGGAAGCAATGAAAATGGAACACGCGCTTACCGCGCCGTTCGATGGCACCGTGACGCAGCTTTCCGCCAGCGAAGGCGCGCAGGTGCAGGTGGAGGCCGTGCTGGCGGTGGTGGAAGCCGCCGAAAGCTAGCCGCCCATGAATTTGCGCAACGCAGCCTGCTCGGCATCGCTCATATGCATGCCCAGTTTGCTGCGCCGCCAGAGGATGTCGTCCGCTGTTTGCGCCCATTCCTTCTCGCGCAAGTAAGTAACTTCCGCCTCCGAAAGGCCAGCGCCGAACGAACGCCCGAGATCTGTCCAGGACTTCGCATCGCCCAGCCAGTCCACTGCGCGGGTGCCATAGGCGCGGCCGATGCGGACCACCTCGGGCCATGACAGGAACGGGTAATCCTCATGCAGCACTTCGAACAGGTAGGGCTGCGCGTTCTTGTCGATATCGCCGCCGGGTAGCGGTGTGTCGCCGGTCCAGTGCTTGCCTCGCAGGGCGGATACGCGGGAGGCGAGCTTGTCCACCGCCTCCTCCGCCACATGACGGTAGGAGGTGATCTTTCCGCCGTAGATCCCCAGAACCGGTGCGCCGCGCCCCTCTTCGCTCAGCGCCAGCTGGTAACCGCGAGAGGCCGCTTCCGGCCTGCCCGATCCATCGTCCACCAACGCACGCACGCCGGCATAGGTGTGCACCACATCATCGGGCGTCACATCACGCTCAAAATAGCGGTTCACCGCATCGCACAGATAGCGGATTTCGTCTGCGCTCGCTTCAACATCGTCCAGCGATCCAGGATGATCGGCATCGGTGGTGCCCACCAGCGTGAAATCGTCCTCCCACGGAATGGCGAAGCAGATGCGCGTGTCGGGCTGTTGCAGGATGTAGGCGCAGTCGTGATCGAACAGTTCAGGCACCACGATATGCGAACCGCGCACGCGGCGGATGCCATAGGCGGGGTTCTCCCCCACCAGCCGCGCCACATCGTCCGCACCCGGGCCGGCGGCGTTGACCAGCGCGCGGCCATGGAACGTCTCGCCGCCCGCCTCCACATGCCAAAGCGCGCCTTCGCGCCGCGCGGCAGTGACCGGTGTGCGCGTGCGAATTTCTGCCCCGCATTCGGCAGCGTCCAGCGCGTTCAGTACCACCAGTCTGGCATCATCCACCCAGCCATCGGAATATTCGAAGCCGTGCGTATATTGCCTTTCCAGCGGGCCGCCCGCGCGATGTTTGCGCAGGTCCACGCTGCGGGTTTTCTTCAATGAGCCTTTCCCGCCGATATGATCGTAGAGGAACAATCCGGCGCGCAGCATCCACTTTGGCCGCATGTTGCGGGTAACGGGCAGCACGAAGCGCATCGGCCAGATGATGTGCGGGGCGATGGACCACAGCGTCTCGCGCTCGCCCAGCGCCTCTCTCACCAGCGCGAATTCGTAGTATTCCAGATAACGCAGCCCGCCATGGACAAGCTTCGTGCTCTTGGAAGACGTGCCACTGGCCAGATCCCCTTTCTCCAGCAGCAGCACCCGTGCGCCCCGCCCGGCCGCATCGCGCGCCACACCTGCACCATTCACCCCGCCACCGATCACGATCAGGTCGAATGGTTCCGGCATTATCGAGGCCCCTGCGTGTAATAGCTTGGCTGGCGCGGCCTGGTGAACAGCTTGCCCCGCTCACTGAACAGCACCAGCGCCAGTGAAGCCAGGCTACTCGCCAGCAGGGCAATAGCCAAGGGCAGTGCCGTGTCATCGTAAGCCTGCCCGATGGCAATGCCCATGGCCGCGCCCAGCAACATGCGGATGAACGCCTGCACCGAACTGGCAGCCCCGGCGCTGTTGAAGAAGGGCTGCATGGCGATGGAGCCGAAGTTCGCACCAAGAAAGCCAAGCAGGCACAGGTTGATGCTGATCAACGGGAAGAACCACGCCAGCGAGTCCGCATGAAGCTCCGCCACGTAGACCTGCACCATGCTTACCGCGATAAAAGCCAGCAGCGCCGTGTGCGACACGCGCCGCGCACCGAACCGTTCCACGATGCGTGAATTGGCAAAGCTGGAAAAGGCCAGCGTCGCCGCCGATGCGCCGAAGATCAGCGGGAACTGCTCTTCCCGGCCAAAGTGTTCGCCGATCAACTGCTGGGCAGAGTTGATATAGCCAAACACACCGCCAAAGGTGAGGCCCGAGCCGAGGACATATCCGACAGATGCGCGCGTGCGCAGCGTGAGCGGCAGGTTATACAGGATGGTGCGAGGGTCGATTTTCTGCCGGTGCCGCGGGTCGAGCGTTTCGGGGAGACGCAGGCCCGCCCAAGTACCGGCCGCCAGCCCGAACAGGGCAAGCACCAGAAATATCCATTCCCAGCTGGCGAACGCCAGAACCGCCTGGCCCACTGTGGGCGCCAGCACAGGCACCGCCATGAATACGATGAAAATCACCGACAGCAGCCGCGCCATCCGGTCGCCATCGAACTTGTCGCGGATAATGGCCGCAGGCAGCACCATCAGACCTGCAGTGCCAAACCCCTGCAAGACGCGCAGGCCCAGCAAAGCTTCGAAACTGGGCGCAATCATGCACAACAGGGAAGCGGTGATGTAAATGCCAAGGCTGACGAAAAGCACGCGCCGCCGCCCGTACCGGTCCGCAAACAGGCCGGGAACGAGAGCGCCAAAGCCGGTTGCCAGCAGGTACACGCCCACCACCAGCTGGCGGCGGTTGGGATCGTCGATGTCAAAGGTGCTGGCAATTTCGTCCAGCGCGGGCAGCATAGCATCGATCGCCAGCGCATTCAGGCTCATCAGCGCGGCCATCAGCACGATGAACTCACGTTGACCCAGCTTGCGGCCAGACCCGTCAGCGGCTTTGATTGTTTCGGAGGTCACGGAACTCCTTTGGCCAAGAATGGCCGGTGAGAAAAGGATTAACTCAAATGCGTACCCGGCGGCTATGATCCCGGCGCGATGGCGAATCCGGAACACGGCGAAGCAGGCGATGACGAGGAACCAGGCGGGCAACTGGCGCCAGAGGCCGACGGCCTGCGCAAGATTATCCATGTCGACATGGATGCCTTCTTTGCCAGCGTGGAGCAGCGGGACAATCCGGACCTGCGCGGAAAGCCTGTTGCCGTAGGCGGATCGAGCGGACGCGGCGTGGTGGCCGCTGCCAGCTACGAAGCGCGCAAGTTCGGGGTGCGCAGCGCCATGCCATCCGTCACCGCCAGGCGGAAATGTCCGGACCTTATCTTCTGCAAAAGCCGCTTCGACGTCTATCGCGAGGTGTCCGAACAGATCCGCGCAATCTTTCACCACTACACGCCGCACGTCGAGCCGCTCAGCCTGGACGAGGCTTACCTCGACGTGACCGAGGATCGCCACGGCCTCGGCTCAGCCACGGCTATTGCACAGGCAATTCGCAGGCATATACGCGACACCACCCAGCTGACGGCCAGCGCCGGGGTGTCCTACAACAAGTTTCTGGCCAAGCTGGCGAGCGACCAGAACAAGCCGGACGGGCTGTGCGTCATCCGCCCCGGCCAGGGCGCCGCATTCGTGCAGAGCCTGCCGATCCGACGCTTTCATGGCGTGGGTCCGAAAGGGGCTGAGAAGATGGCGCGGCTGGGGATCAAGACAGGTGCGGATCTGGCCGAAAAGGACCGCGACTGGCTGGCGGCGAATTTCGGCAGCTTCGGCGACTATCTCTACCGCGCGGCCAGAGGCATTGACCTGCGGCCCGTGCGCGCCAACCGCATTCGCAAGTCCATCGGCGGGGAGCGCACCTTCAGCGAGGATATCTCTGCCGAAAGCGAACTGCGCGACACGCTGGAGCGGATCATCGACATCGTGTGGGACCGGATTGCATCCAAGCAGGCGCGGGGGCGCACCGTTACGCTGAAGCTGAAGTACAATGACTTCCAGATTGCCACCCGCTCACGCAGCCACCCCCAGCCGGTCGTGGACAAGGCGCAGTTCGGCCAGATTGCGCGGGCCATTCTGGACGATGAGCTGCCGCCGCCCATGCCCATCCGGCTGATGGGTCTCACGCTCAGCAATCTGGACCACGAGGATCGCGAGGAGCGCGGCCTGGACAATGCGCAACTGTCGTTGCTGTAATCGCCGCACCACCCGCCATGCAGGATCACCGGTTGCGCGTCAGATCGGAAAAGCACAGTCCAAATCTAGCCGGCGGCGACATCGCGCAGCAACGTCAGCCGCAGTTCCACGCTTCGGCTGCGATTTTCGGGTAGGGAATCGAGCGCGAAGAAGCGCGCCTCCACCACTTCGCGCATGTCGGGCGTCGGCTCTCCACGCACCAGCCCGGTGAACACGCTTACGTGGTTGGTCGAGCCCAGGTACCGGTTCTGCTGCAGGCCAAGATGTATCGGCTGGTGCAGCGTGCAGCCCAGCTCCTCCGCCAGTTCTCTCAGTGCTGCCGACTCGGGGTCCTCGTTCTTGCGCATACCGCCGCCTGGGAAAGACCAGACCGGCGGCCCATAGGAATGGCGCACCAGCAGGATCGCACCGGCATCATTGCGACCGATGATGCA
>MDTG01020102.1_pt1 | contig 17419 bp, 16 predicted proteins | sample 811421 | NCBI WGS metagenome assembly MDTG01 (sample SAMN05326645, study PRJNA326480) | marine metagenome | isolation source: seawater | place: Pacific Ocean: South East | collected 2011
TTATTCCAGCTAAATCATCTTTATTTTTATACCTTTGGCATGGATGGAGACAATATTCAAAGAGTAATTTATCAGTAATTTATTCTAAACTTTGTAAACTAGATAATAACATAGATGTATTTGCTATCCCACTTGGCAGCAAGAACTGTTTCAAAGCTCATTTAATAAATAATACGATTCCATCTATACTAGATAGATTAATATTAAGATTCAAATTTTTAAAATTTTTAAGATATAAAATATATGATGATAATGATCGAAATATAAAAGCTGTAAAATTGGATATAGAAAACTTTCGACAAACTAAGTCACCAATTTTTTGGGCTTTAATTATTAAGACTAAAGAAGTTTCATTAGGCTCAAATTTTTCTTAATTTTTAAGATACGTTATCCCTGTTCTAATTATTTTTATCAATTTATACTGACATATGCTTAAATTAAACAAAATTCAAAAAGGGACTCTTCTAGCATTTATTGGAGTGATGATCGTTACCCCTGATACCTTGCTAATAAGAATGGTTTCTTTAGATACATGGAGCTTATTATTTTATAGATCCTTATTTCCATCATTAGCGCTTTTTATTGGTTATTTTATTGTATTTAAAAATAGAACTTTTGTTGATTTTTATAATATTGGTTTTCCAGGAGTGTTTAATGCGCTCTGTGTTTTAGGCGGGAATATTACTTTTATTTTTGCGCTAGCTCACACCAATGTTGCCAATGCATTAATTATGATTAGTTTAATCCCTCTCACTGCAGCCTTATTCTCTTCTCTTTTTTTAAATGAAAAATCTTTATTAATTACCTGGGTAAGTATGATTGCATGCTTGTTAGCAGTAATATTTATATTTTATGAGTCCTATACAATGGGAAGATTCTTGGGAGATTTTTTTGGATTATTATGTGCTTTTTTTGTAGGGGGAAGCCTAACAATCATGAGAAGTTATAGTGAAATAAATTTTGTGCCTTCATATATTTTAGGTAAGTTTTTAACCGCATTATTTGCTTTACCATTCGTAGTTTCATTTCTAATTGTTGGCTTTGATCTTATATTTACCTCTCTAATGATAATTACTGTCGGAGTTTCTTTCGTATTTATTAGTATTGCACCTCAGTATATTAGTTCACCACAAATTGGTATATTTTTTCTCTTAGAAACAGCCCTAGGGCCTCTTTGGGTCTGGCTATTTATTTCTGAAGTACCCACAAGAAATACTTTAATTGGCGGCGCCATGATTATATTGATTATCTTTTTCCATTCTTTATATATTATAAGGAAAGAATAAGGGAGAATGAAGAATTTGAAAAAAACAAATAAAATATCTTTCTTACTATCATTTTTTATTTTTTTCAGTTGTGCACAACCCCAATCTACACTTCCAGTTTACAATGAAAAGCTGTCTTTAGAGGAGCAAAAATTACAGTCAAAACTATTTACTGAAAGTTGGTTAGATGCCTATATAGATCTATCAGAAATAGGATATAGAATTTTGTTCGGAGCTTCCGATCTATGTTTAATTGAAGATCAAATTTATGACATTGGAATTGATGTTGCAACTAGATATAGCGGACCAGAAAATATTAGAGAAGAAATCGAAATTATATTAGATTTAGATGAGAACCTCAAAGTTGTAGCAGTCGGGAAAAACACTCCGGCAAGTGAGGCGGGATTACGTCGAGGAGATAAGATAATTAATATTGACAATGAAACAGCCCCAGTTGGAGAAAATGCTACAGAAGAGTTTTATAAACTTATGAAACTTGATTATGCAAAATCATATGATTTTGTTATTCAAAGAGGCAATCAAGAGATTCCCATGAATGTAAAAACCTCAAGGAGATGTAAGTTTAATCATAGTGTTAACTTAGACAATAATACTTTTAATGCATTTGCAGATGGAGAAAATATATATTTTACTCTAAGAATTACAAAATGGCTCCTTCAAGAGGATCTTGGGGTAGCAATAGTTTATGCGCATGAACTTGGTCATAATGCCAATAGACATATAAATGACAAAAAAACAAATGCAGCTGTTGGAATGAGTTTTGGATTGCTTGCAGGTATATTATTAGGAGGTAATGTTGGACAAACTCAAGATCTAATGAACATGGGCTCTCAAATTGGAGCAAATCAATATTCAGTAGCTTATGAGAATGAGGCAGACTATTTGAGTTTGTATGCACTGGCATTGTCTGGATATGATATTGAAAAAACTATAAATTTTTGGAGAAGATTTGCTATAGAAGTACCAAATTCAATTTATTCTAGTACAACACATCCTTCAACAAGTGAAAGATTTGTTAGAATGGAAGCAACAATTAAAGAGATACAACAAAAAATAAATAGTGGTGAAGTGCTTTTACCTACTTATAATGAAGAATAACAATAAATTGCAATGAGCTTGAATAACGGAGTAATATTAATAATTTTTCTAATTATAATTTTTTCACTTGGTTTAAGTGGTTTAGTTGAGATTATTTAACCAATGCGAAATTTTCTTTTAATTTTCCTTTTTTCTCTAACTGCTGTTAAAGGCTGATAAGCTTTTTTATGATGAGATTGACAATAAACAAATCCCTCATTAGTAGTGCGTCCACAAAATTTAAAATCTTTATTTTCAGGTTCGCCAATAGGCCACCTACATAATCCATCTTTTATTTCTAAAAAAGAGGTTGGATTCATCGGTTCATCCGATTGAGCAGAAATTTCAATAATTTTTTGATTTTTTGGAATATGTATTTTTTTCTTCCTTATAATTGATATTCCTGAATTTAAGCCTTTCGATACCATTCTTCCCGAAAGACCTAGCCTATGGGCCTTCCCTATTACTGCGTTCCTTGTGACATCTCCTAATTCCGATGCAATTCGACTAGCTGTCAATCCTTCTTCCCAAAGTTTCTTAAGCTGTTCAATTCTTTCGTAGGTCCAAGCCATAAATTCCTCTAGTTTTTAGTTATTAAAAAAATTTTAGCACTATATTTCGTGTGTTATCAATAAAAATATACTAAATATTGTTATGATTTTAAGACGTTCATTATTTTCAAATAAAATAACTATATTTATCAGTGAGGTAGATCGATAACCCAAAGTTATTTATTAATGACATTTCATAGAAATTAATTAAATAGACATCAATGAATCATTCTTACACCAGTTTTTTTACTTTATATAAAAAGGAAGTTCAAAGATTTACAAAAATTCCTTTACAAACAATTGCTGCTCCTGCGGCAACTGGCCTGTTATTTATGGTTATTTTTACTACTGCTATTGGTTCAGCTAAAACTAATTATCCTTTAGAGAGTTTTAAAGGATTTTTATTTCCCGGATTAGTGATGATGACCATAATTCAGAATGCTTTTATGAATAATTCATCATCTATATTAATGTCAAAAGTCCAGGGAAACATTGTTGATTTATTAATGCCTCCATTGTTAGATTTAGAAATAGTTATAGCATTCACTCTTGCAGGAATTACTAGAGGTGTTGTTGTAGCTATAGCTACAGCAGCAGTCATGATTCCTTTCATCGATCTACAGATACATAATCTAGGTGTTATAATATTTTTTTCTGTTTTTGCTTCAGCTATAATGTCTTTGGTAGGCTTTATTAGTGGTATATGGGCAGAGAAATGGGATCATTTAGGCACTGTTGGCAATTTTGTTATAGTCCCTCTATCATTTTTATCAGGAACATTTTATTCAATTTCTGTTTTACCAGAAGTTATTCAAAAAGTAAGTTTAATTAATCCATTTTTTTATATGATTGATGGATTTAGATATGGTTTTATTGGAGCTAGTGATGCTTCTCTTACCATTTCACTTTTAGTAATTTTTTTATTATTTATTTTTTTATTAATTACTTCATATTTTATTCTTAAGAGTGGATATAAGCTGAGAAGTTAAAATGACAAATATATTACCAACTTATCCTAGATCAAATCTAGCATTTACCCATGGGGAAGGATGTTACTTATATAGTTCTGATGGTAACAAGTATTTAGATTTTGGATCTGGAATTGCGGTAAATTCGCTAGGATATTCCAACGATTATTTAAATAAGAAGCTAATAGAGCAATCTGAAAAGTTATGGCATGTATCAAATATTTATCAAATTCCTGAGCAGGAAAGACTTGCCAAAAGATTATGTGATGTTTCATTTGCTGATTATGCATTTTTTTGTAATTCTGGAACTGAAGCTGTAGAAGCAAGTATAAAAATTGCAAGAAGATACTTTCATAAGAAAGAAAATTCAAAGATTAAAAATGAAATAATTACTTTTGAGGGTTCTTTCCACGGAAGAACCATAGGATCACTTGCTGCAGGTGGACCTGATAAACTTGAAAGCTTTAATACAACTGTGAGCGGATTTAAACATATTGAATTTGGAAATCACGATTTATTAAAAAAAGAAATAAATGAAAATACGGCTGCTATTATTATTGAGCCACTTCAGGGAGAAGGAGGAATAAGAGAGGTTCCTATAGAGTGCTTAAAAGGCCTCAGAGAGATTTGTGATCAAAATGATATTCTATTAATTTTTGATGAAGTGCAATGTGGAGTAGGAAGAACAGGCAAAATGTTTGCTCATGAGTGGTCTGGTATTTTTCCTGATATAATGACAATTGCAAAAGCTATAGGAAATGGATTTCCTCTTGGAGCATGCTTAACTTCTAAAACTGTTGGTTCAAAAATGGATTTTGGTTCTCATGGATCTACTTTTGGAGGAAATCCACTTGCATCAGCTGTTGGAAATGCAGTTTTAGATATTATGCTTGAAGATAGTTTTTTTGATAATTTAGATAAAGTTTCACACAACTTATTTTCTGGACTTCAATCAGTTCAAAAAGATTTTCCAGATATAATTGAATTAGTTCGCGGTAGAGGTTTGATGTTAGGAATTAAATGTAAGGTTAAAAATACTGATTTTGTCGAAAACGCTAGAGCGAATAAATTACTTTCGGTTAAAGCATCTGACAATATAGTTAGGATAATGCCCCCACTTATTTTAAGTCTCAAAGAATGTAATGAAGGTATTGAAAAAATTAGGGCCACTTGTGAGAGCTTTAAATCATGAAAAATTTTTTAGATATTAAAGATTTATCAAGGGAAGAAATTTTAAAATATATAGATGAAGCGATTAAAATGAAGGCAAATAAAGTTCCTGAGAGTTCAATAGCATCAGGCAAGATACTTGCAATGATTTTTCAAAAAAAATCAACTAGAACGAGATTATCTTTCGATGTTGCTATAAGACAATTAGGAGGTTCCTCGATTGTACTCGATATGAAAGAAATTCACTTAGGTACTGGAAGTGAAAGTCTATCAGACACATCAAAAACTATTGCATTATACGTTGATGCCCTGGTTCTAAGAGTCAATGATCACAACAACATTATTGAAATGAGTAAAAACTCAACTATTCCAATAATAAATGGTCTTTCTGATATATCTCATCCCTGTCAGGTAATGGCAGACCTAATGACGGTTGTTGAAGAAAAGAAAAGCTTAGAAAATTTAAATATAGTTTGGATGGGTCCAATTACAAATGTAGCACATTCTTGGATTGAAGCATTTAATAAAAAATTAGGATTCAATCTCACGATTTGTTGTCCAGAGTCTTTGCAACGTAAGTATCAAGAAAAATGTATGCTAAACAGGATTTCATTTAATGATGAATTATTCATTTCAAATATATCAAATGCTAAATTAGATAATGCGGATGTAATTGTTACTGATACCTGGGAGTCAATGGGTGAACAAACTGAGCATAAAGATTTAATGAATCTTGAAAATTATAGAGTTTCAAAATCTATCATGGACATGACACCATCAGATTGTTTGTTTATGCATTGCTTGCCTGCTAATAGAAATCAAGAGGTTGAGGCTCAAGTCATAGATGGTTCATCGTCAAGAGTGTGGCAAGAAGCTGAAAATAGGCTTCATATTCAAAAGCAAATATTAATTGAGTGCTTTAGCTAGTTTCTCCAGAACGCTGGAAGAAATATTACTAAAACTGTCAAGAGTTCAAGTCTCCCTAATAGCATGGAAAATATTAATATCCATTTAGCCGATGCAGATATATCTCCAAAATTATTTTCTGGTCCAATTGTATTTCCTAATCCAGGACCAACATTAGCAAGTGAAGTTGCTGCTGCAGATAGAGAAGTTACAAAGTCTAATTCAGTAGTAGACAACAATAAAGTAATAACTATGAAACTTAGTATAAAAACAAAGAAAAATCCCATAACAGATGTAATTACCTCATTTTCAAGTTTCTTATGATTGTAATGAGGAACAAATACACCATGTGGATGTAAAAGCTTTTGTATTTGATTTTTAAGAGTCTCAAATAATATTTGAAATCTAAAAATTTTTATTCCGCAAGTTGTTGATCCTGCACAACCACCTATAAACATTCCAAAAAATAATAAGTATATTGGAAACGGTCCCCACAAGTTAAAATTATCTGTTGTATAGCCAGTTCCAGTGATTATTGAGATGACATTAAAAAGACCTAGTCTAATTGATTCTTCAAAGTTCTTTAGACCAGTAAACCATAGGTAAAAGATCACTAGTATTGAACTAGCTAATATTAAATAAATAAAAGTTGATATTTGAGTATCGTTCAATATTTTTTTGAATTTACCGTTCCATGCTTCAAGGTATATGAGAATTGGTAAACTGCTTATTACCATAAAAAAACAAGATACGTACTCAAGACTATTAATATTAAAAGATGCTAGAGATTCATTTTTGGAAGAGAATCCTCCTGTGGCTATAGTTGTCATTGAATGGATTAAGGCATCAAAAAGGTCCATTCCAAAAATCCAATATGCGGTCAAACAAATTAAGGTTAGAGCAAGGTAAATTACAATTACTGCTGAGGCAATTTGAGTTGTTTTTGGCAATATTTTCTCAGTGGTATCAGATGACTCTGTTCTAAAAACCTGCATTCCTCCAACTTGAAGTACTGGTAAAATACTTACAGCCATAACTATGATACCAACGCCGCCTATCCATTGCAATAATGCTCTCCAGATTAAAATTCCATGAGGCATAGACTCAACATTTTTTATAATTGTTGATCCAGTGGTGGTTACTCCAGACATTGATTCAAATATTGAATCAGTAAAAGAAAAACTTATATCTGAAAGATAAAATGGCAAGGATCCAAAAAAACACACAAATACCCAGGATAAAGTTGTAATCAAAAAAGCATCCTGCATGATCAACTTATGGCTTATTTCATCTCTTGTAGATAAAATTAGTGTTATTCCAGATGAAGCAGTTATTCCTAAACTTATTACAAAAGACATCCAGGTTGAGTTGTCTTTAATTAAATCTGCTATTAGAGGAAACAACATTAAGGCACTTAAAGCCATTAATAATATACCCAATACATTTAGTATTACTTTAAAATTAATCATATTTTTAGAAATGAATTAGTTTTTTTTAAGAATAGATCCTTGGTTGATCATGCTGAAAAACTCTCTTCGAGTTGATGCGTCTGTTCTAAATTTTCCTAGTAATTGACTCGTTACCATTGAGATTCCTGGCGCATTGATACCTCTTGTTGTCATACATTGGTGTTGAGCTTCAACAACAACTGCAACTCCCCTTGGCTTTAAAACCTCTTGAATACAATTTGCAATTTGAGCAGTAAGTTTTTCTTGCACCTGCATTCTTTTAGAAAATATTTTTGTGATTCTTGCAATTTTACTAATACCTACCACACGCTTTTTAGGTAAGTAAGCAACATGTGCACTTCCAATAAAAGGTGCAATATGATGTTCACAATGAGATTCAATTCTTATGTTTCTTAACATTATGATTTCATCATAACCATCCAATTCAGAAAAAGTTTTTTTCAGGACTTCTCTTGGATCTTCATTGTACCCAGAAAACCAATCTTCATAGGCTTTAACCACTCTTTTTGGAGTTTCTATAAGACCTTCTCTTTGGACATCTTCTCCAGCCCAAGCAAGCAATGTTTTTACTGCTGCCTCAGCTTCTTTTCTTGATGGTTTTTTATTTTGTTTCATAAATTCTAAAAACAGTGTTCTATATTAAAATCGTCGATTTATATATAGTAATTATATATTGCAATTAATTAATTAGTTTCATATTGATAAATCAGCTCAAAATTGGGAATTTTTAACAAACTGATAGTATTTTTGTGATAATGTATAGTGAATGAATAAACTAGAAACCATTTCTAAATCTTCAAAATCGTGGCCATTTGTTGAGGCTTTAAGAATAATCAACAATGCTAAAAAAGAGAGTAAAGGAGTCATTAACCTTCAAACAGGTTATGGACCAAGCGGACTTCCGCACATTGGTACATTTGGGGAAGTTGCAAGAACTACGATGATATTAAATGCTATCGAAGCTATATCCGATTTTAAAGTAAATCTAATTGCTTTTTCTGATGATATGGATGGACTCAGAAAAGTTCCTGATAATATCCCTAATCAAGATATCTTAAAACAAAATTTAAATAAACCACTTACCTCAATACCAGATCCTTTCGGCACCCATCAGAGCTTTGGATCTCACAATAACAATATGTTAAAGGAGTTTTTAGATCAATTTAATTTTAGATATGACTTTAAGAGTGCCACTGAACTTTACAACTCTGGTTTTTTTGATGAACAAATAATAAATGTTTTAGAAAACTACGATGAAGTAAAAGGAATTGTTTTACCTACTTTAGGGGAAGAAAGAAAAAAAACATATAGTCCCTTTCTTCCAGTCTGCCCAGATACAGGTAAAGTTCTAGAAGTTGAGATAAAAAGTATAGACAAAAAAAATAAATCTATAGTCTATGATAATAATAATAAAGAATATGAAACTTTGGTAACGGGGGGAAATTGTAAATTACAATGGAAGGTTGATTGGGCGATGAGATGGATTGCTCTTAAAATTGATTATGAAATGTATGGAAAAGACCTTATACCAACTTTTGAACTATCTTCTAAAATCTGTAAAGCTCTAGGAGGCAAACCACCAGAAAATTTCTTTTATGAACTTTTTTTGGACCAAAATGGAGAAAAGATTTCAAAGTCTAAAGGTAATGGAATTACAATAGAGGAGTGGTTGTCATATGCACCCGAAGAAACATTAAGCTACTTTATGTATCAAAATCCAAGACGGGCAAAGAAATTGTTTTTTGAAGTAATACCAAAATCAACTGATGAATTTTTATCTCATGCAAACAAGTTTGATGATCAGTCATTAGAGGATCAGTTAGATAACCCTATATGGCATATTTTTAACGGAAAAAATGGTATTGGAAGTATACCAATTTCTTATAATTTGATTTTAAATTTAGTTTCCGCAAGTGGTAAAGATGATCCAAAAATAATATTAGATTTTATCAAAAAATATAAAACAGATATTAATGATCAAAGTATAAGCTTTATTAATAGGTTAATAAAAGGTGTCATTAGATACAACAAGGATATTCTCTCAGACAAAGTTAATTTTAAAGAACCAAATAATGAAGAAATCAAAATTTTTGAAGATTTATTGATAAGATTAAAAAAATTAGATTTAAAAGCTGATGCAGAAACTATTCAAACTGAAATTTATCAGATTGGTAAAGATCATAAATTTGAAAACTTAAGAGATTGGTTTAAATTAATTTACCAGGTCTTATTTGGCAAAGAGGATGGTCCTCGCTTTGGTACATTTGTCGCTATATATGGAATAAATAAAACAGTCGATCTGATTAATGAAAGAATAGGTAATAATAATTAGGATTATGAGCATGTTCCTTAAACTTTTAAGAACTTTTAACCCTGAAACTTCTCATCGTATTTCCATTTTCTCATTAAAGTATCTAAGTGGTTTTTTAGAAAAAGCTTATGAAAATAAAATTCTTAACACAAGCTTTGGTAACCTGACTTTTGACAGCCCTATAGGGCTCGCAGCTGGGTACGATAAAAACGCTGAAGTAATAGATCCTTTATTCAAGATGGGATTTGCGTTCATAGAATGCGGAACAGTTACTCCTCTAGCTCAATATGGCAATGCTAAACCTAGAATATTTAGACTCAATGAAGATAGAGCCATTATTAATAGATTAGGTTTTAATAATTGTGGTGCAAAACAATTCTTAAAAAATTTTAACAATAGAAACAAAAATTTGGGTATTGCAGGTATAAACATTGGTCCGAATAAAGATTCCAAAAACTTCATAGATAACTACCTTGAGATTTTTGATATTGTATATGAAAGTGCTGATTATATTACTGTAAATGTATCCTCACCAAATACTGAGAATCTAAGGCACATTCAAAAGCAAGAAGACCTGAGCATACTTGCAAAAGAGATAAATTCATTGAGAGAATCAAAAGAAATATATAAGAAAATTGTTCTTAAAGTCGACCCTGATAGTAGCGAGCAAGATTACAGTAAAATAATTAATATTGCTCAGAAAAATAAAATTGATGGTCTAGTCGTAAGTAACACATCTATTTTACGTCCTAAATCTTTGGTAAGTAACTATAAGAATGAAGAAGGTGGTCTATCTGGTGCACCTCTTAAAGAAAAATCAAACGAGGTCTTGAAATTTATTGCAAAAGAAACTCAAGGCGAATTAGATTTAATCGGAGTTGGAGGAATAGAGAATGCAAAAGACGTATATACAAAAATAAAACTTGGTGCATCTTTAGTCCAGCTTTATTCAGCACTAACATTAAATAATCTTGGATTTATTAATAACTTAAAGAAGGATTTATCTTCTTATATTGAAAAGGATGGATTTACTAATATAAAAGATGCAATTGGTATAGACACATGATTGCAGATCTAAAAAATTTACCTTTTGAAAAAAGAGCTAGGCAAGTAAAAAAAAATCAAAATCGCGAGATTATTATTAGTGCTGCTAGAGAAGCCTTTGCCAGAAAAGGATATGATAATACAAGCGTTAGAGAAATTATAGGTTCTACTAATCTAGGGGCAGGAACTTTTTACAATTATTTTCCTGATAAATTAAGTGTATTTAAGTCAATTAATGAGCGGATTGTTTCTGATTTTAGTAGTTATTTCTTAGCGGAAATTGAAAAATCAAATACTTTTGAGGAAGTAATTCATATTGCTTTTAGCAGCTGGTTTAATTGGATTTCTAATCAAGAACAACATCATTTATTTATAAAAAATAACAAAAAATATTTATTAGATTTGAAATGGTTAAGCACTAAATCAAAAGAGTATAAAATTTTTTATGAGAAATTACTTCAGTTTGTTATAAAACTTTCCAAAAAAACAAAATTTCCTGATAATGACATATCATTTATGGTTACGTCTGTTATTGCTGTAGCTACTAGTCTAGGTGATGAGATGCTATCAAGGCATGATATTGAGCCTAGAGACGCTACAACCTTTGCAAGTAAACTTTTTTTAAAAGGACTCTAAAGTGAAGAAAAGTATTTTTATTACGGGTGCAGCTTCTGGAATTGGAAAAGCTACAGCTATTCTTTTTGCAAAAAAAGGATGGAATGTAGGGCTTTTTGATATCAATGAAGAGGGATTAGAGTCTGTTGCAAAAGAAATAGGTCATAATATTTGTATGTATCAAAAGTTGGATGTAACAAAAATTGATGAATGGAAATCTGCTGAGGAAAACTTTTCGAAGTTTTCTGGAGGTAAGTGCGACCTTTTTTTTAACAATGCTGGAATTGCTAACTTTGCTGGTAAATTTGAGGATGTGCCTATAGAAGAAATAAATAAGATAATTGATGTAAATTTTAAAGGTGTTGTAAATGGATGTTTAACTATGCTGAAATTATTAAAAAATACTAAGAATAGTGTTTTATTGAATACCTGCTCTATTGCTGGATTAGTTCCTGCTCCAGGAATTTCAGTTTATAGCGCAACAAAATTTGCTGTAAGAGGATTAACAGAGTCACTTCGTATAGAATTTGAACGTCACAATGTTAGAGTTTCTGAAATCAATCCATGGTTCACAGATACGCCAATACTGAATGCAACAAAAGTATCTGAAAATATGGAGAGCCCTTGGGATAGAGACTTTGTTAATCAAAGAACAAAGATTTATCCTGTTGAGAAAGTAGCTGATGCAGTATGGCTTTCATATAGTAATAAGAGAATTCACAACCCCCTAGGATTTGAAGGTAAATTTGCCTCATTCTTTATGAATTTATCCCCTTCACTTATAAGATTTTTAAGCAGGCGGATGTTTAGAGATACTTTTTTAGACTGATCTCTTAGCTTTATCTGATTCATTTGACGATTTAATCATATTTCTTAATTGTTCCCACTCATCGTCTGACACATTTTTAAGCATGTCATAGAAATTTCCAGCATGATTTAACCACTGACCTCCATCAATGGTTACTATTTCTCCAGTTAAATATTCACATCCATCAGCCATTAAAAAGGCAGCTAAATTTGCTAATTCATCTAGTTCTCCTGTTCTTTTCATCGGAATTGATTCCATCATACCTTTACTAGTATCACCCGGTGCAAGTCTTTCCCAGGCACCCTTTGTAGGAAAAGGACCCGGAGCAATTGCATTCAAACGGATCCCTCGATTCCCCCACTCAGCAGCTAAAGATTTTGTCATAGTGGCTAAACCAGATTTTGACATGGCAGACGGAACAGTAAATGGCCCACTGCTATATACCCATGTAGTAAGTATTGAAATTATGCTTCCCTTAATTTTTTCCTTTATCCAACGTTTCCCAACAATATTTGTAGTATAGAAAGTTCCATTGAAAACAATATTTGAAATTGCATTAAATGCTCTTGGAGAGAGATCCTCTGTTCGAGAAATAAAATTACCAGCAGCATTATTCACTAATCCTGTAAGAGGTCCATCCGACCATATTTCATTGACCATATCTTCAATTGCCTCGGGTACTTTAATATCGCAAGAGATAGCCTTAACCTTACCACCATACTCTTTCATCATTTCATCAGCACATTCGTCAAGAATACTTTTTCTTCTTCCACATATATATACATCTGCCCCCAATTGTAAGTATCTAGAAGCCATTGCTTTTCCAAGGCCTGTGCCTCCTCCAGTAACTAATATTTTTTTTCCTTTAAAAAGATCTGCTTGAAACATAAAAACTCCTTATCCAATCTGTGTTAAAAATGGTAAATATTTTATAAAAAAGAATGCTAATTCTTGAATACGGTTAGTAAGAATAAGGACTCCAAATAGAATTAGCAAGAGTCCCGTAAAAATTTCTATAGGTCTAATATATTTTCGAATTTTCGATAAAAACTTCATGAAAGTCCCAATGCCATAAGCGGCAAGTATAAACGGAATGCCTAATCCAGCTGAATAAAGTACGAGTAAAACTATTCCCTCAGAGATATTTTCAGATGTTGCAGCTACTGATAGTACACTGCCAAGGATTGGTCCAATGCATGGTGTCCAGCCAAAAGCAAAAGAGAGACCTACTATAAATGAACCTACCAAGCCAGGCTTGTAATTATTTATTTGAAGGCGTGTATCTGTATTTAAGAAAGGAAGCTGTATTAATTGAGTAAAATGAATACCAAAAATAATAATTATAATTCCTCCAATTATTCTTAAGTAATCAAAGTAGTCGTATAACAGTCCACTTAAATATGTTGCTGATGCTCCCATCAGAACAAAAATAGTTGAAAATCCTAATACAAAACTTATTGAGTATTGAAGTATATTTAACTTTATTTTTTCTTGATCTTCTAATGCCTTATCCAGTGATGTGCCAGCAATAAAACATAGATATCCAGGAACAATTGGTAAAACGCAAGGAGATAGAAAACTCAGCAATCCTGCAAGAAGTACATAGAAGTAAGAAACTTCTTCCATTTAATTTTTTTTAAACCTTCTAAATAATTCTGCTCCACTCCATCCAGTAATTATTGCTATGGTTAATGATATCAAGCCGTAAATCAAAGGAAAATCAAAAGCTAGGTTATAAATAGCCTCTTCTATTCCAATTCGCGTAACTGTAAAATTGTAGGAGTATTGATCAGTTATTTTTTTATCAATAATTAAATAGACATTTACATCATATTTACCGACAGGAACAGTATTCGGAATATGAATATTCGTTTTGAACAAATTACCATCAATTAATTCAATCTCACTATTGGTTTCTTTATAAAGATTTTCAATTGTTTTAGTTCTAATCAAAGCTTCATAAAATTCTTTTCTACCTTCATCGGTATTTACTCCTCCCCAATCAATAGTAAGAGAACTCCAGTCAATTTCTGAAGATCTCTTTGCTTTTAGAATGCCAATATTGTTTTTATCAAGAAATGTATAATCTATGTCAGTTGTACTCGATAGATAATAAAATCCTGGAATATCTCTAAATTCAACTTGGTAAGCATTTAGCCAAAACCCAAAAAAGGATTTCTTTTTTCTCAATACAATATCTTCAGGAGGTCCAACTACCTCAATTAATAGGTCTCCCTTTTCGTCTCTTGGTTGGGAAGGATCAGCGTAAAAAGCTCCAAAAACCATTAAGTCTTGTCCATCAAAATTAGCATCTATAGATATTTCCTCTTCATCTGATCCAATTACTAAAGCTGAAACTTGGAAGCTCATTACTAATAGAAATATGATTGATGATATAATAAATTTAATTTTCATTAGAAAATCACTCTTAAAACTGACAAATTAAAAACTTCTTCAGGTGGCACAAAAAGATCTAGAGCAATTTTTACCGCAACAACTAATACAATTACAGCTAATAAAGCTCTTATTTCTTCGCCTCTTAATTTATTAGCAGCTAGCACACCTACTTGAGCACCTATTACTGAAGAAATTATTAAGAAGAAAGCAAGAATTGCATCAACCGCAAACGTTGTGGTTGTATGCAATAGAGTAATAATGGCTGTAATAAAAATAATTTGAAATAAAGATGTACCTATTACTTTCGATGTCGGCATTCCCAGAAAGTAGATCATAGCAGGTATAAGAATAAAAGCACCACCAATACCCATAGTTGCGGAGAGTACACCAATAAAAAAACCAATTATAATTGGGGGAATAACGCTTATATATAGTTTAGATTTATAAAATCTAACTTTAAAAGGTAATTTATGTGCCCAATTGTGATAGTGAATTTTTTTCTTTACCGTTTTCTTTCTTATTCGATCACGAATAACTTGTGAGCTTTCTATCAACATCAGTGTTCCGATTGAAAATAATAGAACAAAATAGAGTATTGATATGACTGTTTCAATTTGACCGGTAGAAACGAGTGTTTGAAAAATCCAGATACCTAAAATTGATCCAAAGATAGAGCCTATCAATAAAACACTTCCCATTTTAAAATCAACAAGCCCTTGTCTCCAATGCCCAATTGTTCCAGAAATAGAAGATGCAACTATTTGGTTGGCTGAAGTGGCTACTGCTACATTTGTGGGTATACCCATAAAAATAAGAAGCGGGGTCATAAGAAATCCACCCCCAAGTCCAAACATTCCTGAGAGAAAACCTACAGCTCCACCAAGAGACAATAAAACAAATATGTTTACCGAAAGTTCTGCAATTGGCAGATAAATACTCATAAAATTATTAAATTAACATACTTTGTTCCTAGGCAGAAAATGGTTCCAGGAGAAGAGTTTGTTCGTATTTTAGTCAAAGATTTATATAATTTTTAACCTTGAAATATATAATATATATATACTTATATACTATACTAATAAAAAAATACCAGAACATATGGTCTATAAAGCACCAATAGAAGATTTTAAATACAACCTTGAAATGTTGACCTATGACTCAATGGTTTCAAGTATAGAAAAGTTTAAGGATTATGATTCTGAAACATTGATGAGCATAGTTGGTGAAATTGGTCGATTAAATGAGCAGGAAGCTTTATCTAGCAACAAGATTGGTGATAGAGAAGGACTTAAATATATCAATGGTGGCAAAGAAGGGCCTGAGGTACATACGCCTGAAAGTTATAAATCATTATATCAAATAGTAAGAGACTCAGGATATGTCGGTGCAACAATGCCGATAAAATATGGTGGAGGAGGAGCGCCCTTTACTACAGCAATCCTATCAGGAGAGATAGGGATAGCTTCAAATATGGCTTTTTATATGGGGCCAGGACTAAGTCATGGAGCGATGAAAACCATCTTAAAGAAGGCTGATCCAAAACTTAAAGAAATGTATCTGCCTAAGCTAATTTCAGGCGAGTGGATGGGCACCATGTGTTTGACCGAACCACAGTGTGGAACAGATTTAGGATTAATTAAGTCTACCGCTATTCCTGAAGAAGATCATTACATCTTAAATGGTCAGAAAATATGGATCTCTTTTGGTGAACATGATTTAACCGAAAATATTATTCACCTTGTACTTGCTAGGCTTCCTGATGCCCCCGATGGTATTAAGGGTATAAGCTTATTCCTTGTTCCGAAAAGGTTAGAAGACAATTCACGAAATACAATTTTTTGTGGTGGATTGGAGCATAAATTAGGAATTAATTCATCTCCTACTTGTGTCATGAATCTTGAGGATGCCAAAGGTTGGCTCGTTGGTGAGAAAAATAAAGGAATGGAAGCTATGTTTCTTATGATGAATGATGCTAGGCTTAAAGTTGGCCTACAAGGAATAGCAATGTCAGAAATTTCTTACCAGAACGCCCTAGCTTTTGCAAAAGATAGGAAGCAAATGAGGTCAGTAATTAAGGAAAAACAAGATAGTAATAGCAAAGCAGATAATATTATTGTTCATCCAGATGTGCGGAGAATGTTGATGAATGTTAAATCTACTACTGAGGCAATGAGAGCACTTTGCATTTATACAGCAATGAAAATAGATCTTGCCGAAGATCATCCTGATGATGAAGTTAGGCAATCAGCCGATGATTTTGCAGCTTTAATGACTCCAATTATTAAATCTTATTGCACAGAAAGGGGATTTTTAAACTGTTCAGAGTCTTTACAAGTCTTGGGAGGAAGTGGGTTTACAAAAGAATATCCCCTAGAACAATATTTAAGAGACGTTAGAATTACATTAATTTATGAAGGCACAAATGGAATACAAGCTCTTGATTTAGTAGGTAGAAAATTAACGATGCACCAAGGTCGATTGTTGCAAAATTTACAAAAAGAGATTCAAGATTTTATTAATTTAAATAAAGATAATGAAGATTTAAAAGACTTCATGAGTCCCTTGGAAAATTCATTTCAAGAAGTTACGGCTTCAACTATGTGGTTAATGCAAAACGGATTAAAAGATCCAGAAAATGCTTTAGCTTCGGCGTCAGACTACTTAAACCTACTAGCTCTTACTTCTATGACATATATGTGGGCAAGGATGGCAAAATTTTCTATTGGTAAGAATGAACCAATTCATAAAAATAAAATTAAAACGGGCAAGTACTTTATGGAAAAAGTAATGCCTGAGCTATTTATGTATTCAAAGAAA
>MDTG01154866.1_pt1 | contig 17418 bp, 20 predicted proteins | sample 811421 | NCBI WGS metagenome assembly MDTG01 (sample SAMN05326645, study PRJNA326480) | marine metagenome | isolation source: seawater | place: Pacific Ocean: South East | collected 2011
ACCGCTAAAGTTATTACCGATGCTGGTCAACCTACGGATCGCCAGACTGCGAAGGCTCACACGTTTGCACCGCTTTATGGCGCAACAGGCTTTGGGAGAACGCCAGCGGAGGCAAAATATTATACACACTTCACAGAGAAATACAAAGGGATCGGGGTATGGCATTCCCGATTGGCTAAAGAGGCTATAAACACAGGGCATATTACTACCCCGTCAGGCAGGGAGTTTTCTTTCCCTGATGTCGTCCGCAAAGCAAGTGGTCGTGTGTCTCATTTCACGCAAATTAAAAACTACCCAGTGCAATCATTTGCAACAGCCGACATAGTACCTATTGCACTGTTATTCATAGACGAACAACTAGCCTATGCTAAGTCTTGTATCGTCAATACCGTACACGATAGTATTGTTATTGATGTACACCCACACGAGGAGCGGCTTGTAATGCAGGCCATCCACAAAACAAACGAGGAGTTGCCAGCTTTGATTGCAGGTAGGTGGGGTATACATTTTAATGTACCCCTCTTACTTGAAGCTAAAATGGGGCCGAATTGGCTTGACACGAAAGATGTGTTGTGATATAACTATGCATTCTAACTCGAAAGAAGGAGTATAAAATAAATGAACGAGATCACTACAATTGATACCAACAACTATGCCGCTATGGCCAAAGCTATGGGTATCGCCAACGAGGGTACGAGTGGGGGCAAGAAGTCTAGCACCCTTGCCCGTCTGCGTATCCATCATACCCCAATCATGGGGCTTGCCGAAGTGAAGGGCAAGAAGGTGAATGTCGAGGTTGTCGAGGGCGGACAGTATAAACTGGAAGTTCCCGATGGCCCTACCTACTACGCCTCTGCTGCACGTATCCGTCCATACATGCAACGCTTCATGTACAAGCGTTTCGTGATGGGATCGGGTAACGCACCCAACCGCTATGTCAAGACCGTCATGGCTGACAACCTGAACATTGACCTCAAGGACAATGATGGGGGCTTCAACTGCGGCAAACCGGCGGGTTACATCCAAGACTTCAAGTCTCTGCCTGAGAAGACACAGGACTTGATTAAGCAGATCAAGCGTGTGCGTGTAATATTCGGCACAGTTGAACTGGTCAACCCTACGGACGATCAGGGCAACGCTGTTGACGTGGATACTGTCCCATTCATCTGGGAGGTGGACAACCGTGACGCATTCAAGGGCTGGGGTGAGGTGTTCTCTACCTTTGCCAAGCAGAAGCGTCTGCCTATCCAGCATGTAGTGGACGCTGCTACGGAAGAGCGTAAGCTGCCCAATGGCAACAGCTTCTTCCTGCCTGTGACCACGGTCAATCTGACCAACATTGTCGAGATTGAGCAATCGGATCAGGCGCTGTTCACTGACTTCATGTCGTGGGTACAGAACTACAACGAGTACATCATCAATGCTTATGCGGAGAAAGCAACGGAGCATGACGACGATGATGACATCGCAATCACTGACGGTGTGATTGATGTTGACGATGAAGAGGTAGCGTAATGAACCACCCCGCTGAACTGGCACTGCATCAGTACATGGAGAATGCCGCCAATGGCAAGTCCACCATGTCTTCAGAAACAATCCGACAGATTGGTCTGAATGTTATGAGTGCTGTTGCGCGTCAGTTTGGTGGGGGCAACAAGCGCAACGAGTTTGGTCTACGTATGTCCAACGTGGGTAGGCCAACTTGTCAGCTTTGGTTCGACAAGAACGAGCCGAAGAAAGCGTTACCCCTGCCAACAACATTTGTAATGAACATGATGATTGGAGACATCGTTGAAGCTGTCTTCAAGGGGCTACTGACAGAAGCAGGAGTACAGTATGAAGATGATGCAAAGGTTACGCTCAATCTTGACAACGGTACATCCATCTCTGGTACCTATGATATTGTTATTGACGGTGCTGTTGATGATGTCAAGTCAGCATCTAATTGGTCGTATAATAACAAGTTTGAATCCTTCGACACTCTTAGACAGGGTGATGCTTTTGGGTATGTAGCACAGCTTGCTGGATATGCCAAGGCTGCTGACAAGAAAGCCGGTGGATGGTGGGTAGTGAACAAGGCTAATGGCCAGTTTAAATATGTGCCAGCTACAGGGCTTGACATTGAGAAAGAAGTAGACCATATTCAACAGACGGCTGACACGCTGGAAGAGAACAGGTTTGAGCGTTGCTTCGATGCTGTACCGGAGAAGTTCCGGGGTAAAGAGACAGGCAACATGGTTCTCACTACGGAGTGCGGATTCTGCCGCTATCGTTTTGCCTGTTGGCCGGGGCTTGAAGAACGCCCAGCCGTAATGTCACAGGCAAAGCAGCCTAAGACGGTTGCATATGTATCGTTAACAAAGGAGTATCAATGATGAGTGAAGATATGGACACGTTGCTTGAAGAGATAAAAGCAACAGAAAAACACCTAGCAGAACTACGTGAAGAATATCGTGAGCGTAAGACAGCAGGTGTACGTGCTGCAATAGAGGCACGTGCAGAAGCAGATAAAGTGCTGCGTGAGGAATTGAAAGCTATCGGGTATCGTGACTTTACCCGTACCTTGGGTATCCACCGGCGACTAATCTAGTGCCTAATCACGCAGCATTTCGTGCAGCACGAAAGTATGGGTATAGGAGTGGGCTTGAACACAAGTTGTCGGTCTACCTTGACGAACTCAAAGTTAAGTATGACTATGAGAAGGTTAAGATAGAATGGGAAGACCTTGCGTACCGCACCTATACTCCAGACTTTGTGCTGGACAACGGTATCATCATTGAGACGAAGGGTATGTTCACTGCGGCGGATAGACGCAAGCATCTTGCAATCAAGAAGCAGCATCCCAAGCTGGACATACGCTTTGTCTTTGAGAACAGCAGACGTAAGCTACGTAAGGGGGCTAAGTCAACCTATGCAGAATGGTGCATCAAGTATGGGTTCAAATACTATGACCGCATCATCCCAGAAGATTGGCTAAAAGAGAAGGGAAAGAACAAGCATCCCGAGTTTATCAAGTTCAATGGAACCAAAGTGAAAAGGAGGTAGCGCATGGAATCAATTGATGAAGGAGACTTCGTAATTCGGATAAGACCGACAGAAGTAAATGGAGAGTGGACAGGTGAGGTTGATATTTCTATCATATCTCAAGCTGACAATCCCCTTAATGATGAGGGATATACACAGCTTATGCACTTCTGTAAGATGATGTGCGCAACCATCCCGCTGATGGAGCAGGATGATGCCCTACGAAATTTAGTTCACGAATATGTCATGGAAGTTGTTGACAACGACGATGAAGATGTGGTAGAAGAAGATGATGATGCAGTGATTATCACTAAAGAGGATGGTAACATTGTGCATCTTAGCTTTGGTAGCAGAACAAGGGGGAGCGCATGATGCGTTACGAGACGTATATGCGGACAAGGATGAAAGAGTTACAACCAGACGAGGACAGACTTATGGATGAGTATTACTCAAAAGAGTATACAAAGCAGACCAAGAAAGAAGACATGGTAAACTCTCCACCCCACTATAACAAGGCGGGTATCGAATGCATTGATGCCATTGCCGCAGCTACAAGTGATGGCTATGAGTATTATTTGCAAGGCAATATTATAAAGTACCTGTGGCGTTACCGCTACAAGAATGGTACAGAAGACCTCAAGAAAGCACAGTGGTATCTAACCAAGCTGATTGAGGAGGTAGAGGGATGCTATGATGAGAGTTAAAGTCTTCCTCACAATTGATGTAGACCCAGATGAATACCCCATTCCTGCCGATGAGGATGTCGGCTTAGAGATTGAAGACGGCATACGTGAATACTTTTACGATGTAGACGGTGCCGAAATCAAACACATAAAAACACTAACGGAGTGATGCAATGAACAATTATTTGCCTACAGATTACCAAAACTTTATCGCCCTTTCACGGTACGCTCGTTGGAAAGATGATGAGCAACGTCGAGAGACTTGGAGTGAAACGGTTGAGAGATACTTTGACTACATGGAAAAACATCTTGGACAACAATACAACTATGCGTTGTCAGATGAACTTCGTGCAGAACTAGAAGAGGCTGTCTTAAACCAAGACATTATGCCTAGCATGAGAGCATTGATGACCGCTGGCCCAGCGTTGGATCGCTGCCACGTAGGCGGCTACAATTGCTCCTACGTACCAGTGGACAACACCCGCGCTTTCGATGAGACTATGTATATACTAATGTGCGGCACAGGCGTAGGCTTCTCTGTTGAGCGTGAGAACGTCGATAAGCTGCCTATCATTAACGAACACTTTGAGAACAGTGACACAGTCATCAAGGTGGGCGACAGCCGTCCGGGTTGGGCAAGAGCATTGCGAGAGTTGATCTCTTTGCTGTATGCAGGACAAATTCCAAAGTGGGATGTGTCAGAGGTAAGACCTGCAGGCGCAAGGCTGAAGACATTCGGTGGTCGCGCTTCTGGACCCGCCCCTCTTGAGGAGTTGTTTCAGTTTGTCATCGACAAGATCACAAACGCTGCAGGTCGTAGGCTCTACCCATTAGAGTGTCACGATATCATGTGTAAGATTGGTGAGGTTGTCGTCGTAGGCGGGGTACGGCGTAGCGCACTCATCAGTCTGTCCAACTTAGGTGATACGCAGATGCGTCATGCTAAGTCAGGACAATGGTGGGAGAACGAAGGACAACGTGCGCTTGCAAACAACAGCGTGTCCTACAAGTTCAAGCCAGACATGGATACCTTCATGCGTGAGTGGCTGGCTTTATACGAGAGTAAGTCAGGTGAGCGTGGTATTTTCAATAGGCAGGCCGCTAAGAAACAAGCGTCTCTTAATGGTCGGCGTGATGCAGAACAAGAGTTTGGGTGTAATCCTTGTAGCGAGATCATCCTGCGTCCGTATCAGTTCTGTAATCTATCAGAGGTTGTAGTCCGTTCTTCTGACACGCAACAGTCTCTGACAGAGAAGGTTCGTCTAGCCACTATTCTTGGCACGTTCCAATCCACACTGACTGACTTCAAGTATCTGCGTAACGTGTGGAAGAAAAATACAGAGGAAGAAAGGCTTCTTGGTGTATCACTAACAGGTATCATGGACAACGCTATGATGTCTGGTAAGTCAACACATCTTGGCATGAACATTGGGGCTACCTTGAATGCACTCAAAGAACAAGCCATTACTACCAACGCAGCTATGGCTGAACAGCTTGGTATTGCACCGTCTGCGGCCATCACCTGCGTCAAACCGTCTGGTACAGTCTCACAGCTTGTAGACAGTGCCTCTGGCATTCATGCTCGTCACAACCCATACTACATTCGGACAGTGCGTGGTGACAACAAAGACCCAATCACACAGTTCCTTGTCTCTGAAGGCATACCGGCAGAGCCAGATGTAATGAAACCAGACAGCACAACAGTGTTCAGCTTCCCAATGAAGTCACCACACAGTGCAGTCACCCGGTTTGACATGACTGCCATTGAACAGCTTGAACTGTGGCTCCTGTATCAGCGTCACTGGTGTGAACACAAGCCGTCTGTCACCATCTCTGTGAAAGAGCATGAGTGGATGGAAGTAGGAGCATGGGTATACAATCACTTTGATGAGGTATCAGGCATCAGCTTCCTGCCATTCAGTGAGCATACATACAAGCAAGCACCCTACCAAGACTGCACCGTCGAGGAGTATGGCGAGATGCTAAAGCAAATGCCCAAGAAAGTAAACTGGGAATTGCTTCGTGAATATGAGAAGGAAGATACTACTTCAGGCGGACGAGAGTTGGCATGTACGGCAGGTGTCTGTGAAGTAGTGGATATAGCCGCAGCATGATTGAAGGTGCAGACATGCCTAACTGGTGGCAGTGGTGGTTATTGTTTGCCATCACTGTAAACACCGCTATTAACGTGGTTGTATTCTTCAAGCACAGGTTCAGGCAAAAGAAAAGTGTTGACAAATGAGTAAGGGTATACTAATATGGAAGCAAGGTGACGGGTGGGTGCAATATAATCCTCCTCGTCACCACCCTTGCTACAAAGAGTGGATGAAACTAAGAGAAAAGGAGAAAGAAAATGCTGATGAAAAAGTTCAAAAAAGATAATGTCGCTAATTACACAAAAAGTGAAGCAGTCTTTGAGGACAATGATTGGTGGTACAAAAGCCCCAGCGGCTATCGCCAGCGTGTATCTACACATGCCGCCAAGAATACTAATCGTATGTTTGTTAACGGCAAGTATATCCCTAGTTCGCATCCACTTCATAAACCGGGACGATACAAGTCTCTGGATGATGCGTGGTCACACTCCAAGATTGAGAGTACAGAACTTGGAGAGGTATACATCATCGTTAACGATGCATGGCCTGAATGGGTTAAGGTTGGCAAAGCCGTATCATCTGAGGATCGACTGAATGGGTATCAAACCTCTTCACCCTTCCGCGACTACAGTGTAATTGCTACCTTGACTGCAGAAGATCGTCATGTTAAAGAACGAGAGATGCACAAAGCCTTCGCACATTTTGCTGACGAGCGTCGGGGTGAGTGGTTTAAGATTGACCGGATAAAGGCAATCAACATCTTCAACGTACATGCAATGAATGAGATGAGTAAGGAAATACAGAATGAAAAATCAAATGCTAGAAGTTCTTAGGCAACATGCGATTGGAAATATCAATCTGCATAGGACTAACATAGACATATATCTAACTAACCCAGCAGGTATTGGTGAACACTCCGACATAATGGAAGCCATTCAAGCAGAGTTAGATAAAATGGCTATGCACGAAGACAGACTATCAATGTTGAACTTGTGGCAAACTAATGTGGAGACTAAAGAGGATGAACAAGAATCTAGCTGATAACTTTGCAGCAGGCTTTAAAGCCTTTGGCAGAGTAGAGCAGTTCGATAGCCCACGTTTTGGCAAACGCTATCGGCAGGTAGCTAACCCCATGAAACCCAAGACCACTCCTTACCGGGAGTGGCAGCGGGGGTGGGAAGCCGCCTACTTTAAAAACTTGGAGAAGCTAAATGGACTTAGAACTAGAGGCTAAACAGTGGATGAAGGAGAAATCAATGTATGGCATTACAGCCAAAGCGTATCAACTCGCTGCATGTGACACGGCCATTTTCCCTAAAGATATGGCTATGGAGTATCTTACTCTTGGCCTCACGGGGGAAGCAGGTGAGATAGCTAACAAAGTCAAGAAGTTTATCCGTGATGGCGCAAGCAAAACTTCACACAGCTATCTGACTAACAAAGAATATGCCGACAAACGTACACAGATTGCTTACGAGATTGGTGATGTACTTTGGTACTGCGCCGTGCTTGCCGAAGAACTTGACATGGATTTGGGCCACATCATGGAGAAGAATTTGGAGAAACTAGCTGACAGAAAGAAGCGCGGCACTCTGTCGGGGTCAGGTGATAACAGGTGACGGAGGGAAAAAAGCTATGGAAGAGAGTAAGTAGGATGGACTTAGGAAACCCTGTGATAACAGCTTTAGTAGGCTTGATTATATTCTACATAGGCTTGAAGACATTCTCTGGTGGCATGAAATCTATGGGCAACATAGAACATCTTTCATGGTTTTTGGGCAACCCGTTATACATGTTTGCAGGTGGTATCATAATGACACTGCTGTGGCAATCGTCCAGCCTGTCTACTACAGCCATCATTGCACTGGTTGCCTCTGGTGCCTTGCCTTTACCAGCAGCTATTGCCGCAGTGCTAGGCGCAAACATAGGTACAACAGGTACAATTTGGCTGGCAGGTTTGTTTGTGTCAGACGGTATGCCTAAAGGAGACACGTTGCGTATAGCAATGGCACATACAGGTGTGAACTTGTTTATGGCAGCTACCTTGTTACCGTTTGTGTCACACATAGCACGATGGCTAGGTAGGTTCTAAAATGAGAGAGGGGGCTTCGCGGCCCCCTTTTTTATTTATCTTTCATTAGAAACCCTACGTGCCTCTACGATTAACTCTCGCAATCCCTCTATGCTACCTAAATCTACATCAGGCAACCCTGAAGCGTCCCGTCTGGCTTGAACACGACTTAACGCTATAACTCTATCCTCGCTAGGTAGCTTACGAAAGGCGTTAACAGCCATTACATAACCCGGATTAGATGAACCGCTAAATTGTGCTGATCTTAAAGACTTTCTAATGTTAGCAAAATTATTCTTTACTAGATTTCTTTGTTCAAGAACCATCATCTTGTTAGAATAACGACCTTCCTTTTTTAGTCTAGCTTTAAGCATAGGCTCTCGCCCAGCTAACATATTAGCCATGTCAGGTAAAAGTTCATTCACAAGTGCGGCCATAGTGTTGTCTATAACATCAACTCCAACTTTATAGGAGAAGTCATAGTCAACAAAGTTAAGGGATCGTAAATACTTTTCGTATGGTTTGTCACCTCTTTCAACATTAATACCAAGAGCAAGTTTCCATGTAGGTGCGAGTCGCTCCCTTTCTCCCGACATTGGCTGAACTCTGCGAGGGGCATCAGCTTCTTTATTCGGACTTACGTAGCCACGCGCATTAAGTGGTATCATAAAGCCCTTTACAAAGGCACTGCCAGAAGATAGATCAGGCTCACCCTCATAGGTTTTGTAATAATTATCTCTCATGCCCATAGCCCGTTCAGCATCAATAACCATTGAGTACGGCTGAAAATATCGGGTCACGGTATTTCCTACTAATTTACCAAATGCTTTCTTTGTTTCTTCAGTTTTTGCTGCATCATTGTTTTCTGCAAATAAGTTGGAGACATCCGATGCTAGTTGTCCGAAAGATTGATTAGCGCGGAAGTTACTTCCTGTTAGTGCTTTAATACCGTATCCAAAATTTCTGCCTCTATCCATGAACATCCAGTTAGTTAGGTTTTCAAATCCATCGTCCATAGACTCCGCATATCCCTTACCTTGGCTTCTTGAGATTTTAAAGTCTTTATCAATTTGATTCCAAACTTCAGCTAGATAAAGACCCGGTGCAAGAGGGAATTGTGGATCAATGTTGGTCTGACTCCCATCAGGATTTGTAACATAATTATATCTTTCAGGCGACTCTTCGCTTCTCCTATAATAGTACAGTCCTAACAACGCACTCATGCCCACCATATTACGAGCAACTTTTTCAGCATCTTTTACCAGATTGCCCTTGCCCATTGCTATGCGCAAAGCAGGTATATAACCTCCGGCTACGTTTGAGCCTACATATTCCATAGCTTTAAACATAAAGCGTGGAAATGGAATCATAATAGTGCTACCGGGGATGCCATTTAATATGCGAAGCATAGATTTAAATGGTGCAAACGTAGGAGGAGAAGCATACGTTTTATCTAAGGCACTCTCAACTGCATCTGTAGCTAGTTCAGCAAAAGATGGGGGCGTGTCATTGCCCCTAACTGGACGAAGTGTAGGTGAGTCATTAATAAGTTCTTTAATATTGCCGTCACGAATTATCTGTTCTAGATTTACACCCCATTCTCTTTTTAAATTGCGACTCAAGTCAGATAAAAAGTATGCGTTACGAGATAAAAATTCTTGTCCACGGTTTGGCGTATTTAAAAAATCTACGAAATCTTCTATCGGATTAAATACGAAATCAGATATACCACCTTCGCCCTTACCTGTAGCACGTTGGGCTTCGATAATTTGATCTCTATAACGAGTCAGAAGATGTGCAAATTCTGGTTGTTCCAGAATAATTTTAGTCATATCATCTGCATATTCAGGATTGCTAAACATGAAAGAATATGTATTAAAGCTATCCCGATATATATTGTCTTTAGATATAGGATTAAAACGTCGGGCAGCGTTTACTGCTTCTTCTCTAGCTGCAGAAAATTCACCAGATTTTGTATGACGAGCCATACGAACCCCGCGAATAATTGCATCTTGCAGTACGTATGTCAACCCTTCAAGTGGTGCGCGTATTAAAGTTGATTCAAAGTTTCTAGCAGCGGTGGCAAAAGCAGATACCATTAGTCCACGACTTATGTTTTCTGCACGTCTGATATTCTGACCTGTTTTTTTCAGCCCCATTTCAAATGGTATTTTACCCGCCAGCCAATCCATCAAACCCGGCGCACCGTCTAGATCATCTTGCGCTTTTTTTCCAGCAGACCTAACCCGCTTTGTCCTGCCCATAGCTGTTGCCATAGCAGCAAATTTTTGTAGTCCTTTACCAAACTTGGTGCCTGAACCTACAGTCATTAAAATATAATCGTCTAGGCTTAATCCAAACTCGTCTAGAATTTTACGTAATTCATCTGAAGCAATAAGGTTGCCCTTAACGCTTTCACGAAACAGTGTTTCAATTACATTTTTGCTGCCTTTAAACGCTTCTGGATTAAGTTCTTTTACTTTAGCAATTGTTGCTACAACAGCGTTTAGCTTTTCCGATTGGAAAATAGGATTACGGAAACCGTTGGGTCCAATGCCAAGATCATAAGCAACATCATCGTCTAAGCCTAAATCTTCTACCTTTTGTATTCCTAGTGTCTTGGCTTTTTCAAAGTCAATATAAGTCTTACCAAATGCTTTTTTAGATATAGCACCTCTACCAAGTTCGTTAATATCTTCATAATTATGAATAATTTCTTCCATAATATCATCGTGTTTTGCAGCTTCTGCCGCAGCAGCTTTAGCTTTTGCTTTCCGAACATCTTCTGTGCGACCCTTTATGTCGGAAATACGACCCTCTCGTTCTATCCTTGCTCTTGCTTTTTCTGCAGCGGCAAGCATTTCAGCAGTTTGAACACGATCACCACCTTTAATTACCTTGACATCTCTACCAATACTTTGAAGTCCTTTTTCAACTAAACTTCCCTCTTCTATAGGACCACCTGCAAATGTCATTCTTTTAGTTGTAATGTCTGGTGTAATGGCACCGGCATCTTCTGCAAATTTGCGCATCTGTGCAGTCGCACCAGCTTTAGCCATTGCGGTTACAGCAACAGCGGGAGCATCAGCAACTTCTGCAAGCTGAATTAAATCACCAACAAACTTACGACCAGATGTTTCGGGAGCAAATGGTATTAAATCCTTACCTGTTAATCCGGTTAACCGTTCAAAGGTGCTGCCTTCAATAATTCCTTCTTGAACTGCACGAGTAAACGCAGCCATCGAACCCTCAAGTGTTTCACCTGTAGCTAACAAACCAGTGTTAAGTCCGCGCAAAGCCGTCACAGAGGGTTTTACTATAACACCATCCACCCCTGCTGCTACAACACTAACAAACGGACGCAAATAATCAGGGACGTTTGTTGCTAAAAACTCCTCGTCAGACAATACGTCATCAACAGGAGCGTTGAACTGGTCATACGCCTGTGCCGTACGTTCGTACGTAAATAGATTTTTTTCAGATTGGGGGATTTTGCTTTCAGAAATGGGTCCAAGGGATATACCTAAAGAGCCAAACCCTGTATCGTCTGTGGGAACAGACGGTCCTTTTACTTCATAACCATAAGGTGCTTCTCTTGTTCTGAAGTAGTATTCTTCGGCAGCTTGCTGCCCTAGAAACTCTTGCTCTAGAGCGGGATCATCAGAGGCGTCCTCGTTTAACATTTCAGCAAATGTACGGTGACGAGGGACTACAACATTTTCTTGAGTATCAATAGCAACGCTGATGTCTTCTTCATCAGAACTATCATCTATCATTTCTTGAAAGGTTCTATATCCTGTTTCAGACATTAAAAACCTCCGGCGGCAATCCACTCACCATCTGAACCAAACATTGCAGTGATTATTTGATCTGAATTAGGCATCTTATACCGAACAATATCTCCAGCCATTAACACACCCGACTTACCTAATTTGGATATAGTCGTTGAATCTTGTAATCCAAAGTCAAAATTCTTTGTAGGAACGCCAGACGACCCCATTTCTCGTGCCGTATTTATTTCTGTTATTTTTGTACCAGTTCCAGTAAGAAAATCATCTAATATAAAAGTGCTTTCGCTGCCGCCAACTACATCAAATTTTTCTGGAGTTCGCGACCAATTATTTATTTGATTTCCTAATTGTGTTTGATATTCATTAGCTGCAGTTAGTCCCATAGCACTAGACGAAGCATACAAGCCTCTAAACTGATCTACCGTATTTGAGTAGCCAGTAATATATGCAGGTCTTTTATTAGCAAAATCATATTTATAGAGGTTAGTAACGGCATCAAACTCACCTGTAATATTTTGATTTTGCAAATTCACTTTGAGGGCAGCATTAAATCTAGTTTCAGGATTTTTAAGTGTTGCGGAAGAGGATGTAGAGTCCATATCAGTGATAGCATTTTGAATACCACCCACACGAATCCGTAGCATACCTGCTTGCTCAAGTTTACCAATTTTTTCTGGGCCATCTTCCATAGCCGCTGCCTCTTGAGTGAGTGTATCCGCATCCTGCATATATATTGCCATAAGTTGTTCCAAATCTGCAGGGCTATTAGCATTACGGATTTTTGCTTCAAGTAAGTCTAGTGCCAATTCTTTTTCTTTGGCCCCATACTTTTGATAATTAACAAGTTCTTCTCTTAGTTTTTCTTGCTCAAGAATTGCAATAGAAATATCTTGTTCTACACCTCGTGTTTGCATTTCCCTAAGTGCAGTAGAAGCATATGTTCCATCAAGTTCAGCCCTTAGTTGTTGTGGAAGTTGTTGATTTGTAATTTCAGCAGCCTGTGCATTAGCTGCTGCCAAACGGGTTGTAGCTTTTCTGCCTTTAGTTGTTTCCTGAAGGTCTTCTAATTCAGCTTGCGCACGACGTGCGGCTACAATTTCATCAGCAGTCATTGCACCAAGACCCGGTATTGTTAGACCCGTATCTGACATAACTGGACCTTGTTGTATATCAGAGCCTATATCACCAAAGGCAGCACGGACATCAGATGGATCAGCCTTAAAGATACCAAACTGCGTACCTGCCGCAACACTCGCTGCAGTTCCCTCAAGATCAAGTGTGCTAGGAACTTGTGCCGCGCCAAACGCAACAGCTTGATCGTCAAAAGATAAAATATCGCCAGTTTCAGTTCCCTGAAACATTGCTTGTGCTGCCGCTTGTCTATTAAACTCACCCGGTTGTTTAGATAAAACATGAATTTGTTCTTGATTATTAAGTGCTTCGACAAACTCGTCATAACGATCTACCCCACTTTGTAGAACGGTTTGAATTTGACCATCCGAAAGACCCATATCGCGTAGGCGTTGACCATACTTTTGATACTCACGAGTAAAAGCTGTCCTATCTTTCACTATTTGTTTTACTTCTTTACGTAAATCAGCAGAGGTATTTTTTAAAGTTTCCGCATAATTTTCATCAAACTTTTCCATTTTTTCGGAAAGTCTTTTAGCGCCGCCAGCAATTGCAGATTGAAATCTAAACGCCATTATACTGCTCCTTTACGTGCCATAAGACCTTTTGGTTTTTCCTCAGTTTCTTCATTTGTTTCTTCACTATTTTCTTCTTTTATATCTTCTTTTGACAGCATGTCCATAGCTTTTCTTACAAGCATGGCATCTGGTTGTTCCATTTCGTCTTCATCCCCTACAACATATGAAATTTCTGCATTTTTAGCAAGCCCTTCCATAAGTTCTACAAGAACAGGATTTACCAGCACAGCTACGTCAATTGTGTGCAAACCCTGCATAACACCACCAAGTGTAAGTGTCTCCGCAATAGCAGTGAGTGGCACACCTGTCTCAATGATGTCAAGTAGACGACCTGCCATTTTATTATCTACGATACGAGATACATAAAAGTCAATGCCCTCTTCTACGGTTATCATCTTAGGAGGAGATTGCCACGGCCTAGCGCCAAGTTCATGGGTCATAGCCATGCCCGGAATAGGCATATCAAAATCTGATGTTTCTCTAAATGCCATTACACCGTACCTCCCGACATGCCTTCACGAATAGCGGCCATAGCCTGCATCACCACTTCAATTTGTGTTTTAGTTTGATTTTCACTATCCGCACGAGACTGCGCAATTTTATTAGACACGAGAAGCCCACCGCGCTTGGGAGACTTTGCCATAGCCTTTTGTTTTTGAAGTGTGCCTACTTCACGTCGTAAGTTACGACTAGCTAATACTCCGGGTTGACGTTCTATACTCATTTTTTATGCTCCAAAAATCAATTTACTTGCAACGCTACCAGCCTGACTTGTGAGGACATCTGCAAAGAAACCACCAATAGCACCACTTTCTTCTGCGTCCAGTTTCAGTTGTGCCAGATCAGATTGTGTCTTGGCAGACAGTTCACCAAGCGCCATCTGTACAATACGATCTTTGTCGTTTTCTGCGGAAGTCCATGCCCACTCCATTGTGTCAGCATAGTAGTTCCATAAATTATCATACGCCTGCTTAGAAATGTCAAGCACTGCAGCAGCGTTTAGTTCATTTACCCGGTTGACTGCGGCAGTGTCAGCGGTAGCAATCTGACGACGCCACTGCGCATTGCTCTGTGCAATCACAAGCTGGTTCTGTGCGTTGAACTGGTCACGCTGATTGTTGATTTCAGCATTGAACCTGTTGACTGTATTAGCCTGCCCCGCATTGAACTGCGCCTGTGCGTTAGACTGTGTAGCGTTGAACTGTGAAGTCTGCGTAGCCAGATTAGCGAAAAACTGATCCACTTGGTTCTGGCTAGATGCATTGAACTGACGCGCAGCGTTGGTTGCGGCTTGGTCAGTAAACAGACTTTGAATACGCTGTTGCGCCTTAAACAAATCAGTCTGCTGTCTATTAGACAAGTTAGCCATATCCATGTTCAGGAATGATTGTGCATTGATTACAGCAGCTTGTTGCCGATTGTTTAGATTAGCTGCATCCATCTGTGCTAGTGCAGCAGCTTCTGCCATGACCATAGCCTGTGAGTTAGACAGGTTGTTCAAGTTCATGGTGTTAGCAGCACGGCTATTCTCAAGCTGCACCTGCTGCTCTGCAGTAAAGTTCATGTTAGCTACATCACTAATCTTGGCAGCATTCTGTACACGTGCTTGGAACTCTTGAGTAAACTCCATCTCCATAAATGCAGCGCGTTGTTGTGCAGCAAGCATAGCACGTTGTTGGCGATTTGACAAGTTCTGCTGTTCAAACTGTGCAATGATAGCAGCATCTGCCTGTGCAATAGGCAAAGCGGACTCCATCGTAGCTTGTACAATAGCCTGACCAGCAAGGCTAGATGCACCAAGTCCACGTGCAGCCATCTTCGCTGTTGCATTGCGAAGTGCGCCAGCAGCCCACGCAGGTGGATTAGCAGCGTCAAAGTTTGCAGTGAGAGAAGCAAGCTGACCCTGAACGGTAGCTTGTGTGGAGGGGGTAGCTTCTGCAGCCTGTACTTGTTCAGTAAACTGTGCAGCAGTTTGTGCATCAGCAGCACCAGAGATAAGTTCACCAGCTTGGATATCTCGTTGTACAGGATTGTCAATCAGAATGGCGTTACCCTGTGCGGCAGTGACATTGCCCACACTAGATGCCGTTTGCTGGGCCGCTGTGACCTCTGCACGGGGGTCTACAGTACCCTGTGCTGCTTGGGTAGCCTGAACTGCAGCATCAACCGCTGGTGCGGCTTGTGCGGCTTCCATGATATTTGCTTGCTTTTCTTCTGGTGCTGCCGCCTCTTGCGTTGCAGCCATAGCAGTAGGCACTGCTACTGCACCAGTAACTGTGCCACTACTAGGTGGTACATATTGACCCGCATCACTAGGAGTAAATGCGGCTTGCGTTACGGCACCCTGTGGAATACCCGGATCATACATGCGCTGCACAGTAGAATCTGGAATAGTGATAGGTGTCGTCCCACCTTCCTGCATCTTTACCGCGCCGCCGTTTGCCATCTGCATAGCTTTATTTTGATACGTTTGCATCTGCTGTTGACGCATGGGGTCTTGCGCAAGATAATCTTGAAACCCTTGCATATTACCCTGATAGCCCATAGCACGTGCTATCTTCTCCATGCCGCTAGGCTTAAATGCTCTGAACATTGCCATTATCTAAATCCCATAAATACTGATACCACCATTGCTACTACAAGAATAGTGCTACCCATAATCATTGCTTCTAATCGCCACATGCGTTTATCAAGTGCCTCTAACTTTTCCTGCACGTTAGCGTACCGAATGGCACATTCTTTTTCATGTGCTTCCAGTTCCATTTGTGTTTTGAGTACAGGTTCCATTGACATCTTCATTAGTTACCAGCTTCTAGTGCTGCGACTTTCGTCTCAAGAGTTTCGATCTTGGCGATTGCTTCCTGCAGTGCGCCGGTCAGCAGCGGCACTAGCTTGGCTTGGTCGATGCCCTGCATGACTGCGTTGCCATCATTATCCACCTCGTTGTGTGTACCGGTGACAGCTTCTGGCACAACAGTCTGTGCCTCATGTGCAAGGAAACCATCTACGGTCGTGTCGGCGTCTACAATGAAGTTAAACCGCTTCGGTGCAAGCTGCTTCACACGAGCAATCGCACCGGTCATGTCGGTTACGTTTTCCTTGAGACGATGGTCGGAAGAGGTGTTATATGCCGTAGACGAGGCGGTAGTTGATATTGTGCCGACGCCAACAGTGCTGCCTCCACCATCAACACGCTGGAAAGTAACAGCGTTCTGGTTGGTTGCCGTATCCGTACTGGACAAATAAAGAATAGGAAAACCGCCGGTAATGTCTGTTGATTGCAGAGTAAGAGCATTGCCAGTTCCGGGGTTTTTGATTGAAGCCTGTTCAGTAGCAGCCGTGTTAAAAAGGTTAGTAGTAGTTCCGACCCTCAACCCACCGTCGCTGTCGATATACATACGAATGTTACCATCACCGTCTGACAAGACGAGGTTATTGTCGGATGTGCGGATGTCTAAGCCACCGCTGTTTCCGTCGTAAGAACCAAGAAGTGTGTTCTTTGCGCCTGTTGTAATGGCATTACCTGCATTTGAACCTATGGCAGTATTTTTACCAGTACCGCCACTACTATTATTAAAGTTAAATAATGACAAGTGACCTACAGCAGTGTTTCCATCCGTGCCTGTACTTGCAGTCATTGATTTATAGCCTATCGCAACATTATCATCACCACTTAAGTTTACTTTTAGTGCTGATGATCCTATAGCAACATTTTCGTGACTACTATTAGCATTATCCTGTACCCCAAGCAATGCTGAATGACCTATTATAGTATTGTCATCAAATGAACCGCTATTGACGTGTTTACCTGCCTCAAATCCTATAGCAACATTTCTTGCTACTCCGCTAGACATGCCGTTCTGCATGGCGTCTTCACCTAAAACAGAATTTTCTGTGCCTTGGCTATAACTTCCGCTTAACTTCAACGTGCCACCATAAAGATTTGTATTACCGTTTTGTGTTAAGGAACCTGTATAATTGATGGTGCCACTGCCATTAATTGTTTTACTATTAAGATCAAGATTGCCGCCTAGTTGTGGGCTA
>MDTG01071108.1_pt1 | contig 17417 bp, 15 predicted proteins | sample 811421 | NCBI WGS metagenome assembly MDTG01 (sample SAMN05326645, study PRJNA326480) | marine metagenome | isolation source: seawater | place: Pacific Ocean: South East | collected 2011
CTCTCGCTTTCCAGCCATTCCGTAGTCCTCCTGTTCGCCGAAATCCTATCGGATTTCAGGCTTCGTGGGTGGACCACTTCAAAGGGGCTGGCTCACGCCTGCATGAACGCTGTCAGTGCGGCGCGTCAGGCGTTTGAAGAGTGATTGCAGAATAGTCACTTGCGGGTGCGACGCATCTGGCGCGCCGGTCGATCCGAAATCGGTGCGCCAGATGCGCGATGCGGAGCGCGCAGGGCTTGACGCTGCACGACACTTCCTGCGCTTCTCCCCTCCGACCGCTACCGCAGCCCATGGCCGTTTCGCGCCCAGAGTGCCTCAGGACATCGCAACGGCCATATTCGGCAGAGATGCAAAGCTGTGATTGATGCTTCATACGCCATTAATGCGTTTGATCTTGGCTCAACTGGCTCCGTTGCAAGCAGCCGTGGATGTCGGGTTCGGGAAAGCTCCACCGCAGCGTCTCTTCTCGGGCCAATGTCCGGCGCGGCGGTCAGTCGAGGCTCGAAGCAGACCTGCGGTGGCGCGGCAGGCCCCTGCACAACGCGGTGGGCAGTGACGGCGCAGAGCCGAACTTCAGCCCTGGATCAGAATTCTGCAGCGCAGCCCGTCGAACCTGTCGTTCGCCGCGCTTGCAAACCCACGCGACCGTCGGAGGTCTGCTAGGGATGAAGCTTCTCGATTTCGCCCTCCTTCTCGGCGTCCTTCGACTCGGCCTCGCCCGAGAACAGCCCGGTCGTCCCCTCGATCCCCTGGCGTTTCCAGGTGTTGATCACCGTCTAATGCACGCCGGGTTTCGCCACCAGCCCGGCGACCGTCATCTCGCCCCCTGATCACCTCCAGCGCCACCTTCGCCTTGAACTTGGCGCTGTAGTTCTTCCGTTTGCCGGCCACACTGTCGGTCCTTGTACTCGTTGGCGGCAAGCTTAGCCCGGTGTCCCGATTTTGGGGACCTCCATTCTGCTCCATTGACCGCCGGGCTGCACCGCCTCGCCCACAGGCACGTGGTTGAACCGGGAGGCTCTCCAGCCGATAACTCCGCCAAGGGCCAGAAGGAGAATGTCTCTATGGATCAGAATGTTGCTCAAGGTGTCTACCTGTCCGCCACGCATGACCTCGCGCGGGACTACGGCCCTGCGTTTGCGGCCCATCCTGACCCATTGATCGAGATGCGCACGCCCGACCGGGTCACCGAACCCGAGGCCGTCGAGGTCGCGCTCTGCTGGCAGCCGGGTCCACGGGATTTTACCGCTTATCCCAACCTGAAACTCATCATGGCAGTGAGCGCCGGGGTTGATCGGCTTCTGGCGCATCCGGGGCGCCCGTACGGGGTCCCGGTCTGCCGTGTGCGCGATCCCGAACAGGCGCTGCAGATGGCCGGCTTCGCCACCCATGAACTCATGCATGTGGAGCGGCAGTTCGACGTCATGGCGCGCAATGCCAAGGATGGCCTGTGGCAGGACGTGCCACTGCGCAGCCCCTCCGCGATCCGCGTCGCGATCCTTGGGAGGCAGCATGGGGCGGGCCATCGCGCAGACCATGGCGACGCTGGGCGTCGACCTCACCGTGGCCGTGCGCCCCCCCCCCGGCGGACCCTCTGCCGGGGGGTACGTTACGCACAGGGGACGGCAGCCTCGGCGCCGCGACCCAGGCGCGGACTATGTCATCAACGTCCTCCCCATCACCGCACAGATCCGGGACGTGCTGAACCGGGAACTTCTGGAGCGCATGCGGCGGGGCGGCGGGCTGATCCAGATGGGCCGGGGCGAGCACCTGGTAGAGGAAGACCTCATGGCCCTGATCGACGAAGGCCACCTTGCCGGGGCCAGCTTCGACGTACTGCGGCAGGAACCTCTGCCTGCGGATCACCCCTACTGGCAGCATCCGAAGCTGCGCATCACGCCGCACGTGGCAAGCGGGGCGACCCCGCACGCCGTGGCCGCGCAGCTCGTGCAATCTGTGCAGGAACTGCGCGACGGGCAGCCCCTGAGCTTCGAGGTCGATCCGGGCACGGGGTATTGACCCGCGCCCGGACGGCTCAGCCACGGTAGTCGGTGCCCAGCCCTTCGATGGAACGCAGGTGCGCGTCCCATTCCAGCGCAAGGTCGCCGTCTTCCTCGTTCATCTGAACGTATTGCCCATGCACCCGCGCGGCGATGTCCTCGGCAACCGGGCGCAGCGGCAGGCCCGTCGAGGTCGCCGCGACCTGAATCTCGCAGGCGCGCTCGAGGTAGAACATGTTCGAGAACATCTCGGCCGCCGAGCGCCCCGTGGCAATAAGCCCGTGATTGCGCAGGATCATCACCGGCTGATCCCCGAAATCGGCCACGATGCGGTCGCGTTCCTCGAGGTCGAGCGCGATGCCCTCGAAATCATGGTAGGCGACGCGGTTGTGGAACTGCAGCGAGATCTGGTTGAGCGGCAACAGCCCCTCTTCCATGCAGGATACGGCCACGCCCGCACGGGTGTGGGTGTGCATGATCCACGCGGCATCGTGGCGGTGCATGTGAACGGCGGAATGGATGGTGAAGCCCGCCGGATTCACCCGGTGCGGGCTGTCGTCCACCTTGTTGCCATCGGTGTCGATCTTGACCAGCGACGAGGCGGTGATCTCTTCCCAGCGCCAGCCGTAGGGGTTGATGAGGAAGTGATCTTCGCTTCCCGGCACCCGCGCGGTGATGTGGGTGTAGATGAGATCGGTAAAGCGGTGCATGGCCGCCAGCCGGTAGCAGGCCGCCAGCTGTTCACGGGTTGTCTGTTCTGCAGGCGTCATCCGGATCTCCTGTTCTCAATGTCTCTGGCCGACAGCGCCGCCGGCGCCCACGGCCTCGCGCCCTTGGTGCGCCTGTGCAAGCTCTGCCAGTCTCGATGCGACCACCGGCTCGGGCGCGCAGGCGCGGCGGGTCGTCAGGTCGGTGTGCAGCAGCAGCGTCTCGAGCGTTGCGGCCAATGTGCCGTCCGCCTTCAGCACCCGGTGGAAGAGCTTCATCTTCTTGCCCTCCCCTTCGAGCACCTGCGTCGTCACGGTCAGTACCGCACCCCGCGCCACCTCGTCGAGGTAGCGGATGCGGGTGTCCACGGTGAAGAAGCTCTTGCCCGATGCGACGTAGTCGGCATCGGCCCCGACCAGCTGCATCAGCCCGTCCGTGGCCCATGTGCCAAGCTCGAGGTAGGCGGCTTCGTTCATGTGACCGTTGTAGTCGGTCCATGTCACCGGCACCGACCGGCGCAGGGTCACGGGCAGGCCGTCGATCTCGCCGCCCTCGGGCAGCGTCTGCTCATGGCCGAGGATCACGCCCCCCGCCCCGGACCCGGTCCGCCGCAGCCCGCGCAGGATCGCGACGAGATTGTCGTCGCGCAGGGTCTCCATCTCGGCGATGCCAAGATGTCCGGACTGGGCGTCGGACTGATCGCTGATCTGCTGGACCAGTGCGGCGTCGAGCTCCGGCACATCCGTGAGCCGCGACCACGGCCAGTGCAGCGAGGGGCCGAACTGGTCCATGTAGCTGGCCATGCCCGCCTCGCCACCGGCAAGCCGGTAGGTGTCGAACAGGCCCATTTGCGCCAGACGCAGACCAAAGCCCATGCGCATGGCGTCGTCGATCTGCGCCGTGGTGGCGATGCCGTCCTTCAGCATCCACAGCGCCTCGCGCCACATGGCCTCCTGGAAGCGGTTGCCGATGAAGGCGTCGATTTCGGTCTGCATCTCGAGAGGATGCATGCCGATGCCGCGCATCACCGGGATCGCTTTGGCCCGCAGGTCCGCGGCCCCGGAGACCTCGACCAGAGGCAGCAGGTAGACCGGGTTGAACGGATGTACCACAACCACCGGCGCACCGCCGGCAGCCAGGTCCGACGCCTTGAAGCCCGAGGTCGAGGAGGCGATGAAGCCTCCTTCGGGCAGAACGGCGCTGATCTGGTCATAGACCTCATGCTTGAGGGCCAGCCGTTCCGACACGCTTTCCTGGACCCAGTCGGCACCGGACACGGCCTCGGGCAGCGTTTCGCAGAAGGTGACGCGGCCTTCGGGCGGCAGCGCCCGGTCATAGAGCGCGGGCAGCGAAGCGCGGGCGCGGTCCAGCACCTCGCCGACCTTGCGCGTGGCCTCGGGGTCCGGGTCGAACACCGCCACGTTCCAGCCGTTCAGCGCGAAGCGCGCCGCCCAGCCGCCACCGATGACACCGCCGCCGATGATGGCGGCCGTCTTCGCCCGGTCGGTCATGTGGCCACCGGCATGTCTTGCTTGACGAGGCCCAGCTGCGCGCGGACCTCGGCGGGTGTCAGGGGCGCAGCGCCCATGCCGTCGAGGATCGTCACGGCCTTTTCGACCAGTTGCGCGTTGGTCGCCATGACGCCGCGCTCGAGGTAGAGATTGTCCTCGAGGCCAACCCGTACGTTGCCGCCCGCAAGCGCCGCTGCCGCGACGAAGGGCATCTCTTCGCGCCCCAGCGCAAAGGCCGACCACGTCCAGTTCGACGGCACGTTGTTCACCATCGCCATGAAAGTGTTCATGTCGCTCGGTGCGCCCCAAGGAATGCCCATGCACAGCTGCACCAGTGCCGGATCGTCCAGCACGCCCTCGGCGACCAGCTGCTTGGCAAACCACAGATGCCCGGTGTCGAAGGCCTCGATCTCGGGCTTCACGCCAAGCTCGGTCATCTGGCGGCCCATCGCGCGCAGCATCGAGGTGGTGTTGGTCATGACATAGGTGCCGTCGCCGAAGTTCATCGAGCCGCAATCAAGGGTGCAGATCTCGGGCAGGCAGTCGCGGATATGGGCCATACGCTCGGTGGCGCCGATCATGTCCGTGTTGGGCGCATCGAGCTGCATGGGCGTCTCGACGTCGCCGAAGGTAAGATCGCCCCCGGTTCCGGCGGTGAGGTTCAGCACCACGTCGGTGTCGGACGACCGGATGCGGTCGGTCAGCTCGCGGAACAGCGCCCGGTCGCGGCAGGGCGCACCGGTTTCGGGGTCGCGCACGTGGCAATGGACGATGGCCGCCCCCGCCTTGGCGGCGTCGATCGCGGCCTCGGCGATCTCGGCGGGCGAGCGCGGAACCAGGCGGCTCTTGTCCTGCGTTGCACCGGCCCCGGTGATGGCGGCGGTGATGAAGGGTTTGCGGTTCATAGCAAGAGGCATGATCGTCTCCTTACCGGCCGGTCCAGACCGGGTCGCGTTTCTCTGCGAAGGCGCGCGCGCCTTCCTTCTGATCCTCCGAACGGTAAAGCCGCTCGACGGTTTCGAACTGGCTGCCGTTGATGCGGTTCAGCGCGTCCTGGAATTTCATGTTCTCGGCCTCCCGGGCGATCTCCTTGATCGCGGCAAAGACCAGCGGCGGCCCGGCGGCCAGATCATCGGCCATCTTGCGCGCCTCTGCCATCAGGTCGGCGGCGGGCAGGATACGGTTCACGAGACCCCAGCGATGCGCCTCCTCCGCGTCGAACCAGCGCCCGGTGAAGAGCAGCTCCATCGCGATGTGGTAGGGGATGCGCTTTGGCAGCTTTATGGTCGCCGCATCCGCCACGGTGCCCGAGTTGATCTCGGGCAGCGCGAAGTTGGCATGATCGGCGGCAAGGATGATGTCCGCGCCAAGCGCCAGTTCCAGCCCGCCGCCACAGGCGATGCCGTTGACGGCGGCGATCACCGGCTTGTTGAGCCCACGCAGCTCCTGAAGCCCGCCGAAGCCGCCGACGCCGTAGTCGGCATCCGCTGCCTCACCCTCGGCAGCGGCCTTGAGATCCCAGCCGGGGCAGAAGAACTTCTCGCCCTGCGCGGTTAGGATCGCCACGCGCAGCTCGGGGTCGTCGCGGAACTCGGTGAAGATTTCGCCAAGGCGGCGCGAGGTCGCCATGTCGATGGCGTTGGCCTTGGGCCGGTTCAGGGTGACTTCAAGCACCGCGCCACGGCGCTGCGTCAAGACGTTGTCGGTCATTCTTCCATCCTGATGAGGGCATCCGCGGCCACGGCGCCATCGGCGCGGCAGATCAGCGGATTGATTTCGATTTCATGCAAGGCATCTGCGTGATCCTGCACGAGGGACTGAAGCGCCATGACGGTGTCGAGCACCGCCTCGATGTTGGCGGAGGGGCGGCCGCGATAGCCGCTCAGCAGCGGCGCGGTGCGCAAGCTGTCGAGTGCCTCACGCACCTCGCCGCGCGACGCGGGCACGAGGACCGAGGCGGTGTCGCGGATCAGCTCCGTGAGGATGCCCCCCAGCCCGAGGGTCAGCACGAAACCATGCGCCGGGTCGCGGGTGACGCCGAGGATCAGTTCGGCAACGCTGCCGGTGATCATTTCCTCGACGAGGAAGCTGGAGGCGGGCATGGCGCCCGCGGCCTCGACGACGGCGGCGGCATCGGCCAGGTTCAGCACCACGGCGCCAGCCTCAGTCTTGTGGGCGATCCCCTCGCCCTTCAGCACCACCGGGAAGCCGATCTGCGCTGCCGAACTTGCCGCGTCGGCGGCGGTGGAGGCCCGGGCGGCACCGGGAACGCGCACGCCGACGGCGGACAGCAGCGCCTTGGCCTCGGCCTCGGAGAACACGCGCGGAGCGCCCTGCCCGTTCAGCGGCAGCGCGACCGGCGCCGGGCGCGTGTTGCCCCCACCCGACCGGCCCGCCTGCGCGGCGGCCCGTATCGCGGTCAGCGCGTCCCCCATGCCGCACAAGGGCACGATCCCCATTGCGAGCGCGCGACGCGCCACAGCCTCGGACAAGCCTTCGGACATGAGCGAGACCATCGCCATCGGCGTGCCGGTCGCGGCCCTGGTTGCGGCCACGGCGCGCATCACCTGATCGTAGTCGGGCGCGTCGAACCGGTCATCACGCGGGTAGTCGACCACGACGCAGCCCATGCCGAGGTTCGCCCCGGCATCGCAAAGTGCAGTGAAGGTCGCGGACAGGGCGTCTTCGTCCCCCCAGATGTAGGTGTTGTAATCCAACGGGTTGGCCAGCGCGACCTTGGGGCCGAGCGCGGCGCGCAACCCGGTCTTCTGCGTCTCGTTCAGCGGCGGATAGGCGACCCCCGCCCCTTCGCCCATGTCCGCCATCAGCGACGCCTCGCCGCCTGAGCAGGAGGCCGAAGCGATCCGCGTCGAGCGCAGCCCGCCGGTGACATGCAGGATTTTCAGCGTTTCGACCAGCTCGGCCGGGGTGTCCACCTGCGCGATCCCGAGCCGCTTCAGCAAGGCCACGGCACCGGCGTTGCTGCCGGTGAGCGAGGCGGTATGCGACACCGCCGCCGCCTGCGCCTGCTCCGACGCGCCGACGCGCAGGGCCACGATCGGCTTGCCCAGATCGGCCGCCCGTGCAGCCAGCGCCTCGAAGGCAGGCAGGTCGCTGATCCCCTCGATATGCAGGCCAAGCGCGGTGATGCGCGGATCCTCGAGCAGCGCGATGCCAAGATCGGACATCGAGGTCTGTGCCTGGTTGCCCGCCGCCACCACAGCGGCCAGCGGCAGGCCCCGCCGCTGCATGGTCAGGTTGATGAGCACGTTCGAAGACTGGCCGATGACCGCCACGCCGCTGTCCACCGGGTCCATCCCGTGCCGGTCCGGCCAGAGCGCGACCCCGTCAAGCGTATTGACGATGCCGTAGCAATTTGGCCCCAGCACGCGCATGTCGCCGGCGGCCTCGACCAGCCGCGCCTGCAACGCGTCGCCGTCGGCAAGCTCGGCCACCGCTTCGGAGAAACCGGCGGCGAAGCAGACAGCACCGGCGCAGCCCATGGCCGACAGCTGGCCCGCGACCTGAACCGTGAGCTCGCGGTTCACCCCGATGAACGCGGCGTCGGGCACACCCGGCAACGCGTCGAGGCTGGCATAGGCCGGCAACCCGCCGATCTCTGCCTTCTTGGGATGCACGGGCCAGATCGGCCCTGCGAAACCGGTGGCGCGGCACTGGCGCACCACCGCCTCGCACCAGGTGCCGCCGCCGATCACGGCGATGGCCCCGGGCGACAGGAAACGGCTCAGCGGTTCCATGAGTCAGGCTCCCAGCGGACGGAACAGCTCGCGGCTGATGATGTGCCGCTGGATCTCCGACGTGCCGTCCCAGATGCGCTCGACGCGGGCATCGCGCCAGAAGCGCTCGATGGGCAGCTCGTCCATCAGCCCCATGCCGCCGTGGATCTGAAGCGCCGCGTCGGTGACCCGCGCGAGCATCTCGGACGCATAGACCTTGGCCGAGGCGATTTCACGGTTGGCGGGCAGGCCCTGGTCGAGGCGCCATGCGGCCGACAGGGTCAGCCAGTCGGCGGCGTCGATCTCGGTGATCATGTCGGCGATCTGGAAGCTGACGCCCTGGAACTTGCCGATGGGCTGGCCGAACTGCTTGCGCTCGGCGGCGTAGGACAGCGCGTGGTCGAACACCCGGCGCGCCCGGCCCACGGAGTTGGTGGCCACGGTGATGCGCGTCGCATAGAGCCATTCGTTCATCACGTCGAAGCCGCCGTCGACCTCGCCCAGCACCTGCGCGTCCGAAAGACGGCAGTTGTCGAAGTAGAGGATGCTGTTCTGGTAGCCCCGGTGCGACACGGAATTGTAGCCCCGTGCGATCTCGAAGCCCGGCGTGCCGCGGTCCACGAGGAAGCAGGTGATGCGTTTTTTCGGGCCGCGCGGGGTGTCATCGACGCCGGTGGCCACGAAGACGATGACGAAATCCGCATGTTCCGCACCCGAGATGAAGTGCTTGGAGCCATTGATGACCCAGTCGCCCCCGTCACGCACCGCCTGGCATTTCATGCCCCGCACGTCCGAGCCCGCGTCGGGTTCGGTCATCGCCAGCGCATCCATCTTCTCACCGCGCACGGCGGGCATCAGGTATTTCTCGACCTGCTCGCCCTCGCAGGCCATCAGGATGTTCTGCGGACGCCCGAAGAAATGGGTCAGGGCCATTGAACCGCGGCCCAGTTCACGCTCGACCAGCGCAAACTCAAGATGCGACAGCCCCGGCCCCCCGACGCTCTCGGGGAAATTGGAGGCATAGAAACCGAGGTCGAGGCACTTCTGCTTGATCGCCTGCCCGATTTCCTCGGGCACCTCGCCAAGGCGTTCGACCTCGGCCTCGTGGGGATAGATCTCGTTCTCGACGAAGCTGCGGACGGTGGAGACGATCATCTCCTGCTCTTCGGTCAGGCCAAAATGCATGGGGTCACCCTCTTGTTCTGGGTCGGTAGGTCTTGGGTTTGGGTCGGAGGAAAGGCGCGGCGCGGGCCCGCGCCTCAGCCGGATTGCCGTGCCTTGCGGAACTGCAGCGCCGCGCGGCCCACGATCACCAGTGTGACGACGCAGATCAGCACCACGGACAGGGCGGCGATCGACGGATCGACGTTGTCACGCAGGCCCATCCACATGCGGCGGGGCAAGGTGATCGTCTCGACCGAAGTGACGAAGAGCGTCACGCCGATCTCGTCCCAGCTGAGCAGGAAGCACAGGAAGAACGCGCCGATCAGGCCGAAGCGGATGTTGGGCAGCACCACGCCGAAGACGCGGGTGGCCACGCTGGCCCCCATGGACTGCGCCGCAAGGTCCATCCGGCGGTCGAGCTGGCTGAGCGAGACCATGATGACGACGACCGCGTAGGGCACGATCATCACCATGTGCGCCAGCACCACGCCGCCCAGCCGGTCATAGGCGACAAGGCCGTTCCACTGCGACAGCTGGTTCAGGAAGAAGTACAGCGTCAGCGACGACACCACGGGCGGCGCCACCATGGGCAGCAGGACGAAGCCGGTCATCAGCCCCGCGAAGCGCGGACGCAGCATCCACAGGCCGATGCAGAAGGCGGCGGCCAGAAGCACGGCCAGCAGGCTTGCCAGCACCCCCACCTGGATCGAGGTCAGCAGGCTGTTGCCCCAGTCCGGGTCCTCGAAGAGCGAGATGTAATGGCGCCAGGACCACTCTCCATCTGGCAGCGACAGGTAGCGCCGCGAGGTGAAGCTGACCGGCACCACCGCGATCAGCGGCATCAGAAGGAACAGCGCCACGAGGCTGGCAAGAAGCTTGGCCGCAAGGCCGGGATGAAGCCGGTTCATTTCGCCATCTCCCCGTAGCGACGCATGAGAAGGTAGAGGATGCCACCGACGGCGATCATCATCGCGACACTCATGGCGGCGGCATGGCCCCATTGCGGGATCTGGAAGATCCAGAGGTAGATCAGCTCGGCGATGAGCACGGACTGGCCGCCGCCCAGAAGCGCGGGCGTGACGTAGAAGCCGATGGAGAACACGAAGACCAGCAGCGTGGCGCCCATGATGCCGCTGGCGGTCATCGGCAGGAACACCTGCCAGAACACCCGCAGGCGCGAGGCTCCCATACCGTCGGCGGCCGTGAGGACACGCTGGTCCACGTTGCGCATGGCCGTGGCCAGCGGGAAGACCGCGAAGGGAATGAGGTAATGCGACATGCCGACGACCACGGCGAACTCGTTGCGGGTCATCTGGATGGCGCTGTCGATGAGGCCGATGTCCTGAAGCCAGGTGTTCAGCAGCCCTCGGTTGGACAGCATGGACAGCCAGCCGAAGGCGCGGCTAAGCACGGAAATCCAGAAAGGGATCATGATGCAGAGCTCGGTCAGCAGCCGCACCAACGGAGAGCCGCGCACCCAGAGCAGCGTGATGACATAGGCACAGCTGACGGACACGGCGGTGACGATGACGCACAGGCGCAGGGTGCGCCAGATGACGCCCTGCGTCAGCGGATCGCTCAGGACGTGACGGTACTGCTCAAGCCCCGGCACCGGATCGGTGAAGCTCAGCTGCATGATGCCGAGGAAAGGCAGCAGGTAGCTGCACCCCAGGAACAGCAGCAGGGGACATGTCAGGCAGAGGAGAGCGCGCATGAAGGCTCCTTCTTGGTGCCCGGCCCCGTGCACGGGAGGCCGATGTATCGGCCTCCCGGCAGGTCCGGGTCATGGGGCGGCAGGCTCAGGCGGAGATGATCTGGAGATACTGGTCCAGCGCCGCGCCATAGTTCTCTTCGTACCAGTCGGTATCGAGCGCCACCTGCTTGGGCAGGTTCTCGGGGTCCATGGCGTTGTAGTGGCGTTCGTCCTCGGGGATGAGGGCGTCGGCGGCGGGGTTCGAGGGCGCGTTGCCCAGCATCTGGAACAGCACCACCTGACGCTCGGGCTCCTGCGTGGCGGCGATGTACTGCATCGCGGCCTCGGTGCCGCCGGGGTTGCCCTTGAGAACGCCGATCCCGCCCGGTCCGATGATGCCATCCTGCCAGGTAAAGGTGATCTCGCCCTCGGTGTCCTTGTCCAGAAGGCTCGCCCGGGTGTTCCAGATCAGCGCCATGGACACGTCACCGTTCAGCAACAGCGACTGGCTTTCCGCGCCCCCGCCCCAGAAGGCACCGATGTGATCCTTGAAGCCTTCGATCTTGGCATGGGCGCGCTCGAGGTCGAGCGGGTAGAGATCCTCCGGCGCGACACCGTCCGCAAGCAGCGCCGCTTCCCACATGCCTGCACCCCACTTGTACATGGACCGCTTGCCGGGGAATTTCTCGGTGTCGAAGAAATCGGCGATCGAGGTGGGCGGTTCGTCGAACCGTGTCGCGTCGTAGGCGATGACGTAGCTGTAGAAATAGCAGGACGAGGAGTATTCCCAGCCAAAGCCCTCACGCTGCTTGTCCGGGTCGACGATCGTGTAGTCGATGGGCTCCATCATGCCCTGGCGGCCCAGCGACTGGGACGAGAACGGGTCCGCATCCACGAGGTCCCAGCTTGGGCGGCCACCCTGCACCTGCGCGGTGATCGACCCCTCGGTCGGACCCGAACCGTCATAGAGCACGCGAATGCCGGTTTCCTCGGTGAAGGGCTTGCCGAAAGCCTCGTCCATCGCGTCAAGCGCATCGCCGCCCCAGTTCACGAAGACCAGCCGGCCCTCCTGCGCGCGGGCCGCGCCGGCACCGACGGCGGTGGTGCCCATCAGCGCCGCGAAGCCCTGCATCATCTGGCGGCGCGAAAGCTTGCCCGAGGACGCACGCTCCTTGAGGATCTCGACGAGGTCTTGCTGGAAATGTCTGGTCATGGTCTCACCTGTTTTTTCGGTTTTATGGTCAAGTCTTCCCCGGTCCCGAGGCGCAGGGCGCATCGGGGTGGGCTGTTTTGAAAGGGGGAATGGGCTCAGAGGGCGAAGCTGTCGCCGGTCTCCCACGTGACGCGGATGTCCGCGCCGGGCTCGGGCGCCTGCAAAGCCCCGCCATTGTCGAAGTAGAGCATCAGCTCTTCGCCGGCCCGCGTCTCGAGCAGAAGCCGCGACTTGGAGCCAAGGTAGACCCGGTCGCGCACCGTGGCGGGCAGCTGGATGGCATCGCCTGCATCGGCAAGACGCATGTGCTCGGGCCGGATGGCCACATGCTCGAAGCTGGCGGCATTCACCGGCAGCTCGAGCGGCGTTCCCGCAATCCCGCGCGAGCTGTCATCGACGGAAAGGATGTTGATGTCGCCGAGGAACTCTGCGGTAAAGCGGTTCGCGGGGCGCTCGTAGACCGTGTCCGGCGTGCCCACCTGCTGAAGTTCACCATGGTTGAAGATCGCGATGCGCGTCGACAGCGCCAGCGCCTCTTCCTGGTCGTGGGTCACGAAGACGAAGGTGGTGCCAAGATCACGGTGCAGGCGGCGCAGCTCTTCCTGCATCTGGCCACGCAGGTTCTTGTCGAGCGCCGAGAACGGCTCGTCGAGCAGCAGAACCTCCGGCTCGTAGGCCAGCGCCCGCGCCAGCGCGACCCGCTGCTGCTGCCCGCCGGACAGGGCGCGGGGCCGCTTGCCTTCGTGTCCGCTGAGGCCGACCATCTCGACCATGCGGGCGACGCGGTCCTTGATGTCGGATTTCGACCGCTTCTGCACCTTCAGCGGAAAGGCGATGTTCTCGGCCACGGTGAGGTGCGGGAACAGCGCGTAGCCCTGGAACACCATGCCGAAGCCGCGCTGTTTCGCGGTCCAGCCGGTCATGTCCTGACCGTCGAGGAAAAGCTTGCCCGAAGTGGCGTTCTCGTAGCCCCCAAGCAGGGTCAGAAAGGTGGTCTTTCCCGACCCCGACGGCCCGAGAAGGGACAGGAATTCGCCATTGGCCACCTGCAGGGAGACGTCCCTCAGCGCATTGAATTTCCCGAACTTCTTTCCGACCGAACGGGCTTCTATCTGCGTTGTGTCCGTCACACGCGCCTCACTCTTCATTCCTGTCTGCGTTGGCCGGAAAGTAGGGAAAAGGCGGTGACAACCGCAAATGAAACCTTTTACACTTCTCGACAAATAGAATTTGTCACGCGCCTTAACGGTCGCGAAATTGCCTCACTTCCAGGCGCGTTTTCAACCACTTATGGAATTCAACCACGATCGGATTTTCGATATTTGCTTCGGGTGTGCAAAGGAAATAACCCGTATCCGCGTGCAGCGAACCGGAAAACGGGCGCATCAGCTTGCCCGACTGAAGCTCTTTTCCCCACAGAACGGTGTCCCCGATGGCGATGCCTTCACCGGCCATGACGGCCGTGTAGACGATGTTCATGTCGGAATAGCAGATCCCGCGATGGGCATCCTCGGGCGGCAGGCCCGACAGGTTCATCCAGCTTTCCCAGTCGCTGAAATCGGTCATGTGCAGCAGGGTGGCGCGGCTCAGGATGCTTAGGTCGTTGAAGTTCTTGAACCGGCTCAGGTAGGCGGGGCTGCACAGCGGGGTGAATTCCACCGACAGAAGCGGCTCCGACACCACATGTGGCCGGGATTCCTGCCCGAAGGTGATGAAGGTATCCGCCTCGGGGTTGCTGGTGTCGGTCAGGCTGTGACTGCTCAGGACGTTCAGCACCACCTCCGGGTTGTCCGCAAGGAAATCTCCCATGTTGAGGCAAAGCCACGCCGAGGCAAAGCCCGGCGGCGCGCTGACCGTCAGGCGCCCGGAGAGCCCGTGCTGCGACACCCTTTCCGTCGAGGTCGCGATCATGTTGAGCGCCCGCCGCACGTCCTCGGCATAGGCGCGGGCACGGGGGGTGATCTCGGTGCGGTTGCCGCTGCGCTCGAGAATCTTGAAGCCGAGGTCCTTCTCCAGCAGCCGCAGCTGGTGGCTGATCGCGCTGCGGGTGACGTTGAGCTCGGACGCGGCCCGCCACAGCGCGCCGTTGCGGGCCACGCTTTCGATGGCGCGCAGGGCCTGGATGGACGGGTAGCGTTTCATGGCGGGCCTCCGGGGCAGCATGGGCAGACGGGCGCCGCCGCGCCGCATGGGAGACATGCAGACGCAAGGCGCCCCCGCCACATATCGCAGCGGGGGCGCAGGTTCGAGTATGTCTCGCCCCTTACAAGGGCGGCAACTGCGACTTCAGGAAGTCGAAATGCCGGTCGGCCATCCCGGCATAGGCGCGCCAGCCATCTGCGGTGTTCTGCGCCACCGCATCGGACAGCACCGACAGCGGCTGCCCGGTAGACCGTGCAAGCACCAGCGTCTGCGCCGCCTTCTCGAAGAAGTAGAGATCCTCGAATGCAGCGGCGATTGTCTCGCCCACGATGGTGACACCGTGATTGCCCATCACCAACACCGACTTGTCACCAAGCCGCTCGGCCAGCCGCTCGCCCTCTTCCTCGGCATCGGCGATCCCGCCGAAGTCGAGGTCATAGGCGGTCCGCCCGTGGAACCGGGCCGTGTTGTTGTCGATGGGCACGACGGTGGGGTCCTTCAGGCAGGCCAGCGCCGTCGCATAGGGCGAATGCGCGTGCAGGATCACCCTGGCCTCGGGCTTGCGGCGATGCAGCGTGCCATGCACGCACCAGGCCGAGGCATCGGGCGCGCCCTGCCCCTCAAGCACGGTCCCGTCCCGCGCGTCGATGCGCAGCAGATCCCCGGGCCGGATGGTGGCAAAGTGCTGCCAGCAGGCGTTCAGCAGAAACTCGGCGCCATCGCCGGATACGGCGGCGCTGAAGTGGTTGCCGACGGATTCGCTCCAGCCCATCTGATGACAGATCCGGAACGCCGCCGAGAGATCCTGCCGCAGCACGGCAGGATCAAAGGGTGCGGGGGTCGCGGGCGCAGTCATGCCTTGAACCGTCCTTCGCTGACCAGCGCCCGGTAGGTCGACCGCATCTCGGCCCTGTCGGTGTAGCAGCCGCGCAGGTAACGGTCGCCGCTTTCGGCGGTGTAGGCGGCGCGGCCATGAACGATGCGGTGATTGTCGAAGACCATGCATTCGCCCGCCTTCATCAGGAAGGTCATCATGTACTTCTCTTCCTGCAGCATCTTCCCGAAGCGGCAGAACGCCGGGTACCAGTCATCGAGCAGCGCCTGATCGAGGTCGAGCAGGTCGAGCATGTGCTGGCTGATGGTCAAGCCCGACACCTCGCCGTGCTGGTCCAGTTCGATCACCGTCTGGCGCGAGCGCATGTCGTAGGTGTCATGTTCGCAAAAGAACGGCACGGCAATTTCCGACAGCAGGCGGAAGCCCTCGGGGTCGCGCTCGCGGAAGGCATTGGCCACGGCCACGCCATCCGCATAGAGGCTGTAGCCACCATCCACCGTGTTGGCCCTGCAATGCAGGAACTGGACGCCCGGCGCGTGTTCCTCGGCGGGGGTGTCCGTGTGCAGCTCCAGCGCCGAGGCTGTGTAAGCGGTGTTGGTCGGGTTGATGTGGGTCTTCACATCGAAATAGTCGCCGAAGAAGGTGGGGCGGACCTGCCCGATCAGCTCGGCGGTCTCGGTGAGCCCGGCGTCGCTGTCGGGCATGTCGGTGACGATGGCGAAACCTTCGACCAGCAGTGCTTCGATCCACTTGGCGCGAACGGCCGGGTCGGCCACCAGCTCGGGCTGGCTGAAACGCGGAACCTGCGGGTAGTGATCGCCGTACCATGCCTCGCGCGGCAGGTCCGCCGGGTCGTGGCGCGGCCCGGGGGCGGCATAGGTTTCCAGCCAGGCCAGCGGGAAACGGGTCACATGGTCCTCACCGGTCCAGGTGAGTTCAAGCGCGTCACCCGCGACCTCGGCGCTGGCGGCCACCGGCGCCGCGTCGAGATGGAAAATGTCGAAGCCGCGCTCGCGCGTTGCGCTGCTGAACGAGCTCGGGCAGTTGTCGCGCAGCCAGTAGTAGTTGAAGTAATGCGGCTGGCCGTCCGAAAGGACGATCTCGAGCCCCTTGTCCTTCAGGAGCGGGTTCGCAACGGGGGAGGTCATCACGTTCATATGGTATCTCAGTATCTTGCAGGAGGGTTGCGAGGTTCTGCAAAGAACATCCCACGCCTTTCCAAAGCCGAACAGCCGGATTAGCCTGAACATAGATTAAGCCCGGAGTTAACATGCAGCCCTTCCCGCCCTTGCGCCTTCTGACCACGTTCGAGGCCATAGCCCGGCATGGCTCCATGCGCCTTGCGGCGGCGCGGCTGAACGTGACCCAGCCCGCGGTGAGCCAGTCGCTCAAGGCGCTCGAGGCGCATGTGGGCACCGCCCTTCTCGACCGCGGCACCCGCCCCGCGCAGCTGACCGAGGCCGGAGAGCTGCTGGCCCGCGCGGTGCGCGATGGACTTGGCCAGATCTCGGCCGCGCTCGAGGACATCCGCGCCCTGAGCGGCCAGGATGGCGGACAGGTGAGCGTATCCTGCACGCTGGGGATGGCCACCTACTGGCTTATGCCGCGCCTGCCCGATTTCTACGCCGCGCATCCGGACATTACCGTCAATGTACAGGCCCCGTCGACAGACCTGCCGTACCTCTCGCCCGGTATCGACGTCGCCATCCGCTACGGCACCGGCAGCTGGCACGAAGGCACGACGATGAAGCTGTTCGACGAACGGGTCTGCCCGGTCGCAGCCCCGTCCCTGCTGGAGCGGCTGCAGGCCGAGAAGGTCGGCCTTGATCGCGCACCGCTGATCCACGTGCGCAGCCCGCACAACCAGCACTGGGCTGGCTGGGAAGATTACCTGACCGCGTGCGGCATCCAGCGAAACCGGTCGTCGGGTCAGACATTCAACAATTACGTACAGGCGGCGCAGGCGGTTCTGGACGGGCGCGGCGTGATGCTGGGATGGCGATCAATCGCGCAGGGTGCGGTCCGCGACGGTGCGCTGCGCGAATGGCCCGATGCAACAGTCGACCTCGGCACCGCGTATTACGTCACCGCAAACACCCGGCGGGCGAGCACCGCGCAGACCTTCCTGGACTGGCTTGTGGAGACGGTCGGGACGGTGCATCCGCCAAGCCGATGAGACTGCGACTGCCCCGGGCTACGGACGTCTTGTCATGCCAAGCGCAATGACCCTGTATCCGGGTACGCGTGGTGACGTCCCAGGTCGTGGTGTAGCTTTCGGTGGCCATCGGGTTTCTCGGTAGGGTCGGGTTGCTGAGCCAACCTGAACCGAGGGATGCCCCCGATGACCAAACCCATGATGGACCTGCGTGCGCTGGTAGAGAAGAGCGCCGATGCCGACCTGCTTCGCGAGATGA
>MDTG01219997.1_pt1 | contig 17417 bp, 7 predicted proteins | sample 811421 | NCBI WGS metagenome assembly MDTG01 (sample SAMN05326645, study PRJNA326480) | marine metagenome | isolation source: seawater | place: Pacific Ocean: South East | collected 2011
AAGTACCACTTTGTCGGTATTAACGCTATACAAGTGCGCCTGCTCAGACTCGCGCTGTTCAAAAATACTGTTAAGCGTATTACAGCCACACCCACCAATACCAAATACACCAATCGATAAACCATCATTCTGTTGAATTAATTGAAACATAACTACTCCTTAACTTTAAAAAGGAGCATAGCAAGCAGGTGCGTCAATTTTTGACGCACCCAAACTAGTTGGGAGTTATTTATAGTTGTTAGCGGCCGCTTTAAGCTTTGTAGTCACTCTTTGCCGCAGCTTTTCAGGTTTAATCACCTCGAGCCAATGAGCACATTTAAATAGTTCATCGGTTAGTTGTTCAGTATCTATAGTCTGGTAGGTAAGTAATACGTTTTTATCGTCAATCTGTTGCTTGTCAATCAGCTCGCCAAGTTCAATAAAACCTTGATTAACTGCAGAGTGGTTAGGCACTTTTACAATTAACTCGATCGTTTCTTGCTTCATACCTTTATTAATCGCACTGCGTAATGACTTTAACTGCTCAGTGCTTGGATCTCGTCGTGTTTTTTGCAGGATATGAACATTGCGAATGCGATAAATCGGCATTTGATAGCATTTATCGTGAAGCGACCCCACCATAAACTGCGCCATTAACACACCGCCTTGCTCAACTAAGTTGTAGAAACTTAACTCCGCAAATTTTAGCCAATGCGCCTCATCGTAAAGCACTCTATAAAGCTCAGCGCTCACAGCTCGATTGTGCTTAATTGCATGCTCAATTTGCGCAACCAGCTGAGTATCAATATTCACTTTTAAGGAGGGCTTTGCCAGGGTTGCAAGCCAATCAGGCACATGCCCATTAAAACGTTTAAGCGCCTGCTCGGCTTTAATATAAACTGAGCGTTTAACATCACTAGGAACTGATTTCGGTAGTAACTGCTCCAGCAGCAAGTAATGTTCAGCCACTTCACTGCTCATTACTTTTGAGTTACCACCTCTCCACTGCGCATTGATAAACCAGCCATAGGGTTTACTGCGCATGTCTTTTTCAAGACCGAAGCACCCTTGCTCGTATAGTGATTGAAGGTCACGCTGCAACATACGGCTGGAAAGATCCAACCCACTCTTCGATAAAGCAATTTGTAGTTCACTCACTGAAGTACTTTTAGGACTTGAAGGTATAAAATCTAAAATTGAATTATGTCGGGCAGTCTTCATAGTTTACATTTCATGTAGCTTTGATAAAAAGTATAAAGCCTTGGATTAACTTTGATTATTTAGTAACAACAAGACTGTTTGCAGCAATATGAAACCAACTAAGAACAATTACAAGCTCCATAGTTGAAAGCTAAGCCTTTTGAAGTATATTTGTCACAGTTTCCTTTTTCGACTCGAGTTTATAGCTTTAACCAAGTTTTTACCTGGTACCACGCGCGCTTTATATTCCTTTTCCTTAGGCAATGCTAGACCATATTTAGTTGCTAAATTAATAGCTAACTCATAACCACAATCTGCAGACTTAATAACCCACCCCTCTCCATCACGCTTTAAAGTAGGAGAGTTTTTAGGGTTATTAATAATATTCATCCCTAAGAGATACATTGCTTCTGGATTTCCTTTATTAGCGGATTTATGTAAATAAGTTTCATATACGTGCTTATTTCCGTCCAATAAAGCATTTTTAGCTATAGCTAAATCACGATAGCTCTTTTTAACTAAAGGTGATACCCCTGAGTATTTTTCAGTTTTCTCCTCTTCATTCCAGAACCTTTCATTCCACTCAATTAAGCGACTTTGTCGCTTCATCAAGCTTTCTTCAGATGGTTTTGCCATACCGTATTGATGATCGTATTTACCAATACTCTTTGGTAACCCTAAGAAGTGAGTAATATTTGAATTAGGAGTTATATTTAGTTTGGTCCTGAGAAGCTTTTCAAATACGTATTGCCATAAGTACTCATGATCATGTACAAATCCATAAGTCATGTTTCGAATATCTTTTAAAGATAAGTTTTTATTTTCTAATAACCTTGTAATATTTCGCTGAGAGCGCTCAAAAACTCTAATTTCACTCGCTTGTCCTCTCAAAATTTCTACAATAATGTGCTCACCAATTTCAAATATGCATGCTTCCGAATTTTCATTCGGCTCATCAGGTAGTATTATCAAATTTCGAGAATTAACAACCAACCCCTCACTAATTACTTGATATGTATGCTTCGGCAGAAGTATTTTTATTTGATTAAATTTTTGACTGTAATTTTTCCAAAATACAGAGCGAGCTCTTAATTGATTGCTTTGGGTATCATCAATATTAAGAGCTGAGCTATTAATATCCTTGCTCAGTAACTTAACCAGTAATTCAAACAAGAAATAATTACTTATTTCATATTTTTCCTCTAACGCCTTTCGCGAAGCAGGTTCTAATTCATACCAGAGGCTTTGATCTTCACTTGGTAAGCAATTTTCTTTTAACCATGTATCTAATATATGAGAAAAATGAATGTCGCTTTGGACCAGCTCATTAGTTACAGATAACAGTTCAAATCGGGTCAATGGCGAAAATGAAGAAATTAACCATTCAGAACTAATAGTATCGAGCGTTTTAGGTAAACTATTAATAAGATTATTAATTAAACCTTTTCTTGTTGCGTTCGGTTTTGCAAGTTTAAGTTTATTAATAAAACTCAACGTTTGACTATTATTAGCCAACGCAAGTTTATTGCACGAAATATAGTCTGCTTTATAAATATTTGTAAGCCACTCAACTCTCCGGTGATGCCTTTCATGTAGAAATGGCTTCACGATCGATAAAGTATCTAGTAATAACACAGGGTAAGATTTACGTTCTTTTTCAATGAACTGACTGGCTAAAAAGAAAGCCATATTTGCTACTGCATCATAGTTATTTATACACTTCCAAAGTAGTATGCTTATTTCTTGCTTTTCCAGTTCATCATCAATATAAATATCATTACAAAAAAGCATTAACCATTCGCTTAATGTAATAGCATCTGCCATATCATTTTTGATAACGTTTATTATTTGAGTATACGTTAAAGGTGGAAAGTTAGGCTCTATATTTGATACACCACTGTTTTCAAGATTTGAACTAGTAGGTACATTTTTCAAGCTATTTTTATTAGGTATGATAGGTGCCCTAAATTTAATACCGCTACTCAACATTTTTTAGACCACTCTGCTCAAATGACCCTAATAACTCCTGACCTTTAAACTGGAACCTAAACATTACTTTTCGATCAGCAGCATTATCAGAGTTTTTATCTGCATCAAGCGGCCCTCTCCCAGCTAGTAATGTTTTGTCAAAAAACTCCTGCTTCTTATCAAAATCCATATTATAAATATAATATGAAACACTATTAGCTCTCTTTACACTCAACTCCATGTTGTAGCTAAAGCCACCTTCACGGCTTGAATGGCCCTCCACAATAATGCGTGAAACCTCATCTGCTATATCTTCACTTTGAAAAATAACATTACTGTATATAGGAATAAATTTATCTAAAAACGTTTTGCCACTATCTTTTAACGTATAGTCACCTTGCTCAAAAAGGACGGAGTCTAATATTGAAATATCACCAGTTACAGGATCTGCCTCTACCTCAATATTTGCTTCATTAAGTGCCTTATTAATTCCTTGAATAATTAGGATGCGCTTATTCTTACTGCTCTCTTGAGACTCTGATATTTGCACAAGCGCACTTATTAATAATAGTGCAAATATCATCAACAAAGCAGACATTAAATCACCTATAGATAGCCATGCACCACTGTCATCAACTTCATCAACTTGTTGGGTACGCATAGTAGAAAGCATATTAAGCCTCACTCTCTACAACTGACTTTTCTAGTGCTTTAGCCTCAATTAAAAAGTCTGCAGCCTGAGCTAATCTGTTGTGTATTTTACTAGCAGCTTCATCAAACCCTTTAAAGTAAAGCTCTGTACTTTGGTTAGCTTGCTCATAATATTGATGCATAGCTTTTGGCAAACCTTCAGTTATTTCTTTAAATACAGCACTTGCTTCTGTGTATTGCTTTTTAAGATCTCCTACTTGAATACCCGTGTTTCTTGCTATATCTTCAAGTTGAGAGAATGTAGATGACTCAGTGAGTCCAATAGCTTTTACCAGTCTTTCAATCGTAACAACACTGCTCTGTAAATGTTGATATTGTGCAGTAAGCTCTTGTAGTAAATTGTGGCGGGTTTGATACTCTTGCTCAAACACATCTTTAAATCTATCTACCACTTCTATTAAGTTGTTACGTTGCTTACCGAGTGTATCCTCTAGCAGGTTATTTTGTTGATTAAAGAAATCATTTAAATTTTCTTGATACTGAGATCTAAATGACTCAAGTTCACTTTGAACTGTCCTAGACATATTGAGAACTTTTGTATCTATATCACCCAAACCTATTTGTAATTGCTCTCGAGCGTTATTCATTAGTAGGCTAGCACTTTCACCTGTTTGACTAATAACCTTTGTTTGTTCTTCAAACGAAGCATTTGTCTTATCTAATAATGCCCCTAATCTATTTTCAATTTCTAGATATAGTTTAGCTTCCTGTTCTGTCCTAGAGTCTAACGTTGCTTCTAAATTTTCACCCATTTTTTCAAATGCATCTGCCGCTTTTTCAGTACTACTATCAAATGCAGCCCTTTGCTCTTGCATACCAGTAACCGCAATTTGAAGTACTGAATCTATTTGATGGGTAACTTCAGACACTGCTTTTGACTGTGCTGCAAACGAATCACTTGTTTTATCTAATAAACCTTCTAATCTAAGTTCAAAATTTTGGTATAGGCTACTTTCTTTCTCAGCCCTTGTATCCAGTGCGCTTTCTAAATCAATGCTCATCTTCTCAAAAGCCCCTGCTGCTTTCTCACTGCTACTGTTGAAAGCAGCTCTTTGTTCCTCCATACCTTTAACCGCAACAGATAATATTGAATCAACTTGGGTCGTTATTTCTGTCATGGCAACCTGAGTTTCAGATTTAAATGATGACAAAACATCTTTTAGAGACAGTGCAAATTCTTGAAGTTTTTCCATTGTATTTTGATTAAAAGTATCAATTGTGGAAACAGTATTAGCTACTTCTGCCAAGGTTTTTTCAACATTTGTATTTAGTTGCTGATTAATTTCATTACTTTGTTTAACGGTATTTGCTGTATCGCGAAGCTGCTCTGTAACTGGCCTAATAAGCTTCGATTCCATTTCATTTATCAAGGATTCAACCAACTGCTTATGATTTAATTCATTGTCAGTTTTCAAAGTTTTCAATTCTTTAGTTAAATCGTTAAACACCGGCGCTATATTCTCTACCAATGAGTTATTAACTGCAGAAGATATTTTTTCAGAAATGACATTTCCATTAAACGACTCAGCTAATTGATTAAACTGCGTTAATTGCATGGACATATTTTCATTTAACTTATTAAAAGCACTACTTAAATCAACTTGTCCACCAGTATTAGTATTGCTTGCGATCTCATGTAAAACATCTAAAGGAGTTGCTTCCAAGCAATTTTTCGAAAGGAAATGAGCTACATTTTTACGAGCTTTATTTGTACTTGATATGCGCCATTTAAGTATTACGATCATGAAAGCTGATGTAACAAGACCAGCCAACGAAGTCGCAAAAGCAGTTTTCATACCTGTAAGTAAAACAGCAGCAGAATGGAGTAAGGCTGTAGAGTCGTTACCTACATTCCCTAAATCAAAATCTGAGAGACCTATGGTAATGCCTAAAAAAGTACCTGCAACACCTATGCTTGTAAGGAGTGCTGGTATTGTTTTATTAGACGAGTCATATAAGTCACCTGCAATATGGTTTAGTGGTACATTTGTAACCAATAAATTATTGCGTTCTAACAATTTCCCATTGTCATGTACAAAGCAGTTCTTTAACCCTGACTCATTATCAAAGCTTTTTGAGTTTACTAATCCTCTCAACTCTTCAAGCTTACTATTTTGGTTCTTAATGTAGTTATTACTTTTAAGCACTTCGGATACGGCTACATAAAGAAAAAGAAAAACTATGCATGCGCTAAAAATTGCCGTTAGTGGGTCTTGAATAAAGAGCGAAAAAAAGCTCATATTTTATACTTCCTTATTAAAATATTTGTTTAACTCTTGGTTTGTAAATAATGATTCAGCCAACCTTTTAGGAATATGCTCTGCATCACTTTTAAGGCCGATACTTGTTTTAACTGGCTTAATCAGCCTAACACTGTAGAGAGCTTCATCGTGCATATTAGAATCTGTTGCTAAAGCCAAAAAGCTAGCCTCAGGATAAAGCCTGAGTAAATTAGCTTGCCAAGAAGATTTTTGCTCTCTTAGCGATATAGTAATCGGGCTATTTTTACCAAAATCATCCCGAGACAGTTTCCATGCATGGTTAATAGCAATAATACGCTCAATAATTTGTTCGAACTTCATAACTCTCCCCCCCTTTTTTCAAAAAGGGGCTCCAATTTAAACCAAAAACAAAATAACTGTCAGAGTAATGCTGAACTTGTTTATTTTACTGAGCTAACTGTAAACCACGTTTCCCAATCAGCACTGTTAGTTACTTTTGCTCTTTCAAAAGCTTTGCAAAGACAAGCTAGCTGTTCTTTTGGATCTCTTTTAAAGTCAAGTTTATGCAACCCCCTATCAACCTCAACTCGCCAATACCCGAGTCCCTGATCAAAGGTAACTGTTACTTTATCACCAGAATCAAATTCTAGAGTAAGCGTTCTTCTATGCGGCACTTTATGTTTATCAGTTATTATAAGCTGTGCCTTTGGTGAACAGTTATGTTGCAACCAGGCACCAAAAATTGATTTGTAATCATCTTCATAAGCCCAATCATGTTGAATTGCATAGCCAAGTTGTCCTTTTTTATCTGCAAAACATGTTTTCACCTCAATAGTTGCTTCTTTACCTTTAGCTAATGCAGAGAGCAGCTCACAGAGCATCATCATGCTTGTCGGGCTTTGAATATAACGGTCGGTATAAGTGATGTTTTGCAATGAGCTCACACTCAATAGGTTTTTTAAATGATCATCTAAATCGGTTAAACGGTTTAATAACCGCACACCAAACCCAGCTAAGGGCCCATTTAATTCGCGAAGTGTGGGTATCTCTACGGCACCTGCTTCACCTATCAATTCAAAAGAGAGTGATTGCCCTTTTATTTCAGAAAAAGAGTTAGTTTGTACCGTTATATCATTACTATTTAACCAGTTTTCACCTGGTCGCGTTGCCTCTTCGTCAGCATTAGCAACTGTCGTACAAACGTCACCTTTGATCGATTGAAAAATAACAGGGTATTTAATATCAGCAATAAATATTTTAACGCCTATTTTATCTAACTCCGCTAAAAAATTATTTATACCTTCATTTAATTTTTCATCGGGAATAATTATTTGAATGTTAACTTCTTCAGCTAAGCAACTGTGGAATAGCGACTTAAAGTATGCCAGTGAGGTATCCCAATCATCACTATCTTTAGAGAAAACAAACTTTAATGTATCAGGTTTCATCCGTATTAATTCACTCAGTTTTTCTTTAAGTGAACTCGCCACATATTTTACAGTGATGTCACTGCCCAGCATTTTTTGGCAATTAACTGGCAATGCAATATAATCTCGTATGCTTTTATTTATCCAATCGAACGCTAACTTACGGTTTAGCTGATCAATATCATGGCGAGAATCAGACTCTAAAAGACACTTATGGCAAAAGCGTTCACAATTATCAACGCAATCCAAAATAGCGATTGTTTTCTCTAATATTTTTGCAATGTGCTCTTTTGCAGATGTTGCAAAGCCAGCCCCACCACTAACCATATCAAACAATTGAATAGCATAAGCTTGCTGACTTTTTTCTATTAAAGTTAATCTTGTGCTATAGCCTACCTCATTCACTGAGATACCTAACGTTTCGACCAATGCTTTTCGTATAGCAACAGCAATTGTTACTGCAATTGACTGTTCTGCGAGATATTCACTTGTATTTGGATTTCGTAAAATCAACTCAAATACATCAGTAGTTGAGTTATAACCTAAATGAATACCTTCTAAAATTTTACCTGTTGAATCACATTCAGGTTTACCTTTCTCATCTCGCTGAAATTTATTCGGCATCGGCGGCCTATGTGCCTTCTGTAGAGAAAGTTCTGGGGGAAGTTCGCTCGTAGAAGTCATTGATTCTGCTTTACCACAACTCAAGCAGATTCCATAACCTTTACCATGTAAACCTGAGCAATAATGAAATACGTGTCCAGCGTTATCATTTACCATATAGCCTAATTCAGGATTAGGAAGAGGTATATGTGCCCCCTTACCTATAACCCAAGGCTGTTGTACAGGTACATAATGTGTGTTCGCAATATTATTTGTAGGTGGATGATAATAATCAACGACAAAGCCCGTTGGTTGAATAACTCTGCGTTGGTTCTTTAACTTAATATTTGATGCGCACTGGGAGTTTGAACAGATTATCTCTGATTGTTTGGCTAAATCAGCTTCATAGCCTGTTTGCCCACAGCAATCACACCTCCATGCAATATCAAATTTTTGAGAGTCTTTTCCTCCTTCTACATGAATATTTTGCCAATTAAGTGAAATCCCCGCTGATTTATGCACCCGCCCATCTAAAACAAGCTCTGTTCCAGGCGCAAACTCGCGAATAGCTACCGCTAAATTCCTACTTGGCATTCCCCTGCTAAGTGAAACATTATCTTCACGCCCTATTTTATCTTTAGAGCGACTATTTTTTTGTTCTTTTTGGCGAATATAATCCGTTAAAGAATCTACCGAAAGATTAACTACATCTGTAGGAAAGCCATATCCAGGTAAGAATCCTCTAGTGGCCAGATCTCTTAGCAAGTACTCATTTTCAAGACGTTTCAAGTCATTACTTAATTTATACCCATAAGGGCTTTCTGCCTCGGTGCCATTCATTTCAGTTTGAATATAACTATGTTCATTTAACCAGCGAGACGCCAACTCTTGAACTTTAAGGTTTGTGTCCGCACATAATTTAACTTCTGAACTATCAGATAAAATAGTACCTTGTACCAATATAGATAGTTGATTTTTTAATGTCTTCTGACCAGCCTTAACCCAATCTATAAACTGCTCGTAAACTGCTTTATTTCCATCTTGTCTTAAATAGAACCAACTCAAATTTAAAAACAATTTTTCTTTTTTGGTAGTGCCAATTTTATCACGTAAAAAAGTTCCTAAAAGTAATGAGTTAACATGGCGTTGCACCAGCTTTTCTGAACTAAATGTAACAGTAGGAGCTTGAATTACTGTTATAAATGGCCATAGAGGTTGATTAAAAACGTACTGATCGTGCGGATTATTTTTGCAGATAGTAAAACCTATTGCTCTTGACTCGCTTGAGCGACCTGCACGCCCTGCACGCTGTAAGTAGTTGGCGGGGTGAGGCGGTACATTATTCATTACAACAGCAGAAATCCCGCCAATATCGACTCCCATTTCCATTGTGGTTGAACAATTTAAAACGTTTTTCTTTCCTTGTTTGAACATTTCCTCATAGCGCTCCAAATTATCGGATGATTGCTGCGCAGAATGCTCTGCAGTTGTATAGTAAAAACCGCCTTCTAAAGCTCTATCATTAATATCAGTCCACAAGTTTTGCTCACGCAGTTGCTTTACCTTAGAGTCTCCTGCTACATTTTTTCGTATATCATCAACAAAATTAGATACATCAGAGCTGGTATCAAACTCCCAAATTGAAGGTAGCTCTATAAGCTCACATGTATAATCTGATAACTCTTTATTCCACGGCAAGTAAGGCGTAATACCAGAAAATACAGTATCTATCAGTTTATTTGTAATCGGACATATATATGCATGTGTCAATAAACTAAACTCAACACTACTTAAATCTAGTTGATATTGCTTACCTGCATATTCATTCAATGTTTTCGTTTTTACTAAATCAATCCAAGCAGCCCTTAGCCAAGTATTTAATGTGTCTTCTTCTATTTTATTTATTGCTTTAAATTTTGCAGCTTTAGCAAGTAACATCACTATACGCTGCTGGCGCTTTTTACCTGATTTGACCAATGGCCAACTTTTTACCCTATTTTCGTCTTTATCTTTTGAATCAGGGCTAATTAGTGATTTAGGATAAAAATGCATACCTACCCAGCGCGATATCTCACTAGAAACAGATACATAAGTATTTTCTCTTACAAAAAAATCCATACATACTTTCAAATAGTCTTTCCAATCTTGAAGTGTAAAATTATGCTCTGCCCACTTTTCAGGTATCTCCTTAATTGACTCAATCCCTGGATAGATAAGCTTAACTAATCCTTGTGTCTCAACGTTATTTCTATTTTTAGGTCTGCGTGCAATTTCACGAGTTAAAATCATTTCTGATAATTTTGTGGCATCGCCGAGCTCAAAGACCTCAGGAGCAAAATAATGATTTTCCTGGGTCATCGAATTAGCAATGTTTTCATCATTCTTTAAAACATTAATGAGCTCTTTCCAAGAGAATGACATAGGCACTGGCTTAGTCTGTTTTCCAGCTTCTAAAAAGCTAAAGTATGTATCAAGAGCGACCGCATCTTCTGGCTTAACTTGTTTGATTTGAGGTAACACAAGGCGAAGAGTCTCAATTGACATGGATTGATATTCTTTTACTTTGTCTAATAGTTGAGGATCTATATTTAGCTTTTCTTCAACATGTTTACGTAACTCTCTAACAGGGGTTCCTCTAAAGTGAGACCTTTCAGCTTCTTGCTGCATACTCACTGAGATTTTCGCTGTTCCTTGGCGGCTATCAGTAAAAGTAATTAATCTACGGCCTCTTGCTGGCAATTCATTTGGCCCAAGTTGCTTTATGTCACTATATTTGTCGGGTTCAAAATCAGGACAATATTCTAAAATTGTGGGCACCGCATTGGTAGTATAAAAAGGAGCACCTAACATGGCACGTCTAAACGCATTAGCGTATTTATTTTTACCTTTAAAGCCACAACTAACACATTCTTGCCCATCAAGATCACGCATAGCTAAGACAATTTCACAATGCTCAACAGCTTTATCACTTTCTTTAGATATTTTACCATCTTTGCTTACATCGATTTCGTAGTAGTCATGCTCTTCATTGCTATGACCGCTAAATACAACTACTTGGGATGTTCTATCAGCAGAAATAATATCACTCTCATCATTGCTATCACTTATCTGTAAATCTTCTCTTTCGCCTTCTGTGAGTGCAAACTCATCTGTATGCCTATTCACCCATTGCTGAACATATGATTGATTATCATACACTCCCAGTAAGTGCGGCTCATTACACTCGTTACAAAAAGTTAACTCCAATACTGGCGCACCACAATCACAGTGCATTTTATGTTTTGAATAGACAGTACCAAAAGGCCAATTATTTTTTAGTTCAGAATGCTTTTTGTGTTCGCAATTTTTATCAATGCAAGACCATAAGCCTTCAAGCGTTCGTTGAAAATAATGCGCCCTAAGTTTTAAAAATGCTTCAGCATTAGAACTTGGTTTAGTGCCTGTACAAACATCAATCCATTTATAAATATTGTTTTCGCTTAAATCAAACTTTGATAGCGCTTGTTTTAATTCATAAATAGTTTTTGGAGGAGTATTATGTGCAGTTAACATTTCACGTATTGCTACGGCTACCTCGCTACTTTCTAGTGCTAAATATCTGAGTTTAGAAACGTGAGGATCTTGTTCCTCTTTTTTGTTATCTGGTAAGACCCCCTGAGGTTCAATTTGCTCAATTTCTTCTAGCGTTAAATTCTCCATACTCATTGAATTTAAAGCGGGTACTACACGTCTTCCACCTATTACATCAACCTGATCAACTGAGATATTTGCCAAGCTCGCTAGATATTTTTTTAAGTTATCCTCTGCTGCAGCTCCTGCAATAGTTGCTGACGTAGCTACAAAGCGAATATCTTCTGCTTTCACTTCAAATGCTTGCATTACGCGTCTCAACTGCAAAGCTAATTCTGCAGCTTGTGATCCTACATATGTATGTGCTTCATCAAGTATTATCCAACGCAATTTACCTTTAGACTTTTCAATAATAGGCGCATCAGTTTGCCTCACAAGCATGTACTCCAGCATAGTGCCATTCGTAACTAAAATTGGCGCAGGGCTTTCGCGAAGTCCTTCTCTACACATAACTTCCTGAGGTCTGCTTTTTTGTATTTGACGAGCTTTGCTTGATAAGTACTCTGGTGTTTTACCATTGAATAAACAAAAGCGGATATCTCCGTTAAAATGTTGTGTCCATGCATTTAAACGTTCTTGTTGTGAATTAATTAATGCATTTAAAGGGTATAAGAATATTGCATGGACCCCTTCAAGCTGTTGCTTTGAGGTTTTTACCTCACTATATAAATCTTCTAAAACAGGCACCATAAAACATTCCGTTTTACCCGAGCCTGTACCACTAGTAATAATTCTTGACTGAATATTAGATGATAATAAATCGTTCCATGCTTTATATTGATGTTTAAACGGGCTCCAAGTTTTATCAAATACATAGCGCCCATTATTCTTAGAGTCTAATGCATCAACAACTTCTTGAGATAACAAGCCTTTTTGCACTAAATCCTGCATTGTGTAATCAGTATTACGCTCCCAACTAAACATTTGCTCAAAAACAGGGCCGTGAATAAATTGCTCGTCTGTTTCCATTTTATTATTTAAGTGGTTTCTTAAATTTGGGTTATTAATGCCTAGCACACTCAAAGTAGCTTCTTTAGCACGTGAGTTTGCTTGTTTTTTTAGTGTTGAAAAAAATACATTCATCTAATTACTACTCCGAAATAAAAAAGCACAATGAGCATTGATATACTGAGTTAAACCAGTTTCGGTCAAACTCCATTAATTGCCGTAAAAGAAAATAATTAACATCGTTACTACTAAATACCTCCTCCCACGTTGTATCAGTTGAAGCAACGACTGCTGCAGCGAGTGGAAAATACATAACAGCACGCTGAAAATCATTTGGGACATTAAATATTGCTAGCTCAGGAAACTTAGCTGTCACCCAGCTGTAAAGTTGTTGGTTATATTGCTGTGGCCATCGAACACTAATATCTGCGTTTTCCCTTAGTAACTCTTCTCGCCAAATATTAATAAGTGCGTGGTACATAGCTTTTTTATTAGGTTGTAATAAAAAGATATCCGGCAGTGATATAAAATTACTAATATTTGCTGTTTTCTCATTTACATATTTAGTTATTAACATCTCTGGTAAGCCTATTTTTTCCAAATTTTTCTGGTATAGATCTAACCCACCACGCCACATTTCCAAAGGAATGAGTTCCCACACAATATTAAATTCAGTCTGTAAAACTTGGAGTACACTCGCGACATTTAGCTTTGTCGCAAATGGCAGTACAGCTAAACACTTAGGATGTCGGGCTAATGCTTTAAATGCCTCAAATGTTAGCATTGGCAAATGTGAATATTTATCTAAAAAGCAATCAAAATAACGCCACCCAGAATGTTCAATATCACTTGTCATTGCATCAAGTACTTTATCAAATGCAAACTTGTTATAAATCGGGTGAAAAGTTTCAGCAGCTTTGCCAAGTGATTTAACTGATTTATGATCTAAATTACTTGTAGTTGGGGGAATAAATACAGGACGAAATTGAACACGAGAGCTTTCCTCAGGTACCGCGAGTTGTGGTGATTCACTTACTAACGGTAACTCAAATTTTCCAATACATGCCCCTGCCGATATTCTTTGCGCTAATTGCGTAGGCTTTTGCTCAGGATTTCCTAAATTAATTAATTCAGCTTTTAAGCCGGAAAAATCAATATTAGCTTTAGCTTCAAATGTAAGTAAATTTTCATCTTTTATACCAAATAAAGCAAACCAACCTATAGTGTATTGTTTTGTTTGCATTCCTGGGCCACTGATAATCATTCTTACAACTTCATCCAGTTCTGAAGATTGAGCGGTTGCTAATAACTCTTTTATTTTTTCTCGAAGATCAAATAGATTCACTTCTTCAATAAATTTATTTACTTGGTAATGGAATACATATGAAGCATTTCCCGAGGCACTAGTAGGGGCTTTTAATTCAATTTCAAATGAACTGCTTACTTTACCTGGTTGTTTAAAAAGATTAATCCTTGCACCTAACAAGCCATCAACTGAAAAGTGAAAAGGTAATTCACGTCCATTGCCATCAAATAAAATAGCGCCTCGGCTTGGAAAAGGTATCTTTAAATCAATAGGGTCAGAAATTAAATTAGCTTGAATCGTCATTTCAAAATGTGGGGGGGGAATTCCATCAGCGATTAAATTAATACGCTTACCGCCCTCTATCGATACAGCCTGCACTTTAAGATTATCCCCAACTTTATAGATAAACGCTTTTTCGCTATGTATCGATACACTACCTTGATTTGATTTTTGCCCAGCGAACAACTCCATATCAAAATCTTTTGGTAAAATTGCCAACTTACGCCTACAGAGCGTTTTATCACCATTTTTTACTCTTAAAACTTGTCGGCCATAAAAGTTGGATAAATTATTAACTTTACTTACTTCATTATCACCAATAAGAATACTGGTATTTGGAAAATCACAGCTAATTTGTGGAAGACCTTTAAATACTGGGTAACCTTTATCTGTTTCAAACTCGAACATTTCACCAGATATAGTAAGTAACTCTTTACTAAAACTGTCTTCTTTTGTAGATAACTCATATGTATCAGTATGATTATCAAAACTATAATCAATACTTAGCTCACCACTAAACGTTAGAAATCGATAATTACCTCTTTGTACATCAACAAATAGTTCAGCATTTTCTGAGGTTAATTTTGCATTTTTAGAAATAATAAGGTCTAAATTTTCAGACTTTTTACTTGTAGTACCACTACCAATTACAATATGCTTATCTTTACTTTTTTTAAGTAATATAGGCATTTCATCATGAGGTAACGAAGATTCTGGAATTTCCTCAATATGTCGAACCCGTCCTGCCTGCATTATTACAAGTTTTAATGGTGACTCATTTACAAAGCGCCTAAATACTGTATTTAGTTTTCGCATATGTAAAATAAGATTATCATCAAAAACCTCTGCTCGAGCTATGCCCAAATCAGCTATTTGAGAATGACCTTCGTACACTAAGACTTCAACTATGGGAGCTGACAAATCTTTCTTTTTTAGTGCGACAGGTAATTTACTATTTACTGTAATACTTGCAGAAAAAGAAAGCTCATCACTATCTATGAACCATTGCGAAAGTTTAAGCCGCTGCTCTCTCTTTTTAGATTCTTTACGCTGCTGCGCTGCAGAATGTAATAAACCCGATAAGAAAATATCTCCCGTTTTATTGTCTAGCGGAATAGGAAAGCTAATTCGCCATTTTGGCATCATTGAATCAAGATATTCGGGCGGGTTTGTTTTGTTATCTAACTCATAGGTATCAATTAAACCGTATAAATTACTCACCATGTCGTGAAGTAACGTTACGGTACTTTCTTCTTTAAATGCGTCCGGCATTCTGAGTAATTGTCGCTCAATTAAAGGTATTGGTGATTGGCCAAAAGTTTTTGCCTTATCAAATTCAATAAGCAATTTTTTAAACAATGTTTGAAAACGGCTACCTTCTGAAGCTAGCAACCCAAAAGGTAATCCACCTTCAGAATATACTGAGCCTAAATAATCATTTCTATCGCTGCTATGTTTATTTATTGGGCGCTTCCAAAAAGTTAGCCCTTTTATAACGACAGTTGACCTATGATTAGCATCTAGTTCATAACCAAGTTGCTCAAAAATACCCAACCAAGCCCAACCAGATTTATACTCCCTGCGATACCATTCTGCACCAAACAAACAAAAACAAGCACACCAGTCTCTATCTTTAAAGGTTACTGTTGATGGTTTTCGGTATTTTAAAAATGACTTTAAATTAAAATATTCATTTTCAGATACGTGGAGCGTAAACAAAGGTCCGCCAGTTACTGAGTCTAAATTACGAGAAGAAAGAAACTGAGAAAGCCATTGAGATGGAGTTAAAAAATTATTTTGCACAGGGGATTCCCTCATCAATTGATGCACAAGCTTTATATAAAGCTACGGGTAGAAGGATGATTGACTCGTTTGATATTTTTATTATCCGAGCAGAGCTATAAATTGAGGAGTAACGCTGGGGTATTATCACTGCAATTCCTTTTTACTGCTTCCCGACCTTGGGATAGTTATATACTATTAGCGTTAATCTACCATTCATTTTACTCAAATCAAGTGGTTAAGTAATTATTTAGATAAATCACTTATTTTAGCGACCAGTTAAGAGCAAAATTTGCTCTTAACTGGTTTTTTTTATTACTCTAAAGTAGCTATTTCATCCAACATTGGCATACCACCATGCGAGAGGCCCTGCAGCTCACCACAAATCGACATCATTTGCGATGTAATACCTGTTATCTGCCCTTCACGCTTTTTCCAAATTCTTTGCACTGCGCTTTTTTCTTTATCAAGTTCAATCTTCATTTGTTCTTGATGATCTACAACCGCTTTTAAACGATGAACAAATTGCGTGCTACAAATATAATCATATATAGCCTCTACTTGTTCACTTTTGCCCGAACTCACCGTTTTTTGGCGCTGTGATTCTAATAGAACTATTCTAAGCGCCTCACTAAGCCCTTTTGCTAAAGCAGGTTTAACTAACCAAACTCCATCAACCATTAACATAGGTTCATTTGTATTAGCTGGAAATACGGTTGTTACTAGCACTCCAATATCACCAGCAGCATTTTGTAAATCTGTTTTAAGTTTGCTAACCCAAGCGTTTGACCAATTTTCAGCTCGCTTTGTCTCCCACACTATTTTTCCGCACACAGTACCTGAGCGCATGCAAACTGTTTGAATAACATCTGCGCCTTTAGCCCCTTTTTTTACGGGTTCAATAAAATCAAGCGGATATAACTGTGCTAGTGTAGTCTCAAGCTCAAGCTCTAAAACTTCCCCCTGTAGCTGTTGTGATCCTTGCTCTAGCTTGCGCTTAAGGTCGTTATTAGCTTTGGAAGCATCATCAATTTTTTTACGGTACTCAGCTTCTTTCAATTTGAACTCATTTGCAGCATCATCACGAAGTAACTGCTTTTGCTCTTCAACTTTACGTGCTAATTCAAGCTCAAAGTTTTTTTGTTTATCTTCAAGCTCTGTTTTGGCCTTTCTGAGTTTAAGTTCTTCACTTCTAAATTGATCTAATTGCTCATCTTTAGATTTTATTGATGCCTCAAGGCTTTGCTTTTCTAGCTTCACCTTTTCAAGCACGCGCTGCTCTGCTTTAACTTTTTCAGACTCAATCTTTGTTTTGAGTGCTTCTTCGCTTTGCTTGCTGTCTTCTAGCTGTTCATTTAATTG
>MDTG01101610.1_pt1 | contig 17416 bp, 3 predicted proteins | sample 811421 | NCBI WGS metagenome assembly MDTG01 (sample SAMN05326645, study PRJNA326480) | marine metagenome | isolation source: seawater | place: Pacific Ocean: South East | collected 2011
AACCCAAACATTAAAGTTTTTACCATGTAACCACTAAAATTATAATGACCATTTCTATTAAATAAAGATGGTGCATACTTAATAAGATTTTTTTGAAAATAAGGTAACTGAAATACTAAAAACAACACACTTGTTAAAAGAGGCATTTGCAATTCTTCATATAATGTATCTAATCTATCTACCTGATTTTTTCGTTGCATGTTTTCTTTTAACATATTTTCCATTGTAGTAGATTCATCTTCAATATAATTATTATTTTTTTCTTCTGGAACGTAATTTGGTTTTATTTCTTGATCCTGAACAATATGTTGTTGGTTATTTGCAGGAATATCTCTAGATGGAAGACTAGTTCCTCCCTGTGCTTGTTGTAAACCTTGAACAATTTGATGAATAGACTCCTGACTTAATTCAGTTGGGGCAGATTTTTGCATAGATGATGCAACATTTGCTTCAACCTTATCAGTAACTTTCATAACAACATTATTAGTTTGTTGTGCTTCATTAGGCAATGCTGAAATCTCACTAGCCATTATATACATTATATTAGATAAGGTATATAATCTAATTTACGCAAAATCAACTATTTTTTTTGTTTTATCACAATTTTCTATTTTTTCATCAAATTGATAACACTTATTATTAAATTGGAAAACTTGTCCCTTAACCTTATTTAATTGAGGTCCACGAAATACAATACAGTTTCTTTCATTACATACTTTTCTAAATAAAGTGGCTAATCCTAAACCTAATAATATAGATATAATATATCTTCCAACCTCACTATATATTAATCGTTGTAAATTCATATATAATATGTAAATATAATTTATTGTATATCATATGACCGTATTTTTTTATCATCACTAGGACATTTTACTTCCCTTGATGTAAAGTGAAAACAGTTATCTGCTTTATCTTTAAATAAAACTCTATCTTCATTTTCGGGATTAGGATAAACATATATTACTTGTGTGGGTGGTTGTGATATGTATACTACAAAAATTCCTATTGCTAAACTTAAAATAAATACTGGTACACTTATGAATTTCATTTATATATATTATTACTTTATTTTTTATTTTTTTTTATTTTAAATTCATCATAAGTCATTTGATTTTCTATACTCATATTAGTTTTATGAATAATATATGTTGGCATTATTTTTAATGCTCCTTTTTGACTTTTACTTTCTTGTTTTTCAATTTCAATAATATCATATTTTAAATTTCTTATTTCTTCTTGCAAAGGTAAAATAGTATTTTTGTAAATTTCAATAGAATTTACAAGTATAGGTTTATGATCTTCTTTTTGATACTCTTTAATATTTTTTTTAAAATCACTTATAAGTTGATTTAATTGTTTTTCTTTTTCATCAATAAGTTGTGTCTTTAGTTTAAAAATTTCTGAACCTTCTTGACCTTCTGTTTCTATTTTTACAATTTTATTTTGCTTATCAAAATATTCTTGATAAAGGTCCTTTGTCTGAATATGTTCATCTAATAATTCTTTTAATCGTCTAAATTCTTTTAAAACGATGTCTTCACTTTGGAGTTGAAATAAAAGATCTAGTTTGTATGCCATAATATCTTGTTTTATGTCGCTAATAATTTTTACTTCTTCTTGAATAGCATGTAGTAAGTTGACATGTTTTGGTTTCTTTATATCAATAGCAAGAGGACATTTTTTTTCAGCATTACATCTTGCTCTTAAATGGGTATCTGTTATTTCAAAGATAGTTCCACCAATTTTATTACAATTTACACATTTGCGTCTTTCGTCAAATTTCTGTAGTTCTTGTTTAATTAATGGTGTATTTCTGGGGTGCTTTTTTTTTAAAGTTTTTAATGTTCTTCTTCTTTTTTTATCATATTTTTCCTTTAATTCCCAAAATGTGGTATATGCATCTAAATATTGCTCATAACTCATATATATATAATTATGAGTTATAAAAAATTTACTATAAACTAAATTTATTTTTGTTATGATTTTAAATAAATAAAAGTACAATTAAACCTTATGTCCCCAATTAGAGATAATAGTATTTATATCTGTTGCAGAATAACTATCACTCCATGTTTTTAAAAGATTATTAAGCATTACTTCATCTACTATATTTTCTTCTTTTTGTTCTGGCTCTGGTTCTGGTGCCGGAACCCATGGTTCTGGTTCTGGTACTGGCTCTGGTTGTGGTATATAGTCTCTTAAATAAAATGCAAATTCATTCTCATCTAAACATATATTATTTATTTTAAATTGTAATGAATAATCATTATCTACATATTTTAAGTTATCATTATCCCAATTATAAACTATTGAACCATTTTCAAATTGTATGGTTTCTCCATTATCATTTGTAATAAAATTATTTATTACATTACCCATTGATACTATTGAATATGCTCCATTTTCTAGTTTTATTGGATATATCGCGGGTTGTGGTTCTGGTTCTGGTTCTGGAATAGGTTCTGGTTCTGGAATAGGTTCTGGTTCTGGAATAGGTTCTGGTACTGGTTCAGGATTAGTTGGTTCAATTAATATTTCCGGTACTGGCTCAGGTTCTGGCACTGGCTCAGGAGCAGGAACCCATGGCTCAGGTTCTGGTATAGGCTCTGGTACTGGCTCTGGTTCTGGAACTGGTTCTGGTTCTGGCACTGGCTCTGGTACTGGCACGGGCTCTGGCTGAGGCACTGGCTCTGGCACGGGCACTGGCTCTGGCTGAGGCACTGGCTCTGGTTCTGGCACTGGCTCTGGTTCTGGCTCTGGTTGTGGAACTGGTTCTGGCTCTGGTGGAGTTTGTTCTGGTTCAGGCTCTGGCTCTGGTTGAGGTGGAAGAATTAACGAATCATTAAATAATGAAGTTTTTGACCAATAATTTTTTTCATATCTAAACAATAACATAGTTCCATCGGGTCCTGTTGTGCTACCATTTCTATTTGGACCGGGTAAACTATCTTCAGATACTATTGTAGGATCAGGTTCCGTTAGTTCTAATGCAACAAACTCTTGTTCTACTTCTGCTTGTTTTAAATTCTCTAAATTATGATCTTCAGTATAATATAATTTTCCTGTATTGTTATAGATACTGGGTTCTGGTTCAGGTTCGTTTTCATTTAGTTGCATTTTAATATCTATTTCCCACTCTCCACTCTCTGGCATATCACTTGTTAATTCTTCTGTAAAATCTAAAAATGAGGATGAGTTCCATGGTTTTGCAGAACCTACAGATACAGTACGTCCATTATTTGAAAATCTTAAAATCTTTCCAAAAAAACTATTTTGACCTGCATTCATACCAGTGTCCGGCTGTTGACTAAATAAACGCGTCCAATGCCATGAAACTTCTTCAGGTTCTGGTTCCGGTGCTGGTAGTCCCCCTGAAAAATGAGTATCTCTTTGTATATTAGATTGAGGGGGAGGAGGAACATAAGAATCGGCAGGAGTATTATTGGGAGGAGGAACATAAGAATCAGCAGGAGTATTATTGGGAGGAGGAACATAAGAATCGGCAGGAGTATTATTGGGAGGAGGAACATAAACTCCCGGTTCATCAGTAGGAGTATCACCGGGAGGAGGAACATAATTAGGGTCATCGGCAGGAGTATTATCGGGAGGAGGAACATAAACTCCCGGTTCATCAGTAGGAGTATCACCGGGAGGAACATAAACTCCCGGTTCATCAGTAGGAGTATCACCGGGAGGAACATAAACTCCCGGTTCATCAGTAGGCGGACCAGTACCATCAGGAGGACCTGATGGTGGACCCATAGGAGTATTTTCCATAACTCCAGTTCTTATATTAGCAAAAAGCAATACATCATACTCTGTATGCGTTCCATGAAATTTTGTTCCTTTTTGAGAAGTTTGTTTATCCAACATACTTTTAACACCTTTAACATTTATTTTCCAATCTAAACTATTTACATTTCTAACATAAGATGTAACATATGATTGATAATCCTCTAGTGTTACAATATATGAAGGATCAGTCGTGAGACCACTTCCATCTATTATACTACCACTAATACTAGATGTTTGATAATTAAATACCCCCGACGTGTCTATTGAGAAAAAAGTATAAAGACCAAAAGTTTCTCCCAGATTGCTGCCTGTACTAATTCCATTTCCATCACGATTATATATTTCTATTGTTTCATGTGAACTTATTTCTTTTTTAAATAACATAAGTTCATTAGGTGCAATAGGTAATGATGGGTTTTGTGCAAAAGAGGTACTTTCTACAGGAGGATATTGTTGTTTTATTAAAATTTTACCATTTTCTATTTTATAAGAATATTCAAACATGTAATTTCCTGAATTTATTCTTGTACCATCATTTCTTGCAAGACTAACACTTGAATGTGTTACAATAAGGGCAGTTGATTCATTATTAATTGTTCCTGATGAAATTATTCCATAACTACTATCATTAGGATCAAAAATTATACCCTCATTTGTAATAGTACCAGAAGTAGTTAACTTTCTCCCTCTCTCTATTGTAAATGATTTATTTACAGAAATGTTTATTATTTTTCCTGATTGTAAAGTAAAATCATATTCTAATGTAATATCATCTTTAATATTATTTGTTGTAAAATAATTACTTAATGTTGTTTTATTATTTGTAAATGTTCCGTTAACTGTCAATGTACCATAGTCTATAAAAATACCATTATTTGTTAGTGTTTTTGCACTATTAACGGTAAATGTTTTTTCTGGATAAATAATTAAACTTTTACCAGATTTTAAAGTAAAATTATTATCTAATGATACATCTTTATTAACAATATTTTGTTTATTTCCATTTATATTGCCTATATCTGAATTTGATAAAATAAAACCATAAACATTATCTATTGAACCACCATTAGTTATACCACCATCTGTGTTAAGATCAATAATTGAATGAATATTTGTTAATGTTTTCTTACTATTTATTTTTAATGTTTTACCATTTTGCAATATAAAGTCACTCTCTAAAGAAATATCATCTTTTATGATACTATCACGTGTATAAGATAAAATAGTTTGTTCATTGGTAAATGTCCCATTTCCTTTTATTTCTCCATAATCCATTATAATACCTTTATTTTCAAATAAACTTGTAGGCTGTAGAATAAATTCTGTACTATCCTTTATAGTTATAATACCATAATTTGTGAATGTTTTCTCACCGTTAATTGTTATTGTTAAGGTCTTATTGAGTTCTGGCTCTGGCTCTTGCTCTGGCTCTGGTTCAGGTACTGGTTCTGGTTCTGGTTCTGGGTTTAGTTGGGGTTGTTCAGCGGCTTTGAAAGGTTCGGTTTCTAATATCATTTTTCTATCATTATTTAATGTAAAATCATGTTCTAATGTAATATCATCTCTTATTATACTAGTACCTAAAAAGTTAGTCAAAGCAGTTTGATTATTTGTCAGTTCACCTTTACCATCCATTATACCATAATCTATAACTATACCATTATTTGTAATTGTACCATCAACTGTTAATATTCCACTATTTGTAATAGTACCATTATTTGTGAATGTTTTCCCACTTTTAATTGTCAATGTTTTACCTGATTGTATATTTAATGTTTTTCCTGATTGTAATGTAAAATCGTATACTATTGTTTTGTTCTTTTTAATAATATTTGCATCAGTAATTCCTATTATGTCATGATTACTAAGAATTAAACCATCTGTATTTGTTAAAGTATTATTATTAACAATACCGCTATTTATGGTATTTCTATCGATAATTACTCCATTGTTTGTTAGTGTTTGAGAATTTCGTATAGTTAATGTTTTTTCTGGATAAATTAATAAAGTTTTATCAGATTGTAAAGTAAAATCTTCTACTAACTCAAAATCTTTATGAATAATATTTGTAGAATTTCCTGATGTATTAATAGACACATTTGTTAAAATAATACCATCAGTATTGTCTATTGTAGCATATTCATCATCTTTTATACCATTGGTTTGATCTATAATATATCCTTCATTTAAAATAGTAGCAAAATTATTTAACTCACCTCCTTCCCTAATTATAATTTCTCCAGTAGTTTGAATTGCCATAGAACTATTATTAGTACACTCTCCACCACTATTGATATTTAATTTACCTGTAAAATTTATTATAGAATTATTTATTAATTTACCTTTATTATTAATATCAATAGTTCTATTAGGTAACGTAATATCTTTAGTATTTGTGTATGTATTAGAGATGGTATTTTTTTGATTACCTTCTGTTACACTAATATTTTTACTTACTATAAGTCCATTATTAACAATTTTTGGAGAGGTTGATGGAAATGGTTTAATACCTGCTGTTCCTGCAGTATTTTCGTCTATAATTACACCATTATTTGTAAACGTAACATTTTCTCTAAGTGATAATCTATTCCCATTTTTTATAGTTAAAATATGATTATTATCAATTGTAATATCAGTTAATAATGAAATATTAGATCCTATCTCATTGACATTTTCTATTTCACTTGAATCTGTAATAACAAATTGTCCATCATTATTATATCCTTCTTCACCAAAAATGCTAACAGGTAAATCATGAGATGTAATAATTAAACCATCACTATTTAATATTTTTCCTGAGCCAATAATACCTTTTGTTGTTTTATTTTTATCTAAAATAATACCTCTATTTTTAAATGTATTATTTATCTCTAATTGATATCCATCATTAATTTTCAAACAACTACCTTCCCATAAAAGAAAATAAAAATCTAAAGTAAAGTTGGAATTAACAGTATTTTTTTCACTGATTTGACTATAGGTACTTAAAATTAATCCAGTATTTGCAATACTTCCATTATTTATAATACCCCCTTCTTCAGTATTACTATAGTTTTTATCTAAAACAATATTATTATTATTAATTAATTGTACTCCATTTTTAATAGTTAATTGATAAGGATTATTTATTGTAAATAATTTATTTAAAGTAACATTATGTGATAATGTTTTGTTATGATTTACAGTGTTTACATTATCAAGACTATTAGAATATGTAACATCAACATTACTAATAATTAATCCATTATCATTATCTATATTGTTTGGTATTGGACTCCAAGGACCAGGTTGTACTTCATTATCTACAATACCTGAACTTCCCATATTTTCATCAATAATAACACCATTATTTATAAGTTTATTTAAAATAGGTGGTGGTGACACCCCACTAAGTTGTGATGCATCATATGTACCTGTAATATTAAATATTTTTCCATGTTTAACTACTAATGTTTTATTTGAATTTATTGTATATGCATGATCTAACGAAATATCATCTTTAATTTCACTTACATCTAAAAAGTTAGTAAGAGCAGTTTGATTATTTATAAATGTACCTTGTATTGTACCGTAATCTACAACAATGCCATTATTTGTTAATGTTTTACCACTATTGATTGTTAATGTTTTACCTTCATGTATATCCAAATTTTTACTAGATTGTAATGTAAAATCATGTTCTAAGTTAATATCATCTTTAACATTACTTACATCTAAAAAGTTAGTTACAGCAGTTTGATTATTTGTAAATGTACCTGTTCCTTGTATTGTACCATAATCAATAACTATACCATTATTTGTTAATGTTTTATCACTATTGATTGTTAATGTTTTACCTTCATGTATATTCAAAGTTTTACTAGATTGTAATGTAAAACCATGTTCTAAGTTAATATCATCTTTAACATCACTTACAGATAAAAAGTTGGTTACAGCAGTTTGATTATTTTTAAGTGTACCTGTTCCCTGTATTGTACCATAATCTAAAATAATACCATTATTTGTCAATGTTTTTCCACTATTAATTGTCAATGTTTTACTTTCAAGTATTTTTAATATTTTTCCTGATTGTAATGTAAAATCATATTCTAAGTTAACATGATCTTTAACTTCAATAACATCTAAAAAGTTAGTTACAGCAGTTTGATTATTTGTAAGTGTACCGTTAACAGTAAATACACCATAATCTATAATAATACCATTATTTGTTAATGTTTTATCACTATTGATTGTTAATGTTTTACCTTCATGTATATTCAAAATTTTACTGGATAGTAATGTAAAATCATGTTCTAAGTTAATATCATCTTTAACATCACTTGCATCTAAAAAGTTAGTTACGGCAGTTTGATTATTTATAAATGTCCCCTGTCCTTGTACTGTACCATAATCAATTACTATACCATTATTTGTCAATCTTTTATCACTATTAATTGTTAATGTTTTACCTGTATGTATATTTAATCTTCTAATGCCTATAATTGCACTTGCTGTTGCTGTGTTTACACCAGTATCAACAAGACTTTGTGTGCTCTCCCCGCCTCCTACAAAAAGAACAGTTGGTGCACTGGTATATCCTGAACCTCCATTCGTTACAGTAACTTTATCAATTGGAAATGATAATATCGCTCTTGCTGATGCTGTTTGTGGCATTGGTTCAGGCTCTGGTTGAGGTTCAGGCTCAGGTTGAGGCTGTTCAGGTTCAGGCTCAGGTTGAGGTGCAATATCTTCTGGTTGTGGTTGCTCTGGCTCAGGCTCTGGTTCTGACACACTACCTCTTGTAATAGTTACTACTGGAGCACTAGTATATCCCTCTCCACTATTAGTTATCTTAATTTCATCTATAGCATCTGATATTTCCACGTCAACTTCAGCATCTTTATCTCCAACAGTTGTATACATTGAACCTTTACCAAAAGTCACCGTTGGTATATCAGTATATCCTGAACCTGCTTTCGTTATGATAATGGAAGTGACTTTACCATTTCCAACTTGAGCCTCTGCCTCTGCTCCACTTCCTCCTCCTCCTGTAATAGTTACAGAAGGTGCATAACTATATCCACCGCCTCCATCGGTCACAGTAATATTAGTTATTTTTCCAAAAAGAGCCTCTGCCTTTGCATAACGTCCTCCTCCTCCTTCAATAGTTACAGTTGGCGCACTAGTATATCCTGAACCTCCATCGAGAATTTCTATTTCTGTTACTTTTCCTACTGTCCCGAGTGTTGTTGTTGCCTCTGCCCCACTTCCTCCTCCTCCATAAAAACTAACATAAGGAGCGCTTTTATATCCTCCACCACCATCTGTTACAGTAATAGATGCAATTTTGTTTGTGATTTTATTTAAAGTAAAATTATGTTCTAAATTAATAGGATCTTTAATTTCATTTATATCTAAAAAGTTAGTTAAGGCTGTTTGGTTATTTGTAAGTGTTCCTGCACCTTTTATTGAACCATAATCTAAAATAATACCATCATTTGTTAATGTAATATCGCTATTAATTGTAAGTTTTTTTCCAGATTGAACCGTTAATGTTTTACCAGTATTTAAAGTAAAATCATACATTAAGGTTTTGTTATTTTTAACAATATTTGCATCTGTAATTCCTGTTATGTCATGATTACTAAGAATTAAACCATTTGTATTTGTTAATGTAGAATTATTAATAATACCATTATTTGTCATGTTTGTATCAATGATAACTCCATTGTTTGTAAATGAATTTAATATAGTTAGTTCATTTGCCTCAGTAATCACCAAACTTTTATCTGGTAGTAAAGTAAAATCGTTACTCAAAGAAATATCATCTCTTATTATACTTACATCTAAAAAGTTAGTTACCGCAGTTTGATTATTTGTAAATGTTCCTGTTCCACTAATAGTTCCATAATATATAAAAATATCATTATTTATAAATGTACCATTTATTTCTAATGTACCATTTATAGTAATACTCGTATTAGCAGTAAAAGTACCATTTATTATTAAATTTCCATTTACTATCAAATTACCATTATTTATAAATGTACATGTAGTATCAATTGTTAAGGTGCAATCATTATTAATTGTTAAAGTTACTCCTGAATTTAACGTAAAATTAGTTTTAAGAGTTTTATCACTGTTTACTACATTAGTAACAATACTTTGACCTAAATCTTCAGTAACATTACTAAGTATTAATCCATTATTTATAAAATTTATGGTAGAAGGAACTATAGCAATTGGTGAACCGTTATTTACTATAATTCCATCATTAGTAAAAGTAATACCAGTGAACTCTAAACTATTATGTATTGATAATTCACCATTAGTATCAATTGTTAATTGAGTATCAGATCTATCAGTTCCGCGAAATTTAAATGCATTTTTTAAAATAATTGGTTTATTTATTATAATTCTTTCGTAATCACCAACAATCTCAAAAATTGTATAACCATTACTACTAACATTAACTAAATATGGATTATATCCAATTCCTTCCGCAAAACTACCGCCAACCCGAGGGGGCTGGAAATGTCCATACATGTCCCTAACAATACCGTTAACTTCCATAAATATATTTTTACTAATATCATCTTTATAATCAACTAAAAAGGACCCTTTATTAAATAATACTTTTCCTTTTTCTGTAGAAGTCCCATATTTTAACTCAATATCTAAAGGTATAACCATTTGTGAATTAAATACTTCTATAATATTATTTGAAATATCACCGGTTGTTTTTAATTCTTGTACTTGACCTAAAATTTTGTATTGATCTTCAATAATTTTAAATTGTTTTTTGGGTGTTTTAAAAAAGTTTATTTCATCTAAAATAATAGTTTTCCCTCTATAACCGCGCGGATACATTTTAATATTTTCAAATTTAGTGCTATCTAAACAAATATCAGACATGTATCCATTTCCTATCTTTGCTTCAATAATAATTTGCATTCTTTTATCTTGATATAATGATAAATTTAAAATTTTCTCCTGCCATCCATAATTTTTATACATACGGCTTGTAGCTTCATATCCACTACCTACATCAATTATTTCTATTCTATTAATTGCCATTTTTGAGGAAGATGCTTTGGCCAGGCTGGTGGTGCTCTCATCACTCACTATCAAAATTTCAGGTAATCTAGTATAACCTAAACCTCCATCAGTTAAATTAATTTCAGTAATTTTTCCATTTGATACTACTGCGGTTGCAGTTGCTCTCCTATACCACGTTGGGTTATTAGATAAATTAGCTTTTGAAATTATTCCAATATTCGTCCACACCCCCGAAATACTCCTTTTTACAGTAATATCATGTTCTGTAGAGAAATCATCAAATGTTGAAATATATATCTCTATATCCGATGGGGATATTGTTTTCAAAAGTTCTCCCAGGCATTCCTCTGGATCACTAATTGTAATAGTTGGAGCGGTATCATACATAGAATTATTAATAGTTATGTTGGTAACCATTAAATTTTCTATTGTTGATGTGAAAGGATTAGTTGTATCATCCCATGTTTGTGTATCACCGTCCGCACGAGTAATAGTTACAGTAGGTGCGCGAGTATATTTAAATCCAGGATTTGTAATCGAAATATTTTTAATACTCTTACCAAATATTATTTCAGCAGTTGCACCTGCATTGGGAAGGGAGGAACTGTTTGACAAAGATGGGGGGGGTGTAATAGTCAAAGTAGGCTGACTAGTATATCCTGAACCTGGATTTACAACAGTAATACTTTTTATAAAATTGAAACTTTCCAGGTCACCATACATCTCCACTGCATCGAGATATGTTTCCCATTGTACACTAACTGTTGCTTGTATTCCATCATCTTCATTTGGAGCACTAACAGTTGCTGAGAATGCCCATGTTTCATGCTTATTTAAAGGATGTGGATATTTTCTGCCTGGATTTGTAACATCAACACCATGTATTTTTTTTTCTTCATTTAGTTCTACAACGGCTTTTGCAGTATTTATTTGTGATAAACGTGTATTATCATCTGCATTAAAAGTATTACTAAGACTACTAATATTCATTTTTATTTCTTTTGGTATTTTAACTGTAGCTGTGGTATATCCTGAACCTCCATCATTAGTTAAATTAATTTTACCTAAGGTCATAATTGCTTTTGCTCGTGCAGCTTTTACACCATCCTGATTACCATCATTCAAAATTTGTATAGTTGGTACAGTAGTAAATTCTCCACCTTTTGTAACTGTTACTTGATTTATAGATCCATTTGAACCAACATTTGGAGTAGCACTTGCACCCTGAGTATTGATCTCCGCTCCTTCCCGCACAACGTAATTTGAAGGAAACATGCCGTGCAGTCGCGCTCCAGTTTCGTCGTCGAACGCAGTTGTATGTTCGCCTTGCCACCAGCCCTGGTTCAACGTGTTGCCAATAAGAATGTCACCCTGCACAAAGTCCAAATGATCCTCTTCCTCAGCCTCGAAATCGAACATGGCCACGAGGCGGACACCCTCGGGATGGGTGGCGCCCTCACCTGTAATAAAATTACAAATAGGTGGTCCTCTATACAGTGCAGGATAATATCGACTTTCAGGAGAAGGAGATGTATATGCGGCCCTCCATGGAATTTCTTCTATTTTTAATAACTCATCTGGTTCATTTTCACTATTTACTTCTTTTATTTTAACAGTTAAAGTACCTAAGTGCTGTCCATACATATTATAAAAAAATGAAAATGTGCCAGTATCTGTAACAGTATTTGGTAATATAGTAAATTCATTTGATATTAATTTATATGTTCTATTATAATTATTACTTGCTTCTGCGAGTAAATATTTTCCATATTTTGATGATATTGGACCAGTACCATTGGTTAATGTTATTCCTTCATTATATACCCATCCTTTTAATTGTTGATCTATCATTATTTCATTATCATTTAAAACTGGTGACCAGTATGTTAACTTACTATCAAAATTATCTTCATAAGTATTATTAGGATCAGTTTCAAGTTCATTATTTGGTTCACCTTTAAAACAATTTAAATACCAATAAGAATAATTATTATAATTTTTTTCTTGATCTTGCAAATTATATTCTTTAAAATTTTTAAATAAATCTTTATCTGAAACATTTTTGTTTAATACCCAATGTGAGATATCCCAATTACTTAGTTTTTTGTAATTTTTAGCATTTAAAAACATTTCATCCATATTTAAAACATTTCTAATATCCCAATTTGAAATATTAACATACATATTCCTATCTTCAAATAGTTTACTCATATCTGTTATTAAAGATACATCCCATGCGGACATATGTCCATATATATTTGTTTTCCAATTTATGTATGGATTATATTTTAAATTTTGGACAAGATTAGTATCTACGTCATATATCCAATCATCACTATCTGTTTTATATGTCGCACTATCACCTTTAAACTTACCTACACCATAAAAATTATTAGTATAAATTAATTGAAATAAATCATCTTGTGTTGTAAAAGTATTCCATTTATATATTTTATTTATTGAAACATAATTTTCTGCGCTATCTGGTACTATATCATTTAATTCTATTATTCCAGTCGTGGAAAACGGTGCTCTGTAGATTTCATGTTTTAAAATTGTATATTCTAAACCCTTAATTTTTATTTTATCTCCGATATTTAATGATTTTTTTAATACTGTTCCATAAGATGACCTATACCAATAGTTAATAGTATTACTTCCAGAATTTACATAACAACCTTTATCTAAAATTAAACCGTCAATGTCCCTGCCAACACTTTGAGATATATTTATATTAGGTACACTTGTATATCCTGAACCTCCATTAGTAACAGTAATTTTCGTTATTTTACCTCCTTCAGTACTATTTGTTGTTACGGTTGCTTGCATACCACTTCCTCCTCCTCCAGATGTTGTTACATCAACAAATTCTGATATATAACCTGAACCTTGTGTACCAATGGAAATTTCATTAACCCCCAAAGTTGCGGTTGCAGTTGCTCCACTTCCTGTACCACCAGTTCCATTGATGTTTGCATCTACAGGAGTAATAGTTACTGTAGGAGGGCTAGTATATCCACTTCCAGGGTTATCAATAGCGATGTCGATGGCGATGCCTATTGATAAATTTAATATATTAGCCTGAGCTGTTTCTACATCTTCGTCATTATTTGGATTATATGGTCCACTAATAGTTATAGTAGGCACACTAGTATATCCCGAACCCGGATTTGTAACAGTAATACTTTTAATTCTGCTCCAATCTCTAGGAGCACCAAGGAGACCATCATTCTCCTGATATTTTTCCCATTCTACACTAATTGTTGCACCACTTCCTCCTCCTCCTGTTACAGTTGCCGAAAATGTCCATAAAACAGTACCAAATACATCTTTAATTTCAGATACAAATGGATATGGATATTTTCTCCCTTGATCAGTAACATTTATATTACCTATTCCATCTGTTAAAGTTGCGGTTGCTGTTGCTTGTATTCCATCACCTTTATCTGGAGGACTAATTGTTACATTAGGTGCACTATTATATCCTGAACCACTATTTTCAACAGATATACTACCTACATTCATATCTGTTACAGTTGCACTTGCTGGCAATCCTCTTCTAAATACCTCATTATAATTATCCTCCCCATCTATTATTGATAACTCGTCAGTTACAATTCCTTCTTCGTCATCTAAATCTATTTCAACTTCTATCTCACATAATGAAAAATCGCTCTCAAAAGAGTTGGTATTTTCTATTATAGGTTGATCAAATGTTATTTGATAATTTAAGTTATCTAATTTTTCTACAGAAAAAGGATAATTTTTTTCTGTAAATGTAATTTCTCTATATGTTTTTAACATGAAACTATTTAATTCAAAATTATATCCGTGTTTATGAAAATATAATTCAGAATTATATTTACGAATTTTTTCACGAGTTTCTTCCTTAAAACCAACAAAACCAAATTCGTATTTTGGACGACTTATACTCGTACTCACCACTCTTGGAATATTATATTTAACATTAAAATTTTTATAATATATTTCACTCTTTTCAACATAAATATTGTCTGCAAAAAGATCTCCAGATATCTTATCAAAACTTCCATATTTTATTGTCAATATTCTATTTTTTTCTCCAGTTTTACTAAGCCAATTTTTAAATTCAATATTACCTTCCTTAATATATAATGAGTTGGGATATGCATTCCAATCAGAAATAGTAATATTATTTAATCCTATAACATCGGTAACAATTATACTTTCTTTAAATTTTAAATATAATCCACTAATGTTTTCCCCTAACAATAATAAATCAATACTCTTTTCTAAAACTGCAGAAGCAGTTGCTTGTACGTTAGTTGTAAGCGCATCACCATTATCATCTGTTGCGTCTGGTGAACTAAATGTTACTGTTGGTACACTAGTATATCCACTTCCTTTATTATTAACATTAATATCTACTACTTTCAGATCATTGACTACAGCTTTCGCTTCATCTCCCCAATCCTCGGGATCGTACCCAGGAGATATTGTTATAGTAGGTGGACTTGTATATCCTGAACCAGGATTTGTAACAGTAATACTTTTTATTTGATTATATTTGGCCTGCACCCCCAAAAAGCCTTGGTCCCAATATTGTTCAAATTCAACGTCTATTGTTGCTTGTATTCCATCAACTTCATCATCTGGAGCACTAACTGTTGCCGAAAATTCCCATAAAACAGTACCAAATACATCTTTAATTTCAGATTCAAATGGATATGGATAATATGAACCTTTATTATTTACTTTTACACTATTTATTCCCATACTTATACTTGCTGTTGCTCCACTTCCTGTTGTATCATCTGTCGCACGAGTAATAGTTACTGTAGCAGGGCTAGTATATCCTGATCCTGAACCATCCAGCCGTAATCTACATAATAAACTAGGATTAATATTATCATTAAAATTTTTAAATCCTATCAATCCTTTTTGTATTAATGGATAGTCATGTTGATTATCATCATACCAAAGACGGATGGCTTCTTCTAGTTCACTTTTTTGAGTAAACTCATATATAAAAGATTTAAAATATCTTTCTTCTTCTGTAATAGCATCATACTCTACCGATGTAAATAACACAGGAGTTCCATCATTATTTGTTTTATATTTCGTAGTAACACCTTTAAACATTTCTGTAAAATCTTCTTCTTCTAATGTAGTTTTAAAATCACCACACCATTTTAATCCAACATTATTATAATTAGAAGACTGAAACATATTTTTAAAGTTTGTAACATTTTCAACTGACCAATCAGATATTTTTCTTAGATCAAATGATTTACAATTTTTAAACATTAATTCCATGGTTGTTGCTTTTTTTGTGTTCCATTCTTCTAATTTTATATCAAAATATCCGTTTGATTTATAAACATCGGTTAAAGATAATTTTGAACAAAATTCTTTAAAATTTTTTCTATTATCAACCAATAAATAAACTTTTTTTGGGTCTTCACTATATGAAAGTGTATATGGATATCCAGACCAAATATCATTTATATATGTATTTATTCTATCCATTGTATCATTTTCAAATATAACTTTATAAACTATTCCTGAAAAATTATCTCTTATCAAAGAACCTTGTGCGTTTTTATATTCATTAAATCCATACTCAGAACTGAATTCTATTTGTCCAAACTTGTCGGTAGGACGCATTTTTATGATGTTCCAGTCTTTGTTAACTGTTATTGATGCATTAAAATTCCAACGATAGTAAATACCATCTTCATTGTGAACAATAGATCTAGTTTTTTTATAATTATATACTCTAGGTGTTAAAATCCATCTCACTGTAGCATTTCCCCAACTATTACTTCCAGTAATATTACTACGAACGACAGAAATCTTATTTCCATTACTATCTATTGTATAGTCATAAGTTTCTATATATACTGTACAATCCTCTCGTGTAGAACTATTATTACCTATTTTTGTAACAGTTATAGGAACATATACCTTTTTTAATTTATTACATCCTTTAAACAAATCATCGCCTATTTCTTGTAATCCATATGGTAAATACATTTTTTCTAATCTAGACATGTTTTCAAAAGCACGGTCTTCTATTATTTTACAATTACTTACAGATACTGTTTTAGAGAATGCGCCATTAAATGTCTCGCCAATGTTATCCATAGCAGAAAAAAGTGTATCCTTAAGACTAAGGCTCATTGATGATAAATTTTTGATGCCAGTAAAGACATCCTGAATATTTAGACTTGTATTTATCCCACCAAAAAATATATATTCAAAATTTGTTCCCTTAAATGTTTCTGTTTTTATTTTAGTAATATTTGGACCTATCATTAAAGCAATCATACCAAGAATGCCTGTTTCCGTATAAACTTCATAAAGTGATAATTTCCAGCCACCGAACCTTTTCCCTTTAGCTTTGTACCATCTTCTGTCATTGTAAACTATTTTATTTTTAAAATCATTTATTCCATGCTTTGGGTGGTTTTCATTATTAACATAAAATATTTGTCCAGGATGATGTAATTTTTCAGTTTCACCCCCTGTCACAGTATATTCCATTAACCACGTAGGATAAAATACACACTTTGCAGGGAAATATGCTATACTTCCATCA
>MDTG01162649.1_pt1 | contig 17416 bp, 13 predicted proteins | sample 811421 | NCBI WGS metagenome assembly MDTG01 (sample SAMN05326645, study PRJNA326480) | marine metagenome | isolation source: seawater | place: Pacific Ocean: South East | collected 2011
CAAGTGTAATTCCATTACTGTAATCTGCTGGAACAATAAACCCTGTAATATTTTTATCATTTTCAATTCGAGCAAAAACTATAAATAAGCTAGCAAAGCCAGCATTTGAAATCCACATTTTTTGACCAGTAATTAAATAGTGTTTTTTGTCTTTAGAAATAACAGCTTTTGTCTTACCAGAATTTGCATCAGAACCAGCTCCTGGCTCAGTTAGACAGTAAGATCCAAACCATTTTCCTGAAGCTAAGTTGGGAACATATTTTTGTTTTTGCTCTTCTGTTCCATAAAGAGTAATTGGAAGGGTTCCAATCCCAGTATGAGCTCCAAATGCAGTTGATAATGATCCAGTTGCTGCAGAAATATAATCGCAAACTAACATTGTTGAAACAAAATCCATTCCAAGACCACCATATTCTTCAGGAACAGAAACTCCAAGAAACCCAAGTTCACCAGCTTTTTCCATTATTTCTTTAGTAAATTTATAATCGCCATTCTCAAATCTTTCCTTGTGAGGCCAAACTTCCCTGTCTATAAAATCTTTAACTGAATCACGCATCATGATTTGTTCTTCTGAAAAATCTTCAGGAGTAAATATTGAATCATATGAATTATTAATAATGAATCCACCTCCTTGTGTTATTTTTTTAATAGTTTCAGTTGCCATTTTTTAATATTTTATTTTTGAGTTTGTATGTTGATATATTTAATTACCTTAAAAAAAACATCAATTTCGGTTTTTGTCAATTGATCTGAAATTGATTTATTGAATTCTAACACAATTTTCTTTGAAATTTCTCTTTTTTTTAATCCCAGTTTAGTGAGAAAAACTAATCTTCCTCTTCCATCTTTTGGATTAGGCCTCCTCTCAATAAAGTTTCTTTCTTCAAGTGAATTCAGTAATCTTGATAAACTGGTGTTTTCCATTCCCATTCTTGGACCAAGAGAGGTTGATGGAGTGCCATTAGGTTCAATACTTAATAGTGCAAAACCAGTTGCCATAGTTGAGTCAAAATTTCCCGCAGCTTTGTTATACATGTTACTTACACCCTGCCAGGTGGATCTAAGTGCATAATCAAAAGTTTTGTTTTTTTTCATTTATTTAATATGCAAATATAATAATATTTGTTATGCACGCATAATAAATATTCATTAATTTTACTAATAAAATAAATTGAAACAATTGATTAAGAGTTGTTAGTAATAACAACAACTTTAGTTATAAATTCTATCAATTAAATGTTGATACTTTAATTGTATAGCTTTTCTTTTTAATTTCATAGTAGGAGTTAGTAAACCATTTTCTATTGTCCAGGCCTCTGGTGTTAATTTGAATGTTTTTATCTTTTCCCACTGACCAAATTTTTCATTGTAAATATCAATATCTTTTTGAATAGCATTTATTAAATCAGGATTTTTACTTAAATCATTTGATACAATATTTTTTTCTTTCATCCAATTATCAATAAAATCAAAATTAGGTTGAATTATTGCTGCTGCCATTCTTTGACTTTCACCAACAACCATTATTTGTTCTATAAACAATGATTGTTTCATCTCTCCTTCTATTACAGCAGGAGCAATATATTTTCCGCCAGAGGTTTTAAACATTTCCTTTTTCCTATCGGTTATCTTTAAAAATCCATCAGAATCAATAATTCCAATGTCTCCTGTATGAAAAAAATCTCCAGACATAACTTCTTTGGTTTTTTCACTTTCTTTATAATACCCCATCATTACGTTTGCTCCTTTACAAAGTATTTCTCCATCTTCAGCAATTTTAACTTCAACCCCATCTACTAATTTACCGACTGTACCTATTTTTAATCCACCATTTCTCATATCATTCATTGAAATTGCTGGAGATGTTTCAGTTAAGCCATAACCTTCAACAATAGTCATTCCAGCTGCAGTAAAAACTCTTGCTAATCTTGGCTGTAGAGGTGCACTTCCAGATGCAATTAGTTTTAGATTTCCACCCAGAGCTTCTTTCCATTTTGAAAAAACAAGTTTTTTTGCAATTGACAGCTTCAAAGAATAAAGAATTCCATTTTTTCCATAAGGTTCATATTTTAAAGCAATATCTACAGCCCAGTAAAACAACTTTTGTTTTAATCCTTTTAATTCTTCTCCTTTAGAGTATATCTTATCATATACTTTTTCTAGAAGACGTGGAACTGCAGTCATGATTTGTGGCTTAACTTCTTTAAGGTTTTCGCTTATAGTTTCAAGTGATTCTGCAAAATAAACTTTGATGCCATTATATAAATAACTATATAAAACAACTCTTTCAAAAACATGACATATAGGTAAAAAACTTAATGCAGTTTCTTTCCCAGTTTCAAAAGGAAATCTTTTTGATGTTGAAAGAACATTTGACACAATATTATTATGACTTAGCATAACACCTTTGGGAGTTCCTGTAGTTCCAGATGTGTATATAATTGTTGCTAAATCATCAGATTTAACATCAAATTTACGCTTTTCTATGGCAGAGATATTTAATTTTTCTTCTCCAGATTTTATTAGGTCTATCCAGTTATCACAAGAGTCTATTTGGTCAAAGGAATAAATATTTTCAAGACTATTAACTTTATCTTTAATAGCAGAAACTTTTGAAAAAACTTCTTTATCACTTACAAAACAATATTTACACTCAGAATGATTTAAAATATATAAATAGTCTCTAGAGGTTATAGTTGGATATAGAGGAACATTTATTGCCCCAATTTGTGTTAAACCCATGTCAACAATTGACCACTCTGATCTGTTTGTAGATGAAATCATTGCAATTTTATCACCAGGATTAACACCCATGCTAATAAGAGAAGAGCTAATATAATTTGCTTTTATTGAATAATCGTGAGTTGAAAGAGCCTCCCATTTTCCATTATATTTTGTATTTAAAGCATTACTAAAAGGATGATTTATTTTAGCATATTCTAATAAATCAAAAAGACGAGTTGGTTCCATTTGCTTGAATTTTATATGTAAAATACGAATTAATTAATCTAAATAAATAAATATTACTAATAGATTGTTTATTTATTAATAAACCAGTTCATCGCATTTTTAAAAGCTAAAATCCAAGGTGAAATTTCATCATTACTTCTATTTTCGGGGTAATAAGCCCAATTCCAGGGAAAAGTTGATCTTTCCAGGTGAGGCATCATAACTAAATGCCTTCCATTTTTACTACAAAGCATTGCTGCGTTAAAATCTGATCCATTTGGATTTGCTGGATATGTTTCATGATGATATGTTCCAGGAATTTGATATAAATTTTTTGATCCAGGCAAATGAAACTTCCCTTCTCCATGTGCAGACCAAATGCCCAGCGTACTATTTTCTAGTCCATTAAGCATAATAGATGTTGATTTATGAATTTTAACTGCAGTAAAAATACACTCAAATTTACCCGAATCATTTTGAAGCATTTTGGGCTTGTTTTCTAATTCTGGAGTTAACAGACCCAATTCAATAAATAATTGACATCCGTTACAAACTCCGAGAGATAAAGTATCTTCTCTTTTAAAGAAGTTGTCTAAACTTTTTTTAGCTTTTTTATTATAAATAAATGAACCTGCCCATCCTTTTGCAGAACCTAAAACATCTGAGTTTGAAAACCCGCCAACAGCAACAATAAAATTAAATTCTGAAAGATCTGAATAGCCATTAATTAGGTCAGTCATGTGAATATCTGTTACTTCAAAACCTGCAATTTGCATTGCATAAGCCATCTCTCTTTCAGAATTACTTCCTTGTTCTCGAATTACAGCCGCCTTAATTTTTTTATTAGGTATAAATGAAGAGATTTTTCCTGAAAATGAATCTGGAAAATTATATTTTAAAATTTGATTTTTATAATTTTTAAATCTATCAAAAGCAAGATTGTTTTTAGTTTGATTACTGTCAAAGTCAGCAGATGTTTTAAACCAAAAATCTCTATACTGACTAATTTTTAAATCTAGTATTTCATTATTACACTCAATAACTAATTTATCAGATTTATTAATTTCTCCTAATTTGTTACACGTAATACCTTTATCTTTAAAATACTGAATTAAAGATGAATTAGATTGTAAGATTATTCCAGGGTTTTCAAAAAATAAACTTTTATTGATATTATCAGATTTCTGTAATTTAATTTTTGCACCGACTCCTGGAGTTGAGAAAAACATTTCTAGTAAAGTTGTTATAAAACCTCCTGAACTTATATCATGACCAGATGAAATTTTATCATCATTAATTAATTGTTGAACACAGTTAAATGCTTTTTTAAAGTATTCAGGGTTTTTTACCGTCGAAGCTTCTTTACCTATTTTGTTTTGGATTTGTGCAAAAGCAGTTCCGCCTAGAAGTTTTTTATCACAAGAAAAATCAATATAAAATAACGAACCTCCATCAATTTTAATATTTGGAGTTATAATTTTTTTGATATCTGAACATTGTCCTGAAGCTGAAATTATAACAGTCCCAGGAGCAATAACATCTCCACTTGAGTATTTTTGTTTCATCGATAAAGAATCTTTTCCTGTAGGAATATTGATGCCTAATTCTTGAGCAAAATTAGAGCATGCTTCAACAGCATCATAAAGTCTAGAATCTTCACCAGGATTATTGCATGGCCACATCCAATTAGCAGAGAGAGAAATAGAACTTATTTTATTTTTTAAGGGCGCAAAAACTATGTTGGTCAATGCCTTTGCTATTGAATTTACACTACCTTTTGATGAATCGATTAAGCCTATGATTGATGAGTGTCCAATACTAGTTGCAATTCCATTTTTTCCTTGATAGTCTAAGGAAATTACTCCACAGTTACTTAGCGGCAATTGAATTTTTCCTACGGTTTGTTGTTGAGCTACTCTACCAGTAACGCATCGATCAACTTTATTAGTTAACCAATCTTTACAAGCCACACTCTCTAAACTTAATATTTTTTTTAAAATTAACTTAGATTCAAAATTTAAACTAAGATCACTAAAATTATTACTTAAACTTTTATCTTGAATTTCTGTTTTTGGAGGGTTTCCAAAAAGAGATTTCAACTCTAAGTCAATAGGCTTTTTATTAGTTTTTTTATTTATAAAAGTAAAATTTTCATCACCTGTTACTTTTCCCACTATATAGATTGGAGCTCTTTCACGTTTACAAATATCTTCTAAGGTTTGAATATCATTTTTAGCAATTATTAATCCCATTCTTTCCTGGGATTCATTTCCTATTATTTCTTTATCAGAAAGTGTAGGATCACCAATAGGTAATTCGTTTATGATTATCTCTCCTCCTGTTTCTTCTAAAAGTTCTGACAAACAATTTAAATGACCTCCTGCACCGTGATCATGAATTGAAATAATAGGGTTTTTGATTTGTTCACACAGACTTCGAATAACATTAGCTACTCTTTTTTGCATTTCAGGATTTGATCTTTGAATTGCATTAAGTTCTATTCCAGCTTCATAATCTCCAGTATTGGCAGATGAAACAGCAGCACCACCCATACCAATTCTGTAGTTATCACCTCCCAAAATTATAATAGAGTCTCCCTTTTTTGGAATATATTTTTTTGAATGAACTCTATTTGCATAACCAATGCCACCTGCCTGCATAATAACTTTATCATATCCAATTTTTTTTTCATTTTCTTGATGTTCAAATGTAAATAATGAACCCGCAATAAGAGGTTGACCAAACTTGTTTCCAAAATCAGAAGCACCATTAGAGGCTTTAATTAAAATCTCAAGTGGAGTTTGATATTTCCAATCTCTGTCAGGAAATTTTTTTTCCCATTCTCTATCATTTGTAACTCTGGAATATGGTGTCATGTAAACAGCAGTTCCAGCTAATGGAATTGATCCTTGCCCCCCTGCTAAACGATCTCTTATTTCTCCTCCAGACCCAGTTGCGGCTCCATTAAATGGCTCAACAGTAGTTGGAAAATTATGTGTTTCGGCTTTAAGAGATATTACGCTGTTAATTATTGTTTTAGCATAAATACTAGGCTTGTTTCCTTTTATTGGAGCAAATTGTTCGATTAAAGGACCTTCAATAAAAGCAACATTATCTTTATATGCAGAGATAATACCGTTGGGATTCTTTTTTGAAGTTTTTTTGATTAAATCAAATAATGAGTCTTTTTTTTGTTTACCATTAATTATGAATTTTCCATTGAATATTTTATGTCTGCAGTGTTCAGAATTTACTTGTGAAAATCCAAAAACTTCTGAATCGGTTAGACTTCTATTTAATTTTAGAGCTAGATTTTCTAAATATTTAATTTCACTAAAATTTAGTGCAAGTCCTTCTTTTTGATTGAATCTGCTTATATTTTTAATTTGAAGAATATGCTCAGGGGTGTTTTGAAGTTCAAATAAATTTTGATCAAGGGAAAAAAATTTTTCTTGCAACATAGGGTCAAAATCAATAAAATTATCAGCTAGTAAATATTTTTCAATTCTTGAAATATTTTTTATACCCATATTTTGAACTATTTCAACGGCATTTGTGCTCCATGGAGTAATCATAGTTGCTTTAGGACCAATAAATTTTCCTGATATTTTCTTTTTATTAATTAATGAACTATCAAATAACCAGCTTAATTTGGATAATGTTTGGTTATTGGGGATTACAGATGATTTAACTGCGAATACAACCTTACTTTGGTTACCAAAAAATTTAATCATATGTAAATTATAAAGTATTGTAAAAGTAATTTTTTAAAATGCTAATTTTATTAAATCAATAAAATTATAATTCACCATTTATTCACAGTTTTTTTAATTGAGCAATATAAAATCCATCGAATCCTGTATCATGAGAAAAATAAGTTGATTCTTTTGTTAAATGAAAATTTTTTCCAGGTTTACTTTTTAAAAATTTTTTTATTTGGTCAGTGTTTTCTTGATTAAAAATTGAGCATGTTGAATAAATCAATTCCCCTCCTTTTTTTACATATTTAGACCATATTTCCAATAAGTTGTTTTGAGTTTTTATTAATTTTTTTATTTTTTTTGGGTTCATTTTCCATTTTGCATCAGGATTTCTTTTGAGAACTCCAAGTCCACTGCATGGAGCATCAATTAGCACTCTGTCTGCTTTTTCGATTAGATTTGAAATGGAGGAAATTTTAGAGCTCTTTATCGTTTCTATAATTTTTATCCCATTTCTATTAGCTCTTTTATTAAGTTCTTTTAGTTTAAAGTCAATAGGATCTAAAGAAATAACTTTACCAATATTGTTTAAAATACTAGCTATATGTAAACTTTTTCCTCCAGCTCCTGCACAAGCATCAATTACTGTCATTCCTGATTTAAGGTTACAGGATGATGCTACCTTTTGAGAATTTCCATCTTGAATTTCAAAAAAACCTAGTTTATAATATTTTAGATTTGTAACCTTCAAAGGGTTTTTGATTATTAATGCATCTGGATATCCTTTTTTTGTATATGAATCAATATTTTCATTTTTAAGTTGTTCTTTGAGATCTTTTATGTTTGATTTAATCTTATTGCATCTTAGGACCAAATTTGCTTTTATGTTAAAAGCTTCAACTTCTTTATTCCAAAATTTTTCCCCAAAATTCTTTACTCCCATTTCTTCTAGCCAATCTGGTATAGATTCTCTAATCTTTCTTTCATTAATTTTTATGCTCTTTTCCATAATTTTTTCTGAATTGATATCAGAAAACTCCTTAAAATCAGGAAGCGTTTGATCTTTCATAATTATTACTGAGCCTAAAATAGTCCATAAGTCTTTTTTTGAGGAGATTTCATTTAAATCGGACAAATACGCAAACTTTCTGAGCCATCGGACAATCTCAAAAATTGTTGAGGAAACAATTTTTCTATCTCTTGATCCCCATTTTTTATTTTTTTCGATTAGTTTTCCTACAACTTTAATTGCTGGTCTGTTAAAAAGAAAAATTTGTTCAAGAGAATTGATTATTCCAATCAATAAATTATAATGCCACTTCATCTTGCAATAATAATCCTTTATACTTGTTGAAGTTTAACTAAGTTGAAATAGGCGTTCTTTTTTGCCATTAAATTATCATGAGATCCTGTTTCAATGATTTTTCCATCCTCCATTACAATAATTGTGTCTGCTTTTTGAATAGTAGAAAGTCTATGAGCAATTACTAATGCAGTTCTTCCTTTCATAATATTCTCAAGTGCTTTCTGAACTAATTTTTCTGATTCTGTATCAAGTGAAGATGTGGCTTCATCTAAAATTAAAATTTGAGGATTTTTCAGTATTGCTCTTGCGATTGATAATCTCTGCTTCTGCCCGCCAGATAGTTTATTTCCACTTTCACCAATATTACTATCATAACCATCTTCCATTTGATTGATAAAATCGTGAGCATTAGCTGCTTTTGATGCATTAATTATTTCATGATCTGAGGCATTTGTTTTTCCAAGTATTATATTGTTTTTGATACTATCATTAAACAGAATTGAATCTTGGGTCACCATTCCAATCATTTTATGAAGAGATTTCTTTTTAATTTTTGTTAATTCTATATTGTCAATAAGTATTGATCCTTTTTGAACATCATAAAATCTTGCCAAAAGATTCGCTATTGTTGTTTTTCCGCTGCCAGAGTGACCAACAATAGCAACTGTAGTTCCTTTTTTGATTTTTAAATTAAAATTTGGAATTATAACCGTTTTATCATAAGAAAATTTAACATTTTTAAATTCTATAATGGATTGCAGAGAAGATTTTTCAATTGAATTATGTTTATCTTTTAAAATATTTTCAGCTTCAAGTATTTCAATGATTCTTGCAGCAGCAGCATCTCCCTTTTTTATGCTAAATATGGATTTGCTTATTGATTTTGCAGGAGTTAAAATGTTATATGCTAAACCAATAAAAACTAAAAATGTACTTCCTTTAATGCTTTCATCGATTAGAACCATCTGTCCACCATACCATAATAGTACTCCAATAACACTAATTCCAAAAAACTCACTACTTGGCGCAGCCAAGTTAGTTTTATGAAGTAATTTATTAGAAAATTTAAAAAATCTTCTAGTTGATCCTTCAAATTTTTTAATGAAGGAATTTTCAGCACCAAAAGTTTTAATTATTTTTTGGCCATTTATTGTTTCATCAATTATAGATAAAAAATATCCTTGTTCTTTCTGAACTGAGTCAGAGTCTTTCCTAAGTTGTTTCCCAATTAAGGATATAAAAAATCCTGAAACAGGAATAAATATTATTACAAATAAAGTAAGCTTCGAACTTATAGTAAACATTGCTATTAAAGTAAAAATTATCGTCAATGGTTCTCGTATCAATAGTTCAAGAACAGAGAGAAAAGAAACTTGTACCTCTAAAACATCTGAAGATATTCTGGCCATAATATCTCCTTTTCTCTTTTCAGTAAAGAATGATACAGGTAAATTAATTACTTTATGGTAAAGTGAATTTCGAATATCTTGTAATACTCCATTTCTTAAATAGGTTATAAAAAATAAAGCTAAATAATTAAATAAGTTTTTTAAAAGAAAAAGAGAAATAACAAGACTAACAACATATATTAATGTAGTAGCAATATCATTATTTAGTTGAATTGTAACTTGATAACTTAACCAATCTTCAATATAATTTTTTAAGGAACTAATTTGTGAATACTCGGGTTTAATATTTGTTTTTTTGATGTTTTTGAAAAGAACTTCTAGTAAAGGAATAAATGCAATCATTGATAGTGCACTAAATAGAGCATACAAAATATTAAAAAATATGTTTAACAAAGCATAAGTTTTGTATGGTATTGCGTATTTTAAAATTTTTTTTAAAAACTCCATTTATAAATTTAAATCTAATATTATTGAATCTATTTTTTTGTCTAATTCTATTTCTGTTAATCTCCAATCATTATTATTAAATACATTTTTATTTACACTAAAGTAAAACTTAATTTTAGGCTCTGTACCACTAGGTCTAATTGCAATTCGACTATTATCTTTTAGGGTATATATAATTAAATTTGTTTTTGGAAGATTAATATTATTAATCTTATTTGTCAAAAAATTAGTATTCGTTGAGTTTAAAAAATCATCAATAGAAATGATCTGTTGGTTATTTATTTTTTTTGGAGGATTATGTCTGAAAGAAAACATCATTTTTTTTATTTGTTTTTCTCCACTAATACCTTCAATTTTATAACTAACTAGACGCTCTTTATGTGGGGTATAAATCTTATAACATTCAATCATAAAATCATATAAAGTTTTACCTTTAATTTTTAGTATAGCAGCTATTTCGCATATTAGAAGTGCTGAAGTTACTGCGTCTTTATCTCTAATCTCATCGCCAATTAAGTAACCAAAACTTTCTTCTCCCCCAAAAATAAAATTTTGATTTTTTCTCTCTTCAATTTCTTTACTAATCCATTTAAATCCGGTAAGAGTTAGTATGCATTCAACACCAAAAGTACTTGCCACTTTTTTAATTACAGGAGAGGAAACAATTGTTGAAGCAATATAATCTTTGGAATTTAACAATCCATTTTCTTTTCTTTTATTTAAAATAAAATGAGCCATAATCAACATGGTTTGATTTCCATTTAAAACTATAAACTGATTTTTCTTGTTTTTAATAGCAATTCCAATTCTATCAGAGTCAGGGTCTGTTCCGATTACAATATCAGCATCAATTTCTAATGCTTTATCGATAGCCATCTTAAGGGCTTCAGGTTCTTCAGGATTTGGTGATTTGACGGTCGGGAAACTTCCATCAGGTTTGGATTGTTCATTTACAGTTACTACAAAATTATGTCCTGCTTTTTTTAAAACATCAGGAATTGAAACTATGGATGTTCCATGAAGAGATGTGAAAACTATTTTTGTATTTTTTGATTTGAGATCATCTTGTAAAGCAAGCTTGATTGAAGTTTTAATAAAAGCATGATCTAATTTTTTATCTATTATTATTGGCTTTTTCTTGCCAGCATCAAAAAGAATTTCATTATAATCAATTAAATCTATCTTATTCATTATTTCATAATCAATTGGGGGTACAATTTGACCTCCATCTTTCCAGTATACCTTAAACCCATTATATTCTGGAGGATTATGAGATGCAGTTAAAACTATTCCACAATTTGCTTTAAGATATTTCACAGAAAAAGAAAGCTCAGGAGTGGTTCTTAATGATGAAAATAGATATACTTTTATGCCATTTGCTAATAAGATGTTTGAAACTATTTCTGAAAAAATATCATTATTATGTCGACAATCATAAGCTATTACAGCCTTTATTTTATTATTAGAAAATTTACTTTTTAGATATATTGAGAGGCCTTGAGTTGCTTTACCTAAAGTGTATTTATTTATTCTATTGGTTCCTACACCCATTATTCCTCTCATTCCTCCTGTTCCAAATTTTAAGTTTTTATGAAAAGCATCTTCTAATTGATCTGGCTGATCAAAAAGAGATTTTACCTCTCTTTGAGTTTTTATATCAAAAGGAGCTTTACACCATTTTAATGCATTTTCTTTATACTCAACCACCAGATGTTGTTTGAGAGATTATATATGTTTTTTTATTATTTCTTTGTCTTAATAAAAGTTCACCTAAAAATCCAGAAATAAAAAACTGTATTCCAATAATAATTGTGACTAAGGCAATAAAAAATTGTGGTCTTTCGGTTATTAGCCTTGAATTAATATTAAGGTAAATTTTGTCAAAACCTAAGTATAATATAAAACTTAAACCAATAAAAAACATAAAAGTTCCAAGCAGTCCAAAAAAATGCATAGGTCTTTTTCCGAATTTATTTAAAAACCACAAGGTCATTAAGTCAAGAAATCCATTCATGAATCTTTCGGGTCCAAATTTAGTTACGCCATACTTTCTTGCCTGATGTTGAACTTCTTTTTCAGAAATATTTTTAAAACCAGCCTCAGAGGCTAAAAAGGGAATATATCTGTGCATTTCTCCTCTTACATCAATTGTCTTTACCACATTATTTTTATAAACTTTAATCCCGCAGTTAAAATCATGTAGATTGATTCCAGATATAGTCCTAGCAGCAAAATTAAATATTTTAGAAGGAATATTTTTTAGAAAAAAATTATCATGCCTTCTTTTTTTCCAACCAGAGACTAAATCTAAATTTTCTTTTTTAAGCTTATCAATCATTGAAGGAAGTTCTTCAGGAGAATCTTGAAGATCAGCATCTAAGGTCGCAATTAAGTTTCCTTTAGCATATTTAAAACCTGCATTCAAAGCTTGAGATTTTCCATAATTTTTTAAAAAACGATAACCTTTTACATTAGTATTAGTTCTCGATAAATTATTTATAATATCCCAAGAATTATCAGTGCTTCCATCATCAATAAAAATAAGTTCGAAAGAATAATCTAAATTGTTTAAACTTTTTTTTATCCAATCATGTAATTCAGTTAATGATTCTTCTTCATTATATAGGGGAACAACAACAGAGATATCCAAAGCAAAAAGATTTATATAAATTTACAAAAAATGAAGTTTATTCTGGTTTTGACCTTTTGATAATTAAACCTCCAATCAGAGAAATAAAAAACCCAATGAAAATTGAACCTATTAAACCTCCAGCGATTCTTATGGGTAAAGTTGCAAAGCCTTTAGACATTTCAATGGCTTGATTTGCATCTTCAATTGATAATTCTTGATTTCCATCTAACATTTTTTGTTTAGCAATCTCAAAAGTTTTATTCATAAACTCAGGATCTAAGAATTCTGTTAAAATTACTCCATATATTGTTGAAATAATTCCAGAAATTAATGCAATGCCAACTCCTACTTTAAGCCCTTCTGAAAGAGAAATAAAACCCGAATTATTGACTTTAAATTGGTAAATTCCATAATTTATAAATCCAACACTTAAAATTAAAGGAATTATTGATGAAAGGGTATCCCCTTGATAATGCGCATCAAGAACAAATAACATTAATTGAAAAAATACTGTTGCCGTCCCTAGCATAATTCCAAAATTTAAAGCATAAGATGATGTTTGAATTTTTATATCACTCATTGTAATTGTATTTAATAGCAAGATACTTTATTAATTAGTTAAAATTTAAAATAATGGATAGTCTTTTGTATAGTTTTAAAAAAAAATTAAATTTGCAACCTCAATAAGTATATTATGAAATCAGTTATACATCCAGAAAACTACAGACTTGTGGCCTTTAAAGATATGTCGAATGAAGATATTTTTATTACAAAATCGACTGCTGATTCTAAAGAAACTATTGAATTTGAAGGTGTTGAGTACCCTTTAGTTAAGTTGGAAATTTCAAGAACCTCACATCCATACTACACTGGAAAATCTAAGCTAGTTGATTCGGCAGGAAGAATTGATAAGTTTAAAAATAAATACTCAAAATTTAAAAAATAGGATTAGATATTTAAATACAATATATTCGATTAATACTCTAATTTAAATTACTTACTCTTTTGTTAGCTATTGATAATTTGTCAAACACTAAATTAAGAAATAATCTGAGGTCAAGAATTGCATTTTACACTTTAGGTTGTAAACTGAATTTTTCAGAAACTTCAACTATTTCAAGGGATTTTGATCATGATAAATATCAGCATGTTAATTTTAATGATTTTTCAGATATTTATGTAATTAATACTTGTTCTGTAACTCAGAATGCAGATAAAAAATTTAAATCTTTAGTAAATAATGTTCTTAAAATTAATGATAAAGCTTTTGTTGTTGCCATAGGTTGTTATGCTCAACTTCAACCCGAGAAGTTGATCTCAATTAAAGGTGTTGATTTGGTTTTAGGAGCCAATGAAAAATTTAAATTAAGGGAATATTTGAATGATATTTCAAAAAATAAGAATGGAGTAGTTCATTCTTGTGAAATTGAACACGTGAAAAGCTATTCAGGAAGTTTTTCTCTTAACGAAAGAACAAGATCATTTTTAAAGGTTCAAGATGGGTGTGATTATAAGTGCTCATATTGTACTATCCCAAAAGCAAGAGGTATTTCTCGGAGCGACTCATTAGTTAATGTAATTTCAAATGTTAAAAAAATTGCTTCTAACGGAAATAAAGAAATAGTTTTAACAGGTGTTAATATTGGTGATTATGGAAAAGGTGAAAAGGGAGATAAAAATCATGAGCATAGTTTTTACGACATGATTAAAGCTATAGATGTTATTGACCCAATTGATAGAATTAGAATATCATCTATCGAACCCAATTTACTTAATGATGAAATTATCGAATTTGTTATGCAAAGCAAGAGATTCGTTCCTCATTTTCATATTCCATTGCAAAGTGGATCTGATGATATTTTAAAAAAAATGAAAAGGAGATATTTAACACCACTATTTAAGAGTCGTATTGTAAAAATAAAAAAACTCATGCCTGACGCATGTATTGGTGTAGATATAATAGTTGGGTTTCCTGGAGAAACTGATGAAAATTTTATTGAGACCTATAATTTTATTAAAGATTTGCCAATAAGCTATTTACATGTCTTTACCTACTCTGAAAGACCAGGCACCAAAGCATCATTGATGAAAGAAGTCATACCGATTAAGGTAAGAAATAAAAGAAGTAATTTACTTAGAATACTATCTATTAAAAAGAGAAGAGCATTTTATGAGTCTCAACTTGGAAAAATATCAAGTATTTTATTTGAGGCAGAAAATAAAAAAGGTTACATCCATGGTTTTTCTAGAAATTATATAAAAGTCAGAGAACCATGGAAACCAAATTTAGTTAATCAAATCAAATCTGTAAGATTGATCAAGATAGATAATGATGGCTTTGTCAGATATGAAAATTTATAATTTTATTCCAACTGGGAGGAGAGATTTGTATGATTTGTTTCTTCTAAGAAAACCAGCAATTTTAGGGGAAGTGGGGACAACTTTCATATTTCTCTCAGACAAAACTTCCAAAACACATCGAATAAATTTTTCTTCAAATTTTTTATCTTTTACAGAATCTGGAACAATAATTTTAGTTAAAAAAATTTTTCGCTCTTGTTCCGCATACTCAATACGAGCAAGACAGTTATCTACTTTAGTTTCAAATTGTCTAAGAAATTCATTGTTTTCAAGAAGTATAGTATCCATATGAAATAATTTTATAAAAGGTTCCTTTAAAAAATTCAAAATACTTTAAATTATAAGGGCCTCAAATTTACAAAAAAATGTTGATGAATAATTAGTTATATTCTAAAAATGCAAAACAAAACAATATATTTAATGCCTGGAATGGCAGCAAGCCCTAAAATTTTTGAATTAATTAATCTTCCATCCAATATTAAAGTTGAATACTTATCTTGGATTAATCCATTTAAAAATGAATCATTATTTGATTATGCGATTAGGATGAGTAAAATGATAAAATCTAAGAACCCTATTCTTTTAGGAGTTTCTTTAGGGGGAGTTTTAGTTCAGGAAATATCCAGAATTATCAAATGTGAGAAAGTAATTATTGTTTCGAGCGTTAAAACAAGAAATGAACTACCAGCTCATATGAAAATGGCAAAATATACAAAAATTCATAAGCTTTTCCCACTAAAATGGGTTGAAAGTATTGAAGATCTTGTTCTTTTTGTTTTTGGTGATATGCTCAAAATTAGGATAAATTTATATAAAAAGTATTTATCTTTTAGAGATCCAGAATATCTTGCATGGGCTATTAATGCATTAGTAAATTGGAAATGTGAAAACTCAATAGAGTCAATAATTCATATTCACGGAGCAAAAGATAATATTTTTCCTATTAAATTTTTAAAAGAGCCTTTAATTCAGATCAAAGGTTCTCATGCAATAATTTTAACTCAAGCTGACTGGTTTAATGAGAATCTTCCAAAATTAATTTTTGATAAATACTAAATTTTTTTTAATTGCTGTTGCATTAATTTCATTTGACCACTAAGCATTCCTTGCGTATCTAATTTTTTTGCTTCAGCCAATAACATAACCGCTTCTCTTTTTCTCCTTTTTTGCATTGAGATTCCTGCCAGACTCATTTTTGCCATAGCTAGATCATGGTTAAAAGATAGACCAAGGTTTATAGCTTTTTTAAAATTTTTTTCTGCAATCGTTAAATTAGTTTGTGATTTTAAAATTCCATGTAGATAGTAAAAGTATCCTTGTTGTTTTTTAACTAAGCTTGATTCTGGATTTTTAATTCTACTTAACCATTTTTCAGTCCCTTCAAAATCTTGTTTTCTTAATCTTAAAAATGCTAAAAAGATAATTTCATTTTTAAAATATAAAAGAATAAAAATTAAGCTCAAAAAAACGAAGAAAATACCATTTCCAATATAATTTTCAATAAATTGATAAATTGAATATGTTAATAATACAAAAGCTAAAATTAATTTAATAAACTTATTAAACATGATATGTGATTTTAATAACACAAAGTTAAAAAAAGCAATGGAATTAATTAATTAAAGGTTTTGTGAAATAAAAAGATGTTATATATTTGCACGGCTTTAGTGAGAAGTTGTAATCACAAAAAGTTTTAATAATGAAAAGAACATTTCAGCCTTCAAAAAGAAAAAGACGAAACAAGCATGGTTTTCGTGAAAGAATGGCGACTGCTAGCGGAAGAAAAGTAATTTCAAATCGTCGCTCTAAAGGGAGAAAAAAAATTTCAGTTTCATCTGAACCAAGACATAAAAAATAATGCTATATTTTTTTGAAAATTATCAAGGCGTTACTTATATAAGTATCGCCTTTTTCTTTATATTGAATTCCAAAAGTAATATAAATTAATGCCTAAAAATAAAAACTTAAAAAGCATATTAATTATAGGTTCTGGTCCTATAATCATTGGTCAAGCCTGCGAATTTGATTATTCTGGAACCCAAGCCCTTCGATCACTTAGAGAGGATGGGATTGAAACTATATTGATCAATTCTAATCCTGCTACAATAATGACTGACCCTTCAATGGCTGATCATATTTATTTAAAACCTTTAACAACTAAATCCATAATTCAAATATTAAAAAAACATAAAATTGATGCAGTTTTACCCACTATGGGTGGCCAAACTGCTTTAAATCTTTGTATTGAGGCTGATGATAAAGGTATATGGGAAGACTTTAATGTTGAAATTATTGGTGTTGATATTGATGCTATTCAGATTACTGAAGACAGAGATCAGTTTAAAAAGTTATTAAAAAAAATTAATATTCCTGTAGCTCCTGCCAAAACTGCAAATTCATTTTTGAAAGGAAAAGAAATTGCTCAAAAGTTTGGTTTCCCTTTAGTAATTAGACCGTCTTTTACACTTGGAGGAACAGGGGCTTCTTTCGTTCATAGCGAAGATGACTTTAGTGATTTATTGACTAGAGGATTGGAAGCTTCGCCAATTCATGAAGTTCTAATTGATAAAGCTCTTTTGGGTTGGAAAGAGTATGAATTGGAATTACTTAG
>MDTG01371243.1_pt1 | contig 17415 bp, 13 predicted proteins | sample 811421 | NCBI WGS metagenome assembly MDTG01 (sample SAMN05326645, study PRJNA326480) | marine metagenome | isolation source: seawater | place: Pacific Ocean: South East | collected 2011
CTCCTGAGGGGTGTTTTTCCAGTTTCAGAGTGATGGGGACCGATAATCACTGTATATCGAATGATATTCCCCTGGTCCTGCCGGGACCGTTCCACCTGACGATTTTCACTTCTTGCACTCCAAGGCAGTTCACCAGTGTCCTCAAACGAGATCGACAGCCATTCAGATCACGCCGGCTTCGGTGCTCCGTCTCGCGATCACGGAATTCTCACTCGCAACCTTGCCTGCATCGCCGCGTCAGCTCCGGAAGTCGCTGAACGGATCGCTCGGACCGATGGCAGTCCGGTCGAATTCCGCACGGCGACCGATGGAGCCACCGTCGGCCTCGTCGCGGAAGGCCGTCGTCTCGCCAGTCTGCATCAGCCTCGGGTCGAGGCGACGCAGTGGGCGCAGCGGGTGGATCCCGCTGAAACTGCCTGCGTGCTCGTACTCGGATTCGGCGTGGGTCATCATGTGGAGGCCCTGCTTGAGCGATTGAAACGGACCGGCGTGATTCTCGTGCACGAGCCAGACGTGGCACGGCTTCGAACCATTCTGTCCACGATCGATTGCTCGGGTTGGATGGATCCGAAGTTTCTTCGCTGGATCACCGATGTCGAGGACGAGGCGCAGTTCGCCAGATGCTTCAACGACATCGAGACCCAGATGGTCGCCGGAACGAAGATCCTCGAGCATGCGCCTTCGCTTCATGGATTCGAGGCCGAAGCCCGAGCCATCGGCGCACGGTTGACCGATGCCGTCAACAGTGCCAGGACGACGATGACCACGACTCTGATGAGAAGTTCCGGCACGGTCCGTAATGAACTTCTGAACGTGGATCACTATGCGCTCGGCTCCGGGATCGAGGAACTGTCGGGTCATGCCAGAGGACGACTCGGGGTGGTGGTGAGCGCCGGTCCCAGTCTTCAAAGGAACATCGATCTTCTTGGCCGAAAGGGTGTTCGAGACCGGTGCATGATCATCGCCGCACAGACCACGCTTCGTCCGTTGCTGGATGCCGGGATCAGGCCGCATTTCGTCACAGCACTCGATTACCACCACATCTCCAAGCGTTTCTACGAAGGACTCAGCAAGAAGGATGTCGAAGGCATCACGTTGATCGGGCTGCCGCAGGCTCATCCCGTAATCGCCGACAGTTGGCCGGGGGCGATACGTTGGTGTCGTGCCATCATTCTCGAGCACATCCTCGGGGGGACGGGACCGGATTTCGCAGGACTCGAATCGGCAACCACGGTGGCGCATCTTTCATATCACTTTGCCCGTCATCTCGGATGTGATCCGGTGGCCCTCATCGGCCAGGATCTCGGTTTCACCGACGGACTCTACTACGCACGAGGCACCGCGATCGATGATGTCTGGTCGACGGAGCTGAACCCTTTCAACACCATCGCGAAGATGGAATGGGAGCGAATCGTCCGGCATCGCGGGATGCTTCACCGGTTGGAGGACATCAACGGTCGGTCGATTCTCACCGATCGTCAGATGCTCACCTACCTCAGACGGTTCGAGACCTATTTCACGGCGGATGTTCAGAATGGCTTGACCGTCATCGATGCAAGCGAGGGTGGCGTTCGCAAGGCCTCGACGGAAGTGGTCTCGTTGCGTTCCACGCTTCGTTCCCATGCCTCCAGAGAACGACCACCGATCGATCCTGTTCCCATACCGGCTGCGGTGGGGGATGACGCTCGATCCGTCCGTTTGCGGGAGCGTCTGACCGGCCTGCTCGAAGAGGTTCGAAGGCTGAACGCCGTGTCGCACGAGACGTCGGACTTGCTCGGTCGTCTTTCGGAATGTCTTGATGATGAAAAACGTTCACGAAAGGTCTTCAAGGCGATCGAGTCGAGGCGGAATGCGGTCGACGGGCTTTCCGATGCCTTCGATTTCGTCAATCAGATCAATCAGCTCGGTGCGTTCAAGCGGTATCTCGCTGATCGCAGGATCGACATCCGATCAAGCGATGATCCGCGTGACATGCAACGTCTTCAGATTCAGCGCGATCTCGTCAACGTCGAGTTTCTCCAGCAGGCCGGAGATGAAGCGGCAGGCATGCTCGAGGATTCCATCGCAGTTCTGGATCCCGAGGCGGAGCTTCAGATCCGGAGGAAGGTGAGCGGCACCGGAATCGAGGAGTCGGCGCAGGATCTCGAGTCACTGAAGACGCATCCGACGGAGCGAGTCAGTGCGTTCATTCCCGTCGATCCGATGAATGGTGGCGCCGGGAGTCGTCGCAGTCTGCGCAAGTCAGTCGCCTTCAAGAATGTTCTGCAGTCCACGCTCGAGCGCATCGGTTCTTCCCGACTGCTCGATTCGATCATTCTCATGGTGCCTGATGATTGGGATCTGATCGATGAGCTCGATCTTGAAGCGGTGGACCTTCCCGTCAGGATCGAACGATGCGGCGTGTCCGCATTCGGGCCCGAGCACGAGGCAATCCTCGCCGCGCGCATGTTCGCGGATCGGTGCTGGCGTGGCGGGGTCGCGGGAATGACCGTCTTCGATGAGAACCTGTCGGCTGAGATCACCTCCGAGTTGATGGAGAGGTACGACATCCATGGTGCCGTGATATGCGGTCCGGACTGGCCCCTGGTCGAAGTGCTCGGTGAGGGCGGCATCGACGCACTCATCGAGCGATGGCGTGAGCATGGAGGTCGAAAGGAATTCGTGTTCACCCAGGCGCCCCCCGGGCTTGGTGCATGCCTCGCCTCTTCGGAGCTGATCCGTCGACTGGCACCGAAGAACAGGCTCGCCACGTTTGGTGCGATGCTCGGATACCGTCCCGAACGTCCCGAGCATGATCCGATCGCTCGCGAGGGGAATGTTCCGATCGATGCGCAGGTCCGCCGTGCCCAGCTCCGCGGGGTCTTCGACTCCGCACGTTGTCGTCTCAGAATTCGGCGCGCCCTCCAGCCCTTCATCGAATCCGAGACGGATATCGCGATGCCACTTTCCAATCGGGAGACCATCGACCAGCTCGAGACGATGCGAAGAGGTGGCCTGCCGTCTTTCACGCCACGTCACGTGCAGATCGAACTGTGTACCGGCCGACTCGGTTCGGGGTCATGCAGTCCGCATCGTTATGGCACGATCCAGCGCGAACCCATGACTGAATCCCGTTTCAAGAAGATCGTCTCCGAGCTTGGTGACGGAAAGGATTCACTGATCACTCTGGGGGGAATCGGTGATCCACTTCAGCATCCGAGGTGCCTCGAATTCGTTCGCATGGCGCTCGATGCAGGCGTTGTCGGCGTCCACTTGCGGACCGAACTGCAGTGTTCCCCGGATCTGGTACGCGAGCTGGCGACCTCTGGTGTCGGAGTGGTGTCGATCGAGTTGAACGCGGATTCACCCCGGACCTACCATCAGGTCATGGGGCATGACGGGTACGGCGTGGTGATGGGCAACATCGAGGAACTCATCCGGAGTCGGCGTTCGATCTGCGGTTCCGGTCCCGCGGCGCTTGCGCTGCCCTGGATCGTTCCCAGGATCCAGCGTTGTTTCGACACCTATGAGGACATCGAGCCTTTCTATGAACGATGGCAACGAGTGCTCGGGACGCCGGTGATCGATCCGCAGATCGTGATCGATTCGATCGAGGAGAATGGCATGAACTCGCTCGCGGATGCGTCCAACCCGGCGCGTTCGATGATCAGCGAGTGCTTCCGACGCATGACGATCTACAGTGACGGTTCAGTCCCGACCTCGGAACTCGACCTCAACGGAACACGAAACGTGGGCAACGTCGATGATTTTTCGGTGATGGATCTCTGGCGTGGAGTGATCCAGGAACGTCGTCGTGCACTGCGTGAGGACGGACCAGACGCATTTCAATTGAGGACATATCAACCGTGAACCCAACAAACGACGTAAACTCGATCACCGCGGTGATCGTCGGAAGAAGTGGGAGCAAGGGCTTCCCGAACAAGAACTCCAGAATTCTCGCTGGAAAGCCGATGGTCGTTCATTCCATCGAGCAGGCGAGGCAGGCGAAACGTGTCGATCATGTCATCGTCTCAACCGATGGCGAGGAGATCGCCGCGGCCGCACGAATCGAAGGCGTCGAGGTTGTGATGCGCCCTCCCTCTCTCGCGACCGACAAGGCGTCGGTGGATTCTGCGGTACGTCATGCGATCGAAGCTTCCTGTGTGGCGTCATCACGAGTCGTCATTCTCTACGCGAACGTGCCCGTCCGTCCCCGTGATCTGATCGACGATGCGATCGATCGTCTCGAAAAGACGGGTGCGGACAGCGTGCAGAGTTATGAATCCGTTGGCAAACATCATCCATGGTGGATGGTCCGCATCGGCGAGAATGACTCGATCGATGCCTGGCACAGGAACGACGTCTATCGTCGGCAGGATCTGCCACCTGCTCATTTTCCCGACGGGGGAGTGATCGCGCTCACTCGCGAATCGCTGTTCACCGTGGTCGACGAGGCACCTCACGCGTTTCTGGGACGTGATCGTCGGGCGATCGTCAATGAGATAGGCTCCGTCATCGACATCGATGACGAGATCGACATGTTGGTCGCTGAAGCGATCATCAAACGCCGGGAGACCGCACAAGGAGATTCATGACACCTGGTGATGCGACACTTCCAGACCATGATTCGGTCGTTTCCTGCTGGAAGGTCGATCCTTATGTCATCGCGGAAATCGGCGTGAACCATGACGGAGATCCCGGTCGGGCGGAGGCTCTGGTCGATGCTGCTGCAGAGGCCGGCGCCGATGCCGTCAAGTTCCAATGGTTCGAGCCGAAGCGTCTGCTCTCCAGAAGCGCGCGTCTGGCGACCTATCAGAGGAATTCCGGAGAACATGATCCACGTGTCATGCTCGATCGGCTTCGGCTTGATGCCGAAGGTCTCGAGCGCGCGCGACGACGGGCCGAGGGCCATGGCCTTGATTCGGTCATCACCGTCTTCTCTCCAGAGCTCGTAGTCGAGTCGAATCAGTTGTCGTGGGACGTCTACAAGACCGCCTCTCCGGATGTCGTGAACCGACCGCTGCTCGAAGCCTCGGCCGCCACCGGGAGGCCCTTGATCATCAGCACAGGTGGGGCGACTCTCTTCGAGGTGCGTGACGCCGTGGAGTGGGTCAGACCCTGTGCCCCCGCTCTGCTTCACTGTGTCAGCAGCTATCCGACGCCGATCGAGTCGACGTCACTCGCAGGAATTCTCGCGCTTGATTCGGAGTTCGGTCTCACCGTGGGATACAGCGACCACACTGTCTCCATTCATGCGGGTGGGCTGGCGGTCGCATCCGGAGCGCGGATCCTTGAAAAGCACCTAACCTGGAACCGTGAAGCGGAAGGACCTGATCATGCCGCTTCGATCGAACCGGATGACTTCGCGGCCTATGTACGCTTCGCACGAAAGGCCCGAGTGATGGTGGGGAAGTCCGGCAAGGCCCCGCTGCCTCTGGAGCGTGACGTCGTCTCCGCGTCACGTCAGTCCGTGGCGATGCTTCGCGATGTTCCCGCTAATCATGTGCTCGTCCGCGAGGATCTCACCACCATGCGCCCCGGAACCGGTGTGCCTGCCGCCATGCTCTCGCGTTTCATAGGGTGCCGGACCTTTGATGCCCTCGAGTCCGGTGTTCTTCTGGATCCGAACTCCGTGGAGACGCCGGGAGACATTTCATGACGGCTCGACGCGTGCTTGTGATCACCGGGAGCCGTGCTGAATTCGGTCTTCTCCGTTCGACGCTCGAAGCACTGCGTGCGGAACCAGCCATCGCCTGTTCCCTCGCTGTCACCGGTTCTCACCTGCTGGGGGAGCATCCGACGATCCGTGAAATCGAAGCGACATGTCCGGTCGATGCCATCGTGGAGATGCAGCAGGGGGCCGAACCACGCACTCGGGAAGCCGATGGTCTCGCCTTCGCGCGAGGTGTCGAAGGTTTCACCAACGCACTGATGCGAATCGATCCCGAGTTCGTGCTGCTCCTGGGTGACCGCATCGAGGTCTTCGCCGCGGCGACGGCTTCCGCACTCCTTGGTGTTCGAGTCGCACACATCCATGGTGGTGACGTGGCGGTGGGAATCGCCGACGATTCGATGCGACATGCGACGACCAAGCTCTCGCATCTTCATTTCCCGGCGACCGAGCTCAGTGCGGGTCGTATTCTCGCGATGGGTGAACGCCCCGAGTCGGTCTTCGTGGTGGGTTCGCCCGCGATCGACGAATTGGATTCGACACTTCCTCTCGATGATGCGAGATGGTCCTCTCTGGGCTCTCCGGAGATCCTCGTGCAGATGCACCCCACGGGAGACTCCGACGAAGTGGAGCAGGAACGAGTCACGACGCTTCTGGGATCGCTTTCCGGGCGGGGGCGCGTCGTGGTGATGGCTCCCAACATCGACCCCGGATGTGACGGCATTCGAACCGCGTTGGCACGAAGCGGCCTGCCCGTGATCGAGCATCTTCCTCGTCCGGAATTCCTTTCCCTGCTCAGGCGTCTGGTCCTGTTCGTAGGAAACAGCAGTGCGGGACTTCTGGAATGTGCTGCGATGGGTGTGCCGGTTCTGGACATCGGAGATCGCCAGTCGGGGCGGGAGCGTGGCATGAACGTCGTCCATACCGATTTCATTACCGGACCACATTTCGACAGTGCGTTCGAACAGGCCGCGTCGCTCGACGTTCCATGCGTCGATGCCCGCTTTGGTGACGGGGCGACCGGTCTGAGGATCGCGAATCTCCTGGCCACCATCGATCTTGATCAAGTTTCGGTGCGCAAACGCTGGCACTCCTGAAAACGACTCTGAACCCTCCGGAATCATCGAATCGCAGCTCAAGACCGCCCTTGGTCTGGTCGACACAGAACCAGAGGCTCAACATCCATTTCTCATGGAACTCCGGGGTTCATTATGTGTGACGGTCATATCGATTCCAACGCTCGTCTCGTCGCTCAGGAAATCGTCGGTGGCATCGCCCACATGTCGACCCTTCCTGAGGTGACGATGCGGATCATCGACATCATCGAGGATCCCAACAGTTCGGCACGTGACCTGCACAATGTCGTATCGGGTGATCCCGCTCTCTCCAGCAGGATTCTCAAGGTTGTGAATTCCTCGTTCTACGGCATGCCCCGGCAGATCGCTTCGATCAATCGCTCGATCTCACTGCTCGGACTGAACGCGGTGAAGAATCTCGCGATCGCAGCCAGCCTCGGTCACATCTTTCGTTTCGACGCTGTATTGCCGCACTTCGAGGTCCGGGACCTCTGGGATCACAGCATGAAGACCGCGGCCGCCTCCTGTCTGGTCGCACGCCAGACCGGGTCTCAGTCCACGGATGAAGCCTTTCTTGCCGGCTTGCTGCACGACATCGGTTTTCTCGTCGAACTCCAACATGACTCGGAACGATTCACATCGATGATGGAGCAGATCGTCATGGATGACGATGGTGCGCCAATGGTCGATCTCCTCGAACTTGAGCGAGCGACCTTCAGGACCGATCATCAGGAGATCGGGGCCGTTCTCTGTGAACAGTGGAAGTTCCCGCGCTCGCTGGTCTCGGCCACCGCGCACCATCATGATCCCTCGGTGCTCGATGGAGATGAATCACTGGTACCCTGGTTCGTTCATCTCGGTGACCATCTGGTCGGATCCCTGCCCGGTGGATTCCGGTTGGATCTGATGAGCGACACCATCCATGAGCATGCGCTGGACGCGCTTCGCATGGGCCAATCGGATTATCAGAAAATCTTCGATCAGATCAACGATGGCCCGGGGCAGATCGAATTTTCCATGGCAGCCTGAGGGTCCAAAGCCCTCCGGGCGCCTACCATGAGTCCATGGCAGGTCCCTTCCTCGTCGATTTCGGAAAACCGATCGCACTGTTCCCCCTCGTGGGCGTGGTGCTCTATCCCCACACCGTCAGGGACCTGCACATCTTCGAGCCTCGCTACCGGCAGATGATCGAACACGCCGTCACACCCGTCCTTGATGGGGATCTGGGTCAGTCGCTTCCGATCGCCATGTCGGTGCTCGAGAAAGGCGTCGTTTCAGCGGACTCCCTCGGGATGCCGCCTTTGCGAAGGTACGCCTGCATAGGGCGACTTCTGAAGGACCACAAACTTCCCGACGGCCGCCACTTCATCAGACTCCACGGAGTCTGCCGCGCCGAGATCCGCCATGTCGAGGAGCCCGAGGGTGACCGGCTCTATCGTCAGGCCTTTCTGAAGCCGATCACTCAGGAACACGCAGCGATCCCCAAGAATTGCAGAGGGCGCCTTCATGATCTCCTCAGCGGTGACAGGCTTGCTCGAATGAGACTGGCCGAGGAGGTCCGGGGGTACGTCGAGAAGGATGACATCTCACTCGAGACGGTTGTTGAGATCGCTTCATTCGTACTCGTTCAGGACGAGTCGATCCGCTACCGCCTTCTCGCGGAAAGAGAGGCGGCACGCAGAGCTCTGATCCTCTTCGAGGAATTGGAACGTCTGGATCAGCTTGTGGAACTGTGTGATCTTCAGCAGTGGAAGGACTGGCCCAAGGGGCTCAGCTGGAACTGACCTCGTCAGAATCCCGCCGGTTGAGCGCCTTCGGGAAGGGGAATTGCCCCTGCTGCGCCCTTGTTCTCGAATGGCTTCCTCACATCTTCCAGCGCGGCGTTCCAGGTCGCGATGCGCGCCTGATGGGGAGCCAGCGCAGCCTTCGAATCACCGACGATGCGGATCGATTTGATCCAGTCGCCTTTCTGCGTCAATCCCGCCACGTCGATTCCATCCACGACTTCGCCGAAGGACGGGTAGGTGAGGTTCCAATTGGGTTGCGGGCTCTTCGTCACGAAGAAACGCGTGGGATGGGGGACGAAGTTCGCGACGAGTTCAGGATCGTCCATGAACGTCCAGGCCACGATCCCAGGTCGGTCGAAGAGAAGCTCCGTGGTGTACTCGGGAACGATGGTGTAGTTGGGCGTCCGTGACTTCGGGATTCCAGCACTGAAACTCGCCGAGTTCGCGTTGGCGACCTCCGAGCCGTGATAGAACCCACTTTCGACGAGGTTGACGAAGTTGGCGACCGCCACCGGTGTCAGGTCAGGTCGAAGACGGATCGTGAACTCGCCACGATCGGTGCTGACGACCGCCTTCAATTCCGTTGGCGGGGCATCCATCCCGGCTTCCTCCGTCCCGGATCCGCATCCGGGGAGAAAGGTGAACGTGCTTGCGGCGATGAGCCCGAGTAGGTGTCTGTTGGTCATGCCCACAGGATACACAGTGCTGTCCTTTCAATCCGTGGAAGGACCAAATCCCACCACTTGGGCACCATGAGCCGCGGATGTTTCGAAGATTTCGGGAGCGTGGCCGAACCTGGAGTTGAATGCGGGGCTCACCGCTCTCTTGAAGAGGTCGACCGACTCAGGGTGGCACAACGTGACCACGCATCCTCCGAAACCACCCCCCGTCATTCTCGAACCGTAGATGCCTGAATCCTCCATCGATTCCGCGACCGCCACGATGTGGTCCAGTTCTCTGCATGAGACCTTGAAATCGTCTCGCAGCGACCGGTGACTCTCACTCAGGATCTCACCGGCGCGTGGAAGGTCATCCGCCTTCATGGCCTCCACGAATCGATCGACACGTTCGATCTCGGTGATCACGTGCTTGGCTTTGGCCCTGATGGGTTCGGGAAGCGAACGTTCGTCGAAATCGTCAGCGGATATTTCGGAGAGGGTCGTGACGCCGAGTCGTCGTGCCGACTCCTCGCAAGCCGCTCGTCGATCCGCATACGACCCATCCGACAGCGTGTGTCTCACACCGGTATCGGTGATCACGATCTTCAATTCGCGTGACTCTGGAAGAGGTACCTGGGTGCAGGTCTTGCGAGCGCAGTCGATCAGGCAGGCATGGTCCCTTTCCGCAGCGGCCGACGCATACATGTCCATGATGCCGCAGGGTGTGCCGGCGAAGCGATGCTCCGACGCCATGGCCTCTTCGGCAAGGGTTCGTGGATCGGTCACGCATCCGAGCAGTTCGCGAGCGGTGAGCAGCATCGCGACTTCCAGTGCGGCACTCGAAGACAGGCCCGCTCCGATCGGGATGTCGCTCGATATGGTGCAATTCATAGGGGAGGGATCGAGTCCCTTTTCAAGGAGAATCCTCAAGGGACCAAGGATGTAATCGAGGTGGGCGTCACGCGAGCCCCGTTCGGATGCCTCGTACTTTGCGAGTCGCTCGATCCGATTCCTGCGTCCCACGTCCATCGCCTCGACGTCGATCGTCCGGGTGGCGTCTGTCGGTCGTCCTGCGGCGACAATCGTTGCATGATCGATCGCGATGGGCAGGACTCGACCGCCGTTGTAATCGACGTGTTCACCGATTAGATTGACACGGCCCGGTGCCCTGACGACGACTTCGGGCGCGCACCCGTGGGTGGCTTCGTATGCACGCACGACTTTTTCGATCGTCGCTTCATTCATGGCGACCCCAGCCTAACGTGAACTCGGTCCTTCAGTCCCTTTTCATTGGGAGTTCGTGCCATGCTCGTGATCTTCGACATCGATGGGACCCTGTGTCGGACTTCCGATCTGGATGATGCGTGCTGGCGACTCGCCGCACTCGAAGTGCTTGGAATCGAATCCATGTCCACCGATTGGAACGACTATCCTCATTCGACCGACGAATCGATCGCGTCCACCCTTCACGAACGTGCCCGAGGCGTCCCGCCCCAGCGGGCCGACATCGACACACTGCGAGACCGCTTCGTGGCGATTCTCCAGGAGGCGCACGAGTCGACCCCCGAGCCGATGACACAGACTCCGGGTGCCTCCGATTTCATCACCCGTCTGCGTTGCGAGGGGCATGGTGTGGCGATCGCGACCGGAGGGTGGAGGGCTTCTGCCATATTCAAGCTCGAATGTTGTGGCATCGAACATGATCTGATCCCTTCGGCATTCGCCTGCGACGCTCATCCTCGCACTGACATCATCGAGATCGCTCGTGCGCGTGCCCTCGAAAAAGGCATGCATGCCGAAGATGATCCAAACATCGTCTACGTGGGAGATGGGCTGTGGGATCTCGCCGCGGCCAGATCGCTCGGGATCGGATTCGTCGGACTGGCCACGGGGCGGCGTGAGCTGCAACTTCGAGAAGCCGGCGCGAATGATGTTTTTTCGGATTTCCTCGATCAGGGTGTCTTTCTCGAGGCTTTGCGCCTCGCAACGCCCTGAACATCCCTGCAGGTTGCTCTTCGGTGCCTGTCGTGGGATCCTGTAGACCACATTCCGGTCGTACGCCTTCAAAGGAGCAACATCATGGGTCCCATCCTGATCCCGATCATCATCATCGTCGTCGTCGTGCTTTTCATCGCGGTCTGGTTCTTCGGCATGTACAACGGCCTGGTCCGTGCTCGAATCGGTTCGGAGACGGCATGGTCCGACATCGACGTGCAGTTGAAGCGACGTCATGATCTCATCCCCAATCTCGTCGAGACCGTGAAGGGATACGCTGCGCACGAGAAGGACACCCTCGAGAATGTGATCAAGGCACGAAACAGCGCCGTGAGCGCTGACGGCGTCGGAGCCACTGGTCAGGCCGAAGGCATGCTTTCATCCGCACTTGGCAAGCTTTTCGCACTTTCCGAGTCCTATCCGGATCTCAAGGCAAATCAGAACTTCCTCCAGCTGCAGGAGGAACTGACCAGCACCGAGAACAAGATCGGATTCTCACGAACGAACTACAACCGAATGACGGCCAACTACAACGAGAAACTGCAGACCGTGCCGACCAACATCGTCGCCAGCATGTTCAATTTCGAGAACCGTGATCTCTTCGAGGTCGAGTCCGCTGAAGAGCGTGAACCCACTCAGGTCAAATTCTGAGTTTCGTGGAATCCCTCACCTACGTATTCATCCTCGTCACATGGGTGTCCTGAGTCATGGCCAAATCGGAACCGATCGCAGAACCTTCCAAACCCGCAGTCCATGAGGAACGCGAACCTCTCAAGGGTTTTCCGGACAACCTCACCTACACCGACCTGATTGCACGAAACAAACGCAACAGCGCGTTGATCGTCCTGATCATGTTCCTGCTGATCACGTTCTTCGGTGCTTCAATCGGCGCGATCCTCGCCGCCTGGGGTGGGAGCTCCCAGCAGACCGGCGATGGGGGATACGAATCGACTGGACTTCAGCTCGGGACGGTCGTGATGGGACTGATCGCGGGTGGCGTGATCGGAGTCTTCGTCGCCATCCTGGCCACACTCTGGAGCTGGTTCAGCGGATCCAATGCGATTCTTCGCATGACCGGGGCCAAGCAGATCCAGAAATCCGATGATCCACAGCTGTTCAACGTGGTCGAGGAGCTTTCGATCGCCGCGGGCATCCCCATGCCCGGGGTCTATCTCATCTCGGACCCCGGCATGAACGCGTTCGCCACAGGGCGTGATCCCGCCCATGGTGTCGTCGCAATCACCACCGGACTGCGTTCGAATCTCAATCGGGATGAACTCGCCGGAGTGATGGCGCACGAGATCAGTCACATCCGTCACTACGACATCCGGCTGGGCATGCTCATGGCCACGCTCGCTGGAATCATCATCTTCGCCGCGGACGCAGGCACGCGAATGGCCTTCTACGGCGCGTTGTTCGGTGGAGGCGGACGTGGAAACCGCAACAGTGGGGGTGGGGGTGCGAATCCGCTTGCGATTCTCATCGTGGTGCTGGCGGTGATATTCGCGATTCTCGCTCCGATCTGTGCCGTCATGGTTCGATTCGCCATGAGCCGGCAACGGGAATACCTCGCCGATGCGGGCGCGGTTGAATTGACCCGCTATCCACAGGGATTGGTGGGTGCTTTGAAGAAACTGGGTGCCCAGCGGCAGCCACTGCGACATGTCGGTCAGTCAACCGCACCTCTTTTCATCGTGAACCCTCTCAAGAAGGCGGTTCGTGGTGGCCGTCACGATGTTTCCACCGCTTTTTCGACGCATCCACCTTTGACGGATCGAATCGCGCGCATCCAGGCCCTCGAACCCTGAGTCACGTCTTCGACGCCATATCCAGGTGATTCTTGTCGAAAAAAAAGGGTCTGATCGACCGTTTCGGTTGTCTAATTCGATCCGGAGCCGATGATAGGGACATGGCACGAGACAGAGTCGTCACACCAGAGCAGCAGTCCGAGGATCGGGAGCCCGCCGTGGTCCAGCCCGAAGGTGGTCCCGCACTTCGCCCGGTTCGCATGGCCGAGTACGTCGGGCAGCCGGATCTGGTCGAAAGACTCTCCATCGCGCTTGAAGCGGTCAGGCAACGCAAGGAAACCATGGAGCACGTGCTGCTTCATGGTCCGCCGGGACTCGGAAAGACCACCCTTGCCCACGTCATCGCCACCGAGATGGGAACCCGGCTCTACACCACGAGTGGTCCTGCGCTTTCCAAGGCAGGTGACCTGATCGGCACGCTCACGCGGATGTCCGAAGGCGATGTCCTTTTCATCGATGAGATTCATCGGATGCCCGCCGCGGTGGAGGAGTACATCTACCCCGCGATGGAGGATTTCAAGGTCGATTTCACGGTTGACAGCGGCATGCACGCGAAAGTCATCACCGTCGGACTCAAGCCCTTCACGCTGATTGGTGCGACCACTCGAGCCGGTCTGCTCACGCAGCCTCTTCGAAGTCGGTTCGGCATCTCGCATCACCTCGATTATTACGGAACCGACGAGCTCCTGGTGATTCTCCATCGTGCCGCCGAAAAGCTCTCGATGTCCGATGTCTCCGCGGATGCACTTCAGGAAATAGGAATCCGTAGTCGTGGGACACCGCGAGTCGCACTCCGACTTCTACGACGCGTGCGCGATTTCGCCCAGGTGCGCGCGAGCGGGAAGGTCACCGGCAAGGTGGTCGTCGAAGCACTCGCACTCGAGGGCGTCGACGACCATGGTCTCGACGAGCTTGACCGCAAGTACCTGCGATCGATTCTCGAGACCTATGGTGGAGGCCCGGTCGGTCTCGAAGCGATCGCCGCGACGATGGGTAATGACGCTTCGACGCTCGAGGATGTGGTCGAACCCTACCTTCTGCAGTCCGGTTTTCTCGCACGAACCAGGCAGGGCCGCTGTCTCACTTCAAGTGGATATGAACTGCTGGGCGCATCGGCTCCGCGCGATCTCTTCGAATGATGAGCGTGCAGGGGTCTGCGGTCGAATGGGCCGGGTCACCTGCCGCCGACAGGAAGTGCGAACCTCAGGCTGACCGAGGGTGAGTCACGGATCACGTCGTACCCCGCTTCGAATTCAAGGTCGAAGTCGTTGAACGTTCGGGTGACCGTGCCCGAGATCGCTCGTATGTCGTTCGCAATCAGGTCGTACTGAGGCGTGCAGCCGATCAGGTATCGTCTTCCAAGCTTGTAGGCGACACCTGCCTGAAGCAGCTCGGTCTGCCCGGCCTGGATGTATCTGTATTCCAGATAGGTGCTGACTGCCGGTGAATGTTCTACCTGGAATCCAAGTGAACCGGTCATCAGTCCGTCGTACTCCTGCAGGACCTGGGTCCCGTCCGCGAGAATCTCGACTCCGGTCAGGGTGTCGACCAGATACTTCGCCGAACCACCCACGGAGAACGTGTCGCTCAGATTCCAGTTCAAGGTTCCAAAGAGATGGCTTCCCCACTGGGAGAGCTCGGGGCGCCAGTCGACCCACGTCGGGTTGGGGCTTTGCGCGTAGTTCCAAGGAGTACGTGCATCCGCGAGAGTGTAGACATCCGCACCATCGTTCAGCTGTGCACCCATGTCCAGATCGATCCAATCCACGGACCTGCGTCTGCCGCCGCCACCCCGCTTGGTCTGAAAGGTCTGGCGGACGCCCGCTCTGATGGCGCTGCCTCCACTGATGGCTTCCACTTCCTGGTCGTACACCGGAAGCCCACCGTCATTGAGGCTGTCGGCACCGACCCAGGCATGCGCGTAGGGTCGAATGACCTGGCGAAGTCGATCCAGATCGAACGTGCTGTTTCTCACGTCGTTCCATGACTGCACCAGAGTGGTGTTGGCCTTCAAACCGGCGGAACCGAAGAAACGAAGATTCTTCGCGTCTGGGTTGTAGGTCTCGAATTTCTGATTGACGTATCCAGTTGCCCTGCCGGAGACGTAGGGCACCAGATTCGTGGCACCGTAGTCGAGGGGCATGCTCAGTTCCTGGCGCGTGTCGAATCGCGTCACGAAATCGCTGTTGTATCCAGCCTGTCCGTAGTAGAGGTCATGAATGGAGGCGTTCGCATCGGTGGTCGCGAAGGCCGCACTCGGGACACCGAGTTCGTTTGGAGTGCCATCGGTGACCTTGATCCGCATGTACGCAGCGGAGTATTCACTGGTCCAGCTGACCGAATCACCGAACAGGCTGTCTGCATACCGTCGATAGGCCAGTTCCGGCGCCTTGTCCACGTAGTAGGGGCGACTCGCCATCTTGTAGTTGTTGCTCACGAATGGCATCAACGTGTAGTTGGTGGACAGGGTCAGTTCGGTGTTCCTGCTTCGAGATTCGAGGGAGATACCACTCATGTACTCGAGCCTGCTGTCGAAGTCCTCGATCCGCCAGGCACTCGACCAGGTCGGATCACTCATCCATGCGAGTTCGGCTCGGAGTGTGAGGTTGTTCGAAAGTGCCATGGAGAAGGAACCCTCCACCTCGCCGCGGAAGGATTCCTCGATGTCGACCGACACGCCGGCACTTGTCCGGTCGATGCCTCCCGTGTCATACAGCCCGTAGGCCTTGAAGTCCCCCCGGTAGTCAGTGCCCTCGGCTCTGAACTCGAGGCCAAGACCGGGGCCGCGTTTGGTGAATCCGTCGACCAGCAGATCCGCTTCCATCCCTTCGGCCGGAGGTTCGATGCCCAGAAGCGAGAAGAGATTCCAGGTCGTCTCGAGCTCCATGCCGTATTCGTCGTCGTAGCCGATTCGAAGGCTCTTGAACGGCAGCGAATCCGCCTCGCCGGAGAAGCTCGGCCAGTAGAAGAACGGAATTCCACCGGCTTCCATGGTCAGGTCCTCGCCCTCCACGTAGGTGATGCGTTCTCCCTGACCACTCGGGCCACCGTCGCGAAGGCCGCCGCCATCGGCTGGGCGACGTGTGATCGTCACGCGGTCGAGACCGATCGCCAGCTGTGGCACCATGAAACTGCTGGTCGAGATCGTCGCCTTCTCCGCGATCCATTCGTCAGCCGACAGCTGTCGCATCTCCTTGGCCCTGGCGAACACGGGCTTGTCCCCTGTGATTCTGTTGTAGGTCCTGAGGAGGGCATCGAGCATCAGGGCGCGGTCGTTTCTGATGTCGTAGTAGACGGCGCGCGCGTTCACGTCATAGCGGCCGTCGGTGGCGACGACTTCCTCTTCGAGATAGATCCCCTCGACGTCTTCGATCGAGATCTGCCTGTCTCCGGCACTCATCCCGGCGACGGTGTCCTTGCGGAGAAAGATCACGCCCGCGCCCGCGCTGAGTTGAAGCGGAGCGAAATCATCGTTCGAGCCCATGGGGTCGTAGTCGACCATGAAGCGACCATCCGCGATGATGGTGTCCTGAGATTGATCGATTTCGATCTGATTGGCCGTGAACGACACCATGCCTTTTGGTTGAAAGATCGAGATCGAATTGACTTGTTCAGCTGGAAGCTCGACTTTTCTGGGCAGTCGGGCCAGGGCGTCCGCCTCGGCGTCCGGCAGAATCGGCGATGCGCCCGGAACGGGAGTCGGAAGAACCGGCCGGGGTGTTTCAAGAGCCTTCGGTCTCAAGCCGAGGGCTGGCAGTGGAGGAGCGATGAGACCTCTCAGATACCTCGAAAGTCTCTTTTCTCCGCGTCTCAGGAGCGTGTTGATCTCCGGAGCCTGTCGATTGATGATCGCGGTGGAAAGCTTCACCGATCCTCGAGCCGAGCCCACGATGAGCACGTCATCTCCAGTGACCCCGAGTCCGGCCCGCCGAGTGGGTTCCTCGACTCTCGGGAAGAACACGGCGAGCTGGTTCACCAAGCCCTCTTCAGAGGGCAGTCTGTTGAGCCATAGAACGGCTTCCGCAGCGGTGAAGGCATAGCCTCCGACGTCGATCTGCACGTCACCTTCCAACTGGATTCTGGTCGTGTCATCGACCTGCCAGCTCCAGGATTGCTGCGCGAACACCCGGATGTCGGATTCGATCGGTTGGATCGGAAGGACGAATCCTCCGAGTCTGTCGCCTGTCACCGTGACTCGCTTGCCAGACGAGGCCTCAGGAGACGGCGTCTCGGGAGACTGGGCTTCTGCGACCTGGCACAGGGCTATCAGGCACCCACCCAGAACGGTGAGTGCGTGTCTGCCAAATGAGGTTCTTTTCGGGCTTCCGTGCACGTGGTGATGGTACCAGAACGGGTTCGTCCGAGATGTCATTCAGACCTTGTAACGAGGGGGATGGGAGGCAAGGCCGCTCAGTTCCTTCATCGTGGTCATCACCAGAA
>MDTG01304356.1_pt1 | contig 17414 bp, 19 predicted proteins | sample 811421 | NCBI WGS metagenome assembly MDTG01 (sample SAMN05326645, study PRJNA326480) | marine metagenome | isolation source: seawater | place: Pacific Ocean: South East | collected 2011
AATTATTTAGTCTTATTTAATAATTACATTATAAACACATACATAAATGAGCAAAGAAGAAAAAAACGTAAATCGAAGAGATTTTTTATTTACAGCTAGTTACACGGTTGGAGCAGTGGGATTAGGTGCTGTAGTTTGGCCTTTAATTGATCAAATGAATCCAGATAAGGCGCAACAAGCATTAGCGACAACAGAAGTAGATATAAGTCAAATAGAACCTGGTAAATCTATAACCGTTCTATGGAGAGGAAAACCGGTTTTCCTTAAAAGAAGAACGGCTGAGGAAATAGCAGAAGCTAGAGCGGTTAAAATGGACGATTTGCCTGATCCCCAAAAAGATGAAGAAAGAGTAAAAGAAGGTAAAGATGAGTGGCTTGTAATGTTAGGGGTATGCACTCATTTAGGATGTGTGCCTTTAAAGGATAAAGGAGATTATAAAGGGTGGTTCTGTCCTTGTCACGGATCTCATTATGATGTTTCGGGCAGAATAAGAAAAGGACCAGCACCCAAAAACATGGAAATACCTAAATTTGAATTTGTAGATAATAACACTATTAAGATTGGTTAAAAATTATGAGTGAGCACGAATATAAACCCAAATCAAAAGTTGGAAAATGGTTTAACGACCGTTTACCATTGTTAACTCTTGGTGCACATTTGACTGATTACCCAACACCAAAGAATTTAAATTATTGGTGGACTTTTGGAGGAATACTTACCTTCTGTTTGTTGACTCAAATAGTCACTGGTATTGTTTTAGCAATGCACTATGTAGCACATGCAGATTTAGCATTTGCTAGTGTTGAACACATAATGAGAAATGTTAATTATGGTTGGTTGATTAGATATATTCACAGCAATGGTGCATCAATGTTTTTTTTAGCTGTTTATATACATATTTTTAGATCTTTATTTTATGGTTCATATAAATCACCTAGAGAAGTAATTTGGATTATAGGATTACTAATTTATCTTTTAATGATGGCAGCGGCCTTTATGGGTTATGTTTTGCCTTGGGGTCAAATGAGTTTTTGGGGAGCCACAGTAATTACTAACTTGTTTAGCGCTATACCCTTAATAGGTGATAGCATTACAACATGGTTATGGGGAGCTTACTCAGTAGACAATCCTACACTGAATAGATTTTTTAGCTTACATTATTTAATACCTTTTTTAATTTTGGGTTTAGTTGTTTTACATATTTGGGCTTTGCACGTGCCAGGAAATAATAATCCAGTGGGAATTGATATACAAAAACCATCTAAAGACACAGTTCCTTTTCATCCATACATAACAATTAAGGATACTTTTGCCTTATTGATGTTTATGATTATTTTTGCAGGATTTGTATTCTTTTCACCAAATGTTTTAGGCCATTCAGACAATTATATTCCCGCGAATCCATTAGTGACTCCAGCACATATAGTGCCAGAGTGGTACTTGTTACCTTTTTATGCAATACTAAGATCTGTTCCTGATAAATTAGGCGGAGTAATTTTAATGTTTGGAGCAATTTTCATACTATTTGTTTTACCTTGGTTAGATACATCAAAAGTTAGGTCAGCAGTTTTTAGACCAATTTATAGACAATTTTATTGGATATTTGTTATCGATGTTTTAATGCTTGGTTATATGGGCGCAATGCCAGCAGAAGGAATTTATCTAGTATTAGCGAGAGTTGGCACAATTTACTATTTCTTGCATTTTATTGTTGTTTTACCAGTTGTTGGTTTTTTAGAGAAAACAGATCCAGTCCCAATGAGCATTTCTGATCCAGTTTTGTCTGGCGGAGCAGAACCGTCTCTTGCGAAGAAAGATAATGGAAAAATTTAAATACAAAAAAATATTTTTAATATTTTTGATAATCATATTTCCTAAAATTGCTTTAAGCGCTGAACAAACTGATCCAATTAAGATAAATTGGAGCTTTAAAGGTTTGACAGGAAAGTTTGATAGAGCATCTTTACAACGAGGTTTTCAAGTTTACAAAGAGGTTTGTTCTTCATGCCACTCAATGCAATATTTAAGTTATAGAAATCTAGGAGAGCCTGGAGGTCCTGAATTTTCCGAAGCCGAGGTGAAAGCTATAGCTTCAAGTATAGAAATTGAGGACGGACCTGATAGTCAGGGCGAAATGTTTACTAGACCAGGAAGACCATCGGACAAATTTAAAAGTCCTTATCCAAATGTAAACGCATCAATAGCTGCTAATGGTGGCGCTTACCCACCCGACATGTCAGTATTAGTAAAGGCAAGACCCGGAGGTTCCAATTACATTTATTCTGTTCTAGTAGGCTACGAAAATCCACCCCCTGGTATGACTTTAGATGACGGAGTATATTACAATAAATATATGGTTGGAAATAAAATTAAGATGTCCGCTCCTCTATCTGAAGGTATAGTTGAATATAGCGATGGAACAAATGCCACTGTTGATCAGATGGCCAAGGATGTTACAACATTCTTATCTTGGGCAGCTGAACCAGAACTAGAGGAGAGACACAGAACAGGAGTTAAAGTTATAATTTACTTGATACTTTTATCAATACTAGTTTACTTGAGTATGAAAAAAATTTGGTCACGTATTGACTCTGAAGTATAAAACATCTCCATCTTTAACAATATAATCTTTACCCTCTATTCTTAACTTTCCATTTTCTTTACATTTTTCTGCACTACCGAATTTAAAAAAATCATCACAAGTGACTGTTTCTGCCCTGATAAATTTTTTTTCAAAATCTGTGTGAATAACACTTGCTGCCTTTGGAGCTGATGTATTTTTTTTAATTGTCCAAGCTCGACTCTCCTCAGGGCCAGAGGTAAAAAAAGTATCTAAGTTTAAAAGATCATATCCTTCTTTAATAAGTTGATTTAAACCAGTTTTATTTAAACCAATATCTTTCATAAAAGTTTCTTTCTCATTAGAACTTAAACCTGTTAGCTGATCTTCGATATCAGCGCAAATAAAGATGATTTTCTCATCTTTATTTTTAATTTTAACCATTTCTGTATATTTGTTACCTTTAATCACACTTTCTTCATCGACATTACAAACAATAATTTTTGGTTTCATACTTAGCAAACCTAGTCTAAATAAAAATTTTCTCTCTTCATCAGAGTTGTATATAACACTTTTGCCTTCATTCAATTTAGATAAATTATTTTCTAATAATTTGATTTCTTTTTCATTTAAAATTTTTTTTTTACCTTTCTCTAATTTTTTCTGAATAACGTCTATATCTGAGAGAACAATCTCAGTTTTTATAGTCTCTAGGTCGTTTTGAGGATTAATTTCTGAATTAACATGAGTAATTTTATTTGAGTCAAAGCACCTGACTAAATGTACTATTGCATCAACTTCCCGAATATGAGAGAGAAATTTGTTTCCTAAACCCTCTCCTTTAGAAGCACCCTTTACCAAACCTGCAATATCAACAAAAGTAATATTAGCGTAAATTTTTTTTTTAGAGTTAGATAATTTTGATAACTTATCTAATCTCTGGTCTACTACATCAACTATTCCAATATTAGGATCAATAGTGCAAAATGGAAAATTTGCAGCCTCAGCATTTTTTGAGGCAGTTAAAGCATTAAACAACGTAGACTTCCCTACATTTGGGAGACCTACTATTCCACATTTAAATCCCATTCAAGTTCTGATTAACTTTACTTGAAAACAAATCAATTTTTTTATCTATTAAAGTTGGAATCAATTTAACTATATTATTGGTAATTTCTTTTATCTTTTCCTCTTCATCTTCTTTAAAATCCTCTAATACATGATTATTAACACTTTTTTTTTGTTTTGGATGTCCAATACCAACACGAACTCTAGAATATTCTTTTCCTATAAATTTATCGATTGACTCAATTCCATTATGCCCAGCACTTCCACCACCAAACTTAGCTTTTATTTTTCCAAAATCAATATCCATATCGTCGTGAAATACAAATACATTCTTTGCATCTATTTTAAAATAATCAATCAATTCTTTAATAGCAGTCCCTGAATTATTCATAAAGGTCAAAGGCTTGATTGCATAAATTTTTTTAGACTCTATATTTCCAGTAGTGAGCAAACCTTTGAACTTTGGTTTTTGTTTTGACAATTTAAAATGTGCGTTAATTGCATCAATTATTTTAAAACCAATGTTGTGTCTGGTATTTATGTAATTTGCACCAGGATTTCCTAATCCGACAAGTAAAAGCATATTAATTATTTCTTTTCAGCAGGTTTTTTTTCAGCAGGTTTTTTTTCCTCAGGTTTTTTTTCACCTGTGGTAGCATCTTTTCCTTTTTCGTCTTTTTTAGATGGTTCTCCATCTTTTGCTGCTGCCTCTGTACCCTCACCTGGAGCTTCTCCTTCTGCACCTTCAACAGTTTCCGCAGCAGGTTTTTCTGGCTCTTTCATAACTGTAGGAGCAGCAACTGTTGCAATTACAAAGTCTCTGTCTGTAATCGTAGGAGTAACATTTTCTGCTAATTTAACTGAAGAAATTTTTAAACTTGTTCCTATATCTGTACCAGTTAAATCAATAGTTATATCCAAAGGAATATTTTCTGCAGGGCATCGCAATTCAATTTTTCTTCTCACTATGTTTAGCACTCCACCTCTTTTTAATCCAGGAGAGTCGGAATGATTAATAAATTTTACTGGAATTTCCAAGATAATTTTTTTTCCTGTAACTACTCTCATAAAATCAATATGTATAGGCTCTTCGGATACAACGTGGTAGGCAACATCTCTTGGTAGAACTCTTTGCTTCGTTCCTTCTATGTCAAGCTCAAGTACTTTTGACAAAAATGTTTCCGAATTAATAATGTTTTGAATATCCTTTTTTTCTATAGAAATTTTTTCATTGGGATTTTTACCTCCATATAGAATTGCAGGAATAAAACCCTTAGATCTCAATTTATTAGTAGACCCGGATGTACTACTTTCTCTTTTTATTGCTTTTAAATTGCTCATTTAAATATCTTTAGGAAAAGCTATATAACTCAACTTATTTAATAAAACAAGTACTAATTGAATAAATCTGATACTGAATTAGAATTAGCTATTCTTTTTATAGCTTCTGACATTAATGGAGATATAGATAACACCTCTATTTTATTGTTATTTTTAATTTTTTGATAGTTATCAATGGTATCTGTAATAATAAGTTTCTTTATTTTTGAATTTTTAATTTTTTTAACAGCGTCACCGCTTAGAACAGCATGTGTTATAAAAACAAAAACTTCATTAGCACCACTTTTTTTTAAAGCATCAACTGCATTAACTATAGTTCCGCCACTGTCAATTATATCATCGACAATTATACAAGTTTTGTTTTTAACATCTCCAATTATATTCATTACTTGAGATTTTCCTGGAGCAGGTCTTCTTTTATCAATTATTGCTAAATCAGCTTTAATTCTTGTAGCAAGCCCTCTTGTTCTTTGAACGCCACCGACATCTGGGGAAACACAAACTAATTTTTTATTGTTAAAATTTTTTTTAATATATTTTGCAAAAAGTGGAGTTGTAAATAAGTTATCTACTGGCATATCAAAAAAACCTTGAATCTGTCCAGCGTGCAAATCAACAGTCAAAACTCTGCTTGCACCAGCATTAGTGATCAAATTAGCAACAACTTTTGCAGATATAGAAGTTCTAGGAGCTACCTTTCTGTCTTGCCTAGCATAACCAAAGTAAGGAATAACTGCAGTTATATTTTTTGCTGAAGATCTTTTTAGAGCATCTATCACAAGCAAAAGTTCCATTAAATTGTCATTTGCTGGATTCGAAGTTGATTGAATTACAAAGACACTATTTCCTCTAATGTTTTCATTAATTTCTATATAGATTTCTCCATCAGCAAACCTTCTAATATTAGTATTAACTAATTTTAATTTTAATTTTTTTGAGATATTTTTGCTTAGTTTAAGATTGCTTGTCCCTGATAAAATTTTCATGAAATGTAACTATTTATACATTTATTTTTATATCTTTTCAAACCAATTCCGTTTTTACGTTGTTGAAAGTATAAGTATTAAAGATCTTTAACAATTGCCAATGTAATTATAAATTTTGGCTAAACTTTGACAGTTTTTGAAATTATCTATTAAATAAGAGTTATAACAGAAATACACCTACCATAATCTTTATCTTTTAATATTAATGATCTTCTATAACTAAAAAAATTTTTCCTTTCTTTAAAAGTATCCCTGTTTACATTATCAATTTTTACACCAAGTTTTTTAAGCTTATCCCCAACATATTTTCTGAGATCAAAAAACTTTTTATGATTTCCTTTTTTTTTAAAATAAATTTTATTTTTTTTTGAATTTTTTGTAAATTTTTTATAAAAATCGATTTTTACTTCGTAACTTTCTTTTCCTATACATGGCCCGATAGCGGCAAAAATTTGATTATTTGAACCAATTTTTTTAAATTTTTTGACAGTATTTTCTATTATGCCAGTTGAAGCCCCTTTCCAACCAGCGTGAATACATCCAATTATTTGATTTTTATTATCATATAAAATTATTGGCACGCAGTCTGCTGTAACTACTCCTAATGTGTAACCTTTTAGCTTTGTAATCATAGCGTCGCTATTAAACTTTTTTAAATTATTATTTTTTTTATCTATTATGATCGCTTTTTTACTGTGTGTTTGATACATAAGTAAAAATTTTTTTGAATTGATTTTCATTTTCTGAGAAACCAATTTTAAATTATTTTCAATATTGGATTTGATATCTTTTGAGCCTTTTCCACAATTAAGACTTTTATATATTCCTTTTGAAACCCCTCCATTTCTTGAAAAGAAACAGTGCTTAATTTTGCCAAATCTTTTTAGTTTTTTTGAGTAAAACATCAATCAAATCCTAAGAAGTTGTTATTTTTATGTTTATAAACAAAAATCACTTTAAATAAATCACCCATAAACTTTTTGTCTAACAATCTTTTTAATCTTAAGTATAAATTCGCTTGATCTTTAAAATTCATTTTATAACTGAGATTTTTTGCTCTTTCGATAATTCCAAGTTTTTCTAAAAAAAACTTCTGACTTACAATGTTTTTAACTTTTAACTGTTTTTTTTTAAAATATTCTCTTAAAAGATTAAAATTTACTAGAGAAGTAATATCTGCTTTGCCTAGATTGTTTAACAAATTATTTCTCCTATGTTTTATGATTGATTGCAATGTATTTATATTTTTAGAATTCAAATATCCATAATCTATAAGTAAAATACCACCTCCTAGTTTGGATATCTTTCTAGTTATTTTGTCCAATTCCTTAAAGCCTAATTTTGGGAATTCTATAAAAGTCAAATTTTTTAATGATTTAAATTTTTCTATTTGTAAAATATCTTTTTTCGTAGCTTTTTTAAAAATTTCAACAATTTTATTTTTATTTTCTAGAGAGTAATTTTTCTCAAGCAAAGAACTTTGTCTTCTGACAAACTGTTTAATTGGAATTGCATCAAAAAATTCATTACCAAAAAATATAATTGGCCCATCTTTAATTTTTGAAAAATTATTTATCCATTTAATTTTTCTTGAATTTATATTTTTTTTTTGTATTTTTTTTAAATAACTACTTTTTTCATACAAAAAGATTTTTATTGAGTTATCAAATTCCGGAAATCTTTTGAAAATTTCTACTAAAATTTTAGTTAAACTTCCGTCACCGGGACCAAGTTCAACAATATTAAATTTTTTTGGTTTTCCAAGAGTATTCCAAGTTGTTAATAACCAAATTCCAATTATTTCAGAAAATAAATTTGATATTCCTGGGGCAGTTATAAAGTCTCCTTTGTAACCGAACTTAATTTTAGAATTATAGTAACCACTTTTTTTATTAAAAAGAACGTTCTCTAAAAATTTATCAACTGGTAAGATTTTTGATTTATTGAAAAAATTTTGAATTGACATCATCTATATTTAATAAAAATAACTGCACCCCCAAGTATCATTAAGCTACTTAAAATTGATCCCATGCTAATACTATTTAAAAAGTAACCAATTTGAGGGTCAGGTTCTCTAAAAAATTCACAAAAGATTCTGAATATTCCATAGAATATAAGAAACATTGATGAACAAGTTCCAATTTTATAATCTTTTTTTATAACAAAAAGTATCATTATCAAAAAAAGCACGAACCCTTCTAAAAAAGCTTCATATAATTGGGAGGGATGTCTCGGTAAATTATCTATATTTGGAAATATAACACCCCATGAAACATTAGTGACTTTTCCGACTAACTCAGCGTTAATAAAATTTGCAATTCGTCCAAAAAATAATCCGATAGGAGCCACACAGGCAATTATATCTAGAAAATAAAGAGTATTAACTTTTTTTTCTTTAAAATTTGAAAAATATATTGTTACTAGTATTATACCAATTAAAGCTCCATGAAATGACATTCCTCCTTGCCAAATTTTGAAAATATCTAAAGGATTTTTTGTGTAATATGAAAGATTGTAGAATAGTATATATCCAATTCTCCCACCAATTAGCACACCTACTATTATATAGGTAATTAAATTATCAAATTGCTCTTTGTACAGGTTTTCATATGGTACCTTTTTAAAAGATATAATTTTTTTTCCCAACCACCAACCAAGAACGATTCCACCAATATAAGCGAGTGAATACCATCTAATTAATATGATACCAAAATCAAATAAAACAGGGTTTAAAGTATGCGTGTACATAAATTCTTATAACATATTTGAAATAAATAATTCTATCAAATAAGATTAATTATGAGCAATTCTGAAAAATTTTTAAAGACATTATCAAGAATAATTGAGAGTGGAATTTTGACATCAAAGGATATTAGCAAGGAATTATCCACGGACTTAAAATTTACAAGAGATAAGTTAATTAATAAGCTTCAAATTGTTTCAAGAGAAGAGTTCGAAGTTTTAAAAAAAATTGTTAAAAAACAAGAAACTATAATAAGGAAATTGACCAAAGAAAAAAAAACTAAAAAGGCAAAGAAATCTTAACTTGGAGCCCTTCATATTTACTTTTGCCAAGCTGAATATTTCCACCGTGAGAATTAATAATATCTTCCACTATAGCTAAGCCAAGGCCTATTCCTGACTGATTAAGATTTCTACTTTTATCTAATCTAAAAAATGGTTTAAAAACATTTTTATACTGGTCTTCAGATATACCTGGCCCATTGTCTTCAAAACTAAGCACAACACGGTTTGAACTTGTGTGCATACTTACGTAAACATTTTTTCCATATACAAGCCCATTTTGTATAATATTCTCAAAACATCTTTTCAAAGCAGAATACCTACCATTCAAAACAACATTTTTTATAGTCAATAATTTTAAATTTTTGTTATTAAAATTTTTTTCAATTTCTTTTAATAAATTTAATAAATTTATTGATGTAGTTTCCTCTTTTGTTTGAGTTTTAGCAAATTGAAGATAATCGTTAAGCATTTTTTCCATTTCGTCTATATCTTTGGACATTTTTTCTGAAATATTTTTTTGACTTACCATAGCTAGCTGTAGTTTTAATCTTGTAAGTGGTGTTCTTAAATCATGACTAATTCCAGAAAGCATTTCTGATCTTTGATTAAGGTGACGATTTATTCTTTTTGCCATTCTATCAAATTCATAAGCAGCTTTTCTAATTTCTGCTGCACCTGATGGTCTAAAGTCATTAACATAATCACCTTTACCAAATCTTTCAGCAGCTTTGGCCAATCGTACAAGTGGTCTGGTTTGATTTTTAAGAAAAATTAATGCAATTAATATTAAAGCAACAGAGGGAACTGTGGTCCATAATAGAAACAATCTTACCGATGATGGTGAAATCATCTCTTTTGGTATTAAAAATTCAATAACCTCATTTTGTACTTTTATCTTAATTTCAACTGCATTCTTGAATTTTGAGGTATTAAACCAATAATTATTATTTCCAAAAGCAGATTTTAACTCTCTTCTAAGCGATCTATCCATTGGGCTAAACTTTCTTTCTCCAGTTGATTTTGGAAAAGGATTATTATTAATATCAATTTCAAAATTGAAGTTATTTTTATAACTATCTGTAAAAAATTCTAAATTATCTTTATTGTTTTCATAAACATTTTGAATTGTTTTTAATTGAGAAACTAAAGATCTAGTAATATTTTTATTAGATTTTATCCATATACTATCATAAAAAACTATTGTAATTATCAACTGCAAGATAATAGTAGGAGCTGCAACTATTATAAGAGCTCTATAAAAAAGTCTCTTAGGTAAAATTATTTTTAAAATTCTATTTAATCCAGAGAACATAACCTGAGCCCCTTATAGTTTGAAGGTATTTCGGATTTTTTGGATTTTCCTCTATTTTCTGCCTTAACCTAGTAATCATTACATCAATCGATCTCTCTTGACTTATGCCAGCAATTTTACCAATTGTTTCTCTTGAGTAAGTTTTTCCTGGATTAGCTAACATTTCAACTAAAACTTTTTTCTCCGAAAGATTAATCTTTTTAATTTTATTGTTCAAATCAATATTCATTTTATTTAAATCAATTTTAGCAATACCTACAAAATGTTTGATATTAAAATCAATTTTATTATTCTTGTTAATTATATTTTTTATTCTTAACAAAAGTTCTTTTGGTTCAAAAGGTTTACCTATGTAATCATCAGCACCTAATTCTAATCCCTTTATCCTATTTTCAACTTCTCCCTTTGCAGTTAGTAATATTATTGGAACTTTAATTTTTTTTTTATTTCTTTAGTTAAGTCATAACCATTTTGACCAGGCATCATTACATCTAAAACAACTAAATCAAATTTAAATTCTTTAAGCTTTAATTTTGCTTTTTCCGCATCTTCAGAAGTTGAAACAATATAATTGTTTTCGTTTAAGTATTCTTTTAAAAGACTTCTAATTCTATTATCATCATCCACTACTAAAATATGTGTCTTATTATTTTCCATCTATGATTTTTTTAAGCACCTCTTTAAATTTTATAACTGAGTCAGAATTAGAATTTTTTAAAGCATTAAAAATTCTTTTTTTTTGTGAGTTATATACTGCATCAAAAAAAACTTTACCTTCTTTATTTAAAAATAGATTTTTTTTTCTAGTATCGTTTTCATCTTTAACTTGTTTTATCATTTTTGATTTAATTAAATCTCTTAAAACTCTATTTAAGCTTTGTTTTGTAACTTTAAGCTTAAACATTAACTCACTCAAACTTATTCCAGGGTGCCTCTCTATAAGATTTAATGATCTTAAATGGGCAGGCCCAAAATATTTTTTTGACAATACATGTTTTGGATCTGAAAACGTTTCCCTGTATGCATAATATAATAGCTGGATAAAATCTTTAATTTGCTCATCTTTAAGATATAATAAATCTTTCATAATGGTAAGTTATATTGACTTATCCTTTGAAGAAATATACTTTTTTGTAACGAAAAAATCTATATATTTACTTCTAAATGGAAAGCATACCTTACGACAAAAGATCTGGAAAAATTTGGTTTAATGGCAAAACCGTAGACTGGGCCGACGCCAATATTCATATTTTAAATCACGGTCTACATTACGCAAGCTGTGTTTTTGAAGGGGAAAGAGTATATGATGGTGAAATTTTTAAACTAGAGGATCACACTCAAAGATTATTTTACTCAGCTGAAAGAATGGGAATTGAAGTGCCGTTTAGTCAAAATGAAATCAATTCAGCTTGTAAAAATATTGTTAATATTCAAAAAGTTTTAAATGGATATGTAAGACCAATCATATGGAGAGGAAGTGAAATGATGGCGATTTCTGCTCAAAAAAATAAAATACATGTTGCTATTGCGACTTGGGAGTGGGGATCATATTTTGATCCAAAATTAAAGTTAAAAGGTATAAAACTAAATATTTCAAAATGGAGAAGACCTAATCCAAATTCTGTTCCTTGGGATACCAAAGCTGCTGGACTTTACATGATATGCACTCTATCGAAACACGAAGCAGAGAGCAAAGGTTTTACCGACTCATTAATGTTAGACCATCAGGGTAATATCGCAGAGGCTACTGGAGCTAATATTTTTTTTAAAGATAAGTCTAATGAAATACATACACCGACTCCCGACTCTTTTTTAGATGGAATTACGAGAAGGGAAGTAATTAAGATTGCAAAAAGAAAAGGTATTAAAGTAATTGAAAGAAAAATTAAACCTGAAGAAATGAAAGATTTTGAAGGTTGTTTTTTAACAGGGACAGCTGCGGAAGTGACGCCAGTTTCACAGATTGACAAATATGAGTTTAAAATTTGTAAAATTATTAAAGATTTGAATGATGAATACCAAAGTTTGGTGAGGAAGAAATCTGCAGCTTAACTTCTGTTATCTTCATTAATCGCATGATCTATCCCTTTTCTTACGTAATCATAACCAGTATATAGTGTTAGAAATGCTGAAAGCCAGAGAAGAATAATACCTATTGTTTGAGCATTGTAATCTTGAAAGTTTACCAGTTTATTTCCACTCTCTCCTGTTAATAAAATTGCAATTGATAACATCTGTAAAAGTGTTTTAAGTTTTGATAAACTTGTAACTTCCATTGCAACTTTTCCTTTAGCAAGAAATTCTCTTAGACCTGAAATAAGTATCTCTCTTGTTAAAATAATAATAGCAGCAATAACCTCATAATTTTTTATAGTCTCATTCATCACAAGTAGAATTAAAGCTGCTGCAACAAGAATTTTGTCTGCTATTGGATCGAGCAATTCACCTAATTTAGACTCTTCTTTAAATAATCTAGCTAAAAGACCATCTAAGTAATCCGTAAAGCTAGCTAAAACAAATAAAAAAAAAGGAATTAAATCACCAAAAAAACCAGGGATAAAAAAAGTGAGCACAAATATTGGAACGATGATGATCCTTCCGATTGTAAGAACATTAGGTATTTTCATAATTTATTCGTGGAAATAATTATATATTTTATTTGCGATATTGTCTTCTATTCCATCGACAGACCTTAAATCATCTAGACTTGCAGATTCTACAGCTCTAGCAGATCCAAAGTGATTAAGTAGCGCCCTTTTTCTCTGTCTACCTATACCTTGAATTTGATCGAGTAAAGATTTACTTAAATTTTTCTTTCTTTTAGCCCTATGAGTGCTTATTGCAAATCTATGCGCCTCGTCTCTTAATCTTTGAATAAAAAACAACAACGGATCATTTTTATTAAGGAAAAATTCTTTTTGTTTAAAATAAATTTTTTCTTCTCCAGCGTTCCTTCTTTTGCCTTTTGCTACAGCTAAAATAGGCAAATCGTGTAAACCTAATTCGTTTAGAATTTCTCTAGATACTGTATATTGACCTTTTCCCCCATCAACAATTATCAAATCAGGCAGAGAGAGAGATCCAGACTTTTCTTTTATTGCTTTTGAGAATCTTCTAAACAAAACTTCTTTCATCATTCCGTAATCATCACCTTTAATTTTATCGTTTTTTATATTAAACTTTCTGTACCTTTTTTTAATAAATCCCTCATTTCCAAAACAAATTAAAGCTCCAATAGAATCTGATCCCTGAATATGACTGTTATCATATACTTCAATCAGTTCTATATTGCTATTAATTTTAAATTTTGACGATAAATTTTCAATTAAATTATTATTTGTGTCTGATTGAATAAGTTTTTGCGTTAATGCTTGTTTTGCGTTTTTTTCTGCAAGTTTTGAAATATTTATCTCATTTTTAGATTTAGCTTTTTTTATTATTATCTGTTTTTTTTCTTTTATAGAAAATGTTTTTTCTAACAATGTTTTCTCACTAATTTCGTTATTAGTTATTATTAAAGATGGTACAGTTTTATTTTCGTAAAACTGTGATATGAATGAAGAAAGTATATCTTTTATCGCATCGTCTGCGTCATGTTTTGGATAAAAAGCTTGGTTACCCCAATTTTGTTTTGATCTAAAAAAGAAAACTTGAACACATGTTTTACCTGTTTCTTTATATACGCTAATCACATCTGCCTCATTCAAATTAGTTTGATTTATTCTTTGAGAAGTTTGTATTTGTGTCAAAGCTTTTATTCTATCTCTAGCTATTGCTGCCTTTTCATAATCTAAATCTTTACTTGCCTTTTCCATTTCTTTTGACAAGTTCTTTTGTATTCTTCTTGATTTCCCAGAAATAAAATCAATTGCGTCATTCACGGTAGACAGATACTCTTTTTCATCTATATGACCAACACATGGGCCAGAACATCTCTTTATTTGATAAAGTATGCATGGTCTTTCTCTATTTTTAAAAACTGTATCATCGCAAACTCGTAATTGAAATATTTTCTGAAGTATTTTGATTGTCCAATTTGCTGAACCAATAGATGCGAATGGTCCAAAATAATATCCATTTTTTGATTTTTTACCTCGAAGCTTTGTAAGTTGAGGCCATTTATCTTTATTGCCTATGTAGATATAAGGAAAAGACTTATCGTCTCTTAAGAGAATATTATATCTCGGTTTATATTTTTTAATTAGGTTCGCTTCTAAAAGTAAAGCCTCGCTTTCATTATTAGTAGTCGTCGTCTCTAAGCTATGAGTAAGAGACAACATTCTTTCAGTTCTTATTGGCAAATTAGACTCTGTGACATAGCTTTTTAGTCTATTAGGTATATTTTTTGCTTTTCCGATATAAAGTATTTCCCCAGTAGAGCTTAACATTTTATAGACACCTGGATTTTTACTTATTAAGGGTATTTTATCTTTTATTACTTTTTTACCTTGTTCTAAACTGTTCATTAAATTTTTGTTTTAACAATCTCTATGCCTACTGATTTTGTTTCTTTGATTATATCCAATTTTTCTATCTTTAATTTAATTTTTTTTATTTTTTTATTTTTAAAAATTTCATTAAATATCGTCTCTGACAATTCTTCAAGGAGTTCATAGTGTTTTTTTCTTGTTATTGTCTTAATATCGTTTATGACAGTCTCATAATTTAAAATTGATTTAATATCAGATTTTAAATTAGGATCAGTTGTAATTTCTAGATTAAATCTAACTTTTTGCTTTTTAATTTTTTCAAATTTGTGAATACCAACAGATATGTGAAGTATTAAATCAGTAACGATAACCTTTTTATTAAATTTATATTTTTGCTTATCTTTAAATTTTAAAATTTTCATTCTTTCGTATTTATAATATCCGGAGTTTGCCAGGCTAATCGCTGACCGCTATCCACATTTATAACTTGACCGGTTATATTATCATTATTAATTAAAAACTTTACTGCAGAACTAACATTTTTTGTATCTACTTTTTTTTTTAATATTGTTGATTTCCACTGTTTTTTAAAATGCTTATCAGACTGCCTCTTATTTTTAAGTGTTGGTCCAGGTGAAACTGCATTTACTCTGATATTTGGCGCAAGTTTCATGGCAGAGGTTTTAGTTAGTGTGACCAAGCTGGATTTACTTAAGGTGTATGAAAAGAAAAAAGGAGTTAATTTCTCAACTCTTTGATCAATAATATTAATAATATTCCCTTTATTACCTTTATATAATTTTGCAAAATCTCTTATTAAAATCGCTGGAGCTTTTAGGTTGATATTTAAGTGTTTTAAAAAACTTTTGTTGGAAAAGTTTATTAAATTGTCGTTTTCAAAAACGGAAGCATTATTTATCAAACAATTTAAACCTTTCATCTTTTTATAAGCATAAGAAATTACTTTTTGAGTTTTTTTTAAGTTATTTAGATCTGCTTTTATTAAATAAACAGTTGAACCTAAAGTTTCTAACTCTTCTTTAAGTCTTCTTGCTGCAAGCGCAGATCTCGAATAATGAATTGTAATTTGGGTATCATAACCTGCTAAATCTAAAGCAATTGTTTTTCCAATCCTAGTAGCACCACCAGTGATGATTATTTTTTTGGTTTCCATTTTTTTATAGCTTTTCTAGGTTTAGTACCTGGCATACCCATAGTTGATCTACCTTTAGGGTACACTTTATTTTTAAGTTTGTACTGACTTATTTTGGGATTTAATGTTATCTCCAATTCACTTGCTTCAAGTTTTCTCATTTCATCCCTAATTTTTGCCGCTTCCTCGAACTCGAGGTTTGATGCAGCTTCCTTCATTTTACGATTTAAAGCTTTTAAATGTTTTTTTAAATTACCACCGACATTTGAGCCTTCGGATATTTTTACATAATCCTTTTCATAAACAGACTCAAGTATGTCATTAATGTCCTTTTTTATAGTTTCCGCAGTTATCTTATTTTTTTTGTTATATTCTAATTGCTTGTTTCTTCTCCTGTCCGTCTCTTTAATTGCTTTATCAATACTTTTTGTTACTTTATCTGCGTATAAAATAACTTTTCCATCCACATTTCTTGCAGCCCTCCCTATTGTTTGAATTAGAGAAGTTTCAGATCTTAAAAAGCCTTCTTTATCAGCATCTAAAATAGCTACTAAAGCACACTCTGGAATATCCAATCCCTCTCTTAATAAATTTATTCCAACAAGAATATCAAAAACTCCCATTCTAAGATCTCTAATAATTTCAATTCTTTCGAGAGTATCTATATCAGAATGCATGTATCTAACTTTTAGACCATTTTCATGTAAATACTCGGTTAAATCTTCGGCCATTTTTTTTGTTAAAGTTGTAGCTAAAATCCTGTAACCTTTTTTAACTACTTCTTGGGCCTCATGCATTAAATCATCAACTTGTGTTTTAGCTGGTCTTATTTCCACGGGAGGATCAATTAAACCTGTCGGTCGAATGATTTGATCAATGTATATATTTTTTGTTTGTTTTAACTCCCAGGGCCCAGGTGTAGCAGATACAAAGACTGTTTGGGTTCGCATTAAATCCCACTCTTCAAATTTAAGCGGTCTGTTATCCATACAAGATGGAAGCCGAAATCCATATTCTGCTAATGTTTTTTTTCTAGTATGATCTCCTTTATACATACCGTTAAGCTGAGGAACAGTAACATGACTTTCATCCACAAAAATTATTGCATTATCTGGAAAATATTCAAAGAGAGTAGGCGGTGGTTCACCTGGTTTTCGTCCAGATAAAAATCTAGAATAATTTTCAATACCCGCGCATGTTCCAGTCGCCTCTATCATTTCTAAGTCAAATTTTGTTCTTTCTCTTAACCTTTGTTCTTCTAATAATTTATTTTCGGAGCGATGTTTTTTTAAGGTTTCTGCTAGTTCTGATTTTATTTCTTTTACTGCCTGGTCAATAGTTGGTCTAGGAGTTATATAGTGGCTATTTGCATAAATCTTAATTATTGAATAATCATTTGTTTTGTCACCAGTTAAAGGATCAAACTCCTCAATTTTCTCCAATTTGTTAAAATTAAAACTTATTCTCCACGCTCTATCTTCTAAATGTGATGGAAATATTTCTAAATTTTCTCCTCTAACTCTAAATGTTCCTCTAA
>MDTG01165600.1_pt1 | contig 17412 bp, 8 predicted proteins | sample 811421 | NCBI WGS metagenome assembly MDTG01 (sample SAMN05326645, study PRJNA326480) | marine metagenome | isolation source: seawater | place: Pacific Ocean: South East | collected 2011
AATTAGTTCAATTGGTAACTAACCCGCCACCACCTCCACCACTGGACCCACCTCCAACTGTTGATGCTCCTATTATAAACCCGCCGGAACTACAACCGCCAACTGGTTTGATAATATCTGCTACTAATCATAGATGGACAATGAACGGTCCTTTAGGTAGAACTCTTAGAGATGATAAGCCTCAGTGGCATTCTAATTACCACCCTCTTGGTAATAACGCAGGAGGGGGTGCATTATATACACCAGATGACAACCCTTTATTTTATATAAATAGGTTAGAACCTGTTCATGATTTACAAATGATGAATTATGAATGGTCATTTGATGGAGAAGTAATATCTACAAAGCCTTACGCAATGATGTATAGAATACCTTCTCAGGGTGAGAAATGGAGAGAGGTAAAAAATCTTGTTATAAAGTTAAGAGTTTGGAATGCTGCTGGACAAGCAAAAGCAGAATACCCATTTAGAGTAGCTGATAATGTATATGAATCTGCAAACCCGGGGCCTATGTGGTCTTGGAAGGGAGTAAGACATTGGGACGAAGATAGATTCTATGATGGGAAATGGACCCCTCTAACAGATTATCAAATGGACCCTAACTTAAGACTTAGGAATCTTATAATAAAAGGTATTAACTTTGACAAATGGGGTGAAGCTGGTTCAGAATATAGCCAATTTTATTTACCGTACTGGGACAAGAGAGCAAGGGGTGAATATTGGGGTAAACCAACAATGCAATGGAAATGGGGGAAAATGAAATGGAAAAAACGATATGGGTATCAACACTTTAATGGTGGAGTAGTTACTGACCCACATTCTGCAGGGCATATGACTCACCTAGATGGTCACGGAACAGGAGTTGGTTTAGAAATACAAGTTCCAGGTGGACAACAGTTACACTTCAAATTTCACTATGGACATAGAGTAAAGAAACATAGTAAAGACTGGTATTTATACACAGTAGATTATAAATACACAGTTCCACTAGATGCAGATGATGAAATAAATTTAGGTAAATTAACCGCAATAAGAGAATATAGGAAAAGTTAATAGATGGCAGAAAATAAACCATATCAAACTAATACCGAATTCGACGTAGAAGAATTAAAGCACGACCTAGTTGCAGAGAACTTATCTGTCAACGAAGGTATAAGCGATAATGATTGGTTATTCCTATGGGTATACCAAGAAGACGAGTTAGTATCAACATATAAAAAGATGCTAGGTAATTGCGAAAATGTTCATTTACACAATGGCGGTTTCGAAATAGACTTTTATAATATTCTTGTATCTGAATTAGATTTCAAGGGTGGAGCATTTGTATTAAAATATCAAATATTCTCTAACCCTATATTTCCAAATCTAGCTTTACGTGTAAATGAAATATCCAAAAACAAAATGGAATTCAGAGCTGATGCTTGGACAGATGAACAAGCTTTTGCTCAGTTAAGACCTCCTATAATAAATAAAACTCCAGGTCACTTGAAAACTTATGCAATGGATACTTGGGACCTAACCGAGAATAATGCAGACCAAGCTTATGATTATGCACAAGAAAAAATAAAACCTGGTACAGGCTGGTATGATAATGTAGTTGAAAGAGCAGCAGAGAAGGGTAGAACAGTAGAACAACAATTGTTACACTCTGCTAGATGGCAATTAAGAAATGGCGGGTTTGAAGATAAACCTAAGCAATTATTTTATAGACCTCTATATATATTTCACGAGAAAGCTGGAACTAAACAAGTTATTACTTGGTTTAGAGATACATGGCATGACGATGAAACGGTCATATTCAAATTTCCAGATAAAATCGACCGACAAATAAGAGTTGGTGATGAATTTGAATTGTGGGACCCTAAGATTGACCAAAAGGAAATCAATGTAACAGTAAACATAGAAACCGATATTATACCGGAAGGGTGGACAGAACTTAGAAGACCTAATTTCAAAGTAGAAGTAGAAAGTAATAGCGGTAAACCTACAGAATATGCAAGTTGGGAGGATATCCTTTCTGGGACAACCGATACAAACAATAGAGTTATAGACCAAATATTTTCTGGTAGCGAGGGTGTAGATATAAATATAGACTATAGAGACTATAGTAATTTTATAAACTTCTCTTCGGCAAAGGAACGAATATACAATTTCCAATACAAAATGGAAATGGTAGAATATTATGCATCTAAGTCAGCAGCAGTAAGTTCAGGCTTATCTGGTATGCTATCTTCATCGGTTACCTCTTCTGATACTTATGTATCTAAATCTCTTGATTGGGATATGAAAAGAAGTAAGCTGATTGGAACACTTGATGGTTGGGAAAAGTACATGTATTACGAATCTCATTCTTATGAGTCAAGTTCTGAAGGTGAATTTCATCCTGCAACATGGCCAAAGACTACTACAACTAAACCGCATATTCTATTGTCATATTCTTCATCTGAAGCTCAATCATGGCTAACAGGTTCGATAGATTCTTCATCTTTATACGATGAAAATAATATGTCTATCTTAAGAAAAACTATACCTATGCATGTACAACAAGACTCTAATAATGCTGGGTACGTTTTATTTGTAGATATGATAGCTCAGCACTTTGACATCCTATACAATTATATAGATAATTTCGATAATCAAATACATAGAGACGAAGATGTAAGTACAGGAATGTCAAAAGACTTATTGTTTACAGCTTTACAATCTTACGGTTGGAAACCAGAGTCAGGTTTAGACTTAAATGATATATGGACATACTTCCTAGGTACAGATTCAAGTGGTAGTTACCAAACAACCTCATCTGCAGAATTCCCACAAGGAGGAGACCATGCTTTAGCACAACCTTCTATGTCTTACGTTCAATTTGAAAGTATACCTACAAAAGATTTAGAAGCTGAACCTTGGACAAGGATATTTAACAATTTACCATTCCTACTAAAGACTAAAGGTTCTATGAGAGGGTTAAAAGCTTTATTAAGTTGCTATGGTATTCCGGCTTCCTTTTTTAGAATACAAGAATTCGGTGGACCAGACCCTGCAAGAAATGTAAGTGGAAGTCATCTTAGAGAAATAGATATGTTAAATCATTCTCTTAATTTCCAACCTGCTGGTACAGGTTCAGATTACCACTATGAATCAGGTTCGTTTGTTTCAGCATCATTCATCCAAACTGGAGGTTCATCCACTGGTAATAAATGGGCAAACATAAATACTTTGGAAATGAGATTCAAACCCGATGGAGCAAACTTAAACCCTAATGCAGCTTCCATGTCTTTATTTACTTTACCAAGTACATCTGCTACGAATCATACTACACCAAGAGGAGGAGTAGTAATAGAAAGGTCTGGTTCAACGAAATATGGTTGGGTTAGTTTTTGGGGAATGAATGATTCTTCAACTAATGCTGTATCTGGTTCAACTGGAAAACTACCTATATTCGACGGGGATTGGTGGAACCTAATGCTAAGAAGAAATGAAACTCTATCTCCGGATACAACAACATTATCTGTACAAAAGGCACCAGACCATGCTCACGGTAGAATATCTCATGCAGAATCTGTAGACATAGAAATGACAGGTGAAGATTCACCTTATGTTTGGTCTTCAGGTAGAAGTATAAGAATAGGTGCTATTGAAAAACTACATTATTTCAAAGGAACTGTTGGAGCACCAACTGGTTCAACAAGTGGAGCAAATAGAAAGTACAACGGTTTCTGCGGTTGGATACAAGAATTTAAGTTATGGACAGAGGAAATTGAAGATTGGGTTTTTGATGCACACACCAAAGCACCAACCTCAATGTTAGGTAATACTTATACAAGTTCATATGATAATCTATGGTATAGACTACCATTTGGAACAGATAATAATTTACCCAAACTACCATCTGGTTCTGAAGCAACTATGTTATCATCTACTCATGGAGACCAAACGAATTTGATTTTCACAGAAGCTTTTGTAACTGGTTCTACATTTGATTGGGATGAGCAGGAAGAAGTTTATTATGTTGGTACACCTAATTCAATAGGGTTAAACCCAACTGGTAATAAGATAAGGGTAGAAGACAATACTATCAATGGAGTATTAGACCCATTCCAATCTCAAGAGTCAAGCTCTTCAGATACTAACCCAATAGACTTACCAGACTTATATGTTTCTTTATCTCCACAAGACGATTTAGATTTAGATATTGCATTACAATTTGGTCAATTAGAATTGGACGATATTGTTGGAGACCCAAGAGATGCAAGAAGAACCCAGTATACTCAACTGAAAACTTTAAGAGATGCATATTATAAAAAGTTTGCTGGTCCACAAAACTTACAAGCTTTCTTAAGAATGATATCATATTTCAACACTGCACTATTTGACCAGATAGAAAAGATGCTACCAGCAAGAGGTACTAATATAGTTGGGCTTTTAATAAAACCTACTTTATTAGAAAGACCAAAAACTGCAACAGAAGCTTCTTTCTCTTTTGATGTAGTTCACTACCCAGGTAAAGCTGGTGATATGGAAAATATGCCTCACTATAATTATGACCACTATACACAATCTATAAGATGTATAGATGATGAAAGGTATATGTCTGGTAGTGACGATTACGATGCAATGGTTTATGTAGATGATGAAGATGATAGTACATCACAATTCTCTATATTAACAGATACAATAAAAGCAAATGAAAGACATGACTATAATCAAATCAATGGTATGAAATATGCCTATGATATAGTCACTAAACAGCATGGTATTTTATACGATGGTAGAACCTTCACTAGAGAAGGGGTAATGCCATTTGTATCAAGTTCCAGAACGAATAAAACTTATAAAGTAACAGAATATCAATATGGTTCAATAGCAAGTTCATCCAGGCACGATTGGTCTGGGAAGGAATTCTTTGAAGCTGAGATAAACCCGTACAATATGTCACAAGCCGGCCCATTGAACCTAACGTTCAGGGGGTGTAGAATGTCAGCAGCAGACTTTAATGTTGATAGTTTAGATACTGTCGACGGAGGTCCAGTTGTTGAATTCATTGAAGGTAACCCGAATACACTAATAAGTGTCAAGCCATCCTTCAAAGGGGACTTAGATGTACGATAAAAACCGAATAGATGTATATTTATATCTATACAATTAGAAATAAAGGGATAAATAAATTATGGGATATTTAGACAACACAAGCTTAACGGTAGATGCAATTTTAACTAAAAAAGGTAGACAACTTCTATCTGAAGGTGCTTTGGAGATAACAAAGTTTGCTCTATCTGACGATGAAATAGATTATAGACTTTGGGATGCTGCTCATTCATTGGGTACAAATTATTATGGAGAAGCAATTGAAAATATGCCAGTCTTGGAAGCATTTACAGATGAAACACAAATGATGCGTTATAAGTTAATAACCCTTCCTAAAAATACAACAAAATTACCATTAGTACAAGCTGGAGCTTCTTCTATAACATTAGACAGACCAGGCGTACAATTCACAATTAACCCATCAACAGTTAATATATCAAATGGTAATATGACAGATGGATATACATGTATCTTATCTAATTCTGCAATAGCAACATTAGGAGTAGCAGCTGGTGGTCAAGTACAACAGGTTTCTACATTTAGTGCAATTGGAGACAATGCAGCTCAGTCTGTATCAGTAGTAGGTAAAGCTTTTATTCTAACTGCTAAAACTGTAACTTTAGATTCAAATTCTACAATTACAATTATAGGTAATGAAACTGGAGGTTCAGTTACTATACCAATTACAGTTAAGAAAGACCCTGAATTAGATATCATAACGCAAAGTATATAATAGAATAAGAGGAATAACTCATGGCACAAAAATATGTAAGTAAAATAAACAAGATGGCTCTAAGGGAGTCTAGATTAGCTACTGCTAATAAAGGTTTGAAAACTAGAACTTATGGAGACTTTGATATTGACGATATCATAACTAGCGATGTTGCAAAGGAAATTACATCTGCACTATGGGCAGATAATACTGGTACAATGACAACATTCTTTACGTCTTCCACTCAAACCTCTTCAGCAGCTGGAGCTTATCAATTCGATATTTACAAAACAGACCCAGCAACAGATACTTCTGCATCTGTACAATTTAATATTGCTTTTGGTCACTACAATGGTTCTGGTTCAGTAACATCCTCTGGAGCATCTGCAGCAAGTATGACACCATCAAGAGCGGTATATACTCAATTTGCAAATTTACTTTTAGAATCTGGTGATGATATATTTACAATAGATGGTAACGACAGAAAAGCTATGATGTTCATCTCAGTACAGAGAGAAAGATTAAAAGAGCGATTAAACGATAATGGTTGGGAATTAAAATTAGACGGTACAACATATGATACTAAGTTAATAGATGATTCCTCATTGAACACAGCTTCTTCAGTAAATGGAAGTAAGGTTTACAACATAGTTAGTGGTTCATTAACAGATGGAGTATCTGGTTCAGATAATTCAGCAAACATTCAATACTACGGGTTTATGTACCCAGAACTTGGAATTATAGCTTTAGAATGTGACAAGCTACAATCAAGAGGGGGAGCTGCTAAGTTAAACTTTGCTACTGCTTCACTTGCTGATGCAAATAACAATAAATTATTTTATAATTCTATAAAAGGTGGAGCAAGCTTCAAAGGTAGAGCAGAAGAAGATATTGCATCTACTCACTATTTCGTTAGAGTTAAAAATTCAGAATACAATTTTTCTAATAACCCTACGTTCACTACAGGTTCAGGAGTATTATATAATACTTCAATGGTTGGTAATCCTAACGTCTATATAACTTCCGTTGGTCTTTATAATGACGAAAATGAATTAGTTGCAACTGCAAAACTAAGCAAACCGTTAAAGAAGAACTTCTCTAGAGAATGTACAATTAGGGTAAAACTAGATTACTAATAGGTTTAGGCTATGATATGTCACAGGTATACAAAACACTTAAACCCGGCGAAAAAAAGGTAACACCATTTGTTGCTCATAAACGTTGGAACATAAACCACGCTGAGACTGGTTCTTGGGGTGTGAAAGTTCTAACCGGTACTTTTCAATCTGGAGTTTTCAACCCATCAGACCCATTAGAGGGAAACGCAAATACTGAAGCAACTAATAACGATGGTAGCTATAAAAAGCTAGTGTTTGATTCTGTTGCTCATTTATATTATGATGGAGCAGATAATCCTTGGGACGTATTCGATAATGATACGCCTCATAAAACTATTAGAGAAATACACGGCGATGTACAAATAATTTCTATACCTAATAGAATTATTGGTGAAAAGATTAAACCCGGCTCTGTAAAAATAACTTCTGGTTCTACTATATTAAAAGATGATGAATGGGGAAACCTATTAGATATAACAGATTTAACTGGTTCAAGATGCTCTGGTAGTCAAGACCATGTAAATTTATATTTAGGATTCTGGGATGGATATAGAAAAGACCCTGCATTAACTCACACTTTAGAAATGCAATACGAAGCTAAGTATCATTTAACGGCTAAAGCATTTGATGTTAAATTTGACCAGTCTCTATATGGTAGAGGTTGTACTTTCCATGGAACTCACTCATTCTTTAGAGGTGAACCTAATGTAAAAGCTCATGATAACTCTTTAATACTTTTAGAAAATAGTCAAATTAAAGATAATCATATATTCGATGACGATTTTACAATAGCATTCTGGGTTAATGCTCCAAAGTCTCAATCAGCTACAGAATCTTTTTCTACAAACTTTACAGGTAATGATACATGGCAAACTAGAGATTTGAAAGCATCAGATACTAACACTATTGCTTGTAAACATGAATGGTGGGGTAACCATTGGCCATTTGATTTTTCAATTGTAAATCATAATAATGCAACTCACAATGGTAAATTGAAATTCTTAAGAAGAAGTAAATCTTCAGATGGGTATTCTCAAATTCTAACTGGTAAAATATCGGATACTGGTTGGAACCATATAGCATTAGTTAAAACTGGTTCTGATTTGAATCTATATCACAATGGAGTATTATCACAATCTGTTAATGACCAAGCTCATGGGCTAACAACTCATAACCCTGGAAAAAGAATTACTATAGGCGCTAGAAGATACCACTGGAAAGCAAGGTATTGGAGTAATGAAAGAGCCAAGTGGGTTTATGATTGGCACTATAAAAATTATGTAAAACCCTTCTCTGGTTCACTAGATGAATTTAGAATCTTTGATAAAGGTTTAGATGCAAACGAGATTAGAGACTTATCAGCAAGTTTGAATAATAGTAATAGAGTTGGAAACGTAATGTACAATCATGGTATGATAACTATTACAACACCTTCTCAATCTGGTTATCAACATTATCACGATTTAAGCCCCTTTGATTTAGAATTCAAAGGTACACATAAAGTAAAAGAGCATTTATATATTTGTAACTCTCTTAATGGCGAATTCAATATGACTTACAATACTTCAACTAGAGTTAATCACGACGCTAGAAATGATAATATGCAAGCATGGACAACGCACTCAGAATTTAATCCGTATATAACCTCTGTTGGTTTATACGATGATAATTCTAATTTAGTAGCAGTTGGAAAACTGGCACAACCAGTAAAAAACCCAGAAGATTACGATTTAACTATACAAGTGAGATTCGATACAACTATTTAATTATGAGTCATTGGTTATATAAAAATAAAATATTAGAAGAAGCGCCTGAAGGCGCATTTGGTTTTGTCTATTTAATTACAAATACAAAAACTGATAAAATGTATATAGGCCGAAAGTATTTTGGTAAAACAAGGCGTGTAAAAAAGAAGGGTAGTAAAAGAAGAAGAGTTATAAGAAAAGATTCTGACTGGAAAACTTATATTGGCAGTTCAAAAGTTTTACAAGAGCATATACAAAAAAGAAAAACCAATTTCAAATTTGAAATATTAGCTTTTGGTAAAACAAAAGGACAAGTAAATTATATAGAAGAAAATTTACATCACAAATTCCATGTATCAGTTAGCAATAAATTCTATAACGATTGTATAGGCCCTAGAAGATTTGCAAGAGTATCTCTAGATGAAGATACAATAAAAGTTATAAATAAAGTTAGCATATAATTTGGTTAAGTCGAAAAAATTTGTTATATTTACTTAATGAAAAAAGCCCATATAAAAAGATTATTAGCGTCTATATTAGGAAGAGGTATAGATAAGAACAATGGAGATATTTGGTACCATTGTCCTTTTTGCAAACATAGAAAGAGAAAGTTAAGTGTTAACATACTAACGGAAAAATGGCATTGTTGGGTATGTAATGCAAAGGGCAGGAAGCTTTTTCATCTATTAAAGAAATTAAAGGTAGCATCTTCCAAAATTAAAGAATTATCAGAATTATTAGGTTCTTCTATTGGTTTCGATAAAGTAGAAGAAAGCAGCACTAAAGCTTTTTTACCTCTTGAGTTTATCCCTATGTTAAATGGTAACACAAACAATCCCAATTATAAAAATGCAATCCATTATCTAAAATCTAGAGGTTTAAGTAAGATTGATATATTAAGATATAATATAGGTTATGCAGAATCTGGTGAACATAGTGGTATGATTATTATTCCAAGCTATGATAAAGATGGTATATTGAATTATTATGTAAGCAGAGCTTTTTATGAAACTGATTATAAACACAAGAATCCTAAAACTTCTAAGGATATAGTAGGTTTTGAACTTTTAGTAAATTGGGATGAACCCATAAATATAGTAGAAGGTGCATTCGATGCAATAGCAAGTGGTGAAAATTCCATCCCTTTATTTGGTAAGACTATATCAGATACTTTAAGAAAGAGGGTTATAGAAAATAGTGTAAAGAGGATAAATTTGATTCTAGATAGAGATGCATTAAAATCTGCTATAAATCATGCAGAGTATTTTATGGGCCAAGGTATAGACGTTCATCTAATAGAACTACCTGATAAAGACCCAAGCGACCTTGGGAAAGATTTAGTTAAAGAATATATAAAAGATTCTACAAGTTTAACATTTGGAAAAATAATGGAGTATAAATTAAATGCAGCATATTGATATTGGTTTTGAAAAGGTAGAAAAGATTCTACATATTGCAGATATTCATATAAGAAATTATAAGAGGCATAAAGAGTATCGTTCTATTTTTAGAGAATTGTATAAAGCTGTAAAAGCTTTACCAAAAAATTCTATAGTATATATAGGCGGTGACATAGTTCACAACAAGACGGATATATCACCAGAGCTAATTGATATAACCTCTGAATTTCTGAAGAAGCTTGCTGACCTAAGACCTACTATAGTTATCAAAGGTAACCATGACACCAACCTAAACAACGATACGAGACTAGATACGCTCTCTCCCATAATAAACACGTTGAATCATGATAATCTATATTATTTAGATAAAACTGACGTTTATAAAATAGGAGATTGTAATTTTTCTGTATTCGAAATATCAGATGACTCTGAAAACTATATTCGTGCAAAAGATATAGAGGGTGACAATAAGATAGCTTTATTTCATGGAGCAATAGATTCTTCCTTTACAGACGCAGGCTTTAAGGTTTCTAATAAAAATCACAATGTATCTAAGTTTGACGGATACGACCTAGTTTTACTTGGTGATATACATAAAAGACAGTATTTGAATAAGGAAAAAACTTTTTCATACGTTGGTTCACTTATACAACAAAACTTTGGAGAGTATTACGAGAATCACGGTTATTTAGTTTGGGATGTAGAAAAGAGAAAGGCAACTGAGTACAATATAAAGAATGAATATGGATTCTTTACTGTAAACATAGAAGACGGCAAAATAACAAATGATATAAGTAATATACCTAAATACCCTAGAATCAGATTTAAGACGAAGGAAACTACTCAAGCTCAATTAAAAGAAATATTAAAGGAGCTAAGAAAGCAAATCAAAGTTCAGGATGTAATAATAATAAAAGATGACGGTATTAGAGGTTCGTCTGAGAACTCTGGTTCTAAGAGAATTACAAAGGACGTTAGAAGTATAGATTATCAAAACGAGTTGATAGAAGAATATCTTTCTAAGAACTATGTTTTACCTTCTAATATACTTGATGAGATTCATAATATAAATAGAACGCTAAATTCTAGTTTGAGTGACATAGAGGTTTCAAGGTATATAGATTGGAAGCCAGTCAAATTTTCATTTTCCAATATGTTTTCTTACGGTTCAAATAATGTAGTAGACTTTGACAAGATGAACGGGTTAATTGGTATTTTTGCTCAAAATCATATAGGTAAATCTGCTCTACTAGATTCTTTAGCTTTTTGTTTATTTGACAGATGTAACAGAGGTAAAAAAGCCGATGATATAATGAATACTAATAAATCTACGTTCCATTGTAAACTGCACTTTCAAGTAGAAGGAGTTGATTATTTTATAGAAAGAAAAGCTAAACGTAGACGTAACAATACTAAAGTAAGGGTTGATGTAAACTTTTGGTATATAGACGAAGGTGGACTAGAAGTATCATTGAATGGTGAGCAAAGAAGAGATACTGATAAGAATATAAGAGGTATAGTTGGAGAATATGACGATTTCGTATTAACGGCACTATCAGTTCAAAATAACAATACAGGTTTTATAGAAAAAACCCAAACTGAGAGAAAAGAATTATTATCGCAATTCTTAGATATAACTGTTTTTGAAGAATTATATCAATTGGCAAATGAAGACATTAAGGAAGTTCAAGTGCTATTAAAAGATTTTAAGAAAACGGATTACGATTCTGAGCTAACTTTCGCAGAAGAGGAATTATCAGAATCAAAAGTAGAATATAAGAAGACTAGTTCCGAAGTTAAAAAGTCTAAGGGCTCTATAAAAAAATTAAATAGTAATATTAAAAAGTTGCACGGTTCTTTGAGAAAAGTTAAAAAAGATTTAGATATAAAGGAATTGGAATCTTCAAAAGAAAATTTAGAATTGGAAGCTGTAGAAGATTTGGGAAAACTTTCAAAGTATAAAGATTACACAGAGGTAAATAAAGTTGAATATAAAAAGCATCGTATAGGTTTATCCTCGATAGATATAGAAAAGGCAAAAGCAGACCAAAAAAATTATTTAGCCGATGATAAAGTATTGCAAAAGTTAAATAGCAAATTAAAACTGCTAAAGGCTGAAGTAAAAAATGCAAAAGAAAAAATAGATGCAATAGGTACATTCGACCCCAATTGCGATTTTTGTAAAAACAACTCTTTTGTAAAAAGTGCAGAAAGAATAAAATTACAAATAGAACAGTATAAAATAGATTATGTAAACCTAAGTACAGACATTAGTAATCAAAATGAAAAGATAGAAGCCTATGGGAACTTTGAAGATTTAATCGATGAGTATGCAAAATTAGAAAAAAAGATTTCTACTATACAAGTTTATCAATCTGAAATAAAAGTTAAGACTGTAACAAGGAAGGCAAATATCAAACGCTGCAAATCGGAAATACGAGCTATAGATAAAGATGTAAAGAAATATTACGAAAACGAAGAGTCGATACTTTTTAATAATAAAGTTAACGTTAAAATTGATGCTAGTGAAAAATCGAAGGGTGAGCTAGAAGAATTACTGCAAACTCAAGAGCAAACACTTTTAGATAATCACGCAACTGTTACTTTATGGGAATCAAAGGTTATAAATATAAATGAAACTATAGAAAAAGCCCACAAGCTAGAAAATAAATTAAAGTCTTATGAATATTATATGGAAGCTATAAAAAGAGATGGAATACCATATGAAATAATTTCAGAAGTTTTACCGTACATTCAAGACGAAGTTAATAATATACTTTCTCAGATGGTAGATTTCACTATAGACTTTGATGTCGATGGTAAAAACGTTTTAACTAATATTTGTTACAATGGAAATTGCTGGCCACTAGAATTAACCTCTGGTATGGAAAAGTTTATTTCTTCATTAGCAATAAGAGTTGCTTTAATAAATGTGTCAAATTTACCTAGACCGAACTTTTTAGCAATAGATGAAGGCTTTGGAACATTGGATTCTGAAAATCTAAATTCTATGGAAAATATGTTTGAATACTTGAAATCAGAGTTTGATTATATTATAATAATTTCCCATATAGAAACGCTAAAAGATTTAACAGACGACTTAATAGAAATAGCTAAGAAAGGCGAATTCTCCACTGTTCTTTACTCGTAACAGTGATATTTATATATGAAACTTTGGGTAGACCATTGTTGATATAAATTAGAAAGGGGAAAATAAATGGCAGATTTTGGCTTCAAAAAACGTGTATCGCTACAAAACCTAGCAGATGCAGAAGTGCTTATAATCGACAACCATTTCACATCCGATTATTTCAAAGTGACAAACTTCCCCACAGAACTAACCGCCGGTAAAAACATGTTTAAGTTAAGCGGTAATTCTAATTTATTAGATTCAGGCTTTCCAATCCTATTTGAAATACTCCCAGAAGGAAATCCCCTAAAACCTATTTATGTAGAAGTAGCTGATTATATTGACTTTGCACAAAGAAGAATAATATCTCCTTGGGTATATCACGACGACCCAGCAGGTCTGGCAACACTAACAGTATTGGGTGTAGCTAATAGAAGACCCAATGGAAAATCTGTACCATCAAGTTGGAGAAACAGATATAACGTTAGATGGCAAAGGGATTTAATAATAGAACCTTTGAAGCACAATATAACTCCAATAGTTTTCAACATACAACCAAGAATAACTATAAATGAAAATGTAAAATCTTTTTTAAGCGAATCGTACTTTACTCATGTACCACAAGTAATGGTTACTCAAAGTAATGATGGTGCTTACATAGATTTCTCTCCTGTAACGACGGGATGGTTTTCAGATGTTGGTACTTTATTCGCTTCACCAACGAATTCGTCTTTAATCTTCTCTTCATCAATGGAAGGTGGAACCTTAACTATACCAAACCCAACTGCTTCAATATCTGATGTAAATGGAAACCTCGTAGGTTTAACTTATACACCAAACAATTTTCCGGCAACAATGCCAGATGGTTCACCTAATAGTTTAGACTATACTGCTTCTATAATAGAAGTGGTTAATGACAATACATTAAAATTATCTAACCCTTATGTATTTTCCTATTACCATACTGTAGGTGGAACGGGTGTAAGAAATACGGGGGGTGGAAATGGAGGAACTTTACCAACAAACCAATTGCACATAGAGCAACCATTTGTAATGGGCCCCCTATCAAACTTTACTGTATCATTTACAGAAGACCCTATAGAATATACAACTTCTTCTTTGAATTTGACCTCTTATGCAAATATAATAGTTGCAAATCTATCTCCAATTGCAGGAGACGTTTATAGAGTTAAAACTTGGATGAAATCAAATGGAACGGCTGTATGGGATGTACTATCAGATGAAGTAGTAGAGGGTGTAGAACTTCTAGTTGATAAAGATAACGTTTATAATATGAAAAGAACTGGTAAATTTATAAACCAAGATTTAGTAAACGATTATTGGGAATCTTCTTCTTATGCAACTGTTGCAGGAGTACCACCAATATTAAAAGCTGATTCAGAAATCTGGATGAATGGAATGATTATTTCTGGTTCTGAACACTTTACAGGTTCACAAGCAGAAACTGGTTCTGCCGATGAATATATAGTTGCAAAATGTAAAAAGAAAATAGACGTTTTCAAAGGGTGCACTTATTTATTATCTTTCAAAGCAAAGGCCTATGAAGTGCTAGACGATGTTACTTCTGATGGTACACCGAAACTAGGGAGAACCTATATGAACGTTTATGTATCAGGTTCAGCAGTAGATTATGGTGTTCCAGTTAATGAACCTTTTGGAAAGAAATTAGACACGCAAAATTTAATGGGTCCAGTTCCATCATCTGGTAATGCTCTGAATCAAACTTTCACAACACCAATGGTCAACTTCAGGGCAAGTTCTTGGGTAGGAACACCTACAGCAACTACAGTTGTAAATCAATTACCAGATGTTCAAAGTGGAACTCAACCACAAGTAATAGCTGATGTTATGTCTTATGAATTTTCACCAGAAAGAGACGGTCAAGTAACACCAGTATTCAAAGTTAATCATGGAAAATGGTTTATATCTGAAGTATCTATCAGAGGTATATCAGAAAATGGTTTTACACCAAACCATATAATATTAGAAGCAAGAGTTCCTCAATACCAAGAGGACGATGTATTAGATTTTAAGTTTGAGTTCTTCGACTATAATGGGGTAAGAGCTGATTTGGTTTTAGTAACAGAAAGTATAAGTTTTGCAGGTGGTAATACTTATATAAACGGACAAGGCTATCTAGGAGATGGTTTTGTATTTGACGGAACAGTATCAGCATAGGAGAATAAAATGGCAAATATTAGAACAATAGATTATCAGGGTTTTTCAGCAGCAAGTTCATCTCATGGACCAAGTGGTATCATGTTATGGTCTGGTTCTATATCTTTAACTGGCTCTGGAGATGCAACTGGTAAGGATACAACTTATGATGGAATAGGTATAGAAGCTGTACAAGATTCTTCCTCTTTCTTAAGGTATTCTTCTTCTGCTGCTGGTAACGGTTTAGAAATAAGAACAAACACATTTTTCCTTGGTAGTAAAGATAGCGGTTATATATCTGGGTCTGGTGATGGAACGATAGCAATATCTTCTAGTAACTTTCACTTAGATACATTAGGAGCAGTTGAAATGCAAGGTACTATTACAGCAACCGCTGGTGGTACTATTGGTGGCTGGATAATCGGTTCAGATTTCTTATCTGCATCAAATGGTAACTTTTTATTAGATGCCTCTACAAACGGTGGAGGTTCAGGAGGACAGTTCCATTTATCTACTTCTAACTTTCAAATAGATACAACTGGTCATATAACAGCAAGTGGTGGAACAATAGGTGGATTCACAATTACTGATACTGCTTTATCAAAAGGAACAACTTTTAGATTTTCGTCTTCTACAAACTCAGATGACCCTGCAGGGTTTATATCTTCTTCTAGATTTAAGGTAAGGTCCGATGGAACTTTAACAGCTTCTGCAGCACAAATAGATGGAAAGATAACTGCTCACTCTGGTGAAATAGGTGGAGCAACAATTGGAGATACTTCTTTAAGTTATGGAACAAGTTGGGTAATATCATCATCTGCAAATAATACTGACCCTGTATCATTTATCTCTTCTTCTAACTTCAAAGTAAGAGCAGACGGAGTAGTAACAGCTTCTGCTATATTATTAAGTGGTGGAACATTAGACAACCCGCCATATTGGAAAATAGACAATTCAACTAACGATGCTCTACCAGCTGGGTTTATATCATCTTCTGGTTTCAAAGCTTCCGCTGGCGGTAGAATCACAGCAAGTGCTGGTTTAGTTGGTGGATGGCAAATAGATGCAAATAAAATAACAAACTTTCCAGTAGGTACAGTTGGTCCTGGTATTAAGATAGGTTCAACTGATGATATAATATCTGTAAGAACTGGTTCTGGAGGAACAACAGAAATTGTACAATTAGGAGAATTATCTTCAGGTAACTATGGTATGAGAGGTTATACTACTACTGGAGATGAAATTTTCAAATTGGGAATGCTAGGTAATCAAATAGCAGGATGGACCTTTACTAATACATCTTTATACTCAGGTCTTGTACAATTAAGTGCAAGTTATGGTTTGAAGGTTTCTTCATCTAATGATACATACGTAGAATTATATCACCAAGCATCAGATAGATATGGAATAGTTGGAAAAGAAAATGGAGACGAAATATTTTCTTTAGGTGACCATAATCAAATAGCAGGATGGTATTTTGATAATAAACAGATAACTTCAAGCGTAGGAAATAGCGGTTTAATTATTAGTTCTTCTGGAACTATACAAACCTCTAATTTTATAAGTTCTGAATTAGCAGCAGGTCAAGGTTGGAGAATTACTTCAGATGGAAAAGCTGAATTTGAACATGCTACAATTAGAGGTACACTATCAACAGCTGTATTTGAAAAAGATACAATTTCAGCAGTTGGTGGTCAAGTAATAATAGCAAATGCTACAACAATAACGGGTTCAGAAGGTTATGAATTTTTATCTACTGATACTGTAATGTCTGTATCAAATGCCGGTGGTTTTGCAGTAAACGAATTCTTGGTAGCAAAAGCAACTTCATCTACTGGGTTTACAAGAGAATATCTAAAAGTAACTGCAACAGATGCAACTCATCATCTTTTAACTGTTGATAGAAACCAAGATGGTGGAGGCCTTATAGCAACAATGTCTATAGGTCAAGTAATAGTATCACAGGGAACAACAGATACAGGGTATATCCATTTGAATGCAGACCCAACTGATACTGGTACACCTTATATAGATGTAGCAGAAAGAAC
>MDTG01005195.1_pt1 | contig 17409 bp, 14 predicted proteins | sample 811421 | NCBI WGS metagenome assembly MDTG01 (sample SAMN05326645, study PRJNA326480) | marine metagenome | isolation source: seawater | place: Pacific Ocean: South East | collected 2011
CCTCTCTTGAGGAACCTGAAGATCGAAATGGTTGGGAGTCACAAATCCATAAGTTTGTGGATCAAAAGGTTGAAGTTGTCCATCGCTGTCAAAGTGCCCGTACCAACTTATGAAGGGGTCTGCGATCGCGGAGTTGACTGAGCCTTGGTTATACCAATTCTGGTATCCCGTAGGCTGACCACTCTCATCATAGACGTCTCTGTTCCAATAGGCGGCAAAATCTCTGTCTGGATATCTTACTTCAGCGCGGTCAGTGTAATCACCATGGAGCATAAAGTGCCCACGCCCGTCACCAAATTCGACACCATAAGTCGCAGCCAGATTGCCAATTTCAGCGTCGTCGTATTCGGTGGTCATTTCACCCGCGGCGTTAAGCTCAAATCCTACAAAATTTTCTTTTGTGATGATGTTGATGACACCGGCCATTGCATCCGATCCATAGGTCGTAGAGGCGCCGCCGGTGAGAATCTCTACCCTTTCAACTAAACCTGGAGGTATTAGGTTTAAGTCGACAGTCCCGCCGTCGGCGAAAGTCGGCACGAGGCGGTTACCGTCCAAAAGAGTCAGAGTCCTGTTGGTTCCAAGACCTCGGAGATCCGCGGTCGCCCAACCAAGACCAAATGTGCTCGTTCTATCTGCGCCCGTCAGAATCTGGGGCATCGTGTTGAGCAGCTGTTCAATGTTGATAGCGTTGGAGATCTCAAACTGGTCAGAGGTGATAGTTGTTATGGGAGCGTTACTCTCGAAATTCCCCTTTGGCAACAACGATCCAGTGATGTACACCTCTTCAATTTTCAGGTCTGCGCTTAATCCCCTTACCCCTTGTGGTGATTCATCAGGGACGGCATCACCTACGACCGGGCGTTGTTCAGTGTTGTCGACGCCGTCTTGTGCCTGTGACTGACTTGCCAAACAACTCAGAGCGACGTACGACACTAGCGCGAAAAAACGCAACACATGATTATGCGACTTGGTACGCTCTGTCGCTCGTTTATTAACAGTCCTCATGACCACTCCCCAAGGAAAATGAAAGAACACTCGCTCCGAGATGTTGATCACTTGTCCCACGAACCTGATCACAATTCAAGAAGTCTGAGTCAAACAACGAAAACCCTCTGAAGCCTCAACGTTTCTGAGACGGCAAGGTCGTCAATCTAAACCACTACAACTAAAAAAATTTAGTCTAATTCAAAAAGTGAGCATAACTCTTAGATGAAGGCTGAAAACCTATGAGACCAAACTGGCGCTTATTTCTTCACCCGCTTGGAAATCACTAGTACCGGGACTCAAAAACACTCCCATACAGGGCCTTTTCAACAAGCAAACACCACACCCCTAATCGAAAAAAAACGGGAGATTTTTGAGACATTACCAAAAGCAAGCTGCGGAGGAGGCCGGTGCCGGAGTACCAACCTCTCGCGGATAACCGAATTTGGGGCACCTGATATCTCAATCGATGTCTTTGAAATCTCCATGCCTGCCTAAACCACCCGAGAATCTCCCCGCACCATCAACTCCATCTTTGACCAGTGCCTCTCTTCCGTTGTACCACTCACTAATGAGTGCGTCACGCATATTCATATCTCGGTGATTGATCGCAGATCTTCGGTCTGCCCGCACGCATGTTTGTGGGAATCTAGCAATCTCGGCCGCAAGCGCCTCTGCCTTATCGCGCGATCCGCCCTCCTCAACAACATATTCACAAAGCCCTAAGCGCTCACATTCTTCCGCCATGACTTGTCGTCCAGTGAGGATGATCTCCAGCGCGCGGCCTTGTCCAACTATTCGGGGAAGTCTGATAGTGCCGCCATCAATTAATGGCACGCCCCAACGGCGGCAGTACACTCCAAGATAGGCGGTGCTCTCCATGACTCGAAAATCACACCACAGCGCTAATTCCATTCCACCCGCAACCGCTGGACCTGAAACAGCTGCGATAACAGGTTTATCTAACTCTAGCCTGCTTGGTCCCAAGGGACCTCTCGGGATATCTCCACCGTTACCACGATTACCGCCATCCTGTGGAATATCCAACTCTTTAAGAGGATATTGCTTATCCAGTGTCGAAACATACTTGAGGTCCCAGCCTGAGCAAAAAGAGCCGCCTTCACCCCAAAAAACTGCCACCGAGGCAGACGGATCATCGTCAAACTCTAGAAATGCCGATGTGACTTCATCAGCACTTGTTGGATCCATTGCGTTACGGGCCTCAGGCCGAGAATGAATGATTGTCCAAACAGACCCATCTTTTTCTATTCTTACTGACATTTTTGCTCCTTAAACGGTTGGCTTTTAGGGTAAATACATTGTCCCGCCGCCAGCTACTGAGGTCGGTTGCATGACGATTGGACGACGGATCTCTAACTAGTGGATCCCTTGACGTCTTGAAAATCCGCACGTCTGCCCTTGGCACATACCAGTCGTGATAGTGGTCATCAGCCCGCCCAGCGCCTAGGCTGCCCTATTGACCTCTTCGCGCAAAAGTGCGGTGAGAGCTGACACATCCTTCAATTCATCCAACGACATCATCGTGTTCCACAAAAGCTCGGCCGATTCGATGGAAATCGTTAGGACGCAGTTATCGAGAAACTTTTTTCGCACCTGATCCTGGGACAAAAGTTGCCCCTCTGCACCCCGATTGACCGCCTCAAAATGCTCCACCTCACTACCATCAGTTAACCTGATTTTTACCCCACCCGAGAAAGCGGCGGGATAGCGAGACCGCTCATCGTGAATGCATTCAATACGCTGCGCTAGCGCGAGTACTTCTGTATCCGAACGCGCAGTATCCTCTAAATCGGCGAGACTAAAACGGCCCTTACACAACGCAGTGGCAACAGCGTACGGCACACTGAACTTAGCGTCATACTCGCTCGAAGGCTCCCTTTTACCCTCGATCGGGTTAACCACTACACCAAACTGCCGCTCGTCGAGCAATATCGTTACCGTATCAATCCTGTCTGGGGTCAGCTCATGCTTATGACGCAGCAAGAGCGCTGAATCGACCGGCGCGTGATTAAAATGGCAAATCGGGTAGGGCTTGATAGCGACGGTGCGCAAAGCCCAATCATTAAATAAACTAGCCGAGACCCTCTCGGTCTCGACCGACGTGCCCGGCGCATACAGAGCATAAAAACCGAAGCGTCCACCGTAGGCCTCTCCCGGCCCCTCGAAACCTGAAACTCCCAGCGCCGCAGCTTGTAGCGCTGACGATGCTGCCCAGCCCGGATGAAGGCGTTTGGTCCAGCTACCATCATCCAAAAATGCCATGCTACCGCTACTCAAGCTGAGGGCGACGCCCTGTGCTCTCACCAGGGCATCACCGTCCCCGCCAAGCAACTTTGCGGCGGCCACCGTCGCTCCGAATACACCCACGACGCCAGTGGGATGGAACCCTACCTGTTGGAATACGCCCCCGGCCTGAGTACCCAGCATCGCATCCACCTCAATCGCCATCAGAGTTGCGAGCATAAGGTCAGCACCACTCATGCCTCGCTGCTCTGCAATTGCGAGTGCCGCCGGGAATGCGCTGGCTGTGCAGTGAACCACGGAAGCTAAGTGGGTATCATCGAAGTCCAACCCGTGTATCAACAGACCATTCATCATCGCGGCATCGCGGAGTGCCGCCGGCGCCTCTTGGCCAATGATGCTCGATTGTCCGGCACTGCCCAAAAGCCCTAATGAATCCAAAGCTTTTCTAGCAAACTCGTAATGTCTCGATGCAAAAGCAATCCCCACAGCATCCGCTAGGCATAGCTTGAGATATTCCCACACATCATCCGGCACAGCACTGCGATTCAATTCGATCGCCCGCTTAGCAATAGCGCGGCTCAATGGCCCGGTTTGTTGCGTAAGGTGGGATACCTGCATAGGTGACTCCGCAAATGTCCGGACATAATACACGATGCCACGCCTTATGCCGACTGAGCCTGCTCAGTCGGCTGTAAAAATTCTCGTGGCGATGCTCCTTACGCCAGGCCCGCGGCCCCTGACGATCACGCAATCAGCAGGGTTTAAACAAGCAACCTCTCGGCCAGAGCCAGGATACGTTGACTCTTGTAAACAATCGGATAGTCGATGAAATATCCGTCCAACTGAATCGAGGCGGATCCCTCTGCTTCAGCGGCCTCAAATGCCGCCACAACCGCCCTTGCGTGGGCAATTTCTGCCTCAGACGGCGTAAACACCTCGTGAGTCAGAGAGATTTGATCGGGATGAATACACAGTTTGCCGCCGAATCCGAACTGTTTACCCTGCCGCGCCGATTGCAAGAAGCGGTCATTATCCCTGATCTGAAGAACCACTGTATCGATGGGCGGCTCCAAATCACCCAATCGTGAGGCATGGGACAGTTTGGCACGCGCATAGCTCAAAACAGCTTCATCAGCCTGCCATTCGTAGTTCAGGTCAAGCGTGTAATCGCCACCGCCAAACGCCATTCTCTTTATCCGGCTATCTGCGGTAGCAATTTTTTTCGCGGATTCCACACCCCGCGCTGTCTCGATAATAGGCATCAGGTCAAGACTGCCGACGGTCAACCCCTGCGCGGCCTCAGCAGCGGCCAACATCCGCTCTAGCTCGTACAAACACGTCTTCGACTCGACCTTGGGTAATACGACACCATCCAGCCAGGGTCCGACCGTTGCCTTGATGTCCTCTTCGCAATACGGGGTATCAATGCTGTTAACCCGCACGTAATGCCTAGTCCCGCTGTTTGGTCGATTACCGAAGGCATTCACGACATCCTGACGCGCAGCGGGCTTTTCACTGATTGCTACAGCGTCCTCCAGATCAAGAATGACTGCGTCTGCCCCCACCTGAAAAACCTTCTCAACCCTCCGAGGGTGATTTGCCGGCGTAAACAGGAAGCTGCGAATAGGGGCGCTCTGCGTATCGTTCATCTTAATTGCTCCAGGACCAATGATCGGCCGTCTGCCAACCGCGGGTAAATTCAAAGGTATAGCTAAAATTGCTGGCAGGGTGTTCCGACATCGATACTTCAAACACTCTGCCGCCCCTTCCTTGATAAAAACGACTCACGCTGAGTGATGGTGTGCCCTCATCAACGCCCAGGGTCTCGGCCTTTTGAGCAGACAGCACACCGGCGGTAAGTCGGACAGTGATGTGCTCAATTGACTCTTTAAAAGTTTCGGCAATCATTTCGTAAACGGGCCGGGAACTCCCACCCAGGCGCTGAGAAATTGATCCATATTCAGGAATGACATAAACGTTAGCCCAGCAAATGGGCATGCCATCTGAGCCCAGCGTGCGCAGTCCTGATATCTCAACCCATTCATCGCCGACCTGGCAGCCAAGTTCACGCGCCAAAGATTTGTCAGCCTTGATAAGGCCGTCAGTTAGGAGCCGAAACTGGCTGCTATCGGGGTAACTGAAAAGCTCGGAGGGTGAGCGCACCATTTGTACAAACGCAGGCGCAGCTTCAGTGGATAACACCAGAGTGCCTCGACCGCGCTGTCGCTTCACCAGCCCCATATCCTCGAGCACTCGCAGCGCTTCCCGGATTGTGTGACGGCTGGCATCGAAGCGATCAATGAGTTCAAGCTCCCCCGGTAGAAAACTGCCTACGGGAAACTTTCCTTCTCTGATCCCAGCCAGCAGGCTGTGGGAAATCTTTTTATACAACGGTGTCCGGGCATCTGCATCCATAGTCGACTTCCTTATCTTTTTTGCTGCTTCAGCTTGCATAGGCTCCTGCAACCCACCAGACTTTAATTGTCCAGACATTTTAGATGTATCGCGGTACGCCACAACCCGTTGCAACCCGACATTAAGGGAGCCGAACATGGCCAAAAAACTTGCTAGCGAACGCTACGCGCATCAGAAGGGTCGCCATTTTGACGACTTCACGATCGGCGACATTTACCATCACCTTCCCGGGCGAACTATTTCCCAACACGATAACGCGTGGTTCACACTCCTCACAATGAACACGCATCCGCTCCATTTCGATGAGGAGTACGCCGCTGGAACTGAGTTCGGACGGCCACTCGTGGCGAGCCCACTCACCGTGGCGGTCATCGTGGGTATGAGCGTCTCAGATGTCAGCGAGGCTGCGATTGCAAATCTCGGATGGAAAGAAATAAGACTACCCGCCCCCGTTTTTCCGGGGGACACGTTGTATGCGAATACAGAGGTTCTCGATAAGCGCACATCGCGCTCGCGTCCTAATGCGGGGATCGTCAGCGTGCTGACGCGAGGGATTAATCAGGACGACACCGAGGTGTGCGTTTTTGAGCGTCAGATTCTCATTCCCAAGCGCGCTGCGTCCTAAAGCTTATATTCAGGAGGCATTCCATGAGTCACGATAGTTCTGTTGAGCAGCAAATGTTGGCGACAATCGACAAATGGGTCGAGCAGGAGCTCAAGCCCATTGCACGCGAGCATGATCAGGCAGACGAGTACCCCACTGATCTTGTCGAGCAAATGAAAGAACTGGGGCTCTTTGGTGCCACGATTTCGGAAGAGTTCGGTGGTCTAGGGCTTAGCGCTTCAACCTATGCAAGAATCGTGTCGCGCATCTGCGAAGTTTGGATGGCGCCTTCGGGCATATTCAACTCGCATCTCATCATGGCGAGTTGTGTTGAGCGTGCTGGCACTCAGGCACAAAAGGAGCATTTCCTGCCAAAATTTGCCACGGGTGAACTCCGCGGCGGTATTGGCCTCACCGAGCCTGACGCAGGATCAGACCTGCAGGGTATTCGATTGGTGGCTAAAAAAGAGGGCGACAACTACGTCCTGAATGGCACCAAGACCTGGATTTCAAATGGCATCAAAGGCAACTGCCTGGCTGTGCTAACCAAAACTGATCCGGACGCCTCACCCCGTCATAAAGGTATGAGTTTATTTATCTGTGAGAAAGGCGAGGGCTTCAGCGTAGGGAAGAAACTTAAGAAATTGGGGTACCGATCGATCGACAGTGCCGAATTGATTTTCGATGATTTTCGGGTCTCGAAAGGCAACCTGGTGGGCGGCGAGGAGGGTAAAGGCTTCCAGCAGGTCGCAGGCGGCTTGGAGCTTGGCCGAATCAATATCGCTGCGCGGGGTGCAGGCATGGCAAAAGGCGCCACCAATATGGCCCTGCATTATGCGATGGATCGCAAAACTTTTGGCAAACCCATAGCGGAACACCAGGCGATCCAGCTGAAACTCGCCGAGATGTCGACTCGTGCGGCGGCAGCAGAGCTCCTAGTTCATCAGGCTGCCGACAAGTTTGATCGACAGGAACGATGCGACCTAGAAGCGGGTCAGGCGAAATTCTTCGCGTCGGAGGCGGCTGTGCAGAATAGCTTGGATGCCATGCGGGTATTTGGTGGCTATAGCTACTCACCAGAGTACGAAATTGAGCGGTTCTACCGAGACGCGCCGCTTCTTTGCATTGGGGAGGGGACGAATGAAATTCAGCGCACGATTATTGCCAAGCAAATGGTGGCCCGAGCTAGCTAATTCCTATTCCAGTACCGTCATGTATTCACTCGCTTCCAGGCGCCCGGTGCGATAGGTATTTACGAGCGCATCGGGATCCGCGTATCCCAGCGACATGCCGCACACCAACATCTGTTCTTGGGGCGCCTCCAGGAGGGGCATCACGCTATCATGGTAGGGGCAGAAGGCCGCCTGAGCACAACTCTCAAGACCCGCCTCACGCGCCGCAAGCATGAAGGATTGCATGAACATGCCGTAATCAAGCCAGCTTCCCTGCTCCATATCGCGGTCAATCGTGAAAAATAGCCCGACGGGCGCGCCGAAGAATTGATAGTTCTGCACCCTGTAGCTTTGTACTGACGCGGTATCGTAACGATCCACGCCCAGTAGCCCGTAAAGGCCAAAGCCCGTCTGGCGCCGACGCCCTATGTAAGGTTCGCGCCAGTCCTTCGGATAATAATGATATTCGTAGGCACCCTCGTCTCCGGAGAGAAATCGGTCTGAGCAGACTTCGGTGATACGGGATTTTCGTTCACCGCGCACAACGTAAACCTGCCATGGCTGTATATTCGAACCCGACGGCGCTCTGCCCGCAACATTTAATAGCGATTCGATTTTTTCATCACTAACCGGGCGGTCGGACAAAAAGGCTCGTATGCTCTGACGGCCCGTAATAGCCTCGCTGACGCGCACGGTTCAGATCACGCGCACTGTTTGGACAACCAGGTGTGTGCCCGACCACCCTGTGGAGCACCAATCATCTCGCTAAGTAAATCTACAGCGCCCAACAATTTAGACATTTGCACGCCCGTGTGGAAACCCATCGCTTGGCACATCATCACCACATCCTCGGTAGCCACATTGCCCTTGGCGCCCGGGGCAAAGGGGCAGCCTCCGAGTCCTCCTGCAGAAGCGTCAAATCGGCGAACACCTGCCTGCAGCGCCGCGTACACGTTCGCAAGACCCATGGCACGAGTATCATGAAAGTGGCACCCGAGATGGTCAGGGCCGTAACGCTCAATAAGCTTCTGCATCATTGACGTCACGGCTGCGGGGTGAGCTGCGCCAATGGTATCCGCAATCATCAATCGAGCGGGCTTGTGCGCCATGAGTCGTTCAACTAGTTGGAGTGCCAAAGATTCGTCCACGGGGCCTTCGTAAGGACACTCAAAAGCCACTGCAAGATAAGCGTGGATGGCAACACCATCCACAGCGGCGCGATCCAGAATTTCTTCCCCCATCACAAAGGTCTCTTCAAGACTCTTGCGAATATTATTCCGATTCATTTCTTCTGTGGCAGCCAAGGCAATCGCATGACTACGCACACCCGATCTTACCGCAAGCTCATAACCCTTCATGTTTGGCACCAGAGCGCTGTAAGCGAGATTCGCAGCCGGCAAACTCGCCGCAATTTCATCAGTGCCGGCCATCTGGGGCACGGCTTTGGGCGAGACGAACGAACCGATTTCAAGTTCTGGAACACCAGTGTCTGCAAGCGCGGCGATCAACGCGATGCGCTGCTCGACAGTCAGATGTTTCGGCTGCGCTTGTAGTCCATCGCGAGCCGCAACCTCTTTGATGATTATCGTTTCTGCCATAGCTCACTCCTCTGCGACCGGACTTCGTATGTTTTTGGAAGCCGCGATCGCGTGGGAAGTTTAGCGCCGCACCGGTTGCGGCATCAAATCATTCTTGCTCGGTGTCAAGTCGAGAACACAAATGCCTCGCCGCGTCGGCGATTGTGACCGCGTCAACACCAAAATACTCGCGCAACACCTCTCGCCGCTCACTCAGCCCGAAACCGTCAGTACCTAATACGGTGTATGGCCCCGGGATCCATGTCGCGATCATGCGGGGCAAGGCTCGCACGTAGTCGGTGGCAGCGATGGTCGGCACATCGCTCTCATAAAACAGATGCATAACCCACGCTGCGTCGTTTTTATCACCGTCAGCGCATGCTTTCTCGCAGCGCTCGGCGTCTCGCGCAAGCTCCACATAACTGGTGATACTGTACACTGCCACCGCGAATCCATCGCTTCGCAACTGTTCAGCAGCCTGAAGTACCTCGAACAATATGGTGCCAGAACCCAATAAATTAATTCTTGGACCCTTTCCAGAAGCAGGTTCCAGCAGGTACCCACCCCTAACGATACCCTCCTCAAGATTAGCGTCTAACAGCCGAGCCGGCATCGGGCGCGCTTCGTTGTACATCATTAAATAGAAGAGTTCATCGTACTCCTCTATAAACATGCGTTGGATCCCGTAGCGCACTAGGACGGCCAACTCCCATGAGAAAGCGGGATCATAGGTCCGCACCGAGGGCACAGTGCTAGCGAGTAAGGGTGAGTGACCATCTTGATGCTGCAAACCCTCACCATTGAGAGTCGTCCGGCCAGCGGTGCCACCTAGCAAAAAGCCTTTCGCCATCATGTCAGCTGCCGCCCAGATCAAATCGCCAACCCGCTGAAACCCAAACATCGAGTAAAATATATAAAAAGGTATTGTGCGCACACCGAAGGTAGCGTAAGCGGTGCCGGCAGCGATGAACGAGGCAATCGCGCCGGCCTCGCAGATACCCTCCTGAAGAATCTGCCCATCAATCGCCTCGCGGTAACTATTTAGGGCCTCCCCGTCGACAGGCGTATAACGCTGCCCGTCAGGTGAGTAGATACCAGCAACCTTAAACAGCGCGTCCATACCAAAGGTTCTGGCCTCATCAGGCACAATTGGCACAATCAACGGCCCGACTTCGGGATCCTTCAGCAGCTTAGTCAGTAATCGCACCATTGCAGTAGTCGTCGACAACGCCCGCGTGTCAGAACCCGCATCGAAAGCTTCGAAGATCTTCATATCAGGCGGGTTGAGGTTGGACGAAACGACCTCCCTAGACGGTAGATAGCCACCCAGTGCCTCGCGCCGCTGTCTGAGATACGTCAGCTCCGCACTGTCTTCTCGAGGCCGGTAAAATTCGGCCGCTGCAATCGAATCGTCATCAAGCGGAATACCCCACTCCCGCGCACACGCAATGCGTTGTTCGCGAGAGAGGTCCTTCTTTTGATGTGCCGTATTTCTCCCTTGCAGCGCCGACCCCATGCCGTCTCCTTTGACCGTCTTTACCAGAATGACCGTGGGCCGATCCTCGCTCTCACAGGCTTTAAGGTAGGCGGCATAGAGTTTCTTTGGGTCTTGCCCGCCACGCTTGATCTGCGCAACCTCAGCGTCGGTCAAGGTATTCATCAGCTTTTCAAGTCGGGGGTCGCCGTGCACCCAATGTTCACGCTGCTTGTCGCCGGGCAAGATAGAATACCTCTGATAATCTCCGTCCAAACACTCTTCCATCCGATGACGCAGCACGCCCTCGCGATCAGAGGCTAGCAATGCGTCCCAACCGCTGCCCCAGATCACCTTTAGCACCTGCCAATCAGCACCGCGGAACGCACGCTCCAATTCTTGGATGATTTTTCCATTTCCTCTGACCGGACCGTCTAAGCGTTGCAGATTACAATTCACGACCAGCACTAAGTTATCCAGGCGTTCACGACCCGCAATGTTGATGGTGCCCAGTACTTCCGGCTCATCAGCCTCGCCGTCCCCGATGAAGCACCATATGCGTGAGTCATTAGACGCCAGCAGGCCTCGATGCTGCAGGTACTTGGCAAATCTGGCAATGTAGATGGACATGGGAACAGATAGCCCCATAGACGCATTGGGAACCTGCCAGAACTGGGGCATAGAGCGGGGATGAGGGTAGGACGACAGTCCGCCTCCGTCACCCAGCTCCCGTCTGTAATTCCGCAACTGCTTTTCACTGAGGCGCCCCTCCAGAAACGCGCGCGCGTAGATACCTGGCGCTGCATGCGGCTGCGGTAACACCAGATCCCCTAGACCTTGTGCGCTAAAAATGTGGTGGAACGCCGTTTCATACGCCGTTGCAAAAGAAGCATATGTGGCAATATGTCCGCCTAAACCCGTGCCTTCGTCATGCGCCCGCAAGATCATTGCTGCTGCATTCCAACGAATAATGTTTTCTATTCGTTTTTCGATATCAAGATCGCCCGGATAATGCGGCTGCTCATTTAAAGACAGGGTATTGATGTAGGGCGTATTCAATAAAGCGTCAGATAACGTAACGCCTTGATCGACGCTATACTCCTGAAGTCGTCTCAGTAAGGCGCGGACGCCCTCGTCACCATATTCGCGTCTTATGTCCTCAAGAGCAGCCCGCCATTCAGGCCAGTCAGAGTCAACCAATACCGCCACATCAACGGGTGTTAAAGGGGTATCCCTCATTGCGCTCTCAGTGATGGAAACCGGGGCTGTTTGGCATCTGGCACTTCCCTCCACGATCACTCATGATTTGGATGGTAACGGTACATGAGTGAAGGGCGCCAGCCATGGCGATTAGAAAAGCACTGAAAAGGGTCGATAGTGGCTTTGGCATTAAACCTGCGCTGATCGTTGTCGACGTCGTAAAGGGGTTTACGGATCCGTCATGTCCACTGGGTTCGGAGGCGGATGAAGTCGTCGAGGCAAATGTACGGCTTATGAATGCCTTTCATGACGCCGCTTTACCGGTAGTTCTGACCACGGTAGTTTATCGCGATGACCAACAGGCCTCCGTCTTCAGAGCACGCATCCCTGCCCTGAATTTACTGACCCCAGATTCTGAGTGGATTCGTTTTGACTCAAGACTGCCTATCGAAGGCAGTGATTTGCGATTGGAGAAACGCCACGCGAGCAGCTTTCACGGTACCGAGCTGGACGCATGGCTCAGGACCCGCGACGTTGACTCAGTCGTCGTCACGGGTTTGACAACCAGCGGATGCGTGCGCGCCACAGCAGTAGACGGTTTGCAAAACAACTATCACGTAGTGGTGCCGATAGAGGCTTGTGGTGATCGCGATATTCAAGCTCACGACGCCAATCTCTATGACCTCAAAGCGAAATACGCAGACGTCCTATCGCTAAACGATACATTGGCGCTACTCTCCATCTGACTGAGCCTGCTGGGCCTCAAATAGCGCGGCTTGCTCAGTCGTCGCTTCGGCCTGGTATTTCGCCTTCCACTTCGCATAGGGCATACCGTAAACAATTTCACGAGCAGTCTCTTTATCAAGCGATCGCCCTTCTTCAGCCGCCGCCTCGGCATACCACTTTGACAGACAGTTACGACAAAAACCTGCCAAGTTCATCAGATCAATATTCTGAACATCTTTCCGGCTGTCCAGATGCGAGAGTAAACGGCGAAATACCGCCGCTTCAATTTTTTGATCACTCATACCGGCATAATCCTCGGTCAATCTTCAATTGAATACTTAACACTCGATAGGAGGTCGCGAATAAGCGCGCCCTGTCCAGGATATCGCCACTGCTCGTCCTCCAACCCGTCGAGTTGCTGCCATGCCACCTTTTTCACCTCGAGCGGACGATGAATGCGTGGGGCGACATTTGCCTCGGCACGACACCAATAAAGGTGAAATCCATTATCAAACACGGTCGCGAGTTGCGTAGCCCTTACGGAGATACCCGTCTCCTCAAAAACCTCGCGCTCGGCACCACATAAGGCACTCTCACCCGATTTAACGCTCCCGCCCGGAAGCGCCCAATCTCCGAGCCAGCCCTGAACAAGCAACACCGCATAATTCTTCAACACCAGACAACCAGCACTCGGGGCAGTACGACCGGCACCCTCGCTGGAGCAGGGGGGAGGCTTATCGCCGCACCCCATCACCATTGCGTAGAGGATGAGAATACTAAGTCTCATACACCCAGTCCGCCGCATCGTTACCAACTGCAATCCGCAGCTCATCGAGTAGCGCATCGCTGGGATGGACTTGCCACGCTCCCCCCAAGCGAACTGATACGGAACCCTCCGGTTGCACATACTCCATCACTACCGGACACTGCCCGCCAACTGCCGTTCGCAGCGTATTGGCGAGCATCTTATTGAACCGCTCGTCCACGCGGTGACTGGCAACACGCAATCGCAACTCAGATACCTTGGCTTTCCTCGCCTGCTCAAGAGACCGGGCTGTTTTAGTGCGCATCGCCAGCCCGCCGTTAAAGTCGTCTGTCTGCAGACGCCCCTCGAGCAGAACGATGCGATCCCTTATTAACAGATCGCGATGTTCGGTGAACACATCGTTATAGACAGTCGCCTCGATCTGGCCCGAACCGTCATCAAGGGTCAAAACCGCCATCGGCCCCCTTTGGGTTTTGATGGTGCGGATATCGAGAATCAGTCCGGCTACCACCGCCTGATTTGTCGGCTGTAGTTCGCGAATACGTCGCGGTGCAAATTTGCGGACCTCTGCCTCATAAGCCTCCATGGGGTGACCGCTCAAAAAACTCCCCAAACTCTCTTTTTCAGCATTTAGTAGCTCCGTCAGCGTCCAGGGACGCGCTCTGCGGTGCTCCTGATAAAGGTCGTCCGTCTCATCACTGGCCGTAATCAGATCTCCAAAAAGATCGTCGATACCCGCCGCGGAATTACTGGCAACCTGTTCTGCGCCCCTGATCGCGTCATCCAAAGCGGCCAACAAAATCCAACGCTCGACGCCCAGCTCATCCAAGGCGCCGCTCTTGATTAACGCTTCCAATGCTCTGCGATTAACCTTTCGTGGATCTGTGCGCGCACATACGTCGAACAGACTGGTATAAGGTCCTTCGGCTCGCGCAGCAAGCAGGCTGTCGATCGGACCTTCACCCAACCCTTTAATCGCACCGAGGCCGTATCGAATCTGACCCTCGTCGTCGACCGAGAACGCATAATGGCCCGATTGGATGGAGGGCGGCTGCACCGCCAGTCCCATCCGCTTCGCTTCATCGCGAAAAGTCAGTAGCTTATCTGTATTGTCGATCTCGGAGCTCATTACCGCTGCCATGAACTCGGCGGGATGGTGGGTTTTTAACCAGGCTGTTTGATACGACACCAGCGCGTAGGCGGCGGAGTGAGACTTATTGAATCCATACCCAGCAAACTTCTCGACCAGATCAAATATCTTGATTGCCAAAGTGGGATTGATTCCAAGCGCTGCAGCTCCCGCCTCAAAGACACTTCGCTGCTTGGCCATTTCCTCAGGCTTTTTTTTGCCCATCGCGCGCCGCAGAAGGTCCGCACCACCCAGCGTGTAGCCTGCCAACACCTGTGCGATCTGCATCACCTGCTCCTGATACAGGATGATGCCGTAGGTCGGCTCTAAGATCGGCTTCAACCACTCGTGCTGGTACTGGGCATCAGGATAAGAGAGGGGCTCCCGGCCATGCTTTCGGTTGATAAAGTTTTCGACCATGCCAGATTGCAACGGGCCGGGACGGAACAACGCCACCAAAGCGATAATGTCCTCGAAACAGTCAGGACGCAGGTTCTTGATCAGCTCTTTCATGCCACGACTTTCCAACTGGAAAACAGCGGTGGTATCGCCAGCCTGCAGTAACTTAAAGACCTGAGGATCATCCAGTGCAATCCGATCGATATCCAGAGACGTCTGCGCGCGAGCGTTGATCATTTGTGTCGCCCACTGGATGATGGTGAGTGTACGCAGGCCAAGAAAGTCGAACTTAACAAGGCCGGCTTCCTCGACGTCATTCTTGTCATACTGCGTGACAACACCCGAGCCGTCCTCATCACAGAAAATCGGTGAAAAGTCAGTCAGTTCGCTGGGCGCAATAACGACGCCGCCCGCATGTTTGCCGGCGTTACGGGTTACTCCCTCCAACTGCACCGCCATGTCCCAGATTTCCTGCGCCGAGCTGTCCTCCTCGAGCAGCCTGACCAGCTGCTCCTCTCTCTCGAGAGCCTTCGAGAGGGTCATTCCCACCTCAAACGGGATCAGCTTCGACATGCGGTCAGCTAGTCCATAGGGTTTACCTTGAACGCGCGCTACGTCCCGCACGACCGCCTTGGCGGCCATGGTGCCGAAGGTAATTATTTGAGAGACGGCGTGCCTACCATAAGTTTGCGCAACGTATTCGATCACCTCATCACGCCGCTCCATGCAGAAATCGACATCAAAGTCCGGCATCGAGACGCGCTCGGGATTGAGAAATCGCTCAAAGAGCAGGCCATACGCAATCGGATCCAAGTCAGTAATACCTAGCGCATACGCGACCAGCGAGCCCGCACCCGATCCACGTCCCGGACCAACGGGGATGTCCTGTTCCTTGGCCCATCGGATGAAATCCATTACCACCAAAAAATAGCCTGGGAAACCCATCTCGTTAATCGTATTGAGCTCGAAGTCGAGTCGCTCGCGATAGTCCACCAACTCCTCAATTGTCAAATTGGAAAAACGTTGTTGTAGTCCCTCAAAAGAGAGGCGGCTCAAAAACTGCTCGATCGTCTCCCCTTCAGGAACGGGATAATTTGGCAGAGAGGGTTTCCCGAGATTGATTGATACCGAGCAGCGTCGGGCAATCTCGACAGTGTTCTCCAACGCCTCGGGTATGTCGGCGAACAGCTGAGTCATCTCCTCAACGCTTCGCAGATACTGCTGATCTGAATACAATCGGAGCCTGCGAGGATCATCGAGCGTCCGCCCTTCTCCGATGCACACGCGTGCCTCATGCGCCTCAAATTCCTCAGCATCCAGAAACCGCACATCGTTGGTCGCAACGACGGGGCAAGATCGCTCCGACGCCAACCCCACGGCAGCATGGACGTAATTCTCCTCGTCGGCCCGGCCCGTGCGCTGTAACTCAATATAGAAACGGTCTTTAAAGCTCTCCCGCCAGCGCTCTAGAGCAGCTCGAGCGTCAGCCTCGCGGCCATTGAGTAGAGCCTGCCCGATATCGCCTTGCTTTCCTCCAGACAACGCAATGACGCCATCGGCATACTCTGCGATCCATTCCTGTTGCACTCGGGGACGACCGAGGTACTGCCCCTGCTGATAAGAGCAGGACAGTAAAAGCATCAAGTTTTGGTACCCTGTCTCATTTTGCGCCAACAAGCATAATTCGGAGTGCCGTTCATGATCCTGAGGGTCTAGCACGTGCACGTCAGCGCCGACGATGAGTTTGATACCCAAATCCGCTGCCACTTTGTAAGCCTTCACTAGGCCGAAGAAATTGTGGTGATCCGTGATAGCGACGGCAGGCATACCCCACTCCGCCACCCGATTCAGGGCGGGGCGAATGCGCAGCAAACCATCAATCAAAGAATATTCTGTGTGAAGACGAAGATGAACAAACGAGGTCATAGGGGGACGCTATCCCACTCGGGGTATGCCAGCAAGCGTTTCACTGGCGCAAAACTCCTGCGGTGGATCGGCGTAACGCCCAACCGCTTCAAAGCTACCAAATGCGCTTTGGTCGGGTAGCCTTTATGGTTATCAAATCCGTACTCGGGATACTGATCATGTAGCGTCTGCATTTCGCCATCGCGCTGCACTTTGGCCAATATTGAGGCAGCCCCAATCGCAGGCTCATGAAGGTCTCCCTTCACAATAGCACGTGACTCAAAAGACCACCGAGGCAGACGGTTGCCATCAACCAATACCAGCGTCGGCGCGACACGCAGCCCTTCCACGGCTCGTCGCATAGCCAGTAGCGACGCTTCGAGAATATTTAGCTCATCAATCTCAGCCACTGACGCCCTGCCAAGAGCCCAACTGACGGCCTCGTTCCGGATCACATCCGCCATGCACTGACGGCGCTTTGCTGTAAGTGCTTTCGAGTCGGTGACCCCCGCCGGAGCTAGATCAGACAAAATTACTGCCGCCGCAACCACATCACCGGCCAGAGCACCCCGTCCGACCTCATCAACACCGGCAACAATCTGCGAGGACGTGTCTTCAATAAGACCATCCAGACGCACAATCAACCAACCAATGACGCGAGGGCGGCGATACTACGGCCGGCAAAATTTCCGCCAATTTGCTCCGCCAGTTCATCGAAATGGCTGACTTGCTGAGCACCGGCATTTTCGAGCAAAACGCATACTTCATGCACCATTCGCTCGGCATTCGC
>MDTG01327793.1_pt1 | contig 17409 bp, 11 predicted proteins | sample 811421 | NCBI WGS metagenome assembly MDTG01 (sample SAMN05326645, study PRJNA326480) | marine metagenome | isolation source: seawater | place: Pacific Ocean: South East | collected 2011
CAGTCATTAATATCCTTCTAGTAGATCTAAATTTGATATGTTGGGCAAGTCTCCTTCTAATATCTAGCCTGCCAACATACAAATCAGATTTGCTTCCTTCTAATGGTATTGCAGAAAATGGATTAGAAGTCAAGTTTGGTAAATCAAAGCCAAGCCCATCTACACGCATAGCACAGCATCGAGCAATGAGGTATTTGATGTTTCACCAAGTTCAAGATTAATTTGACGCGTTATTTAGTGTTAATCGGAATATTCGAATCATTTTAACCACTGGAATAACGCATAATTAACGCAATATTAACGCGTTAGTAAAAGCGTTAAACCCGTTAATTTACTGAAGATGCCAACCCATGACTTATTTGCCAACTCCTCATGCCTATGCATGGTGAGAGGGTGCCTGTAGAGAATAGTCGTTTGAGTGGGTTCTTCAAATTGTCAGTAGATGAAAGAAGAAAATTAGTTCAGAAATTATCTGGCATTTCAGATGAACAAGTTGAGGCTTTAGCCAACAATGGGGAATTATCTGATGAAGCAGCTGATAGAATGATTGAAAATGTAATTGGCACAATGTCATTACCTGTTGGCATTGCTACAAACTTTGTTATCGATGGAAAGCATTACCTGATTCCATTTTGTTTAGAAGAATCCAGCGTGGTTGCCGCTGCATCTAACATGGCAAAAAGATGCCTTAAAAACGGTGGATTTCATACTCAAAATGATGCCCCATTGATGATTGGACAAATACAAATCCTAGATTCTCCTGACATACAAGAGGCAATGAAAAATCTAAACCAGTCTAAAGACGAGATTATTGCTTTGTGCAATAGTTTACCATCAACTATGATTAAATTAGGAGGAGGTTGCAAACGCATAGAAACAAGAGTAATTGAAACATTATCAGGGCCTATGCTGATCCTTCACATCATTGTAGACTGCAGAGATGCAATGGGAGCTAATGCAGTAAATACTATGGCTGAATTAATTGCTCCAGAAGTGGAACGTTTGACTGGAGGAAGAGTTCATTTGAAGATTTTATCTAATTTAGCAGCCCACAGATTAGCAAGAGTTGAGGCTATTTTCACACCTGAAGAACTCTCCAGTGACGGCAGTATTGAGAATGGCAAAGATGTAATCAATGGAATCATAGAAGCCCACCATTTTGCTGTTGCAGATCCATTTAGGGCCACTACACACAACAAAGGCGTAATGAATGCAATTAGCAGTGTAGCTGTTGCTTGTGGACAAGATTGGCGAGCAATTGAGTCTGGATGTCATGCATGGTCAGCATATTCGAATCATCAGTACTCTTCAATGACAAATTGGAGTATCAATAGTGAAGGAAACCTGGTTGGCAGAATTGAAACTCCCATGGCAGTGGGCATTGTTGGTGGGGCATCAAAAGTACACCCTACTGCAAAAGCCAACCTAGCAATACTAGGAGTTCAATCAGCAAATGAGCTTGCTGGAATTATTTGCGCTGCTGGATTGGCACAAAACCTAGGAGCCCTTAGAGCATTGGCAACCAGTGGAATCCAAGCAGGTCACATGAAATTACACTCAAGAAACATGGCTGTTAGTGCTGGTGCAGTGGGTGAAGAGATCGAGTTAGTTGCTACCAGATTACAGGCTCATAACGGACCTAAAACACAGACAACTGTAAAGAAGATTTTAGAAGAATTAAGAAATGAATAATCATTCTTCTTCGAATTTCAGAGTATCTTGAACTGTTCCCTGATATTCTGATTCATCTTTTACCACGTCACTGGACTCAAGATCATCCAAAATACCTGTTTTTTGAACCTGTTCTCTAAACCATGCTTTGACTTTCTTTCTATCGGTATATGGACATCCAAAGGCTTCTGAGAATCTCCTAGTAGTAGTCAACCTTCTAGTATTACCGTCTTTTCTCCTATCAATCATGCCATATTGAGCAAGTTCTCTAACATAATCATAGGCTTTTTGCCCCAATAATTCAACTAATCTGGATTGCGACATTGGTTGATGATATGCGATAAGAGAGGCTGCTTTTAGCAATTTTTTTGGTAATTCTGTTTTTGCCTCTTTGGGAAGATGTTCAGCAATCTCTGGCTTTACTTCAATAGCCCATCTATCGCCGACCTCTGCAATTTGCAAAGCCCCACCTCGTCGTCTTTTCAGTGTTGAGCGAAGCGAATACAAACAATCCAACATCTCATCTTCATCATATCCTAAAGAATCGCAAAGTTCGGTAACTGACATAGATCTTCCAGAACCAAATAGAGTTGCTTCCAGTAAAGTATCAAGTTGTAATTCCGACATGTAACCAAATCCTTACTCCACTAACCATTCATGAGAAGGGAGCTCTTCTTTAACATCTTGCTCAGCCATCAACTTCTCCATCGCAGCACGCTCTTTTTCTTCCTTTATGCGCAACTTCTCGGCTCTTCTTTTAGCAAATTGAACCGAACCTGTTTCTTCTTTCTCACTTTCCTGTGATTGAATATTCTTCTTTTCCTCTATCCTTTGATTAACTTCTTCAAAATCAGCAACATTGGGCCATAAATCTTCCAACATTATTTCGCCATATGGAACTTCATCTTGGCTGATTAAAGCATATCCTCTGTGAGTTAAAAACAGACTAGCAATAAATGACGCAACCTTAGCTTCCTCTTCATAGCCTTCTGGCTCATGACCATTTTCTTGCTCTAGAATAATGCCTAATTCATTCATTACATCAATAACTCTTACTTTGACAGAATTGAATTTGTTGCAGGTTTTTCTTAGAGCATTCCAACAACGGAATATATCTCCTTCCAAATCCTCATTATGCATTCTCCCTCCTACATCACTTAGATATTCTCCAAGTTCTGCCTGGTGAGCCAAACGGTTCTCTTCTCTAATCTTCAGCCCTTCAGCATCCTCTGCAGCATCTTTGAATGCAGATAACAACTCTCCTAAGGTTACTGGTCGACCCTCTTCCCTTCGAATCCTCTCATCAAATAATGATGGCAAAATATCATCAACCTGACCATCTAAAATTGAAGTGGTAAATAGGTAATCTTGGTCATCATAATCGGATTCCCATCCAAAATCTATCTCATCTTCCCAATCATCTTCTTGATCCATATTTTGTACTCGATCAAACAAAACCATTGCTTGTTGATTCAATACTTCCCAAGACATTCTAATTAGTCTACCACATGCTGGGAGATTGAGTTTATCTGACTCAAGCCTTACTCTTTTAGTAAATACTTTGAGAAATGTAGACAAGTCCACATCCCAAGGGTTCAATTCTTGATCCTTAACCAATGATAACACTAAGGCAACAGAACGGTCAAATGGATCTTCTAATGATTGATATTCTGATTCTTCTGCCTCAACTACGGGCATTATCCTTTCAGCAAATTTCAACGCATCTTCTGACTCTTCACCTGACTCAAGTAACTGATTAATGATGTCCTGTCTAAGGAACCACTTATCCAGTGCTGATTGTTTAGATGCCAAAATATCACTCTCAAATTTCTTCTTCAACTTGGTTTACTTGCTCTAGTTGTTCAGATTCTTGCTCTATAGATTCTATCGCTTCGGATACTTCTCGCCTTTCTTCAATATCTTCTGTAGTCTCACTGGTTCTTTCCATAAGACCTGAAATGGTGGTTTCTTCTTCTTCTAAATCATTGGTGAAGTTAAGCAGCCCTCCCAAACTACTCGGCGGAGGTAGAGGTTCTGGAACCGTTGGCATATCTGTTTGAGCATCTAGTTTCTTTTCAAGAGCAATAGCGCTAATTCTCTCATCTAGTGGATTATTTTTAGCTGATTCTATTTCACTTAGTTTGATTGCCCTCTCACGGTCGAAATCAACTATTCTTCTACTACAACCATCTCCACCATGGGTTATTCCTATGTGATGATCAGCTAGACGTAGTGATACTTTACGCAAAGTAACCATTATGAATTGTGCCTTCTTACTTCTCTTTCTACACATTTTAGCAATTCTTTCAGCATTTATGGCATCTAGATTTTGGTCGACTTCATCAAAGTAGTAAAATGGACTTGGATCATAATCTTGTATTGCGAAAATCAACGCTAGAGCAGCCATAGATTGTTCGCCGCCAGATAATTGTAAACGATTCACCTTGGAAGACTTACCCTTAGGTTTAGCCCACAATTCAAGCCCTCCCTTGAATGGCTCTTCGGTATTTTCAAGATATAATTCGCCTTTACCGCCATCACTCAAAATCTTGTAAGATTCCTTGAAATTCTCATTTACCTTATCTAGAACTTTGATTAGTTTTTCTTTTCTTTGTGATTCTAATTTCTCAGTGATTTCAACCAGATTTGCTCTTCTTGATTGTAATTGCTTGAACTCTACCTTCATTGAATCAAGTCTTTCTTCGCATTCAGCATATTGTTCTATAGCAAGCATATTTACTGGCCCATGCTTTTCCATCGATCTCTCTAGAGTTCTAACTCGCTTCTCAGCATCACCAACGGATGGCAAACTAGTATCAGCTGATGCAGGTTCAATTTGATTGCTTTGCATTTCGCTAAACAATTCATTGATCACCATTTCTTTGTTGATAATAGAGCGCCCAAGTTCATCGCTTAGCCGCCTTCTAGACTGAGAATCTGTTGATTTTTGAGTCAATTCTGTTCGAAGACTTGCCCTCTCATCAACTAGAGCTATTCTTTCATCCTCTAGACCTTTGTTTTCCTCGAGTAATTGTGTTCTTTCCTCTTCTCTGTCTTTTAATTCAATAGAATCAGTCGCTATGGATGCTTGCATATTATCAATCATTTCGCTCCTTGAGATTATGTTCGAATTAAGAGAGTCAATTCTTGAACTTAAGTCATCCACTCTGTCTCCAAGTAATGACTCATGATCACTGCCGCTCTCTAGCGCTGTTAGAGCTTTTGCCATTACCCCTTCTGCATCTACTCGCTTGATTTGAGCCGCATGGAGCCTGTCTTTCAAATGGTCAGGGCTTGCAGATTCCATCTCCTCTCTTGTATCTCCAATACTGACATTTAGGTCAGCGACCACTGACTGTGCCTCGTCAAGAGCATCGATTTGTTTACTTGCAAGAACTTCTAAATCAGTCAGTTTTGCTTCGTTTGCAGTTACTTCTGCCAAAGATTTGTTGTAAACTGATTTTGCTTGCTTTAATTCTGCTCGCCATTCTTGTAATTTTACAGCTTGATCACTATCTGTCAATTCATTGATTTTTGTTCGTAATTGTTGCTGTTCCTTTCTAGCTTGATGCAAAGCAGCAGAAACCGTTTCAGACATTAACTGTAATTTTTCTATTTCTCCAGAAATCTTTTCGATCTCGCTAGCACCTTTGATTCCTCCACCGAAAGAAACGGACATTTTCCGTTTCGAACCGCCAATCATTGCGCCTCCGGCTTCTGTCACATCGCCACGCAAAGTAACTAATCTAACCCCGCCCATGTAACTTCTAGCAGTAGAAAGTGAATCTACAATCAATGTATTCCTCAATACAAATTTAATTGCAATGTCTATCTTTGGATCATAATCAAGTAATTCATGAGCAAATCCTACCACTCCAGGTTTCTTCGAAACCATAAGTGCTTTTCCTGCAGCACGGTTATTGTTTAGTTTGTTCAATGGCAAAAATGTTGCTCTACCGGCTCTCCTCTCTGCAAGCCACTTAATCGCCTTAGCAGCTATTTCATCGTTTTCAACAACAATTGAAGTCATGCCACCACCTATTGCAGTTGCTAAAGCGCTTTCGTGACTTGAATCAACGGGAGCACATAATTCAGCAATTGTACCAATAATTCCGCTTAATTCACCATTATCTCGAGCCGCAATTACTGCAGCAGCACCTCCGGCCATCCCTTTAGATCCTGATGAGTTCTCCATTTCAGCACGTAGCCGCTCCCTACTTCTCTCTGCATTCCTCAACTTTGTTTCTATCAATTGAGATTCCTCAACTAATTTCTCTTCGCTTCTTTGTGCCGTAATGAGGTCTTTAGATAGTTTATTTCTATCTAAGCCTGAATTGCTTCCTGAAAGTTCCTCTCCTTGAATTTCAAGTTCTCCTAAAGACAACCTATTCTCTTCAGCAGTATCTTGAGAAATTGCTAATTGTTCAGTAATTAGTTCAGCCTGCACTGCTGTTTTGTTAACTTCATTTTGAGCCGCAGATAATCGTTCATTGGCTTTCTCCAATTCAGAAAGCAATAGTGTTAGTTGTTGGGAAAATTTTGCACTTTCATCACCGGAAGATTCCATGATTTTTTGCACTTCTAACTCTTCAGCATGCGCTTCATCTAGTGAAATCTTTGATTCTGCTAAATCTGATTTTGCTGAATCCAAGTTGCTAATGAATTCTTCAAGTGCTGCCTTGGCACTATCTAGTTGTTCGGACAACTCAGTAAGTTCTGCCTTGTCTTCAACATCTTTTCCTTCAGCATCTGAAATTTTGTCTTTGTTGGTGTCGATTTTTAAATGTAAATCAAAGATCACTTTATTCAAACCCTTACTTTCTCCACCGGTTAATTCTTCTATTTGCTTCTGTAATTCTCCAATCTGGTCATCCAAAGAAAGTAGTGTTTTCGAACCTTCTCTTACCTGTTGCTCTAGATTATTTGCTTCCTCAAGATATCTTGATTGTTCATTGACTTGGTATTGTTTTTCTGCTAACTGGCTAGCATAATTTGCTTGGTAAGATGTAATTCTAGCTTGATTCAATTCCTCGACCAAATCTTTGACTTTCACTGCCAAATCCTTTTGCTTTTTCAGTTCCTTCAAGCGAATCTTTTGGCTATCTTCTAACAACTTGATTCTTTCAATGTAATCATCAACACTGTCTTTTTGACGATCTGCTTTCCTAATTTCATCATCATACAAGGTGACTCCAGCCACACTATCTAGTACCTTTCTTCGCTCTTTAGCAGTCATTTTTGCTAAACTTGTTACATCTCCTTGAAGGACAATGTTGTAACCATCAGGGCGTGCATTTGCTGAACTGAGTATCCTGTGGAAGGATTTTTGCGAGCTTTCTTCTCCATTTAGTCGGTAATTAGTAACTACATTGCCACTCTTGGTCAACCTAATTGATCTAGACATTCTAACTTCTTCCATGTTCAATGGTAGCCTTCTACGTCCATTATCCATTGAAGGATTGGCAAATACTAAAGTTACATTACAGGATCTAGCAGCATTGTGGTTATTACCTCCATTGAAAATTAAATCTTTAGAGTTCTGTGCTCTAATTGTTTTATTTGACCTGGGGCCCAATACAAATTGTATTGCATCGCCGCAGTTTGATTTTCCAGAACCATTAGGCCCAGTAATGGCAGTAAATCCCCTTTCTAGAGGAATTGTTACATCTCCTCTAAATGATTTAAAATTTGAAACTTCAAGCGCTTTAAGATACATCCCAATCCCTCAAGTGGAAAATAAATCCAACCTTAATCCTTAGAGCGGGTCTCTAGGGGTCTTAAACTATACTAATGTTGAGCACTCAATACGGCGTTTTATGCATGATCTAAAATTAACCGAAAAGGCCTAAATTGACCCACCAAAATCGCACTTTTTACAACCTGCTCCATTACAATATGGACATGTTGCTTGAACTTTTAAAGAACTATTACTTTTCATGGTTAATTTCGAATCTCTATGCATCAATGGAGACTTAGCCACACGTTTTTGCTTACCTTGTAATTCAGCAAGGGGTTGCTCGACTGTACCGTATTTTGATCGAAACTTTTCGGCAACCACCCTACGTTTTTCCAATCGCTTATTGGTCAAATCAATGGCTTCTGCTTCCCAGTACTTTGGACCCCTCATCATAAATGCGCCAATAATTGCCATACCTAGTTGTACTGAGAGCGGAGACACATCAAGTGGAATTAGGCTCGCTATTCCTTCCGAACTTACTGATTTTGGAAGTATTTCAAGACGATCCATAATCGCTAGACCAAATAAACTGCAACCGCCAATAAATGCCATTCTCCTTAACCTTTGAGCCCATCTTCCTTGTTGTGGGAATTTGAATTTACCAACAAAAATCAAGAACAAACCCTCAGCTAATAGTAACAAATCTGCACCATTCCAATCTCCCGAATTCCCTAAGCAAAAACTATCATTACCTTCAGCGATTTCAGCCTCTATTTCTGAAATTGCACAATGCGGCTCTAACATTTTCAATACATCTAACTTTGAATTGTCCGCCCCCTCTATTAGTTCAGGAGCCACTAAACCGAACTGAACATTGGCAATTACAAAGACAACCATCAAACCACCGATAATGGTTGCCAAGTTACGCCGAAGCCCGCCCATGTTTGTTGGACATAGAATTAGTTTGATAGTGCTGTCGCTCAAACAGTTCAAAAGTGAGGCTTATTTGGCTCAATCTGCTCACTATGTCGAGAATAGCCATAATAGGCAGCGGAATCGCTGGACTGTTCTCTGCTTTGAAATTGGCAAATAGTGGTCATGAAATCGTGGTAATAACAAAACAGCGACTAAAGGACTCATCCACTAATTGGGCTCAAGGAGGAATTGCTGGAATCCTTGACAAGACCAACCAAAGTGGGAAAAATGCCCACATAATTGATACATTGCAAGCTGGTGATGGGCTTTGCAATGAAGAAGTCGTGAGAAATGTAATTGAGCGTGCTTCAGATTGCATAAATGAACTAGTAAATATTGGTGTCAATTTTGAAAAAAATGAAGAGGGAGCATTTAGACTAGCCAAAGAAGGTGGACATTCTGAGAGAAGAATACTACACGCAAAGGATGCTACTGGCAGAGAAATTGAACGTGCATTAAGCGAGGCTGCTAAACAGCATCCAAAAATTGAACTGATGAGAAATACTCTTGCTATGGACTTAATTCAAAGACAACATGGAGATCCAAGCAAAGGTGTTTGTGGTATTTGGTGTTTTGATCAACTAACAAAGGAAGTGATAACATTAGGCGCTGATGCAGTTATTATCGCAACAGGTGGAGTTGGCCAACTATGGGCAAAAACCACTAATCCAAATGTCGCAACAGGAGATGGAATTGCTATGGCATTTCGTTGTGGAGCATCAGTAAAAGATATGGCATTCATTCAATTTCATCCAACAGCACTTGCTATTGAAAATGGGCGCCCATTTTTGATTACTGAGGCACTTAGAGGAGAAGGCGGCGTAATTCTTGACAAACAAGGATTAGAAAATTGGCAAAATGATTGTAAGCAATCTCTTACTAATAGCACTGAGGCTCCAAAGCCAGATGATTATTCATTTACCTTAGAGTTCTCAAGTCTTGGCTCAATGGCGACAAGAGATATAGTTGCAAGGGCAATTGACCAAAATCTGAAACAAACTGGCAATAAATGGGTCTATTTGGTAACCTCTCACCTAGATAAAGAAATATTAAAGAATTCATTCCCAAATATGCAAAAACATCTTGACAAATATCATCTAACTCTTGGACATGATCACTTACCTATTTCTCCAGCTGCACATTATGTCGTCGGTGGATTGGAAGTAGATCAATTTGGCAGGCCAAAGATAATTGACAAGAATTCTGTTATCCCTCACCTATACGCAATTGGAGAAGTTGCCTGTACTGGAATGCATGGTGCAAATAGACTTGCTTCTAACAGTTTACTAGAAGCAGTAGTTTTTGCCGACAATGCAGCAAGACATATCATCGAAAACCCGCCTAAAAATATCACTCATAAAATATCTGATTGGCGAGCCGATGGTTTAGATATACTTACTGAGCATGCATCTATAGTTAATGATTTAACTATGCTCAAAGACACAATGTCAACGGAAGTTGGCATTGTTAGAAATTACCAGCGACTTAATCGAGCACTTAGAAGAATTAAATTGCTTGATAAAGAAATCAATATTATTTGGAAATCTTCAATTCCTTCAAGAGAAATTGTAGAATTAAGAAACTTAATTCAAGTTGCAAATCTAATTATCGAGGATGCAGTAAATAGAAAAGAAAACCGTGGTTTACATTTCAATACTGATTTAATATAATGTCAATGATTCAATCAATTTACTAAGTAACTGATTAAGTGGAGTAGATAATCCATACTTTTCTGCCTTGTTTACTACCATTCTATTTAGAAAAGCAATTTCAGTAGTTTTACCCATTCTTACATCCTGTAACATGCTACATTTATTTTCACTAGTTTGTTTTAAAACAGATCTAAGGTTGTTAATTAAATCCTCATCTTCATCTAATTTTACGCCCTCTAATCGGGCCACTCTAGCACCTTCAAGCATTACTTCTGCACATGTTTCAAATATCTCTGATTCGAGTAAATCTCCATTTAATTGACCTGTGATTGCTGCTATTGGATTAATTGCAATATTAATCAAAACTTTAGACCATATCATTTTCTTTCCATCTTCAATCCAATTAGGGTTAAGACCTGACTTTTCTAAGATGTTAAACAGTTCCTTAAGCTCTTCAAAAGATGGACTATTGCTAATTTGACCAAGGTTTATCGATCCCAATCCCGCCCATACAACACTACCAGGATTCTTCCGCCAAGCGCCATGTGTTGTTGTTGCTGGAATCATACGGTGAGCTCCAAACTCTTCAATACCTAATTCTAAATGACCAATTCCATTACTCAATACTAAAATTTTAGTCTCTTGATGACATAATCGTTTGGCTAGTTCAAACAAATCTTCTACATCCCCGGCCTTTGAACAAATAAAAACAACATCTGCTAAGCCGTCAAATGCCGAATTAACCTCGACATCGGATATTGACAAATGATATTGATTAGGCATTAGAGAAAAATCTTCAATACCTTCTACGGTAATTCCATTCACTGCTAAACTTGCTGCGTGCTCGCCTCGAGCGTGAATAAAAATATCTGTTGAATCCAAGTTTGCTAGTTTAGCACCTATCAATGTGCCGATATTTCCTGCTCCAAGAATTGCTATTTTCATAATACCACTCAAGAATAGCTTCCCAGATAAATGTAAATTTCTCCATCTTCAAAATCGACATATAGCGTTGATAATTCATTATTAGGCGGTGAGAATTTAAACTCATTTTCACCTTGAATCAACTGATTTGTAGATTCTAATATAATCCATTCTTCTGAATCATCACCAGATGTAGTTTGTACAATATTAACTCTGGTTGTTATATTCTCTGGATTATGAATTATAAATTCAGACATATTACTTCCAGATAATTCTCCATTTGCTGCAGATGCCCATAAAGAGGTCCACATTCGGTAAAAATTATTATTTCTTTCAAAAATCAATTCAGGGCCATACTCTATAGAGATTAAATCATCAGGTTTTGGATACATATTTTCAGAACATACTGAAATTGTGTCTTGGTCATCTAAAATCAACAATATTGAATCGTTTTGTTGAATCGCAGGAATCAAAGAAGTTGTACGATAATTTGTATTCCAAACCCATTGTTCAGATTGATTATCTGGTTTAGTTGGGGTACTTATCATAGGATTCATTTGACAACTTTGTTCAGATACTGACAATATATCTCCAGACTCTAATTCAGAACCCCACCCTCTAATTTCGGTAGAATCAATTAAAGTTCCATTATTAGGTGTAATAAAACGAAGTGGCAATTTAGGCAATTCTGGTGAAAAAGTCTGCTCACCGATTTGAATGACGTTCAAAACATAAGACCTAAGCAAAATTACTGGATCTTGACCTTTAATACAAATCTCAGTTGCTTCTTGGCCAAATTCAGCTTCTAATCCTTGATGTCCTTCAATCCAGAACATTCTAGTTTCAAAATCGAAATCGGTATCTGAATTTGGAAATGAAATATTGTAACCTTGTTCGGTATTTGAGAATACTTCAATACAACGCATTACATCATCGGAATCATAATTCATGTACCAACTAGAATTGACATATTGAGGCAGATCTGGTGTTAATTTAACAACCGATATCGATGGCTCTTCATCAATATATGTGATCAAATATATTTCCTCAATTAGTGGACTATATTGAGAAGACTTCCAACTTACATTCAAATTTACAGTTGAAATCATACCTGGCAGAATTTCATCACCACATCCCAAATCCGTTATTGAGTCTTGATTATCATCGCTACAAAGCCAAGTGAAATCCCAATGTGAAGAAACTACTCCATCATGCATTGCTAATTCAAGTTGCCAATTTTGGGTTATTGATGCTGTATTTACAATATCTATTTCTAGAGAACCATTCCATGACTCATTGGTTTGAATAATAGAAATTGTATCACTAAAATTATAGTTTATATCATCATTCCAATCTTCATCCATTGTATATGGAGTCTGACTAGGTAGAGCTAATAAGAAAATCACGAATAATAGAATCCCCATACGCTTAACACTTTCAAAATCAACACCCTTAGGCTCATTGAGAATTACTGGAATCCTACGGTCTGCACCCATCAATAATAACAAGGGAAACATTATTCCTAATACTGGAAGCCAAATATTGAAATCTGCAAAAGCATCAAACATCCAAGCAAATGCAAGAATTATTGCAAATAAAAACAGTTGATTGGTCGAATTTCTCGCCTCAGACATACTAGTCCTTGCAATGAGTAATCTTCCACCGGGGAATGTAGGAATGGGAAGCAATGAAACCCAACCGAAGAAACATAACATTGAGCCAGCTTTGGATAATGGATGCGCCCATACCAGTTTAACGGTAACATCTTCAGCAAATAGTGGACTTAGTAAATTAACAATCAAAGGCATTTCGGGAACATATTGCATCGATGAAATATGAATTAAGTTTGGCGTCAAATATAATCCAGTGATCCACAGTAATACTCCTGTTATAATCAATGTAGATGGAACTATCAAAGCGCTCCAACCTAACATTTCTCGGTCTTTCCAAGGCCTTGCATCCATTCTTGGCAATGATGGAATAATCAAGATTCCAAATGGCCAAATCAAAAATGACTTCGGCATTAGACCAATTGAAAACAATGATATCGAAGGGTCAGGAATGGGCGTTAAGTGTCCGACTCTTAATCCATGTTTTTCAGCATGCATCTTTTGTAGAAATGATGCAAAAATAATTGCTGCAAAAATTGGTAATGTATAGCCGATCAAAGAATCAAGAAATAATGATTCAGTAAACCAGCCATCTCTTGGTCGGGCATCTTCAATCCAGATCATACCTGCAATAGTTGCAGTAATCAAAGAAAAAGACCAAAATCCAATAGTTGTTTTTGATGACGGAAATTGCCTTTCAGGGTAAGGAATTACTTGAATAAACCAAGGTTCGCCAGTTTGAATTTTAGCCATCCAGCCAAGATTCTCTAAATGAACATTCAATCTATCTAATGAATCATGAATATCTTCTGATGGTTTTTCATCGACTTTCCATACTGGCCATTTTGTCCCACCTAATTCTCCTGTAACAATGAAGTATCTAGAGATAATATTGCTAAGTAAATCTTTCTGACCCCATACGTCTTTATGGGCTCTCAGTTGAGGTAAATCATCCTTCAATGGCGTAGCAGTTTCTTCATTATCGCTACTCATTGGACCACCTCACAGTAAGTGGGTGTAGTTCTTTCCTACTTTAATCATCGTTGAGATTATCAAAATCATTTATTCTTGAAACGTTTCAACCTAAATGTTTCTTCTCGCTCCATTTCCTCAAGCCTTAGTTGAATGAACACCTTTGCTTCTTCAAGTTCTGGAATAACCTTGAACTCAAGAGCATTGACTCTTCTCTTAGTTGCTTCAATCTCTTCTAGAAGTCGCTTAAGAGTTGCTTCCATTTCAGACGCTGTAACAATCTTCTCAATTAATTCACTAAACGAATCGCTGGCTTCATCAATATATGGGGATGACCCAATATATCCGACTCCACGCTCTTGGAAAGTCGACTTTAGGTTAGTACCACTAACACTTGGGACTACTACTCCCATAATGTTTCTACGCTCTACTTCAACCTCAGGATGAGCGCTGTTAGCAATAGCTGCTGCCCTAACTGCTAGGCCGCCATCAATTGCATTAGCAAGGTCTATCCTTTGTTTGGCAAGTCGGTAAGCATCGGTGAGTTGTCGTTTTGCTTCTATCATCTTTGACAAAAGTTGCCTAAATTCATGAAACAAACCATCTCTTTTCATTTTCAATAGCTTGTAACCATTTTTGGTCTGCTTAATTCGAGTTTTCAATTTAATTAATTCACTGCGAGTTGGTTTAATGTCCAATGCCATGAATATCTCTCCTTATTCACTCTTTGTTATCTGGATGATACTTCTCAATCCACTTTTGGTCTAGTCTTACTAGATACTTAGTGTCAATAGATGACATCAAATTCCAGCATAGATCAAGTGTCTCGTCTATTGAACGGTCTTCATCTCTTGTTTGACGAAGGAACTTGTCTTCAAAGATTCCTGAGAAGTCAAGCAATTGCTTGTCACGCTCGTTTAGAGCATCTTCACCGACAATTGCGACAAGACCTCTCAATTCCCTTCCTTGAGCATACGCAGCATACATCTGGTCAGAAACTGATTTGTGATCTTCTCTTGTTGTCTTCTCACCGATACATGAACCCATCAGTCGAGAAAGAGATGGTAGAACATTGATCGGCGGATAAATACCCTGTTGGTGTAATTCTCTTGAAATAACAATTTGTCCTTCAGTAATATATCCAGACAAGTCGGGGATTGGATGTGTAATATCGTCACCAGGCATAGTCAAAATCGGGAATTGAGTGATTGAACCCTTCTTACCCTTTACAATACCTGCACGTTCATACAGCATAGCCAAGTCAGTATACATATAACCTGGATAACCTCTTCTTCCTGGAACTTCTTCTCTAGCAGCACCAATTTGTCTTAGAGCATCACAATAATTTGTCATATCAGTATAGATAACAAGAACGTGATAATCCTTCTCAAAAGCCAAATACTCTGCAGCAGTCAATGCAAGTCTTGGAGTAATGATTCTCTCAACAGCTGGGTCGTCCGCTAGATTAACAAACAATACCGCATTCTCAAGAGCACCTGTTCTTTCAAGATCGCTTCTAAAGAAATTATACTCTTCTGCAGTGATTCCCATAGCACAGAATACCACAATAAATTCCTCATCAGAACCTTTCAATTTTGCTTGTCTAGCAATTTGTAGAGCAATATCATTGTGTGGCAAACCCGATGCTGAGAAAATAGGCAACTTTTGCCCACGAACTAGAGTAGTACAACAATCAATGGCTGAAATTCCAGTTTGAATGAAATCGTGTGGGCTTTGTCTACTGTATGGGTTAATCGCTGCACCAATGATATCTGCATTTTCCTCGGCAACAATTGCTGGACCTCCGTCTCTTGGTCTTCCAGCACCATCAAGAATTCTTCCTACTAACTCAGTACTTACTGGTAATTTGAAAACATCTCCCATGAAAGTAACTCCTGATTCTCTGTTGATTTTAGCTGTACCCTCAAAAACTTGAACAATAACTAAATCATCGGAAGTATCGAGAACTTGACCATTCTTAATGGAACCATCAGATAGCCTGATTGTTACGATTTCACCGAAAGCAACTGGTTCTGTTTTATTCAAAAAGACCAGCGGCCCCTTAACGTCAGTAATTGTCCTGTATTCTTTTCCACTCATGATTATCCCTCCTAGTTACCCTCCACGGTACCCGCTATTTCAGCAGTCATTTTCTTGACCATATCTTCTATATCATCGATATAGCCTTTCTCAAATCTACCTCTCATTAGATCGGTTCTTGATTGTACATTAACAACATCGTTCAGTTGTGCACCTGAAGCCATTGCTGACTTAGCTGATTCTTGGAAAGAAAGGATAGCCTTTGCCATTTTATATTGCAAGTTTATATCACAATAAGCATCAACTTCATGGAAACCATTCTGTTGTAAGAAGAATTCTCTAATCATTCTAGCAACCTCAAGTGTTAGTTGTTGGTCAACAGGAAGGGCATCAGAACCTACAAGTTGAACAATTTCTTGCAACTCTGATTCAATTTGTAACAGACCACTGACTTGAGTTCTAATTTCAGGGAAATCCTGAGCAATATTATCTCTAAACCACTGATCTAAACTTTGTGGATATAGAGAGTATGAATTTAGCCAGTTAATCGCTGGGAAGTGTCTTTGTCTAGCCAAACCAGCATCTAGACCCCAGAAAACCTTGACAATTCTTAGAGTTCCTTGTGAAACCGGTTCCGAAATATCTCCACCAGGTGGCGATACAGCACCAATAACAGTAACTGAACCGTCATCTCCGTTTAGAGTTTCAACACGCCCTGCACGTTCGTAAAATTCTGCAATTCTAGATGAAAGATAAGCAGGATATCCTTCTTCACCAGGCATCTCTTCAAGACGCGATGAAATCTCACGCATTGCTTCAGCCCATCTTGAAGTTGAATCAGCCATCAGTGCTACATCGTATCCCATATCTCTAAAATACTCAGCAATTGTAATTCCTGTGTATACAGAAGCTTCACGAGCAGCTACAGGCATGTTTGAAGTGTTAGCAATCATCACAGTTCTATTCATCAAAGGCTTACCTGTGTTAGGATCGATTAGATGTGGGAATTCGTCCAAAACTTCTGTCATTTCATTTCCACGCTCACCACAACCGATGTAAACTACAAGTTGTGCATCGGAGTACTTAGCTAATGATTGTTGAGTTACTGTCTTTCCTGAACCAAATGGACCAGGAATACCTGCTGCGCCACCTTTTGCCAGTGGGAATAGGAAATCGAGAATTCTCATTCCAGTAACTAGAGGTGTATCTGGAGCATATTTTTGTCGGTAAGGTCTTGGAGACCTTACAGGCCACTTCTGCATCATTTGAAGTTCAGTACCATCATCTAGGGTACAAACTGTTTGAGTCACATTGAAATCACCAGACTTGATACTCTTTACTTTACCACTCTTTCCAGGAGGAACCATGATTTTGTGGACAATAGTTTCAGTTTCTTGAACATGGCCAATAACTTGGCCACTTGCTAATTCATCACCCTTTCCAACGACTGGCTCAAAGGTCCATTTCTTCTCCAAATCGAAAGCATCGGCGTCTACACCTCTTGTGATAAACACACCCATGACCTCTTCGAGTGTCGCTAATGGCCTTTGGATTCCATCATAAATCTGGGTTAACAGACCGGGACCCAAAGATACAGAAAGTGTCTCTTCTGTATTCAATACTGGTTCACCTGGTCTAATACCAGAGGTATCTTCGTAAACCTGTATGACTGCTTTATCGCCGTGAAGCTCAATTACTTCACCCATAAGACCTTCATGGCCTACTCTTACAACGTCATACATAGCTGCGTTCATTCCAGTAGCGGTTACAACCGGACCGGATATTCGGGATATTACTCCTTCATTGCTCATTTTTTTTCCTCCTTTTTGGAATTCATTTCCATAAGTCGACTCCTATAGCCTTGCGAATGGTGTCTCGCAAGGTTGTA
>MDTG01180175.1_pt1 | contig 17408 bp, 13 predicted proteins | sample 811421 | NCBI WGS metagenome assembly MDTG01 (sample SAMN05326645, study PRJNA326480) | marine metagenome | isolation source: seawater | place: Pacific Ocean: South East | collected 2011
AATTGATGCCGCTGCAACGAAACCATTTGGATATATGAAATTTTTTCCTGGCCCAGGACTTGGTGGTCACTGCATCCCCATCGACCCACACTATTTAAGCTGGAAACTAAAAACCTTAGACTATGACGCACGTTTTATACAATTGGCTGGAGAAATAAATACTAATATGCCAAACCATATTTTAAACCTAATCTCAAATAACTTAAATAAAACGCATAAATCTTTAAATGGAAGTAAAGTACTTATAATTGGTGTCGCCTATAAAAAAGATATTAACGATATACGTGAATCACCAGCTCTAGATATTATACAATTATTAAATCATGCTGGAGCAATAATAGATTACTATGATCCATATGTACCTACACTTGTATATAATGATGTTTTTATTAATAGTATAAATAAACTTGAATCAAATAAACTAAACGATTATGATGCGTGCGTTATAGTCACTGACCATTCAAATATTAACTATGAAATACTACACGATAATTGTCAGTTAATTATTGATACAAGAAATGTTTTTAAAAATATAAACAGTAAACATATTAGGCGACTAGGGCAAGGTTATTAAGTATTATTTTTTCTCAATACAAATATCACGACAATCTAATTTCCCTTTTATCTTAGATGACTTATACAATAATAATTCCGATATATAATGAGGAGCGTACACTACCAAAACTTTTAAAAGAATTAGAAAAAATAAACAAAAATAACATAGAAGTTATTATTATTGATGATGGTAGTAATGATAATACAAAAACAATCCTCCGAAATAATGACTTATTTATTATTATAACAAATAAAACCAATAAAGGGAAAGGCGCTTCTATTAAAAAAGGTATCGATTCAGCAAGTAATCAAAATATTATCTTGATTGATGGTGACCTTGAAATTGATATAAAAGATATACCTCAACTAATTGAAAATTATGAGAATAATAATAGACATGTATTAACTGGTATACGTTGGGATAAGAAATCCAATTTAAAAATAAATATAAACACTATAGGCAATTATTTCATCAATAGTTTATTTAATATTTTATATAAAACAAATCTAAACGATGTCCTATGTTGCGTAAAAATTATAGATGCAAATCTAATAAAGTCTCTGGATATTAAAAGTAATGGTTTTAGCATTGAAATTGAAACTATGGCAAAACTAGTACTAAAGAAGGAAATAATTAATGAAATAAAAATTAATTATAATCGTAGGTCAACACATGAAGGAAAGAAATTAAAAATTTCTGATAGTTGGGGTATAATTATGGTTATGTTTAAATTAAAATTATTTAAGCTTCTGCCTCCGCCTTAACCCGAATATATACTGGCTCATTTGAAGTTAAATCTGGTACATATTCAGGTAGAATTGATGATAGTAAACTCCTTACTTGATTCGCTGTTCTACCCGATAGTCCATCCTCTAAATCTTTAACATCATGTATTATACTAGTCAATATTTCATCTGTTATTTCAGAATCATTAAGCACTAAAATTTTTTCATGTTTAGTTTTATCTAATTTTTCTGTTGGCAATGATAACTCTTCAATTTTTTTCTCTCCAGGCCTAGTACCAGTATATTTAATTAATATATCTGCTCCAGGTTCAAAGCCAGATAATCGTATAAGCTCATTTGCAATATCAATAATTTTAATTGGATCTCCCATATCTAAAATAAATACTTCTCCACCATTCCCTAATGAGCCTGCTTGTAATATTAATTGACTAGCCTCAGGAATAGACATAAAATATCTTTCCATATCAGGATCTGTTACAGTAACAGGGCCACCATTTTTGATTTGTTCTTGAAAAATTGGAATTACACTACCAGAGCTACCTAGTACATTACCAAACCTTACAGCCATGAATTCTGTTTTATTTTGTTTACGATTATAATTTAATGTAACCATTTCAGCTAAACGTTTAGTAGCACCCATAACATTTGTTGGTTTTACAGCCTTATCTGTACTAACCAATACAAATTTTTCAACATCATATTTAACTGATAAATCTGAGACATTTAGAGTACCAAATACATTTGTTTTCACAGCTTCCCAAGGAAAATATTCCTGCATTGGGACATGTTTGTAAGCGGCTGCATGGAATACAATTTGTGGTTTAAATTCGTTAAACACCTGATCTACAACAGAAAAATCGCGAATATCTGATAATACAGGCTTAAATAGGATATTTGATTCTTCAGAAATGATTTCTCTATCAATTTGAAATAAATTAAGCTCACTAGTATCCATCATTACCAATACAGATGGTTTGAATTTTATACATTGTCTAACTAATTCAGATCCTATGCTACCGCCAGCTCCAGTAACTAGCACTCTCTTGCCTTTAATAAATTTATTAATTGATTTTTTATCTAATTCGACTTCCTCACGACCAAGTAAATCTAATAATGAAACTTCTCTAAACTGTGATATTGAAACCTCACCTGCAATCATTTCAGAAAGGGAAGGAAGAGTTTTAAAGGGTTTACCAGATTTTTTACACTCAGTCACAATCTTGCGCATTTGATGACTATCAGCTGATGGAGTGCAAATATATATTTCTTCAAACTCTAAATTAAGTTTGGATAACTCATCAATCTTTCCAATGATTGGTATATCATGCAATCGTCTACCAATTTTTGCAATATTATCATCTAAAAATCCAATAACATTTATAATAGATTTTGGATCTATAAGTGTTTGTCTTAAAATATTTTGACCACTATATCCAGCACCAATTAATATAACATTCTTTTTTAGTATATTTGAATTTTTGGTACTCAAAAAACTTTTGAGATGAGAAAAAAATATTCTAATACCAAGCCTAGAGATACTTACTAAACCAGTACACATTAAAAAATCAAGTATAAAAAGTGAGCGCGATAAATCTTTAAAATTATAATTTACGTATGCATATATAATTAGAAAAAAAGATCCAAACAAATTTGCTTTAAGGATATTTATTAAATCCCAAACACTAGTATATCTATACATTCCTTTATAAAGAACAAAAGTTTTAAAGCATAGGAACTTAATAAAAACCAATACCAATAAATTTTGATAGGTAATAATTTGAGATACCTTTAATGGTATACTGAAGTCGAATCTAATTAACAGACTCAAATAAAAAGCTAAAACGATAATAAAAATATCATTAAGAAGTAGAATAAATTGATTTTTTCTCATACTAGTTTTTTAATTGATCCCCCCCCTCATTTTTTTAACACCGAGACATTATCCTACGATATTATACAATATTATATTTATTAACAAGATATTTGCAATGCGATTTAATATTAAAAAGCATTATTTAAGTTTAACTTAATATTTTAGTTATAATTTTTAAAAAATTTATTCGTTTTGATTAAATCATTCGGAATAAAATTTTCAAAGACTAATCTAGCCGAAATATCAGGAAAAACAATAGCTGAAACGGTTATAAGTACTAAAAGGAAATCTAACCAAAAATTTTTTTTGCTAGAATAATAATTAGCAAGCTCAATTTTTACTTCTAAGAGCTTGCTATAAGGATCTTTACTATTTATTCTATGAATATATTTTTCTTCATTCCTAAATAATATAGATGCGAAATCTGATATACCTGGTTTAATAATTTTTAAAAATTGAAAATCATTTTCTTTAAAATAATCAGGAACTTCAGGTCTAGGCCCTATAAAGCGCATTTCACCTTTTAAAATATTAATAAGCTGCGGTATTTCATCTATCTTGAATTTTCTTAGCCATAAACCAATTTTAGTAATTCTATTGTCATTATGCTGTGTGATAACATTTCCTTTATTTTGTATCATTGTCCTGAATTTATAAATTTGAAAATTAATAAAATTATATCCTACGCGTTGGTGCTTGTAAAAAATTGGTCTTCCTTGAATTAAAAAAAGTAATATTGATATCATAATCATTAATGGTAAAAACAATATCAAAAGCACTAAAGCAATCAATCTCGAAAATAATTCCATTGTAAAATTAAATCTGATATTTAGACCAGATACTATTGATTATATTTATTATATAATTTACTTCTTCTTCTTTTAATAATGGATATAATGGAAGAGTTATTACATTATTAAAAAATTTAGATGCATTTGGAAAATCAGAATCTTTATATAAGTACTTATTTTTATAATAACTATGCATATGAACAGGTCTATAATGAACTGATGTACCAATACCTTTTTTATTCAGTAGATTTATAAATTGATTTCTACTAATTCTCCACCTTGAATCATCTAACCTTATTACATATAAATGATAACTATGCTTTTCGATATCTGCGACATTTTGTGGAAGAATGATTCCACCAATATCTTTAAAACTTTCTTGATATAAATTGAAAATCTTTTCCCTTTTAGAATGCCAATCTTTAATATAGTTAAATTGAAAAATTCCAAAAGATGCTGCAATATCAGTTAAATTATATTTATACCCTAGTTCCGATACATCATAATACCACTTACCTTTAGAACTGAATCGTTTCCAACCATCTTTTGACATACCATGCAGTGATAATTTTCTGATTTTATCAGCAAAAGCACCATCATTTGTTGTTAATGCACCACCTTCACCTGCAGTGGTTATATTTTTATTTGCATAAAATGAGAATGCAGTAGCATGAGAAGTATCACCAATTTTGCCCAAATTAGAATAAGACTCAAGGGCGTGCGCGGCATCTTCTAATATAAATAAATTATATTTATCAGAAATTCGTTTAATCCGCTTCATATCAACAGGCTTGCCAGCAAAGTGTACTGGAATAATTGCTTTAACATCCTTTTCTTTTTTTAAAATTTTCTCAATTTTATCAATATCAAAATTAAAACTTGAATCACAGTCAACTAATATCGGCTGCATACCTAAATATTCTCCAACCTCGACACTTGCAACAAAAGTATATGTTGGTGCAATAAACTTATCTCCCTTACCAAAACCTTTTGCTGCAAGAGCTAAATGCAATGCAGCAGTACACGAATTAACCGCAATAACAAATTCTGAATTAGTGTAAGATGATAATATTTTTTCAAATTTTTGTACTGCTGGTCCCGTTGTAATCCACCCGTTTAATATTGAATCAGTAAAAATTTCTTTATCAGATTTAGGTACTAAAGGTTTATGAAATGGAATTTGCATTATATCTTTTAAATTTTTAAAAAGAATTTGTTGAAATATCTCTGTAATAATTAAACCCCAAATTAAGTATAAGTTCAGGATTATTACTTGCAAAATTCTCATTTCTCAAAATGAAAAATATTCTAAAATTCTTTCTGAACATCCAGTCAATATTAAAATTTATATAGTTAACAAATGTAATATTGCCGCTAGGAAATGCACTTTCCATATAATCATCATAAGGTTGATAATTCCTGAAATATATTGACTGCTGACCTATTCTCACACTACCCAATTCAAGATTAGTCATAATGTTTTTTAAATTATAAAATTTAATGCCAAACTTAATTTGATCCCCATCTGAACCATATTCCCAACCAATTGGCTTGTTCCTATTTACAAAATTATTGTAGCCATTTTTATGACTAAAAGTATGAGTTCCTACGAAAATATAAGATAAATAAAAAACAGAACTATAATTATTATCTATTCTTGCTTTAGCTATGCGCGTAGAAAATGCAATACCATTAACCTTACCACTATCTAATTGTGATTTATCTAATACAAGTTCATCAATGACATAATTAAAAGAAGCTCTATACTTTTCTTTTATATACCAATCAAAAGAAGTTTGCCAAATAGCATTTCCTGATCCAGTGCCTATTTTATTTGCCCGATTATTAAATTCAGTTTCTATATGCGAGGATATAGGATTAAGATATGCTAAATCAACAGGCCTATTTATACCTGAATAAATACTAACCTCAGATAATGAGATTAATAGATTGGGTTTATATAAAATTTCAAGACATTTTCCAGTAATGTACCTATTATGATTATTCAAATTCTCTAAAAAACCATGGAAATATTTAGTCCTAAATTTTCTACCTTTATGTTTAATAATTAGTTGGTCAAAAGAATTTGATTTTTCATTATTTAAAAGATATATACCATTCCCAGAACCTATTATTTGTCGATTCCTACCATACTGAAAGGTAATCCCATGATGTTCATAACCGATGCCAGATAAGTCAACATCTCCGGATTCAAAGCCAAGTCTATCAATGTCTTGTTTAATCCCACTATAATCGTCAAATTTTTCAACATCACTAACTATCCTTGAGTATAAATAGGAGTAGTATTTTTTTTGATAAACATATCTAAAAAAATTATTAACTGATCCAAAAGAATTATTTTTTTGAAAATAAACAGATGCTCCTAACCGTCCATAGATTAGATTGGTTTTTAAACTATCGTCATTATTTAAGGTGTAAGTAATATTATCAATAGTTGAATTCAAATTCCAATTTTGGCCCAAATCATAATTTAATTTTTCTAGTTTATAATCCCAAAAATGGGAAGGTTTTTCTTGCGCTTTTAATAAAAAAAACATAAAAAATAATAAAAAAATTATCGATCTTTTAGCCAAAAAATGATTCCTCATTTTTTTATATTGTATGTAATTTGAAAACTTTCTTGATCAAAACTTGGACAATAGGTCTTGTTTTTATTCCAATCATTAAAAAAATAACCTAAACCAGCTAAATAGCCAATGCCATAAGAAAAATGAAGAATGAAAAATATAAACGGCAGTACAAATAAAGAATAAACTTTTTTTAAAATTCCATAATTAGATAATCTCCTCAAATTAATTATCGATGAAAACAAGCCAGATAAAACATAGGGCACTAGAATTAAACTAAATGGAATAATTGAAGTTTTTAAAAAAAATAATGAGACTAATAAAAGCATAACAAAAAACAGTGGTATTAACTGGCGATAAGAAGATATACCACCTCTTTTTTGTAAAACTCGGACTTTATAAAATCCATATTGAAAATATTGTGAAAATAATTTAATTAATGTATTTCGAGGCTCATAAATTGATTTTATTGAAGGGTCTAACCAAATTTTACCACCATACTGAATTGTTCTAAAATTAAACTCGTCATCTTGATTCCTAATAAGATCTTCGTCAAAACCACCAACATTTTTAAAAATAGTTCTTTCCCATGCTCCTAAATAAACAGTATCGACCCATCTACCAAAATTAGAAAAATGAAAATATGAATTGCCAACACCAAACCTAGATGAAGTAGCGAGTGTAATTAAATTACCTAAAAAATTTCTACTTTTAGGAGTCATTAAACCACCAACGTTTGTTGCTTTTTTTTCTTTTAATATTTTTACGCATTGAGATATATAATTCGGTGCAATTACAGTATGCCCATCTACCCTTATTATTATATCACCCTTTGCAATGTTTAAAGCAAAATTAAAACCACTAGGGACAGTTTTTTTTTTATTATTAATAATATGAATATTTGGATATAGAGATTGGTATCTTTTAATAATTGATAATGTTCCATCAGTGGATAGTCCATCAGATATTATTATTTCTAATTTTGTTTTTTCAAAGTCCTGTTCAATAATTGAGTCCAAAGTTTTAGCTATGGAATTTCTTTCATTTCTAATTGGTAATATTATAGAGACTAAAGGATTTAAATACATTTTGAAAAGCCTAACAGCTAAATTATAATTTTCGATTAAAATAAATCATAACAATATTAATATAAAAACTATTTTTTTTTGACTACTATATATTGAAATGATAATTTTTAAGATCATTTAGATAAAGTAATTTTAATAACATATATCTATGTTATTAGATTCTATCTATTGAACATAGTTTAAAGCGTTTTTTTTTGATTATTTGAAAGCAAAATTGATTTAATAAAAAAGTATTATTTATAGTATGATAGAATTAAGCATTAAAAAAGATATAATAGGCTGGGATTACATTAACTGGGGTAAATCTTTAGAATATTTTGATGATCATATCAATTATAATAATATCCATAAGGTTTTGGAACTTGGAGCAGATTCTCAATCAAGCGGGTATTCTTTATTTTTTGCTAAAAAAGGAATTCAATCTGTGTGTTCATCCTATGGAAAAATAAATAACAGACTTATTGAAAGACATAAAAAATACAAATTAGATAATTTAATTTCATATGAAATTCTAGATGCAAAAAAGATAACATATAAAAAAGAATTTGACTTAATTTGCTTTAAAAGTATGCTAGGTGGTATTTGTAAAAATGGAAATACACAACACGCAAAAACAATTTTTGACCAAATTCATAAAGCTCTAAAACCTAATGGATACCTAGTGTTCAGCGAAAATATTGAATCAACAATAATACATAAATTTTTTAGAAAAAATTTTATTAGTAAATCATGGAATTATTTCCCTAAAAATGAATTGACTAATCTAATGGATGATAATTTTAAAAATATTAAAACACATTCAATCGGCCTTTTAGGTTGTTTCGGCAGGAGTGAATCTCAAAAAAACTATTTAGGTAAAATAGATGAATATTTATTTAATAAAATTGCACCAGAGAGCTGGAATTATGTTTTTTTTGGTATTTGTCAAAAGGCTTCAAATAAGGGATAATTAAAATTACTGAATTAACCATAAAAACGTAACCATTGCTCTATATTTGCAATATTAATTAATTGCGAAGCTATGTTTTCTGACATTTTTTTATTTTTTTTGAAAAATAAATTTTCAATTTTTTTTGAAGAAAAAAGACCTCTTTCATGAGTAGTTTTGCTTAATAAAATCGATTTAATCTCTTCACTATTTACTAATTTATATTCCAAAGGAGCAAATCCCATTTTTGGTGTGTTTATTAAAAATTTAGGCAATAAAGATTCACTACTATTTCTTATAATATTTTTTGTTTTTAGACCATTTATCAACTTATTCTCATTTGTATTTAAACCTATTTTTAATAATGGTCTATATAAAAATGGAACTCTCAACTCTATAGAATTTCGCATACTAAACTTATCAACCATCATTAAGTTTTGAATAGGAAGATATGTAGAAAATTCTAATAAAAGTGCTTGTCGAAGAAATGACTCATTATGAACTTCTTTAATATTAGAATACAATTTATCTGAAGTTTTTTCAATATCCTCAGTATTTATCCAATCCGTGACTGATTGTTTGCGATTTAATAAATATGACCCTGTAGATAATAAATTAAATAATGGATGTTTGTTTTTAACTAAACTTGCATTTCCTACACGAAAAAATAAATCATTATTAAAATATTTATTAAAAAATAAAATTACTTTACCTATACCAAATTTTCGCATTAAGGATAAATGCCTAGCAATTAGATGTCTTCTATATCCAGCAAAAACCTCATCCCCACCATGCCCACTAAGTAGAACTTTTTGATTTAAATCATTTGCTTTTTTACAAATCTTATCAATTAATATATTTGCTGTATTTGATATCGGCTCTTCTGTGATTCTAACAGAGTCTTCAAACGAAATATTCTCATTATCTCCCGAGTCTATTTTTACTAAATTAACACCAAAAAAATTGGCGGATTTTAAAGCTAAATCCCTCTCTAAATAGGTATGCTCATCATTTATACTATCTGATCCTGCATTATAGGCATTAAAACTTGAATCTAGTAATCCTTGATTTTTCATGCTTCTTAAAATCAAATTTGAATCAATTCCTCCGCTTAGCAAACTTCCGATTGATACATCAGATAAACAGTGCATTCTTATACTCTCATCAAAAATATCTAACCAATCTACATTTGTATTATTATTCAACAATTCAAAAACAGACCAGTATTCTTCTATTTTAATTCCATCTCTATTTATTTTCATAAAATGACCAGGTCTCAATCTGTGTATATTTTTAAAACATGTATTGGGATCCATATTATAACCCAGTAAAAAAACTTCTTTTAATGCATCGTAATCCACTTCAACTTTAACTGAATTATCAAGCAATAAAGTTTTTATCTCTGAAGAAAAAATTAACCTGTCTTCGTTATAATGATAGTAAAGGGGTTTAATACCGAAACTATCTCTTGCAATTAGCATTTCATTACTATTCTTATCATAAAAAGAAAAGGAAAACATACCCTCAATCTTATTTATAAAATTTTCTTTTTCAATAGCTAACCCATTTATTAATAATTCTGTATCAGAGTCGGTTCGATATTCATAAGGTGTTTTAAGTTGAGTCTTGAGAGATTTATAATTATAAATCTCTCCATTATAGGCTAAAACATATTTACCATCTACTGTTATAAACGGCTGATTAGCTCTTTTGGATAAATCAATAATTGATAATCTGGTATGTCCAAGGCCAACATTTTTATATGACCATACGCCTAAAGCATCTGGCCCACGATGTTGCAATGACAATGTATATTTTTTTAGTTTATCTTCTCTAACCTTAACATCATTAAAGTTATAAATGCCAAAAATTCCACACATTCTAATAATATAGGAAGTAATTAATTATAAGAAATATCATCTTTTAAATTTAAAGTATTATCTATTTAATACCTTTTGATAATTGCTTATAAATTGAAACAATCTTGTTCGCGGTTTTATCAATACCTAACTGCTCAATATTTTTTCTGCCATTAACCTTATTATAATGATCTAGTGTCTTAATAACTGAAGTCGCAATTATTTCACTATCATAATTATTACAAACAATACATCCTTCAATATTTTTTAATCGACTCTCAACATCACCAACATTTGTTGACACAACTGGGATATTACAGGCTAATGCTTCCTTAATTACATTTGGTGAGCCTTCTTGCAAAGACGTAAATAATATACAATCTGCACTATTCATGTAATATGGAATTTTTTCCATATCAGTATTCATTGGTATAGTTATTAAATCAACATTATTTATAGTGTTTTTAACAATTGAAAAAACTTCTAAAGCTAAATTATAATTTTTCACCTCATCAGTTTTATTAGCTGGAAATAATATGATTTTTTTATCAAGGCTTAAATTAATTTTTTCCCTGCAAAAATTTTTATTTATTGGTTTAAAAATATTTAAATCAATACCACTAGGAATTATATAAGAAGGAATTTTTTTATTTAATTTTACTTTGAAAGTATCAGTTACTAATATTATTGTTGAAGCAAAATATGACATCATTTTAGAACAATAAATTAAGGCAAAACTTTTAAAATAATTTGCAATTCCATTTATATATGTAATACCATTTAAATCATCCCCCCTGTATGTTATAATAATTGGAACTTTTACTGGTATCGCTAAGATTGCATTATAACCCCAATGTACATGGATCAAGTCATATTTTTTATTATTAATAATCCTTCTAACTTTTCTCCATGATAAAAAATAATTATATAATTTTTTTCGTCCTTTAAAAGAAAAAACATCCACATTTACACCTAATTTTTTAATGTATTCAATTTCCCTTACTAAAAAAGGTACAGCAAATGGTCTTGATTCGTTAGGCCATTCGCTAGTAATTATTAAAACTTTCAAATCTATTTATCTATCATATTAATTAATAATATTTATAAGTATTTTTTTTTTGAAATATATTCACACAATGAAAATATAACAGCTGGCAACCCAAGCCTTAAGTCATTATGTCCCATAGTAAAATTACTCCATACAATTAAAGAAAAAAGAATCGCTCTTATTTCATTAGAACCATTATAATATAATACCCTTAAAGTAGTAGTCATTAAAATCAATGTGCATATTATACCTAAAAAACCATGTTCAGCCCATAATCGAGTAAAAAAAGTATGACTGCCTACATTACCTCCAAAATCATCTTTTATATGATATTCAGTGGAACCGCCAACTCCCACACCCAAAAAAGGGTTATTTAAAAAGGTGTTTATATCCTCAAAAATAACTTTAACTCGTCCAGTAGTTGTAAATAATGTTACTCTATCAAAAATAGCCTGACTCTGCTGGTCAGAAAACAAATCTTGTTTTGAAAAAACTAGTTTAATAGAACCAAATAACATTAATGATAATATAATTATTACAGTTAACAATCTTTTATTAAAACTAAAAATTCCAATAATTATAGTTCCAATAAGACCACCATATAATCCTCCTCTAGAATATGAAATACCAGCCTGAATAGTAAGTAGTATCCAAAACAATGATAGCATAACACGGGAGTTAATATTTTTACTGAGACTAAATAAAACAATGCATGTAATCATTCCAAAACCAAGGATAGTTGAAACTTGGTTTGGTCCAAAACCGCCAGAAGTGACTTTATTCTCTACAGTAGTATTACGAATAATTAAATTATCTAAATTAAAAACTAAATGGATTAATATAATTATGGAAAACATTATCATTGGAGAAAGAGACGAATAAAAAAGTTTTTTTAAGTCTAATGTCGAAGACTTTAAACCTGAAAATAACAATGCTGAAAATGCTAAAGCTGTAGGACCCGATATATATAATGACATATAATTATAATCAAAACCACAAATAATCATTCCTGGAACTAGTAGTAAAAGAAACATAATATATCTTTTTGAAGAAGATATAATTATTTCAGAAGAATTAATTAAAATCAGACTGCTCAAAATAATTACAGCATATTTATCAAATTCATAAAAAATCGCAACTTTTAAAACCCTCATTATAATACCAAAAGTAGAAATAAAAATTAAGCGATAGATTGCTTTAGGCACGTTTTTAGAAATAGCATAACCTATGCCAATAAATAAATTGTAAATGCATAGAAGATTTGATAAAAATGGAAATTTATAGCAAAAAGCACCAATAAAAGCATTTACCAAAAAAAAAGAAAAAATATTATTTTTATAAATCATTAATTAAACTCACTTACTTACAGTATTAAATATTTTTAATAATATTTTAATATTAATCTCTATAGTGTGGGTTTCTAATATGCGTTGTCTTCCATTCCTGCCCATTTTTAGCCTTAATCCATCATCATTTATTAATTCAACCAATTTTAATAAAAAAAGATCTCTGTTAAATGGTTGAATAATATAACCGTTTTTATTATTCTCAACTAATTCACTTACACCACCTACATCATTAGCAATAACAGGAAGACCTGATGACATTGCTTCTAATATACAATTTGGAGAACCTTCTCGTTCAGACGTTAATAATAATAAATCACATTTTTTGTACAATGAACTCATGTCATTAACGTCTCCTAAAAAATTTATATCATTATCATCTAAGCCTAAAGATATAGAGGTATTTAATAAGTCTTTTTTTAAATCTTCATCAATTCTTCCAGAACCAGCAACAAATGATTTTATTTTAATATTTTCAACCTCTCCAGAAGTTTTCAGCATTGAAATTAACTCTAAAAAAAAATCAACTCTTTTTTCTCGCGTTAGTCTTGCCACCATCAGTATTCTAAAATATCTACCCTTTTTTACATTAGTTTTAAGTTTACTAGAAGAGAAATGTTTTGAATCAATGGCATTGGGCAGATATTCCCAATTATGATTTTTTATTTTATTTTTGGCATTGTTAATAGCATTTCTTGAATTCGCTATTGTGATTGAACTTAACTTTATGCTAAAAAAAGTTAATAATGCTCCAATTTTTCTTTGTTCAGAATAAAAATCACTTCTGACAGATGAGATAGATGGTATGTTAAATAATACACCTATAATTGTAGCATATAAATTGGTATAAAAATGTACACTATATATAATATCTATCTTTTTATTAAAAATAAAGTTAGCGATTTTAAAAAGTTTCAATAGTCTAGAGTTATATTTTCCGCAATATATTGTATTGATACCTAATTCTTTAAGTTTAAATTCCCAAAATTCATTTTTAGTAAAACATAAAATATTTACCTCAAATTTTAGTTTAATTAAACTCTTGATAATATAGAATAACTGCCTTTCAACACCCCCTTTAGCCAAGGTTCCAACAATAAATACTATGCTTTGTTTTTTCAAATGAATTTATTATGTAGGTTATAAAACATTCATAAATCTTTGCTATAAATACTCTTTAAAAAAATATTTAATTAGAAATAAATATATTAATAGGAAATCTATTAGATAAATACTTTTGAAAATTATTCCCATCAAAAATATCTTTTAATATTCCCAAAGCTAACATGATAATAAATGGTACGACTGGTAATATGTATCTAAATAAGGTTGCAACTAGTGAATGACCTACAATAAAATAGAAAACCAATAAATATAATGTATAATCTTTGATTGTTAATTCTCTTCTAAAGAAATTAAAAATTGATAGTAAGAAAAATATAAATGTTTCGAAACCAAATATATACCATAATATATTTCTATTACTTTGAATTTTATAATCAGAAAACATATTAAAAAATCTAGAAATAGATAATTTTATATATCGTAAAGGGAATTTTTTAATTTGCTTTAAACCTTCATTAAAATAAAATCTGTCCATTTCATATTCATTTTCATTACCAGTAAAATTATTTTCATTTAAAAATCTATCAAACTCTGGTTTGAATTCAATAGTAGTTTGCCAAGGCCTTTCAAGATAATCATCAAATTTAAGTATATAATTAAACCTATATAAATTATAACCATTCATAGATGTTCCAGATTTAATAACTCCAAAATCATTGTAATTTTTTATTAACCAAGGTGATAAGGTTAAAACATATATCATTATAAAAATTATAAAATTGAACAATGAACGCATTTCCCATTTATTATATATAAAATATAAAGGAGCTAATAAAAAAGGGAAATAAACTAATGGAGATCTAGATAAGGCAGAAAGTCCCAAAATTATTCCAGATATAATCCAATACCAAAATCGCTTATTTTTATAAGCTTCCAATAAATAATACACACCAATGATTAATAAATAAGAGGCTATTGGTTCACCTAGTAAATATCTTTCCATACTTATCGCTGGAAAATAAGACCCCCATAAGAATGCCCCAAATAGTGATATTTTTTCATCAGCTATTATATGTAAAGATGCTTTATAAAAAAAATAGATTGATAATAATCCAAGCAATAACTGAAAAAGATAAATCGCACTTAAATGGTGTAAACTAAAATATTTTATAAAAAATGAATAAACTATAATCGGAACTGGTGAAGAAATCGCGGTTTTATTATTAGTTTCATTACAAAATGGAAAGTATTTTTGTTCACAATAAACAAAACCTTTACCATCTGCTAAATTATTAGCCATCCTATACCACCTAGCTTGAGCACTATCTGGCGCAGGAATACCTGCACTAAATAATGCGAGAATTCTTAATACAAAACAAACAATAATTATTTTGATGATATTATGCAAATTTAAAATAATAATTTTTATAATTAGAGTTTAGTGATATAATTAGTCACCAAATCTTGCTGGTAATGTAACCCACTAGAAGCCCAACCTCCTGCAAGAATAATTACTTTCAAATTACAACCTCTTTTGATCTATTAAATAAGTGATGTTTTCAGATATCTTATTTTAATGTACAGGAACTTAATGTATTTGCTAATCTTTTTGCAGAATTTCCATCTAATTTTTTATCAAAAAAACTATCTAATACTTTTGTTTGTGCTTTTAATAACATTTCTGGATCATCCAATAATTTTAAAATTTTATCAAATAAATCATCAATAGATTGCGATAACAACACAGCTCCACTATTTGCGATTGGTTTATAATGATCAAATTTAATATGTCTTTCCCATTTAAGATGTTTTGGTAATGATGAATTAGGAGGGTCAAAATTTATATTAATTACTCCTTTATTAAATATCATTAAATCGAAACTCACTGTGGACGCAGCATTAATTCCAAATGAACAATATCGTAATAAATTGCAAAAAAGAACTAAATCTTCTTTCAGTGGAGTTAATGAATCTTTATCCCATAGCATATCTATAAACTTAATATTTTCATTAGATTTATTTCGTAATTCATTCATAGCTGCACTAGTATCCTTAATATATGGTCTTATTAATAAAACTGGTCGAGGATTTGATTTTATGTTATTTATAAAATCAATTATCTTAACCAAAGTTTTATGTTCCTCAGGGAAATGACCAGCAATCCCAGTTGTATAAAGGATAAATGGTCTTTGAGGATCTAAGTTATAATTCTTAAAAAATTGATTCTTATCGATGAAAAATTTATTATTGAAGTGAAAATCAAACTGTGGTGTCCCAGTAACTAAAATATTTTTTTTGATAATTCTCGGGTATATTCTCGATAGTTGTTTTTTCATTTTATTATGCCATACGAAATAGTAATCATAAGGTGGAAAAATCCTACTTCTTGTTGTTAAATTATCCCATGAAAAAATAAAAGTGCCTGTCTTAAAACCCAAATTTTTAGCGATATAAATCGGGAACTCAGCTTCCTTCCCATGAATATGAGAACAATTAAAAACAAATGAAGGTTTGATTTTTAAAAATTCCTCTTCATATATATTTTTTGGCCTAAAAATCCAGGTTATATAATTTTCAAATAAAGTTAAATAATAGAGTATAGTTTTATATGAAGCTATCCATGCAAAAAATTTTATAATTTTCCTTTTTAATTTTGCAGATAGAGATTTTGCTCTAAAGTCATGCATCTCCCAATGATTTTGAGCTGTATAAGTCCACTGCTCTCTGAAATGGGCCCAATGAATAATTTTCCTAATAAGCAACACAATTTTCTTTTCATTATATGGTTCTAGAATGTGATACTGATTAATATTTTTTCTGGTTTTTTTTGGAATAAAATCTTCTTTAACAACAGAATATATAATCACTTCTAAATCAATTTGAATTAAATCTATTATACCAGAATAAACAAAATTCCTGATTGTTTCACCACGACTTAGGAATAAAATAATCTTATGTTTTTTTTTCATATTATTATAATAAAATCAGTAAAGTCTAGATTTAGAAAAAAATATTTATCTTAAGCATTAAGAACTGCATATGAATAGTAAATAATACAACAATTTAATAAAAAATTATTTTTAATTATCTTATAATTTCAAAATAAAAGTTCAAACGGAAGATTTATTTAATATTTAATAAGAAATCTTAAAAAATAAGCGACAGTCAGTTTTTATTAGTCAGATAAGTTTTTTATACATAAAATAGCTCAAACACCGCTGAATAATTCTTTGTAAATTAAACTAAATAATTTATGAATTACCTAAAAATGAAACTACCCTCTTCTAATTTTTAAATATGGAAAACTTCAAAAAAAATAATATAAATATTAATAATATAAACATTGAAGAAACAATTAATATCCTAAACACCTATGGCGTAATAGTTTTTAGAAATTTTTTTAATGAAGATAAAATTTTTGAAAAAAATTATCATTAAACATATTTTATAAAATTAAATAAATAAATGAAAAAGCATTTTCAAAAAAAGAAATTTCTAAAAAGTGGCGGTAATGACTGGT
>MDTG01195812.1_pt1 | contig 17408 bp, 16 predicted proteins | sample 811421 | NCBI WGS metagenome assembly MDTG01 (sample SAMN05326645, study PRJNA326480) | marine metagenome | isolation source: seawater | place: Pacific Ocean: South East | collected 2011
AAAAAAAGAATGCAAAAAATAAAAATACGATTCATTTTCAATATTTTTGAACAGAGGAGAATTTTTTTCTATACTAATGGAGTTCCATCCCATGTGTGGTAGTTTGGGTTTGTCTTTTATATTTTTCTCATCAAACCGCTTTACACATCCATTTAGCCAACCAAAACCTGCGGCTTCCCCCTCTTCACTCTCATTACACAATATTTGCATGCCTACACAGATACCAAGAATAGGTACTTTTTTTTGCGAAACTAAATAATCAAGCTTACTCTTAAAACCAGTTTCAATAAGTCTAATCATTGCGTAATCGAAAGAGCCAACACCAGGTAGAATAATTTTATTATTTTCATCCAGCTGATTTGGTTCATCAACTATACTCGATTTTATATTTAATTTATCATATATGTTTTTGAAGGCATTAAGATTACCTAGCCCATAATTAACTATATTGATCATCTGATTAATTTTTTTTCTGATCCAATTAATCTCATTATTTTCATGCCCAATTCAATAAAGAACATACTATTTTTGTAATCGCGGTATGTTTTATTTTTGCCATCCATTAATTCCTGAAATTCATCAACTTGAAAACCTAGTTTCTTTGCAATGTATTCGAAATCGTGTTTTATATTTTGGTGGTCATAGGGTTTGACTGAAATTTTTTTGAGAGCTTCTTCACGTTTCATTTGATTGGTTAAAATTAAACTTGAATAATGAGCTCTTCTTATATCATAGTTAAATTTTTCGAGCATCCAGTACCCTTCATAAAACCTGGTAAATCTCGACTCGTAATGTTTTTCAGCATATCTTTGCCATTGAAAATTTTTCTCAAGGAACTGGATTGCTTTTTCTTTTTCAAATTCGATAAAATCAAGGGGTTGTATCACTTTTAGCCCCTTAAAATATTTATAGTAAATTTTATATTTAAATACGCTTGCAAGTGGAAAAGTTTTCAACGCTATAGTGCCATGCTTTTGATGTATATCTTTTATTTGCCTTAAATCAGATGCATGGTAGTGCCATTCTAAAGGTTCTCTTACGCATTCAGATGATATATTACCCCCATTGAGCACATATTTAAATCCATTCTTAGTTGCAAAATTATATAATGCTGCGTTAAAGACATGGTCTTGAGGTGTGTCTACATGGCATACCTGGGCCTTAAAAAAAGCGGCCTGAAGATCTTTCATCTCTTCCCAGTTTATTACTTCAGTATGCAAATCTAGTTCAAGGGAATCAATAATGCGCTCAATGTTGTGTACGGCCTGTTGAGAATTCCATCCGGCATCAATATGAAAAATTAAAGGCCTTAAACCAAATTTCTCTTTTGCTAAATAAGCCATATAACTGCTATCAACGCCGCCACTAATACCCATTAAACAATCATATTCTTTATTCTTGCCGCGTTTCTTAATCGTACTGATTATTTTATCTAAAAGTTCTTCTCGACCTTTCCCAAAGTTCCATTTGGGTAATATGATAGAATCAAAATTTCTGCAATGATCACATACTCCATTGTCATCAAAACTAATCAGAGGATCAGATGTATCCATTACACACCTAGTGCATATTTTATAATTTTCATTCATTAGTTATGTCATTAATCAGTTGAACATATTTTTTAAGCATCTTTTGCTCAGTATATTTAAGTTCATAGCTAGCATTAAATTTTTTTCTTAATTTTTCTCGATTTGAATAACACAAATTTATAGCATCAGACAAACTTTGAATATCATCTAAATTAAAGTAGCATACCTCATTCCAATCAAATAGCTCCTCAAATACTGGTATTTTTGAACAAACCGTAGCCACTGAAGATGCAGCAGCTTCTAAAACCGTGAGAGGAAAACCCTCTGAGTAAGATGACATTACATATATATCAAAAAATTTGAAATATGAGTAACCATTAAGATGCCTTCCTAGGAAATAGCACCTATGGTCAACACCAAGCTCAACTGAAAGATCTTTAAGATGATTAGATGCAGGACCATCTCCAACAATTATTAAACTATATTCTTCAAGGTTTTTTAATGCAATAAGCAGCTGATCCAACCCTTTGACGTGATATAAAGTTGCAACAACACCGATAAGTTTACTATCACCTTTGATTTTATTAATTAAATTAATGTGCGATTGATCAATAGGTACAGTGAGATCGATACTAACGCCATTATTTATAATTACAGTAGATTTTATATTTGCAGAAGTTAGTCTTAGTTGAGCACGATTTGTCAAGCATACAACAGTATCAAACACCTTTAGCGCCTTAAACCAGAAGAATGGGACAAGCATTCTGTGAAGGAATTTACCATCATACTGATACACTTCCTTTATGTCGTTATGTAAAGTGGAGATACATTTAGATTTTATCTTTTTTTTATGAAATAAGACATAAAGATCTGGTAATAAATTATGACAATGGATGAGATCAAATTTATTAAGTACTTTGTGAAACTTTAAAAAAGAAAGAAAATTAACTTTATAATTAACAATAATTTCTGGTAAATCCCGAAAGACGAAAACCTCAACCTCATAACCATGAGAATGATATTCATCAGCAATTTTAATGGCAATTTTGGTGGGTGCCTCTTTACGCAAATCTGGAAGTATAATTGCTACCTTCAATTATGTGTAGTTGTTATATGATTTTATTTAGATGAAGACGATAGTGAGCTAACCATAAGACTCAAATAAATAATCGGGTAGTAAATAGCACCTGGAAGGAAAAAAATAGGAACGCACATTATTGTAAACTGATTGCGGTCCAATTTTAGTATACGAGAAACAACAGGGAAAAAAATTATGAAAGTCAGAAAACCGATTTCGCATAATATATATATCAAAGTAGAATGGGGAAAATGATATGAATCTGACCATGATGACCAACTTGACCTGAAGTGGATATTCCCAACTGGACTCCAAAAATGTTCTAAAATATATGAGAAACCGCTTAGGTTCGATTCTAATCGCTCATTGTTACTGACTGCATTAGCTGTCATTTGATCTATATTAAACGGGTTCAATCTCTGAAGTATATATCCTTGGAGTGTTAAATATACACCAATGCAAATTATGAAAGTTAATGCTATGATATATTTACTATTGAATTTCGGTATATTGATTAAGAACAATAAGAAAATGATCAATATAGCCATTCTTGAACCACTAAGTGTAATAAGGCTAAGTGATAATAAGAAGTAGATCTTATAATTAATAATAGAAAAATATTTATTATTCCCATCCAAATTACGGGTTATATATATAACATAACAAAGAAGTATTAATATATAACTCAACGTGTTAGAATCTCTAATTGTACCTGAAATTCTTACACCTCCCCACTGCATCAAGGAACTAACATCGACTGTCCTCGAGGTAATAAAATATTCAAATTCTTCATAGTTAAAAAACTGATAAATACAAATTAGAAAATGGTAGATAATCGAAATTTTAGCAAATCTACTAAGAAAAATAAGAATATTAAAAGGGTGTCGATAATATGATCTTATAGATAAGAATAATGACATGATAATAGTCAGTCTGATAATATCATTATAAAAAGGTGAAAACGTCTTAGGGTTTAAAGAAAATAAAAAACAATTGAGAATGACAATTGAAAAAGGAATAATAATTTCAATATGATTTAAATTCTTAAGTGAGAAAGATTTAATTGAAATCAATACAAATGTAAGTGAAACAATTAAAAGCGATGGCAACAAATAATTATCATTAAATAAATAATAAATTTGATTAATGAAAAAAAATGAAGCTATGAAATGTAACTTAACTAACATTCGATTGAATCAATATACTTTTGTAATATACTATCCCAGTTATAGTTTTCCCTAACTGCCTTTTCTGCGTTTTTTATAAGTGATCTCTCAAGGCCATTATCATAAATAATTTTTTTTATATTATCGGAAAAGTCTGCATTTAGATCCGACACTAAAACATCTTGACGATCTATCAAATTTATTCCTTGAAGTGATAATTGAGTACATACAATTGGCAAATTAGCGATTACAGCTTCAACTATCTTGTTTTTAAAACCGGCTCCAATTCTCAGTGGAGAAATATATATTTGGTATCGACTTAGATGTTGAATCATGTTGTTAACTTCACCAACAATTATAATATTATCAGACTGCAGGTTAAGTATTTCACTCGTTGGATTTCTACCGACTATAAAAAATTTTATTTCGGGATTAGAGTCTACAAGGTTAGGCAAAATATTTTTACAAAAATTAACGCATGCATCCACATTAGGTAAATAGTCAAGAACACCAGAAAAGACGATTGAATTTGGTATTTTATCACTAACTTTAGGTGAATTAAATTCAACACCGTTTGGAATTACAACGACATTAGATGGTATCTTGTTATTAAATAAATATTCAGGGTCATCCTTAGAGACAAAAAAAACTTTTCTATACCTAATGATTAATGATTTCTCAACTCGCATATAGAGAAAAGAAAAATAAAGGGAAATAAAACGCTGCAGAGAGGATTGGCTTTTATAAATTGTTTTATATAAAAGTGATAAACTATCATGAAGGGAAAGATTTATAATATTAGGATATCTTCGCCCATAAATTTCCATAGAATGAGAGTCGATTATAATATGATCAAATTTACCTGATAAAATAAATGAATTAAATTTTCTATATAATTTAGAGTTTCTTAAAAATGTAAAAGGGGATTTGAATAAACATACAGCGAAAAATTTCTTTAAAAATTCAAAATTTGAAGTCTTCTCGAACAAATAAATATCGGATCTATTGATCCTAAATTTTGATGTAATATTATCTAATTCGATGTCAGAATAATAACTGATTATAGTGACATCGTATTTTTGAGACAAACCTTTCAATATAAAATGGTTCATTAATGTTGAACCATTTTTGTTTTTATCAAAAGGTAATTCTTCAGTGAGGTATAATATTTTTTTCAAGTGCTAATCCTCTAGTTGTTTACAATAAATAATGCTCTTGAAAAGAATATGAGATAGTCCAAAAAATAAAATAAAATAAATGTAAAAGTTAATTTTTCCAATAAACAATGAAGCGATAATTAATACAGAATGATTAACCCAACCTAAATATTCAAAAAGTAATATCTTCTTAAAAATTGAATACCTTTTAAGTGTTATTGATGAAAAGATATAAAATAATAGTTCATTAAACATAATAATAGACAATGCGATTAAAACGAAAATAAGGATATCATAATTCTGAATATTCATGAAATAACAAAAAATTCCAAAGTAAATTATTGGTATTCTAATTCTATCAGATAAAACATCCAAATATCCACCAAGTATTGTGACTTGATCAGTCTTTCTCGCAAGCTGACCATCAGCATGATCAAGGATGTACATTATAAAAAGCGTAAACCCAGCTATTGTATGTTGGTTTATGTAAATCAGGTATGACGATATTAATGATATAATAAAACCTAAATATACAACAGTGTTAGGTTTAATATTTAATTTAATAAATAAACAAACAAAAGGAATGGCACAGGTTCTATATATATTAACAACGGTTCTCACTTCTCTTTTTAAATATAGTTAATATTATTGTATTAAGAATATTAGGCATAATTATAATTAATATTACATCAATTCTGGATAAATTTTCTAATTTTAGAAAAATATAAAAAAACATTAAGCTAGTAGAAATTACAAATGCATACATCACAATTTGTGTTTTGTTTTTAACGTATTGGTAATAAAGGGGAATAAACATCAACGATCTTAGAAAAGAACTTAGTATGAAGATAATTCCTACCCACATATATTTAGAATAATTTACATCAAAAAGAAGTGAATGAATAAGATTATATAACAACCCATAAATAATACAAAAAATTCCATATAAAACAATATAGGTATAAAACAAATTGTTGAATTTACTCTTATTGTTAGTTTTACAAAATTTTAAATATAAAGGAACCAACGCCAGCTCTATTGAAGAAACGATAAAAAGTGGTATTTGTAATGCCAAACTGCGATGAATTGAAAGAACTCCCAGAAAATCTTTCTCCATGTTTTCCTCAATTATTTTAAAACAATAAAAATTGTAGTATTCCAAATACAGCCATTGTAGTGCTAGAAATGAACCAAACTTGAAAGCCTTAATAAAATAATTTTTATTAAAATTCAATGTAAGATACTTTTTGAAAATAATAAATAAATAGAAAACTGAATAGGTCAATATTGAACCAAATATTCTTCCGAGAACTCCATAATTCATGAAGTGAATTAGGATAATTGAGATTATTATTGAAATTAAGGTGGATAGAACAATATAAATATTATATCTTTTGTAATCATTTAATGATCTATATTTTGCTAAAAATATATTGAAAGGGATTTCTAAAAATACATATAAAAATGTCAGTGCTGTATAAGGATAAAATTCCATTAACACTTTAGATAAAATAAAATCAGATGTTATTATCCTAGTAAGATATAATAATATGAATATTCCTATTGTAATTATACTTGAATAACAATAAATGGATGATAAATAACTTTTTAAATCTTTTTTATTAATATCATTAGCTTGTTTAATAATACTTTGAGTAAATCCAAAACAACATAAATGTGAGATCACAAGCACTTGAGTTGTGAATAATAAAAACACCCCTATCTCTTTAGGTTCTAAAATAATTGCAAAAATAGGAAGGCTAATTATAAGCAATAACTGTTGAACAATTGATCCAATAACAAAACCTTTTGTATTGATTGTTAATTCAACTATATTTGATAATATCTTTTTGAAATTTAAATACATTATCCGCGCTTATTCTTCCAAATAAATTAGAAATAGATTTGATATTTTTCAATAATTCACTCTTCTCATAATTACATTGAAATAAAGCTTGTAAATCACATCTATTATTAATGACTTTGCCTAGGGAATGTTTTATATAAATATTCAGTTTAGATGGATAATTATGATTATAATTTATGATGACTAATGGTTTACCTAAATATAAAGCATCAATCCCTGTTCCTGAAAATTTAGTAATAGCTAAGTCACAAAAATTAATACACTCATATAATTTATCATAAGATATGAATACATTTTTTTTATTTTTTATTGATCTGTAAATATTAGATTTTACTTCACTTGGGTGAACTTTAATTAGAAGACCTATATTAAATTTTTTTGAAAAATTAATTAATGTGTTAATCTCCTCTATCTGTTGCTTCTTATTGAAGTATTTATTTGTTGGTTGTGTCAAATAACAATAGATCGCTTTGAATTTTCCGGCTTTCGACCAATTAATTAATTTTAAATTTTTATTTAATTTATCACCAATCTTTTGGTATAATGGCATATCAGTTATTACTATTTCATCTTTACTTAAACCTCTATTTTCGAACAATTTTTTTTCATACTTACTTTTAACAAATAGAAGATCTCCTCTAAACCACTCTAATTCAATATTATCACCAGTTAATCCTCTTTTAATACCAAATTTCTTTGTCCCATTTTTTGTATATAGATATAATATTTTACTCAACTCATCGATATAATTAGTTGTATAAATGGCCTTTATCTTCTCTGGTTCAAATTTCCTAATATTAGATTTTATTAATGCTTCCTTAATAGAATAATGAAATATTATGTAATAAATAAAAATTGAATATTCCACTTCTATATTTTTTCTTTTATTATAATTTATAATTTCAGAATTTGTTTTCCAAATATTTTTTATTTCGCCAAATAATCTTCTATTTATTCTATAAAAATAATTTATATCAATAAAACTAGAATATTTAAATTCTTCCGAGCATTCACTTGGCATAATTACAGATGTATCATCTGAGTTAAAGGATTCATAAATTGGACAAATAATATCAGTATATTTATTATTTAGTCCTGTTATAATTATTTTATTAAATTTTATTTTCTTCTTTAATTTAATTCTTAATAAAATAGATTTTATAATCCAATACAGATTATAAATTATTCCTTTTGAGAAAATTAATATAATATACGCTATTCCATAAATTTTTTCAGTGAAATTAGATTCAATTTTACTTAAACTATTAAGATAAAAGACTATTCTATCAGTTTGCTCTGAATAATATTTATAAGCATTAAATTCCAGAATGTTATCATATGATAATTCTTTATTTAATAGGTTTAAATACTCTACAAATTTTTTAAGTCTTCCATTCTCATTTATTTTTTGCATTCCATATAAATAGATTTATGAGGATGCCTAAAGTCAAATAATCCGACTTGTCTTAAAGGCGCGGCTAAGCTTCTCATATATTCACTTTTGTATATTGTTTTAAACCCAGATTTTTTTAGAAGTTCCTCTATTTTTGATTTATTCCACCAATTAATATGATATCCAGCATTAATTGGATTCCATTTACATTTTGATGTCACTATTTCTAATACTTCTTCCTTCTCGCATTCCTCTATTATTTTTATGATCTCTTCGTCTTTAATTGTATTCTTACAATTTTTTCTCACTCCGCATCTTTCTGATGCTAAACTGTCTATGAAAAGTTGTTCTATACTAGTTTCTGCCAAACTTTTCTCATACTGAAGCCTCCAGTTTGATTCTTCCGAGTAGAAATCTAATTGGTCATTAAAAAATGTTTTATCTCTTCTTTTATAAGCATCATAAATTAGATCAGCATCGGGACAGGTTACTCTAAAAATACCATTACTTTTTAAAGCCGAGTATATATCTTTAAATAATTTTTCAACGTGTTTATTTTCTAAATGTTCAATGACATGAGAGCAATAGAATATATCTGATGATAAATCTTTTACTGGAAATTCTTGTTCACTTGTCAAATCATGCTGTATGCAATTTTTAGGCAAGTCATCATACCATTCAGTATTATATTCAATAACTTTCCATCTGTTGTGATAAAAATTTCCTGCACCTACATTATAAAATTTTGAATCATTATTATATCCTGCATCTTCATAGTAAATATTTTCGTTAACATTATAATCGTTAATTCTAACATTACTTTTCCAAAATCTATTATTTAATCTTGATATTAAGCTTTTTTTAATTCTTCTTTTAATTTTTTTCATAAAAACTCTTAAAATAATTTCTTAATTCATTTAAATTAAATTTCATGGGATAATTTTTTAATCTTTCATAATTTACTTTATTTATTATTACATTCTCAATCTCATTCTCTCTTATAAAAAAATTGGACGGATTAATATCTAAATTTAGAGTATCTATTATATCTTGAATACATGTATTAAATTCATCGAAGATTTCATTTAACTTGCTGATTTTACTTCTTACAAATTCTAACCCCCTATCATCTTGGCAGGTTTCTTCATTCAAATCTTTAAACTTTTTATAAAAAAAACTTAATGTCATTGCAACAGCATGTCCATGTGGCAACCCGTAATTTGATGTAAAGCTGTATGCAAATGCATGCGCAGCAGTCGTTTTTGCCACGTTAATAGCTTTTCCTGCTAAATAAGATCCTTGATAAAGCTTATTTAATGATCCTTTATCACCTTTGTAACTATCTTCTATACTTCCCAGAATAAGAGTTAACGCTCTTAATGAATTCTTTTCCGACTCAGCATTTGAATTCACACTCCAATAAGACTCTATAGCTTGGGCAAAAGCATCAAATCCTGAACATGCGATTTGATAATTTGAGTTACTTAATAAGTAATCAACATCAAAATAAACATAGTCAGGCTTGATTATGTCATCTTGTATTGAATGTTTTATCTTTTCCTTGTAAAGAACTGCAAAATTTGTTGCCTCACTTCCAGATCCTGCAGTAGTTGGAATAACGTGAAATTTTATCTTATCTTTGTTCTTAGTATTACTTTTGTAGAGAATTAATTTTGCCATATCAATTACACTTCCCCCACCAACAGCCACTATTTCCTCACAATCTTTACTAAGAAATTTTTTGCACCCCTTTTTTAAATCTTTTTCATTGGGATTCGGGGTGAAATCGTTAAAAAATATACTCTTTCTAGATTTGATAATACTTCTTAATCTATTGTCATTTTTACACTTGTTAAAAGATTTATTACCGGTCACCCAGAATATTCTACCAGTCTTATTCTTCTCAAGGTTTTCTTTTAACTTGTTAATGCTGAGTAATGACATCTAAATTCATTAAATTGATTTTATTTTCAATCGGTGTTTCGATAGGTCTACCTAAGTCAGATCGGTTGCCTTGTTCTACTCTAATTTCCATAAGAGTTTTACCTTGTGAAAAAAATGAATCACTTAATTCTTTAGTAAGCTGGTTTTGGCTTTCAATTAATTGGTAACCATCATAACCCAATCCGATAGCAATTTTTTCAAAATTGATTTCACCACCAATTGTTGGCTGGCCTCCAACAGAATCGTGAGCTGAATTATTAAAAATAATATGATTGAAATTTGTTACTTTACTTTGGCCAATTATACCCAAACCACCCATATGCATCAATACTGATCCATCACCATCAAAACAAAATACTCTATTACCACTTTTATAATGTGAATAACCCAAAGCTATTTGGCTACAATGGCCCATACCTCCAACTGTTAAAAAATTGGGTTTTTCATTTTTTAATTTTTTAACCCGATACTCATAGAGTTCCCTGGAAATCATTCCGGTTGTAGCAAAAATTACATCATCCTCAGAAATTAAATCAACCACCCCTCGAATGGCTTCTTCCCTTTTAAAACCATTCAAAAATACACTTTTATTGGTATAATCGTAATTAGCAAATGTTCCTTTCTTGACCAATAAAAAATGTGGTGAAGAAATATTTTTTGCTAGTTCACGAATTTGGTTTTCAGCTTCATTCTGATCATTTTCTAGAATTTCATACTCATAGCCCATTGTTTTGATAAGAGAATCCGTTATTTTACCTTGCTTAATATGCTGAGGTTCATCTTTTACTCCTGGTTCACCTCTCCAACCTACCATTATAATTAGAGGAATGTTATAAACTTCAGGATCCGCTAAAGACAATAAAGGATTAATGAGGTTCCCAATACCCGAATTTTGTAAATAGATTAGTGGTATTTTATTAGTGGCAAGATGGTATCCAATTCCTAATGAGAGTGAAGAGCCTTCATTGGTAGATATTATATGACTGTGAGAATCTAGTTCATTTTCTATACAAGCACAAAAGTCTTTGAGTAATGAATCAGGAACCCCTGTGTAAAAAGATATATCTTCATTTAAGCATGCATTAAGAAGTTTTTGAGGATCAATCATTTCGTGCCAGGTATTAATTCCAGTATATCTTTAATTTTCATACACAAATTCTCACTTTCAAAGGAACGTCCATTTGTCAGAATTGATTTAGCAACATTAACCATGGCTGGATATGATGACCTGAGCATATGATTCGCGTATATAACCACATTTATACCCCAACTTATTAGTTCATCTTCATAAATACCATTAAACGTAGTTGGAACAACTATAATTGGTGTATTAATATTTTCTTCTCTGAAACGTTGGCAAAATTCTTTAATTTCTAAACCATCTTTTTTCCTACTATGTATCATTATACCATCAGCCCCACTAGCAACATAAGCTTGAGCCCTTAAAATCGCATCATCCATTCCAGTCTCTAAAATTAAACTTTCGATCCGAGCAATGATCATAAAATCATTAGTTATCTGTGCGTTTTTACCTGATCTGATTTTTGACGAAAAATTTTCAACTGACTCTAGGCTCTGTTGAACTTCATTACCAATCAAGGAATTTTTCTTTAATCCCTTTTTATCTTCAATTATTACAGCAGATATGCCTAGTCTTTCAAGGGTTCTCACTGTGAAGACGAAATGTTCATTTTTACCACCAGTATCGGCATCAAATATAACTGGCTTAGTAGTACACTCTAATATGTCATTAAGAGATTGAAGTCTTGTTGTAATATCAACAGCTTCTATATCTGGTTTTCCCCGAGATGTTGAATCGGTAAGACTACTAGACCACATTCCATCAAACTCGATCAATTTGCCCTTATGCTCTTTATTTATATTTTCAATTATTAAACCAGTCAACCCACTGTGAGATTCTAGAATTCTTACAATTTTTTTGGAATCAATTAGCCTTCTCAATCTTTTCAATCTTCGTGAGGGAGTAGTGCCTATAGATTTTATTTTGGCATTAAGTACCGAGGATGAGATGCCTTCTGTATACTTTACATCAACTACTTTTCCACCCCACTCCTGGATAACATCTATTACCTTTTGTCTCGTATCTTTTTGTACTCCTTCCTTCCAATCATCACCATGCACTACATAATCCGGCTTTTCAGACTTCAAGTTATCTGTGTAGTCCAATGTCTTTTGAGGGATAACTTTGGATACATCCTTGATATTTTCCATGATAATTTTTCTTTCCTCGTAAGCTAAAAAAGGAAGACGCTTGTAGCTAGCAATAGCGTTATCTGTTAGTAGACCAATAGTGATTTCACCTAAATCTGCGCCCTTGTTTATGATATTTAAATGACCTGGATGAATTAGATCAGCACTCATAGCAATGTAGACTTTTTTTTTCTTCATTTGATTTTACATTTTTAATTATTTCTTGAGCAGATTTTTTTTTATTAAAATATCAATTGTAGATTCAAATTCTAAAATACTAAGGCCCATTTTTTTTGCTATATCAATCAATGGTACGTTACCGTCACTGTAGTTAAGGACATATAGTATTTTCTCTAATTCGATATCTTTAACTTTTCTTGTTCCTATTGAGGGATATAACCCTCTGCTTCCAAGATGAGGTTCTCCATGTGGGTTTAAATTCAAGTATTTAAAATTTAGCTCTATCGCCTTCAGAACCTTCAAATACATTTCTTTGCTCTGATTTAGCGCATCAAAAGAAATAAAATTCTTGTTGTCTAGGGATGAATGATATTCTTTATAGCGTCCGTACATTGTCCGCATCAAGGAAGCAATATCAAAATTAAATGCTGGGGAACTGTATTGCCTCTCGTCGCTTCCCATCGGGAAAAAATCAATACTTCTAAAGTTTCCTTTCGAATGATGCTCTAACACATGGTGCGTTATTGTATTAATAAACCCATTTTCAATTTTGGATTTTTTAAATGTAAATGGTCCATTATCTCCAACACATGTAATTACGAACCCACCTAATATATTCTCTTTTATCTCCTCTCCAAATTTACTTAAATAGGCTATGGAACCAATTGTCTCTGGACCGAAAACAAATCTATATGTGAAATACCGGTTATCAATTTTTTTTAATTCATCATACAAATATGCCGTAACTAACATTCCGCTTAGTTCATTATTTGCCATACTAGGATGACATGTGTAAGTGGAAAGAAGAATCTCCTCTTCTGATTCACCTCTCAAAACAGAATCAGCAACAATCATGTTACCATCTGATAGTTTGGAATCTATAAAAACTTTGTATGATCCATCTGGAAGAGTCTCTAACTCATTATGACTTATACAAAACCCCCACCTTTTTTCATAGTAAGAGGTAATATAGGGTATGGCATCAGGCAACTCGGGTAATGAATAAAGATACTTTTTTAATTCCTCCAAGCTTATAGATTTATTGACGGGATGAGAATATCCAACCAGATGTAGATTGTTTTTTTCAAAATCGCATATTTTTTTTCCATTAGGATCAATTATATATGCCTCATTTACGTTCCATACTTTCGGAATTCTCCAATCAAAGACTTTGGATCCAGATGGAAAATCATGATATTTTAGATCAACAATCTCCGATATTATATCAAATGTTTTATCAACTCCATTACCTGTGAGACTTCTATTAAGAGGCCACAGTCTGTCAAACATTTGCTCCATTATCCGTTGTTGATGAATTTTTTAACTGTTATTTCAAGCAATCCAAACTCACTAAGAATATGTTCAACAAATTCCCTGAAGACACCTTCGCCGCCATTTTTACCTAAAACTAAATCGACTTCGGATTTAACATATGTAGGCGCGTCTTTTGGACATGCTGAAAAACCACAATTTTGAAGTAATGAAATATCATTAATATCATCCCCAATATACGCAACATCGCAAAAATTAATTTTTTTTGATTTTATAAAATCAGAAATTTTTTCCAACTTATTATTTACTCCTTGAAATAGATAATCGACTTCAAGTTTTTTAGAACGAGCTTCAAGAAGTTTCGTATTTTCCCCTGTAATTATTCCAATTTTAATATTGCAAAGCTTAGAAAAAATGATTCCAGCAGAATCAGATGTGTTAAATTTCTTGATTTCGCCCACCGAACCATCGGGAAACTCATGATAATACATTCCGCCATCGGTCCAAACACCATCAATGTCGGTCAGAATAAGTTTTGGCAATCTCTTCACTTTGATAAAAAATGGTCGTAAAATATCTCGTTATCATCCAGATCTTTTAAAAGTTTTCTGCCTAATATTTCACCTTTTTCACTCCACTTAAATCCGTCCCCAGGACTCAATAGCTTAATATCATTCTCAGTAACAACTTCCCCTTTTTTCATTTTTCTTTTTGACGCCAGTGACCTCTCAAGCTTTAAGCGGCTATCATCTGTTGCAGAACTTCTTGCAATATTTTTTTCACCCATAGCAATTTCTAATAGTCTAAGGTCTCTTTTAAATCGATAAATCCCATCTATTGCAAGTGAACCTTTTTGGTCGGTTCCTTTCATTTTTCTATCTAACGTTATATGTTTTTCAATTACCTCGGCCCCTAAAGCCACAGCTGCTACTGGCATTGAAATACCAACAGAATGATCAGAATAACCAACCCTATATTGTGAATAGTGCTCTTTTAAAAACCTAATCGCATTAAGATTAATATTTTCGTAATTTGTAGGATACTCTGAAACACAATGTAATATAGTAATCTCTTCATGAACTTGAGTTATTGTTTCAATGGCATCATCAAGTTCTTTCTTACCAGTCATTCCTGTAGAAATTATGATTGGTATTTTCGTGCTTGCCAACGCACTTAATAAAGGAATATTTGATAAATCTCTACTAGCTACTTTTAAATAATCAGGCTGGAAGAAATCCAATACCTTAATACATTCTATGGAGCAGAGAGTTTCAATAAAGTCTAATTCTTTTGACTTAGCATATTTGTATAATTCTAGATGTTCTTCAAAAGAAAGCTCAAGAAATCTTCTGTGTTCCCCATAAGTTTTTCCAAAAGAATGCTCTGAAATATATGGCTTATTCATTGCGGATTTCGATAATTCATTATCTAAATCTCTAATAGTGAATTTGACAGCATCCATGGGCTTAAGTTTTATATCAAATTCGGAATCAATTACCTCCATCGCTGCATAATCAATAATGAGCTTTGCAACATCCACGGAACCATTATGGTTCTGTCCTATTTCTCCTATTAAATATGTCATTTTTGGTACTTTAATATATTCCTTCTCATATAATTCATTAATACTTCATTAGATTCTATTCTTCTTATTAATTTATTTAAATTATCTAAGTCAGGATCTAAGAGTGCATATAAATCAGATAAATATTTAAAGTCATCATAATCGTCTACTGTCAGTCTTAAATTAAATTTATCAAAAACAATATCTGGTGCATCATTTAATAGAACATTAAACTTATCTGGATTCTCATATATGTATTGTGTTACGTTTCCCAAATACTCTTTATTATCTGTCTCTTCTTTGGCCTTCTTCAATGCTGATAATGATACTACCTCAACAAACAAACCAAGGTGAGACTTAATAACAGGCAATCCATTGGACATCTTGTAACTAATATAATCAAGATAATCATTTTCTTTAAAATTTTCAATTAAGTCCGCAATATAATAACTAATTAGAAACGGATTATCTGAGCAAATTCTAATAATATTACTAAGCTCATATTCACGAGCGGCATCAATAAATCTGTTCAAGACATTATTATGATCGCCTTGAAAAAAATCAATTTCATAGCGTGTTGAATATTCCTTGAGCTTTTCATCACACTTTAATTCAGAAGTTGCTAAAACAATTTTATAGTCTGAAAAATTAGATTTTAATTTTTTTAATAGAATATCCAAGATGCTTTGACCATTATGAAATTTCTTAATTATTTTCTCTGGTAATCTTGAAGAACCATTTCTAGCCTGAATTATAAATCCAATCTTTTTATTTTTCATTTTCTGATTAAATGATCGAAAATCATTAATTATAAAATTTATCTTGAGGATTTTCACTACTCCAAAAGAAATAGAAAGCTGTTGCACACATAGTCATTGTAACAAATGAAAAAATTAGAGAACCAGGGCCGTCATGCCAGAAATTAAACACTCCTTCCTGACTAACTGATAAAGCTTTTGACAATAAAGTAATTCTAATTGCATTTAATATAAACGAAATAAAAAAAGCTAGGAAAACTAACAATATTAATTTTATTTTGGCCTTTATTTTACAACATATATTCATGATTAATAATGCATTCAATGAAAGAATAATTTGATTAATTGAAGAGCATCCATCTTTCACTACAACCTTAAAAGTTGAGTTCCAAATTATATTCCCATCGACTTTTATTACATCATCACCATTTCCTAGCGATGAAAAAAAAGCAGAAAAAATTGCAGTTAGATGGTTTAAATAATTACCTATAATATCACCACTAATTAATGTGGGAATACTCATAGAGGTCGAAATACAAATAGTTAGCAGAAACATCAACTTCATATAATAAAAAAACTTTTCATTACTCACTAATTTATAAAAGCTTAATACCATCAGAGGATGAATAAGATATGAAATTCGTCTAACAAATATGGTAGAAGGATTTTGGGAATCTGAATAAATATTTTCTATATTAAATAATGAAAATAAAATAATGATCAGCGTAATTAATATTAGAAAAATAGTTAACTTAGGAAAAGATCTGATTGGGATATCATGACTATAACCTTTTATAAATTCCGGAAACAACACAAGAAATGGAACCCAGAAAAGAAGAATGTATAGAGTACCCTCCTCAAAGGCGAAAGAACTTAATAGCCTTGGTGTCAAACTAAAGCTTACTAATAGTATAATTATTTTTTGAGGACTTACCTTATAATTAAACATTATAGCTATTAATATAATTTTATTATATCAATAAAAATGATATACTAAAAATGGAGGCGAGGGGATTTGAACCCCTGTCCTCATGACACTCTGCCCAAGCTTCTACATGCTTATTTGGTGCTCGTCTTAGGCCAAAAAGTGCATCCAACAAACTTGTTTGCCCAGCTTGCCCTGTTTTATTTTCGGCTGACTATGCGGACATCCCATTGAAAGCCTAGCCTGTTGTCGTCGCCTTGTCTTCCCAACAGGCGTCAGAAGCAAGACGTCACTGACTTAAGCAGCGAGAGCTAATTCGTTAGAATCTGCATTTATATATTTTCGATTCGCTTTTTTACGAGGC
>MDTG01084059.1_pt1 | contig 17407 bp, 10 predicted proteins | sample 811421 | NCBI WGS metagenome assembly MDTG01 (sample SAMN05326645, study PRJNA326480) | marine metagenome | isolation source: seawater | place: Pacific Ocean: South East | collected 2011
AAACGCAGGTCTGGGCGGTCGTGTAGAGGAGCGGTCGGTAGGTGAGAAGCGAGCACCGCATGCGATTCGCCTGTCCCGGAGTGAATCGATCCTTGCATTCATGCGTGTAACTCATGACGTTGTTGGACGGGTAGGGAAGATCACCGCATTGGGCGAGTTGGGTCGATTCGCATCCGAACCAAACGTCACCCGGGCAGGTGTCGCAGATCAAGTCGCCATTCGTGAAGCATCCGCCTGCGGGGGTCGCCACACAACCGTTTCCATCAAACGTCTCGAAGGTGTGATACAAACCGAGATAGTGACCGAATTCATGAGCGAGGGTGTCGATCGAGCCGGCACAAGGAAGTCCTCTCATGCATTCCGTGTTCAACACCACATAATCTTCAATGGATCCCGGGAAGCCCGTTTCGGCGGGAAAGCCAGTGACGTACCCCAGGACCCCGGACGCACTGTTGGTGTAGACGTTCACGTAACGATGCGGATCCCAGGAAAGACTTTCCGAATAGTTTCCAGAGTTGTTGTACCAGCTCAGGTTTTCGGTCCGGGTGATGCCCGTCGTGGGATTTCCCTGCGGATCGACCTCGGCCAGATAGAACTCGATCCCGGCATCGAATCCAGCCTGGGCGACCGATCCGAGATTCGCCTGGAAGAAATCGTTGGCCGTGTCGATCGAGAACTGAATCTCCTCGTCACTGAGCACGCCCTGATTCTGATAGTAGAGGACGTGCACCACCACCGGAATCCGGTAGAGCGTGCCGTCGGGATCGTTGGCGGGATTCTCGATCGTCTCGGTGAGCGTGCAGTCGCCGGTACCCATGAGCAAGTCGCCCTGACCCTCCACGAGATCGACGAAACTCGGCGTGGCGCACTGCTTCGACCAATCGAAGAAGTCGGAGGCCCGGTAGGCGTCCCAGTCGGGGAAGAACCGACCTTGGAACTCGACTCGGCCGTCGGCGTGCTGCCAGGGCTTTTCCGGCGACTGCGCATCGGCCGCAAGGACAGGAAGGAGCACGGGAACGACCATCATCAGATTCGATATGCAGGACATGTTCAATCTCCGGTCCGAATTTTCAACCGACTGCCAGATTCCTCGTCGAACACCGTGATTGACCTTACAAATCAGCGATCGATCCACACAACTGAAACCCCTGTAGGAACCAAGAACGTGTTTTTTGGTGGTCACAACCTTTCAGATGCAGGTCGGCGTATACCCTTCGCGGATGACCACCGCCGAAGCCGTCCAGTTCCGCCAGGCCGTCCTGCCCAACGGGCTCACCATCCAGGCCGAGATCGTGCCCGACGCCCTCACCGCGGCGGCGGGCTTCTTCTTCCGAACCGGGGCCCGGGACGAGAAGCCCGAGGTGATGGGGGTGAGCCACTTCCTCGAGCACATGATGTTCAAGGGCACGGAGCGACGGACCGCCGAGGACGTCAATCGCGGATTCGACGATCTCGGAGCGAACCACAACGCCTTCACCACCACCGAGACCACCGCGTACTACGCGCACGTCCCGTACGACGCACTGGGCGACGCACTCGACATTCTCGCCGACATCCTTCGACCGTCCCTTCGCACCGAGGACTTCGACGAGGAGAAGGGCGTGATCCTCGAGGAGATCGCGATGTACGACGATCAGCCGTTCTGGGTGCTCTTCGAACAGGGTCTCGAGCGTTATTTCGGATCGCACCCGCTCGCCCACCGGGTGCTTGGAACCCGGCAGACCGTCGGCGATCTCCAGCGCGACCAGATGAAGACGTACTTCGATCGACGATATTCCGCGGACAACGGCGTGCTCGTGGCGTCGGGTCGATTCGAATTCGACGATCTGGTGGAACGCGCCGAGGCGCTCTGCGGCCACTGGCCGAAGGGCGATCCGGGTCGGGTGCACGAGCCGAATCTCTTCGAACCCGGCGAGATCGAAGTGGATCTCGCGGACACCCAGCAGCGATACCTGATGCTCCTCGCACCATCGGTGGGTATCGCCGACCACCGGAAGTACGCGCTGGCCCAGGCCTTCCAGGCCCTCGGTGACAGCGAGGGATCCACGTTCTTCTGGGAACTCGTCGAGACCGGACTCGCCGAGGAGGCGACGATGCACCTCCAGACGCACGACGGATGCGGGGAGGCGATCGCGACCATCGTCTGCGCCGCGGAGAATGCGGAACAGGTCGAGACGATCGCCCGACGGGAGATGGCGCGACTAGCCTCGACGGTCGACGAGGACGCCCTCCTTCGGAGCAGGGCCAAGATCGCGACCTCCGCGATGCTCGCCAGTGAAAGACCCATGGGACGAATGACGCGGCTCGGATCGCGTTGGAGTCACGGACTCGACTACACGACGCTCGACGAGGAGCTCGATCGGATTCGAGCGGTCGGACTGGACGACATCCGATCCGCCCTCGATTCGTGGCCGCTCGACCGGCTTCTCGCGGTCCGAGGCGGCGGCTGAAACGAAGTTTCAGGCGGCGACGGCGTTGGCCTCGCCCTCGCCCCAGACGAAGATCGAGTCGCCACCACTCCGGCGGGCCTCGCTCGTCGCCATCATCGCGGCCCGAAGCAGTTCGTCCGGCGTGTCCGTGGCGGCCATCCGGCGGGCGATTCCCTGCGACGCACCGAGCTTCGTGAGGCCGATCCGCTCGTCCGCGAGCGGCGCGAGCCTGATGGTCGCGCGGATCCGCTCCGACAGCATCCGGACCCGCTTCGCCGAATCACCCCGCATCACGACCGCCAGTTCCGCACCGACGAATCGAAACACCGTCGCCGATTCTCCGACCGCCTCGCGACAGGTGCGGATCACCGCTTCGGCGACCTTCACCAGCGCCGCGTCGCCCGTGCCCGGACCACCCGTCCGATTGAGTTCCCGCATGCCGTCGATCCCGATCAGCAGGATCGATGCATCCTCGTGGGACTCGAAGACGGCGAGCAGGTCCTTCTGGAAGGCGGTGCGATCGGGAAGTCCGGTGAGTCCGTCCACGTTTTCAAGGTCCTCCGCGGGCGGCGGGGTGATTCGATTCGCCCGGCGGAGTCGATCCGCCTCCTCGAGGATCGAATCGACGTCGGGACACGCCCTCGATTCGATGTCGAACATCCGACCGAGCTCGCGAGCGTGCTCCGTGATCGACGACAAGGCGGCGAAGGCGGTTCCCCTCCGAAGATCGAACCAGGTCGCGGCGAGCTCCTCGTAGCGCTGCAGCGCACGCTGCGCACGCTCGGAATCGGATCCGAGGCTTTCCGCCACCAGGTTCGCCAGCAGGACGATTCGACGCATGTCCTCGTCCTGCGCCGCCATGTCGGTTCCCAGGTGGTGCATGAGGACGACATCGACGGTGTGCGACGGGAACTTCCATCCCTCGAGCATCGCGGCGCCGATCTGGGCGTGATCGACCTCGAAGTGGCGTTGCTCGAAACCCGCGATCCGGTCGTGATCGCCGGCCGCCAGATCGTAGACCTGGAGATATCGATCGTCGTAGTGCTTCCAGAGGGCGATCATCCCCACGTCCTGGATCAGCGCCGCGAGAAAGGTCTCATCGGGATCGCAGGTCCGTGTGATCGAGGCGAGCGATCGGGCGGCGCTCGCGGAGAACACGCTTCGCCTCCAGTACTCCTCGAAGTCGAAGACCACGTCTTCATCGCCTCTCAGGACCCTCGCGAGACTGAAACCGAGCACCAGTCCCTTCACGGTCTCCATGCCAAGATAGGCGAGCGCCTGGCGGATCGATCCCACCCGGCGCGTGAGTCCGTAGAAACTCGAGTTGACGGTCTTCAGGACGCGAGTGGCGATCGCAGGATCGTGCTCGACCGCCTTCGCGATCTCCCCGAGCTCCACGTCACGACGACTCGTGAGCTCCAGCACCCGTACCGCCACCGCGGGCAGCGTCGGCAACTGGGGACTCTCCATGATCCGCTTCAAGGCGGTGTCGTTCATCTCCTCGCTCCTCCCCGCGAACGATCGACCTTCCGGATCGATCCGCTCGCGGAGGAGTCTTCGGTCCCTCCCGGAACGGGGTGAAGACCGACCGGGACAACCGTTCGGTTCGACGTCCGGAAACCGGTGCCTGATGTCCTACGACCCGAACAGCAGGCGCATCGGGACGGTCTCGGTCCCGAGAAGCTCCCGGATCCAGGTCGCGAGGAGACGGGTCGCCCGTCCCACGGAGTCCGCGTCCGACGTCTCCGGGACCAAGCCTTCGGCCCGATCGACCGAGGCGAGCAGTTCGATGGTGGTCCTGCGCACCCGCCACCGATCCGCGGTACCCGAATCCTCCACCACGCCTCCCGACTCCGCGCTGAAGGCCACCGTCTCGCCGGGGAGACCCTCGAGTTCCAGCCGCGGTCGATACCCGAGATCACAGAGCATCCGCCACTGGAACGAGAGGAGGACCCGGGCCACGGGGGTCCCGTCGTCCAGTTCTCGAAGCGCCGCGACGGTCGCCATCCACGTCGCGGGGTGCGGTTCGGGCTGGTGGAGGAATCGCCCGATCAGATCGGCGAGATACCAGCCACATCGGTTCGCTTCGGCATCGCGACGGAGGATCGGGAACGTCTCCAGCAGCGTCCATTCGGTGAGGGTGGCGAGTTCGCGACCCGGTTTGGATATCAGCACGATCTCTCCCCGCGTGAAGAGATCGAACCCCCCGCTGAACGAACCCCGCTCGCGCCGCGCACCCTTGGCGAGACCTCGAACCAGACCGTGATCGCGCAGGAACAGGGAGACGGTCTGGCTGGTCTCGCTGAAGTCCCAGTGTCTCACGCAGACTGCTTCGTCGCGGATCGTGGGCATTCGGTCAGTCCACCGGCCTCACCACGATCGCCTCCCGAAGCGTGAGGTGATCGTGGAACGGTCCGTCGTCGCCCATCTCGATCTCGATACCGAACCGATCGGTCTCGATCCCGACGTTGATCCGGTGGACCGGTCGATCCGAATCCATCGGCGTTCGAAGAATCTCGCGATCGCCGTCCCGGACCACCACCTCGAATCGACCCCGGTCCGAGTCGAGGGGGAGTTCCAGCGTCGCGCCGACCCGACATCCGGTCTCCGGGAGTCTCCAGGTCGCCTGAAGCGGTCCGACGAGCCGGATCGGCGACGCGTTCCACGCCCACTGCCCGGGTTCGATCACCGGGGCGGGAATCCAGGGTCGGAACGGACCCGAGGTTCCCGGATCGATCGTGATCGGGAGATCCGCGAGGGGAACGAGCCGCGTCGCATCGAAGACGACACCGCGCAGGAAGTCGATCGGGACATCGGCTGACTCGCCTCCGAGCGCCGGCGAATCGAGTCGGACGTAGCCGTCCCCGGGAATGGAGATTCCGTCGCACGCGATTCGATGGCCGCCGAGGAACCAGACCACCGTTCCTCGTGGAGGATCTTCGGGGTTGACGAGGGCGAAAGACGCGACCCGATCGAGCGGTATTCGAAGTGGATCCCCATCGGCTTCGTCTTCCCGTTCGAGCACGACGTGGGTCCCGATGGATTCGACGAGGCCTCGGAGGCGATCACCATTGACCAGGACGACCTCGTCGGCCTCGGTCGCGACGGGGACCTCCGCACCCTCGACGAGCCGCATTTCGCGAATCCGGTCCAGCTCGAGGGGGAGCGGATGAAGCCAGGCGTTGCGCCACAACGGAGTCTCCCCCTCCCCGGTCAGGTTTCCGGGAACGACCTGACCGTCGGTGAGACGAAGGTACGGCGAGGACATCGGCTGGTGGTCGCCGGCCCGTTCACGGATGAATCTCCACGCGGGTGTCTCGTCCCGACCGGTGGACGGCCCGACGACCACGGCGAGTGCCGACATCCGGGGAACGGGTTCGGGGATGCCACCGGGCTGGTCCCAGCCGATGATCTTCGATTCGTCGATCAGGATCGGATTCGCGTCGACCTCCCGGAGTTCGAGGTCGAGGATCCGGGCATCGATCGACGCGCCGCCCGACCGAGCGGACGGATCCCCGTCCTGTGCGACGGCCGCGCCGGAGACGGTCCCGCCGGACACCGCGCAGGCACCGAGGAGATTCGTCAGAGCGATGATTCGCGATCGGTTCGGCAAGGTTCGGTCCGCATTCTCACTTCTGGAAGATGGGAAGGTACCGCTTCGGCATCTGCAGCACGATCAGGGCCATCGCCGTGGCGTAGGCATCACCGATCTGGTGATCCACCCACAGACCGTCGGCGGATTGCCGCACGAGCAGTTCCTGCCGGACCCCCGGCCACCACCGCTCCCACCATTCGCCGCCCGCGAGATACATCGCCTGGACCGCGTAGTACTGACCGTAGAAGTAGTGGGCGTTGCCCGGACCTCGCCCGCCACCACCCGGGGCCGCGACCCTGACCAGGTAGTCGAGTCCGCGCTCGATGGCGTCGTCCTCGTAGATTCCGGCGTAGAAGAGGCTGGCGACGCCGGCGGCGGTCCTCGGCCACGCCGCACCGCCCGGTTGCGTCATGTAGCGGAAACCACCATCCTGGTTCTGGCACTTCCGAACGTATTCCACCGCCCGTTCGATCGTCTCCCGCGGGATCTTGATTCCCGCGTTCCGCGCGGATCGAAGCGCCATGATCTCGCAGATGGTGACCGAGACGTCCGCGTCGAAGGGAACCGGGTTGTATCGCCAGCCCCCTTCCTCGTTCTGGCTGTTCACGATAAGACGGATCGCTCTGCCGAGGGCGTCCCGCACCCGTTCGTCGGACGGGTTCATCCCGTAGATCTCACCGAGGAATAGGGTCGCGAATCCGTGCCCGTACATCGGTCCGTGCGACGTCTCCGCCGCGAGGAGTCCCGTCTCGGTTGCGTTGTCGAGCACGAACCGGAGCGCCTTGGAGACCACGGTTCCATAGCGACCGCGATCCGGCAGGTGACCATCCGCCATGAACGCGATCCCGCACAGCGCGGTGATCCCGACGTGCTTGCCGTACCGCCCACGGCCGAACGATCCGTCCGCATTCTGGATCGCGGCGAGCGATGCGAGTCCCTTTCGCACCGCTTCGTCGAGCTCCGGCGTCATCTCGTCCATGGCGGGCGCATTCTCGGCGCCGGGTCGGTCGACCACGACCGGCGCAGGTTCCACCTCCTGCGCGTTCGCCGCTCCCGCGAGCAGGCAGGCCGTCATCGTGAAAGGAGTCGTCAGTCTTCTCGTCATGTGGTTCATCGATCCGCCTCCTCGGCCATCCGTCGGTAGTAGGCCTCGGTGAGTGAACGGTAGAGCTGCGACATCTGGTCGCGCATCCCCTGTGTGATGAGCTCCCGGACTCTCGGGGGAAGACTTCCCCATTCGACCTGGCTCTCGTCGAGCACGCCCTCGAGGGTCGCCGACTCCGGAGGAGGCGCCTCGGTCGATGATCCGTCGGGATCGCCGTCGTCGCGGCGGCTGCTGGAGTCCCGGCTTTCGCGCCCATCCTGCGAATCCTCCGATCGACGTCCGGGATCCTGTTGCTGCTGCTGCTGCGAACTGGAACTCGACTGCTGCTGTTGTTGCTGCTGCTGCTGTCTTCGAGCGCTGTCGATCAGGAGCTGGAGTCGATCGACGATCCGTTCCTGCACCCGCTGGGTTCCGAGTCCGGTCGATCGACGTTCGCGAAGCAGGTCGACCGACTCGAGCATCTCCGTGACCGCGGTTCGGAAGGCCTGTTCGGGTTCCTGTTCCGCGAGCGCCGCGTCCAGGGTGCGACGTCGTTCCATTTCCGCCGCCGTGTCGTTCTGGGACGTGTCCCCACCACCTTCGATTTCGAGCAGGTCGTCGAGCGACGGCGGCGTCTCGACGGTCTCCCCGGATTCGGACGCGGGGGGCGGATCCTCGGCCGCGGCCGGTCGCTGGGCGAACGCCTCCCGTCCGAGGACCATGCTCGCGATGAGGATGATCGCGAACGATTTCGATCGATCGACGTGGATTCCGTTCATCGGGGATCCTCCTCGTTCCGTCCGGTCTCGTCGACGCCCGCGGGATCGGGCTGGAGCTGCTGGAGCAGTGCGGTGGCCACCGCGTGAAGATCGGACTGCATTCGGGCGAGATCCGCGATCCGGGAATCCATCGATCCGGGGCTGACGGAATCCCGGGTCGAGTCGAGACGTCGAGTCGCGTCGAGGATCTGCTGCTGGGCCGCACGAAGCATCTTCAACTCCGCGATCGGTGGAATCAGCGGATCGGGTGGCGATCCCTCCTGCTGGCCACCCTGACCCTCCCCGCCACCGCCGCCGTTCTCCCCGTCGGCGAACGGATCGTCGTCGGGAGCATCCTGATCGAGCGACGTCGCGAGTCCGCCAAGCGCCTCGAGCACCAGGATCTCGAATTCGATGGTCGCGTCGTCCGGACGCCCCTCCCGCAAGCCGGCGGTCGCCGAGTCGATCCACGACCGGATGTTCCGATGCGTCATCGAGAAGACGAGGGAGTCGGTGATCTCCTCGAACTCGTCGCGAATCGAATCGATCCTGCGCCCGAGGGTCTCCTCGTCGGTGGCGAGCCGCCGCGACGTCATCAACGACCGGCGTCCCAGTCGCTCGCCTTCGGCGATCCTGATCCCCTTCGTCTCGGCGATGATTCCCGCCTGGACCTCGAGCACCTCCGAATAGGCGGCGAGGAGATCCCTACGGCGTTCCTCGGCCTGCTCCTCGGCCAGCTCCTCCGCGGCATCCTCGGCGAGTTCGAGCGCCTCGCGGAGCGATGAGAGGGCTCGTTCCTGGTTGTCCCTCGACTCGTCGATCCGGGCCGGATCCGCGCGGAGATCACCGATGGCCGCTCCCTGGCTTCCCCCGGCGCGCTCGACCAGGCGGGCGATGCGATCTCCATCGGGCCCGGCCGCCGCGGCTTCGGCGGCGACGGCGAGCGTGTTTCCATTGAGGGTGATCAGCGATCGACTTCGCTTCGCGAGGTTTTCGGCGTCATCGGGACCCTCGATCCTGGCGAGCGCGATGATCTCGTTCTCGCTCGCTTCGACGAGACCTCGGAGACCTTCGACGAGACTCGCGATCCGACGCTGCAGCTCCGCGACCTGCGCCTTCCGCGACTCCTCGATCGTCTCCTGCATCCGTTCCAGCGCTTCCGCTGCCTGTTGCTGGGCCGCGCCTGCCTGCTGCAGCTGGTTCTCGCGAGCACGGTCCTCCGCCTCCCGCATCCGATCCTCGAGCCCCTGCTCTCTCGCCTCTCGAGCGGCTTCCCGAAGGCCCGCGGCCTGGGCCGGATCCGCACGATCCATGGATTCGCCCCGGGCTTCCAGCTCCTCGATCAGTTCATCCGCCGCGTCTCCGAGTTCCGCCTGTTCCCGGGCGATGTCGTCGAGCTCGCGTCGTTCCTCGTCGGTGAGTTCCGCTCGTTCACGACCGACCGTCTCGTCCGCCAGATCGGAGGTGCGCTCGCGAAGTTCCGCGAGGTCCTCCGCCATCTCCTGGATCTTTCTGGAGACGACCCACGCGTCCTCCCCGCGATCCAGGAGTTCGGCGAGATCCGCGAGTTCCTCCCGGACATCCTCCTGGGCCTCGGCGGCGTCGCGTTCCGCGTCGGACCTCGGCCCGGCACCGGAATCCTCGCGGGATCCGGTCGATTCGGATCCGGAGTCCTCGCCCCCGGTGGATTCCGCCCCTTCCGAGGTCCGTCCGATCTCCGGTTGCGCTTCCGCTCCGGGATTCGATCCTCGTCCTTCGCCTTGATCGGCGGGGTCCGCGGGATCCGGTCCCGAAGCGAGATCTTCGGGGTTCGCCGACGGGTCGGTCGGTTCCGCGTTCTCCCGGCGTGCACGATCCATCGCCGCGACGGCCCGTTCCGAAGCCGATTCCGCCGCCGTGACGAGATCGAGCGCCTGGTCCAGGATGTCGGAGAGAAGTTCGTCGTCGATGCCGTTTGAAATCCGACGTTCCTCGATCGAGTCGATGGCTTCCCGCGCGCCTCCGATGCGATCGCTGAGTCGTCCCTGTTCACGGATGCTTCCACGATCGACGCCCTCGCGTCGAACGGCATCCGCGATTCCGGACTGGTCGTCGTCGAGGCGGATCGCGGATCGACGGATCGACGCGAGCGCCGACTGCATCTGTTCCACGATCTCGATGTCGGAGACAACGCGAAGCCTCCTGGTCGCGCTCCGGACCGGTTCCCGGGGGATGCCGTCCTCCGTGAATTCATCGGTCGCGATCGCGATCAGGAGAATCTCGTCGCCGACCTCCGGTTCCACCGTGGCGACCTCGAATCCCACGTCGAGCGTCGAATCCGCTACATCCGCGGCTCCCTCCTCGACCCGGGACATCGCGGCGATGGTCTCGATCCTCGACCCGACGCCGTCTCGCACGAGCGTCGCCTCGACCTCGAAGGCGTCCAGGCGCACGTCGTCTCGAGCCTCCGCTCGGACCTGGACGACGGCTTCGATCGAGACCGTCTGATCCATGGCGGGCCGCGTGATCGTGGTGGTCGGCGGCCGATCAGCCACCGTGTCGAACCGGTACCGGATCGGATCGAGGTTTCGAAGTCCGTGTTCGTCCCGAAGCGCGATCTCGACGTCGCCACCACGGTCGAGTCTGGTCGTGATCCTCCAGCGCGTCGGATCGGAATCGTCCACGTCGAGGATGACGGGCGCGTCGCCCGGCGACGATAGTGCGCGAGCGACGAATTCCGGATCGATCCCGCCCAGCGTGTCCCGGTCGATCGGAACCGGTCGTTCCAGGACGAGATCCAGTTCGACGTCCGAACCCTCGAGCACCGGCCGATCGAGTCTGGACCTCCGATCGGTTCCCGGTCCGAGTTCCGATCGGACCTCGCCACGACTCCGCGCATAGCCGGGAGGCCGGACCACGACCGTCGCGGAGACGACGGCGGGTGCGGGGAAGATCCGGATCGAACGAACGGGTGTCGCGTCATCCTCCGTCTCGAAGGCGTACTGGATCTCATCGGCTTCGGTGTCGACGATCCGCTCGAATCGAACGTCCTGCTGTCTCGTGAGCACCAGCCGCTGCCAATCGGTCGCTTCACCGTCGTCGATTCGACGGATCCGGAGGAAAACCCGGTCCTTCCCGGGATCTCCACGGAGTAGATCCGCCTTCATCGCGAGCGGTTCCCCGCGGGGGTGGACGAGATCGGGCTCGATCCGGTCGACCACCTCGGTCCTCGCGGGCCACTTCGCATCCGACCACGGCGTGATCAGCCGTCGTCCCGCGATCGCTGCGTCGACGGGATTCCAGGCGATGAGCAGGACGGTCGCGATGCAGATCGTCACCGCCGCGGCCAGCAGGCGGTGAGCGACGGTCGAATCGACGACGTCCTCGAAACGGACCGTCGTGATCCTCGCTCGGAGATCCCGGATGGACCGCGCCGCGAGTGGATCGTCGGAGATCGGTCCGCCCGATTCGAATTCGACGCAGCTCGCGAGTCTGCCGGCGAGCGGAGGCGCGATCCGTTCGATCCGAAGGGCGACATCCACCAGCGAGGGCTGGAATCGCATCGCCGGCCAGAGCCGCCGGAACACGACCCACGCGATCGCCCCGATTCCCGCCACGAGGATCACCCAGCGGAAGCCGGAGGGGAATCGAAGCACCCGGTCGGCGAACGCGAGCGTCACGACGCAGAGGACCACCACCGAGATGATCGCCGAAGCACGACGCTCGACCACCGTCCGACGCATCGTGCGTCGGACCTTCTCGATCCTCGGAATGATCTCATCGTTCAACGGCATCTTTCGGGTGGTTCCATTCATGTCAACGTCGAGATCGGTCGGTTCGATTCACAATCCACGGGGGCGGGTGAAAAAGGTTTCCCATGGCGATTCGCGGGCCGTGGATCGGGGTTCCGGACCATGTACTCCGTTCAGTCGAGTCGGGCGAGGCGACGTCCGATCCACTCGGTCGTGGCAAGCAGCAGAAGGATGGTGAAGAAGAGGGGGGAGGTCCAGATCCGCTCCCGGATCGGCTGTTCGGTGACGATGGCCCGGCGAGGAAGGGATTCATGGATCCGGTCCAACACCGATCCCTCCCCCTCGAGGCCGTGGATCATGCCGCCGGTCTCCTCCGCGAGCGCCCTGATGAACGCATGATCCGCATCCGATTCACGGAGTTCGTCGTCGGGGCGACCGACCTCGATGGTCGCGACCGTACCGCCCGCGAGCGCCGACAACCCGGGTTCGGTGATTCGAAATCTGATTTCGCCGAGTCGCGGAGGTATCCAGGTCCCCGCCCACGAGGCCTCGCCGCTCGCGGGGAGTTCGGACGATCCGACGACCCCGCCCTCGGCATCGATGGCTTCGATCATCACGGATTCCGGTGGGGCGATTCCACCGCTGGCGTCGAGAAGATCCACCGTCAGTCGGACCGGGCGCCCGATCTCGGCCTGTCGGGGTTCCGCGAGAATTCGAACCGGTAGATCACCCTGGACCGCTTCGCGACCCAGCAGCCTTAGCAACTGGATCCAGAACTGTTCAGGAAGGAGTTCCCCGCGTCCGTATCTCCATCGCCACACTTCGTCCGTCGCGACGTAGAGCGACTGACCGGCGCCGTACCGCATGCCCAGGACCAGGGGGGTCGCGTCCGCCGGATCGCCGTCCGCGGGGAACACCTCGGCGAGAATCTCCGCCGTCGGCTTGAGACGTTCGCGATCGATCCGCTGGACCCACTGCAACTGTGACCAGCCGTAGGTCGGATCCGTCAGTTGCATCGGCCAGCCGGAATCCTCACCGGCCACGAGCCGGAGGACGCCGAGCCGGGTGGCGGCGTCGGTCGGTCGGACCAGTACCGGGCCGTCGCGTCGGTCGAGGTCGAGCCCGCCGGTGAACGGAAGGAGATCGGCCAGTGGCGTCCCCGACCAGGAGGAGGGCATCGAACGAGGCCCGGCGATCATGACGATCCCGCTGCCGCGGCGAGCGACCTGTTCCCGGATGAGTTCCTGTCGCGAATCCGTGAGGAAGCCGGAGGGGAGGTCACCGAGGATGATGAGATCGAATTCCGCGAATTCCTCCGCGGTCCGGGGGAGTCTCGCGAGCGGGGTGTTTCCCTCCTGCGCGAAGTCGCGGTCCGCGGAAAGGAGCATCACCGAGCTCTCGATCGAAGGTTCGCGGACGAGGAGGTTCTTGAGGTATCGGTACTCCCATCTCGGGTAGCCCTCGATGTAGAGCACCCGCAGCGGCCGATCGACGAACTCCACGTCGAGCTGGACCACGTCGTTCTCGGGAACGAGATCGTCGCCACCTTCGATTCGGACCTCCCATCGACGAGGTCCCGAGTTCGGGTCCGATCGACGCGGAGTCGCGGTGAGCACGGTGTCGGTTTCCGCACGGTCGGATTCGAGTTCGATCCGAGTCGAATCGAGCACGCGCTGCTCGTCCAGGTCGAACAGGGAGACGGTCACCGTTCCATCCCGTCCCCGGTTCGAGATGCGCACACCGACCGGAACGGCGTCCCGCGCGAACGCGCGTCTGGGTGCATCGATCTTGGTGATTCCCGCATCCCCCATGGGGATCTCGGCGCCGAGCGGAACCGCGTGCACCCCGGCCGCCGCACCGAGCATTCGTCGGACCAGGTCACGGTCGGGTGGTGCATCGGTCCGTCCATCCGAGACGAGCACGATTCCCGCGAGCGGTCGACCGGCGGTTCGACGAAGCGCCTCCTCGATCGCCGGTGCCACCCTGGTCTCCCATCCATCGGGGCTCGCGGTGACCACCGGCGAACCGGTCGGCGGATCATCCGTCGCGGCGGCGTCCTCGAGGTCGAACACGCCGTCACCGAAACCCAGCCACATCACGCGACGCAGATCACCCGGATCCCACCATTCCGGACCCGCCGAATCGAGTATCGACTGGAGATCCTCCTCGCGGGTCCCTCGATCGGCCCGGTCTCCGGAACCGTCCCGAACCTGCATGCTTCGACTTCGATCGACGAGCACCGCGACCCAGTCGGGCTCGACCCGTTCCCGCGGGAGTTCGGCCATCGGTCCCGCGACGCACACCATGAGAACGATCAGGATGATCGCCCGGATCGATCCCAGGAAGATCCTGGACCGGACCCCGGCATCGAGCCGGTTGTACGACCAGAGTGCGATCATGAACGCACCGGCGACCACGAGCACCCAGACCCATCCCGCGAGGGGACGTTCCCACGCGAGTCGGATCTGCTCCGCCCCTTCCGGCAGGTCGCGGATTCCGAGCAGCCATCTTCCGAAACCGCTGTTCATGCCGTGGCTCCCCCGCGACGGTCCCGGTCGATTTCGGCGTCGGCGTTCGCGCCGGTGAGCCCGCGTGATCGTCGGTTTCTAAGTCCGCCCCTCGCGAACCAGCGAGCGACGATCATCTCGATGATCGCGAGGGCGAGCACCACGATCACGAGCGTCACGGCGAGTGATCCACGGTCGTCGATCGCCTCGACCGCCTCCACCTCGGTCCCGGTGAAACGCCAGGCCCCCGCGGGCTCCAGCCACGCCTCCACCGCGTCGCGGCCGAGGGGTTCGATTCTTCCACCCTCCACGTCGGGATTGATCACCACCCGTTCGATGTTCCGACCCGCGATGTCGACGCCGATCGCGACGCCGCTCCGCTCGGGAAGCGGCGGCGTGGATCCGTCGAGATCCCGATCCGGCATTCCCGGCATGACGATGCGTTCGACGCCGTTCGTTCGAAGCGTCGGGGACCGCGCGCCCACCACGCCGTCCCCACCGCGTCTCGAAAGCGCGGTCCCCTGTCTCGCGATCTCCTGGACGAGCGGAACCATGAGCGGTCTCACGGGGAGGTCGGTCCACTCGAGATCGGGGGTCACCGCGAAGAAGACCACCCGACCGGCGCCTACCGGCGCATCGAGGACGACCGGATCCCCCGTCTCGTCCACGAGAACGAGGTCGCCGTCCGGAACACCCTCGATGGGAAGTGCTCGTTCGATCCGGACGCTCGGCGCGAGCTCGATCATCTCGGATCCGATCAGTCCGGTCAGCGGTGACCTGGGTTGTTCGGACGGAAGTCGACGGGGTGGATCGAACGTCGTCGATTCCAGCGCCACGGCCCACGGCAGATCGAGGCTTTCCAGCATCGGCGACGCCCAGGCGCGAATCGTCTCCTGGCCCGGCGGAAGCACCACGACCACGCCACCACGACGGACCCAGTCCGCCAAAGTCGGGTTGAAATCCTCGGGAACCAGGTCGGGTCGACCCAGCACGAGCAGCGAAATCCCTTCGAGATCACGGACGCCGATCGTCGCGGGGTCCACCCGGTCCACTTCGATCGCCTCCACGATCGTCGTGTCGGGCGAAGGAAGAAGGGCTCGCTCGAACCAGTCGGTCCCCCGGAGACGGTCGAGTCTCGTGCCGCTCCCGAGATCGTCGCGATCGACGAGCAGAACGCCGGTCGCCTCGCGTCCCGGAACGATCGTCACCCGCCGATCGTCGAGGGGAAGCGCGTCCGGATCGATCACCGCCTCCAGCAGGCCACCGTCCTCGTCGACGCGAATCTGGAAATCGATCCGCGCCTCGGACCTTCCGGCCGGCCATTCGACCTTCCGATTCTCCACTCCCGCGATCGCGTCACCCTCCAGGCGGACGTTGGTCACGGATTCGGCGAGCTCTCCGGAACGACGGAGTCCGACCTCGACCAGCAGGAGGTCGCCGGCGCCCGCCGTGGAAAGCGGGGTTCGAGCCGTTTCGATGGAGACCACCTGGGTGTTCGCATCGACCACGTCGGTGGGCCGCGACGCGACGAGTTCGACCCGGCGGTCCGAGGAGTCCCGGATCGCCGGGGGGCGTCGACGATCATCGACGCTTCCCCGACGGAAGTCGCTGAAGACGTGGATCTCCTGCGACCCGGTCTCCTCGATTCCGGACTCGACCAGTTCCAGTGCACCCGCGAGATCGGTGGCCCCCTCCCGACTCGAAAGACCCTCGATGGCCCGGATCGTCGAGCGGTGATCCGTGGACGGACCGAAGACGAGCCGGCGGACCGGGGATCCGGCGAGCGTCACCGAGACGCGATCGTCGCCGGCGAGCGATCCGATGACGTCGGCGGCCTCGCCGGTCTGGCGTTCCAGCGTGGTTCGACCGTCCGATTCCACGAGTCCGCTCGCGATCCCGTCGTCGATCACGAGATGAAGGGTCCTCGTTCCGAGGATCGCCGCGCGTTCGCCGATCAGCGGCTGCGCAAGCGCGACGCCGAGCGTCGCGACGATGATCGAACGGAGTGCGAGCAGGACGATCTGTTCCAGCCTGGACCTGCGTCGATGACGACGCGCGGCCTCCATGAGCAGCGACATCGCCGCCCATGCCATCGGACGTCGCCGACGGCGAAGCAGGAGGTGGATCAGGATCGGGACCGACGCGGCCGCGACGCCCGCGATCGCGAGGGACGTGGTCACGAAGGTCATCCTGCCCGGCCTCCCCGCGCGAGCGTCGCGCGCCGACCGAGCAGCGCGGCGATCGCCGGCCCGACCGATCCGTGCGAATCGAGTCGCAGGTAGTCGAAACCGAGCCCGCGGGCCGACATCTCGAGTTCTTCGCAGTGCCGGGCGAGGGCCGCGAGGTAGTCCTCGCGAACCACCCGGGGATCCACGTTGACCCGTCCTTCCCCCTCGAGGCCGTCGAACGGCATCGGTTCGTCGAGATCGAATCGAAGTTCCTGGCGGTCGAGGACCTGCATCAGCATGAGGTCGTGACGACGATGCCGGAACCGGGCGAGCGCCGCCCGGACCGTCTCGCTGGGCACCAGGAGATCGCTCACCACGATGAAGAGGGAGCGATTGGTCACGGTGGCCATAACCTGGTCGACCACCTTGCCGAGGTCGGTGCCCGCGTCGACCGTCTCGGTCGCGAGGGTGCGGACCACGCTTCGCCAGGTGTGCTTGGCGTTCGAACGCTTCACCTGGGAACGAATGCCGTCCGCGAAGACCGCGAGTCCCACCCGGTCCCGTTGCTGCAGCGACAGGTAGCAGAGCGCCGCACCGATCGCGGTCGCGTGATCGAACTTCGTCCAGGTTCCCAGTCTTCCGGAGGCGTCGGTGCCGCCCCATCCCTGCTTCACCTCGAGCGTTCCGAACCGCATCGAGGCCGATGCGTCGACGAGGATCACCACGTCGAGGTTCGTCTCCTGCTGGTACTGCTTGAGGTACAGCTTGTCGCTTCGCCCGAACACCTTCCAGTCGAGGTGCTTCAGGTCGTCCCCGGGCGCGTACTGACGATGCTCCGCGAATTCGACCGCGAGCCCCTGGTACGGCGAACGGTGCATGCCGCTCATCACGCCCTCGGCGATCATCCGCGCCCGGAGTTCGAAGGACGTGAGTTGCCCGATCGTCTCGGGGGCGAGGTACTGCTCGGCCCGAAGGCCTGCCGAATCCGGGTTCGAATCGGTCAAGTGGATCTCCGGACCGGGGTTCGGAAGGGGTGATTCGCCGCGAACCGACCGGAAGGTTCCATCAATGGCTCACGGAGTCGAGCGTCGCGCGGGTTCCGGCGTCGGCTTCGTCCACCGGGGTGATCTCGATG
>MDTG01033744.1_pt1 | contig 17405 bp, 18 predicted proteins | sample 811421 | NCBI WGS metagenome assembly MDTG01 (sample SAMN05326645, study PRJNA326480) | marine metagenome | isolation source: seawater | place: Pacific Ocean: South East | collected 2011
ACTTCACTCTAAATCAAGTATAAAAAAATTTGTAAAAGAGAAATTAGACTCTAAATCGGAATTACTTTTCGGTATCTTTTATAAAGAAAAACATATAGGGAATATAAAGCTAGGGCCGATAAAATGGAATGATCTAACTTCAGACATATCTTACATTATTGGAATTAAAGAATTATGGGGAAAAGGAATAGCAACCTCTTCAATTAATGCAGTTTCAAACTTTTCAAATAAATCTTTAAATTTAAAAAAACTTTATGCTGGTTATTATGAAAATAATTTTGGGTCAGCTAGAGCCCTAGAAAAATGTGGTTTTACTATTGATTATATAAAAAAGAAAGATATTTTGTTTGAAGGATTAAGAAAAGATAGAATTCGAGTTAGTTTAACTTTACTATGACTGGTCAAAAATTCTAAAGTGAAAAAAATAAATATATTTAAAAAAATTTATAGAAAATTAATTTTTAAAGTTTCAGAAATTTTTTCTTCTTCAGAAATAAGTATAAAACTGCAAAATAAAAATTTTGAAAATCTTAATTTAAGCCGTCAAGAAGGTCTTGATAAACTTAACCTTGTTTTAAAAAAATTATTTAATGAAGAATATGACGAAAAAAATGGAATGCTCTCAGAACATTTGGTTTTACTATCGTCTTTTTCTATCAACACAAAAAACTTAATTAAAAATATATTAGAAATCGGTACTTTCGATGGAAGGACTGCGTTGATTTTGTCGGAACTTTTTAAAGAAGCAAAGATAGTAACTGTTGATCTTGATGAAAACTCTGAATTTAAAAGTATTTATAACAGAAGTCTAGATTCTGAAAAATTTTGCCAAAAAAGAGATTCAATCATTTCGAAGAACAAAAATATTAATTTTTTTCCGATGAATTCAGTTCAATTATTAAATTCAAATAATGAATTTGATTTAATTTGGATCGATGGCGCGCATGGATACCCAGTAGTTACGATAGATATAATAAATTCTCTAAGAATGATAAATCGAAAAGGATGGATACTTATTGACGATGTCTGGAAAAAAGTTGATTCTGAAGACAGCTATTATAAGAGTACAGCATCATATGAAACAATTAAAGTTTTAGAGAATTCAAACTTGATTAGCAATTTTAACTTGATTCCTAAACGATTAGGACACAATTTCAATTCAAATTGGGAAAAAAAATTTATAGGTTTATTCCAAAAAAATACTAAATTGTAAAATTTAAATATTTATATAAGTAAGGATTTAATTTAGCTTTGAAAGCTCCTAGATAGAAACTTTTATTTTCAATTTTATAAACTTGTTTGATCTTAGTTGTCATTAAATTATATACCAACACAATTCTTAAGGAATCTTTGTTTCCTTCATAAGAATGCCACGAATCGTTCTCTTTTCTAGAAAAAAATAAAGCTCTATTCTTTTTCCATTCTATTTCTATTTTTCCATTACCTTTCTTATCTGCAAATAAGAAAGTACCATTATTTTTTAAAGGTTCTAAGTATACGACACAACTTAATAATTTATTTGGAGTATCAGAATGAATTGGAAATTTATAATTTTTGCCAGTAAGATTTAAATCAATCTCAGAATAATCATAGAGATTCACTTTTTCTGGACTTAATATTTTTAATATTTCGATACACTTAGAGTGATATTTATCATTTAAATATTTAAGATTAGTTTCAGAAAACAAAGAGGTTTTGATGTCGTTTTTAAAAACACGATTTGGAAAAATCTTAATTTCTTCATCATCAACTTGTCCTTTTTCTTCTTCGGTAATAGCACTTAAGATCAAATCCAAATCATCCTTATCAAAGAAATCATCTACAATTTTATATTCAAAGTTTAAATTCATTTATTATTCTTTAGAAAATTTTCTATAAAAGATATATCTTTCGGAGTATCGACTGAGAGACCATCATCTTGAACCTCAACCATTTTAACTTTTATACCATTTTCGATAAATCTTAACATTTCGACTCCTTCAATGAGTTCTAATCTTCCAGGCCTAAACGATAAAAATTTTTTGAGTGCTTTTTTTCTGAAAGCATAAAGACCCAACTGCTGAAAAAAAATATTATTAGAGTTTTTTGGATAAGGAATAGCGTTTCTTGAGTAAAATAGGGCATTTAAATCCTTATCGAATACTACTTTTACAACATCTTTATCAGTGACTTTAAATGGTTCTGTAATTTTAGTGAAAGCATTGGATATTTCTACCGAATTATCGTTTATTAAGTTATTTAAAACTCCATCAATAGAATCAGGATTAATTAAGGGCTCGTCTCCTTGAATATTCACATACAGATCAGCATTTAGATTTTTTGATGCAATAGCAACTCTATCTGTGCCTGAATGACATTCTTCTTTTATCATCATTACTTCCATAGAATATTTGAGACATTCTTCTTGAATTCTCTGATCATCAGTTAAAACAATTACTTTATTTAATAGTCTTGATTTTAATGTTTGATCATAAACTCTTCTAATCATAGATTTTCCTGAAATATTAGCCAAGGGCTTTCCCGTAAACCTTGTAGAGTCCCATCTTGCAGGTATAAGTCCGATATACATTAGTTATTAAGATAAAATATTAATTAAATCTTTTATATTTTTTATTGATATTGAGCTTTCTGCTTTCCCATAACCCCATTCCGCATATATAAAATCAATTCCTGAACGTTCAGCAGCTTCTTTATCAACTTCCATATCACCTACATAAACCGCTCGACGAGGATCGCAATTGCATTTTGTCAAAGATGACAGAAGTTGATCTGGATTAGGCTTGCCTCTTAATTTTTTTTCAGGACATGACACTACATCAAATTTTGGCAATTTAGAAATCATTGAATTAGTTCGTAATTTATCTTTTGAAGTAACTATACCTATTTTAAATTTCTTTGAATATTTTAGATGTTCTATAGTCTCCTCAACACCTTCGAAAAAAGGGATATGATGCAAAAACTGGGCAGATTTTTTTCTGAAACAGAATTCAATCTTTTTTTTATTTTTTTTTATCTTTAAAGATTTTAGAATATCCTGAAAAGGCATACCTATTAAATTAAAATAACTTTCGAAGGGTATATTTAATTTAAATTCATCTTGTACAGCTTCCCAAGCAATTTGCATATTTTTTTTTGAATCAATAAGGACTCCGTCTAAATCAAACAAAATAAGTTCCTTTTTCATTATCGTTATACAGAGGCTCGAAACAAGATATATTTAATAATACAATTATATCTTCAAAAGCTATGAAATTTTCACTTAGTCAATATAAAAAATTATGCGAAGCTTGCAATGATATTCTTTTGGAATCTAAAGACAATCTAACAAGGCAATCTATACCCTGGCTTCATGTTTTGAATGAACATCCCACAACTCTAAAAAAATATAATCAACTGTGGTTAAAAGAAAATTATTTCAAAGATATATTAAAGTTTTTTATTTTTTTTTTATTAAGCCTATTAAAAAAAGGGGAAAATAAAGAAAAAGATTTTTTAAAAAAACCTGGATTAAATGTAGATGTGTTAATAATTTCTCACTTATTTAATAAATCCCAGTTAAAAGAAGTAGAAGATTTTTACTTTGGAGATCTAACAAGAAAATTAGAAGAACAAAATCTAAATTCTATAAGATTTATGTTAAACCATACCTCCACGAGCTCTGAAGATTTAATCAAATCAGAAAAAACCTCTAAATTTAGTTCTTCAACTTATTTTTTTTTAGATTCTCTAAACAAAAAAACAATGATAAAAATTTTCAAAGATCTATTTTTAGAAAGCATTAAACTTAGAAAGGACTCTATTGAGGAAACAGATATTTTTAAAAAGAAAGTTTTGCGACATGCTTCATACCAAGCTTTATCTATTTCTTCTTTTAAATCTTGCATTTATTTTTTTGAACTTTATGAGATCTTAGAAAAGTTAAAACCAAGTTTTGTTTTGATAACACTTGAAGGACATGCAAGAGAAAAATTAACTTTCTTTTGTTCAAAACTTTTTTCTAAAAAAATTATTTCTATTGGTTATCAACATACTATTCTTTTCCCAAATCAAAACGCAATTAAAAATTATGCATCAAAAAAATTTATACCCGACATGATTTTTACTTCTGGGGAAATTAACAAAAAAATTCTTAAAAAAAAATTATCTGATGTTTATGATATAAAAATTGAAAATGTTGGAACTTTTAGAAGTAAACAAAAAAAAATAAAAAACAGCAAGACCATAACAAAAAAATATTGTTTAATTCTTCCTGATGGAAATATAGAAGATATTAAAAATTTTTCTCATCTGGTTGAGAAAATAAATATCCCAGAAAAAGATTTCTTGGTTAGATTGCATCCAAGTTATTCATTAGACGTTCTTCAAAACAAATATAAACTATTCCTAAGATATCCAAAAAACGTAGAATTCTCTAAAGAAAAAGACTTAATACTTGATTTGGAAAAATCTACATATGCTATTTATAGAGGCTCAGGAGCAATAATCTATGCTGTACAAAACGGTCTTGAACCAATCTATTTTGAAGTAAATAAAGAGCTGCCTTTGGACCCTTTAATTGACTTTGGAAAAAATATTACTAAGGTATCTAATGCAGATCAGCTTCGGAAGGCTTTAAATAATTTTGAAGATATCAATCCAAACATTGCAGATAAAAACTCTAATAAATTAAAAGAACTAGGATCAAAATATTTCGAGCCCTACAATCATTCTAAGATAATGAATTTTTTAAAATCAAATCTATGAATAAAATTTATAACATTTATTTAAAAAACGACTTAGATTCGTTCGAGAAGGTATCGAACTTTTTAAATAACGAATTCGGTAATTCTAGAACGTTCGATTTTTGGTCGAAAGAGATGTTCATCTGGAAAATTTTATCCAATAATCCAGCAGGAGATGGGTATTTAGCTTATGCTGAATCAGAAGGCAAAGTTATAGGCACTGCCGCTATTGTTAAGAAAAGAATAATTTTTGACAATGTTTTATCAATTGCGTTTGAAATAGGTGAAACATATACTCACCCAAATTTTAGAAAAAACATTTTTTCAAAAGAGCCCTTTAAAAATATTAATGATCCAAATCATTATTTGAATAAAAGTATTTTTGGAAGATTAGTAGAAGAATTAAAAATAAAAGCCAATGAAGAGGAAATCGATTTTATATATGGGACTCCTAATCAAAATTCAATCAAAGGATATTTAAAACATCTTAATTTCTTTGAACTCAAGAGTTACTCTAATATATCCATGTCTTATTTTGATTTTATAGGTTTTCTAAAAAGAAAAAAATATAACATTTTATTTAAGGTTTTTAGCTCTTATAATTCTCTTCCTAAAAGTAATAATTTCAGAATATCAAGAGAATTCCCTGAACAAGGCTTAGATGATCTATGGAATAGAACTAAACCTGTTAAAGGATTTTCTCTAGTAAGAGATGCACAATACTGGGATCATAGATTTCTTCAAAAGCCTAAATCGAATTATTCCTTTTTTAGCTTCTACTATAAAAACTCTTTAGAGGGAATTATTGTGATTAGAGTAGAAAACGTCCTTAAATTTAAAACCTTGCACATCGTAGAATGGATGAGCACAAAAAAAATAGGCTTTTCTAAAATGATAAATATCTTAAAACAAGAATACAAAAATGATCAAATTGAAAAATACTATATTTGGACACAAAGGTTCTCAAAAAATTTTTTTATTTTGCTATTAAAAGGTTTTATACCAACTCATAAAATTCCGATAATTTTTTTAAATACTAAAAAAACAAAGAAATTGAAAAATAATAAATTTATCTTTTTTTTAGGCTCTTCCGACGTAATTTAATAGAATATGCAAATAATAATAAAATTACTTATAAGATCTTTTTTGGGGTTTTTGTTTAGGATGAATCCTTTTTTTAGATTAAGTCTTAAAAAAAAGTTAACTATTTTTGTCTTTCATGAAATTTCTGATTATCCTAGTAATTTTCTTTCAAAGTACAGTTTAGCTTTATCTAAAGAGCAATTTGAGTTTCAAGTTTCTTGGATAAAAAAAAATTTCAACTTAATAAGTCCTGATGACCTAGTGAAAGACAAAAAGCTACCCAATTACTCTGCTTTAATAACTTTTGATGATGGATATAGAGGAACCTTTGACAATGGACTTCCAATACTGAAGAAATTAGAAATTCCTGCAATCATTTTTTTAAATTTAAACCCCATTCTAAACAAAACTTCTAATGTTTCAGCAATAGCATGTTTTTTTGAAAGAAATAAAAGGTTTGCTGAAATGGCAGAAAAGAAAAAAATTTATAAACCATATCACCTTAATGTTTATCCTGAGTTTTTAAATGATTTTTTAAAAAATAATAGTTTTGATGAAGCTGAAATTAATTCATTCCAGGGAGAGCTAGTCGACTTAGAAACTTTGAATTATTGGTCTAAAGAAGAAATATTTTTTTATGGAAACCATTTGTACGATCATTGGAACGCATGTGCTTTATCTAATAGGGAATTCGAAGATCAGTATTTGATAAATAAAAATTTTTTAAAACAGTTTAAAAATTCTTTAGATTTGTTTGCCTTCACAAATGGAAAACCTGAGACTTGTTTTCAATCTAAACATTTAGATATCCTCAAAAACATAAATGTTAATAGAGTTTTTTCTTCTATCAACGGTTTAAATAGTGACTCAAATAATTTTCTTTTGGGTAGACTCAGTACAACTGAAAGAGATATTAATGAGAATCATTTATGGTTTAGAATCGGGATCACTAATTCCAAAACTTTTAATTCTTGATTATTAAATTAAAATGGATATAGAAACTCCAAAAATTTCTGTAGTCATTCCTTCCCTAGGAGAGAAGATTCTTTCTGATACCATTAGATCACTTAATGAAGGGACTTTGAAGCCGGAAGAAATAATCGTATGCCTCTCAAATGAAGTTGACTTTGATGCAGATAAACTTTTTTTTGAAAACGTAAAAAAAATATCAACAAAAAATAAAGGACAAGTTTTTCAGAGGATTGAGGGATTTAAATTTGCAAAAAATGATTACGTTCTTCAATTGGATAGCGATATACATGTGAGTAAATTTTGTCTAGAAAATTTATACAACAGGATTAAAAATAAAAAAATTGCATCAGTAGGCCCAAAATTATATGACTTAAAAAATGAAATTTATTTTTCTGCAAATATTCCAAAAATTAGTGATAGGCTTTCTTTATATGAAAAATTATTTTTTTATATTATGAATGGCAAGGATGGATTTAAATCAGGGAAAATATCAAAGTCTGGAGAGCCAATGGGAATTCCTGAATCAGGTTATTATGAAAATTTAGATTGGTTACCTGGTTGCTGTGTTTTACATAGAAAGGAAAATTTAATAGTCGATAACTTTTATTTTTTTTCTGGCAAAGCTTTTGCTGAGGATTTATTCCATTCTCTAATGCTTAAAGACAAGGGAATCGAATTAATTAGAGACGATAAAGCTATATGCTACGTTGATTTTTCTAGCCATAAAACTGATAATTTTTTTTCGCACTTAAAAATAATCTTATCATCGTTAAAAGCTAGAAAAAGTTTCTCAAAAAAAATAAATGGTAGTAATTTTCGCTTTTACTTAGTCCTGATTTTAAATTCAATAAAAAGTGGATTCAGATCTTTATTTAAAATATGAATTTTGATCCCTCAAAGCTTCTCCTGCCTTGTATTATTTTAAAACTTGTTTTGTCGGCAAATAATTTTTACTTCTTTTATTTTCCCTTAGGATTTATTTTTTTTATTTTGTCAATTGTCTTAGCTATAGCTGTTTTATGGAATTCAAATTATAGAGTTTCTGCAATAATACTTTTCCTTTTAAGTTTCTTGTTTTTCTTTTTAGAAAATTTAACTCAAAGTTCATTAATGGCTACTTTGAAATTTACATTTTTAAATCTATTATTTTTGTTAGCTGGTGCAAAAATTTTTATATCTTATCCTAAATTAATCTTTAACCAATTAATTGTATTCTTTCTTTTTTGTATTCCAATTATGATTCTTCAGATTTCAGGAGCTTCATCTATTTTTATGTTTTGGAATGTAGACTATCTCCATTCTCCTGAAATTCTTTCAATCGAAGAGCTTGGAACTTTCAAAGTAATAGATGTTTATCCAACTTTATTTAGAAGTGCAGAGGATATATATCTTTTAATTGGCCAAGGAAGACCAGTTGGATTACTGCATTCTAATAATATTCTTTCATACATGATTTGCATCGCGCTTGCATTTAATGTGACTTTGAACAACAAAAAGAGTCTAGTTCCTGAGGATTATATTCTTACGATTATTACAGTTCTAACTATGAGTTTAACTGTTATTGTAGTTTACTTTATTTCTTTGTTTTATTTAATAATTAATGGATACAAATCAATATTGAAAGCATTAAGCTTGACTGTAATTTTTATTTTTACTCTCCTTATATATTATTTTCTTTTTCCGGGTGTTTTAGAAAGTTCCATTGGAGAATCACAAATAGCAACTAGGTTTTTTTCAAGATTTTATGAATTAGCTTTTCTATTAGGATTTTATGATTTATTTACTTTGACTTATTCCGTTGCAAGTGAAATTGGATATTTCTTTGATCCTAACGAGGAAACACCGAACCTCCTGACTATAATTATAAGAAATAACTCTCTTGGTTACTTTCTTGTTATATCAATCTTTTTTATATTTTTTTTCTTCAGAGAATTTTTTAAGAAAAAGGAAATCATAAGCAAAATCATTTCATTAAAAGAGATGCTTTTTTTAATTTTAATAACTCTTTTGATACAAATATCCCTTCCTTTTTTGATAGACCACTATGGAATGTTATTTTTTGGGTTTGCTTTAAGTCCTTTTTTTATCAAATCTTTAAATGTTCCAATAAAGAAAATTTCATGAAGATAATTTTTGCTATTAAGACAATGTTAGTTTCGGGTGGAGCAGAAAGAGTTCTTTCAGAAGTTGCTTCTCACCTTATAAATTTAGATTATGAGGTATCCATTTTATCTTTTGATAAAAAAAAAGAATTATCATTTTATAAGTTAGATAAAAATATTGCCGAATTAAAAATAGGTGACAATTTATACAGCAAATTATACAGCAAAAATATTTTACCTTTTCAATTTGTAAAAAAAATTCTTTCTTTGAGAAAAGAGATAAAATATAGCAAACCTGATGTAGTAATTGGATTTAACTACAGCATGTATTTTCTTCTAGCTATAAGTTTAATAGGCTTAAATGTTAATTTAATTTGCTCAGAACATTCTTCTTACGAAAGTTTTAAAAAAAAACCTATAGCTTTATTTTTTTTAAAAATTCTTTCTTTTTTTAAAGTAAGATTTTTTTTGGTTAGTCATTTTGCATACAACACTTTTCCGAAAAATATTAAAAAAAAATCTCAAGTTATTGAGAACCCAATTTCTTCAGATTTTAAATTTGATCTAAATACCCCTCAGAAAAGTAATTTAATATTATCAATAGGAAGGCTTTCTTCCGAAAAAAATCATTTAGAATTAATTGATTCATTCAGCCAAGTCTCAGGAAAATACCCTTCTTGGAAATTAAAAATTATAGGAAACGGACCTTTAAAAAAAGAAATAGAAAGTTTGATAATTGAGAAGAGACTTCAAAAAAAGGGCCTTTTGGAACCTGAAACAAAAGAAATACAAAAAGAGTACTTTAAAGCTAAATTTTTTGTTCTATCCTCAAATTACGAAGGCTTTGGTTTAGTTGTGGCTGAGTCACTTTCTTGTGGATTACCTGTAATATTATATGAAAAATGTAATGTATTAGGTTTTGTCAAAAATATGGAAAATGGAATCACCATTAAAAACTCATCTTTAAATCAAGTTAATTTAACTGATGCAATAGAAAGACTTATGAGTGATAAAACTTTGCTTTTAGATATGTCTCAAAAAAGTAGAATGCCCGTAGGTTATGATATGAGTTCAATAATCCAGAAGTGGGATAGAGCTTTAAAAAATTATTTTTCTGAACAAAAAGACAATTATTAATGATAAAGCAGGCAATAATTTTAGCTGGCGGAAAGGGAGAAAGAATTTCAAAACTTTATAAAAATACTCCTAAGAGTCTGATAAAGATTTCTGGTAAGCCTATTCTTCAGCATCAGCTAGAAACTCTTGAAAAAGAAAATATTTCAAATGTTCTTATTTTTACACATCATTTATCAGAAAAAATTGAAGATTTTATTTCTAAATATAGATCAAAAAAGCTAATAATTAAATGCATAAAAGAGAAAAGTCCTATGGGCACCGCAGGCTCTTTGTTGGGAAATTTAGAAAAATTAGACGAAGATTTTTGCGTAATCTATGGGGATATTATTTTCGATATAGATTTTAGAAAATTTTATAAGTTTCATATTTTTAAAAATTCAGATGCTAGCCTTTTATTGCATCCAAATGATCATCCTAAAGACTCTGATCTTGTAGAAATAGATGATGATCAGAAAATAATAAAATTTCATAAATACCCGCATGAAGAAAATATTTTTTTACCTAACTTAGTCAATGCAGCATTATATATTCTTAAAAAAGATAGCCTTATCGAGTACAAAAATATTTCAAATAAATTAGATTTTGGAAAAGATATTTTTCCTAAAATGCTAAAAAATAAAAAAATATTTGGATACCGAAGTCCAGAGTATTCGAAAGATGTTGGAACACCTGAAAGAATTAAATTAACAAAAAAACATTTTAAGTCTAATTTCATAAAAAAAAGGCACTTTAAAAATAAAAGGCCTTGCATTTTTTTAGATAGAGATGGAACAGTTAATAAGGAGAATGGACATATATCAAAACTTGAAGATTTTGAGTTACTTCCAAATGTTGCCGAAGCAATAAAATTGATAAATGAATCGGACTATCTTGCAGTTTTGGTAACAAATCAACCTGTAATTGCAAGAGGCGAAAGCTCTTTAGAAAATTTAAAACTCATTCACAATAAATTAGAGTTTCTTATTTCAGAAAAAAAAGCATTTCTTGATAGAATTTATTTTTGCCCTCATCATCCTGATAAAGGATTTAAGGGAGAAAATTTAAAGTATAAAATTGATTGCAATTGCAGAAAGCCAAAAACGGGCCTTTTCGAATTAGCAATAAGTGAGCTGAATATAGACAAAAACAAATCTTGGATCATAGGAGACTCTCATAGAGATATTGAGGCAGGTAACAGACTAGGAATTAAAACAATATATCTTTCTAATGAACCTTATAAAAAATCCAGCGAACTAATAATGCCTTCTTTTAATGAAAAAAACCTATATGAAGGGGTTAAAAAAATTTTCTCTTAATAAAAATTAAAATGAAGTTAATATAAATTAAATAAAGTTCAATAATTTTTTGAATATGATTGCTCACTTAATAACCAGACTTTCTATGGGCGGAGCCCAGCAAATTGCACTAAATGTAGCCAATAAATCATTAGATTTAGACGAAAAGGGTCTTTTTATAACAGGTCTTTCTAACGAAAAATCTGATGCTCCTAATAATTATTTGCTTGAAGATGTAAACCGAAGTTTAAAATTGGAAATTATTGAAGAGCTAAGTGACAGAATTTCACTTAAAAATGACTTAATTGCACTCTTTAAAATTTATAAAATTTTAAAAAAAAATAAACCAAAACTTTTACATGTACATAGTTCTAAAACCGGCGTTTTGGGGAGACTTGCTTGTTTTTTCTTAAAAACGAAAGTTGTTTTTCATGTTCACGGATGGAGTTATTCAAGTAGCAATAATTTCAAAGGAAAAGTTTATTTCCTTATCGAGTGGATTCTTTATTTTTTTACAGATCATTTTATCTTTGTATGCAAGCAAGACAGACTAGATTTTGAAAAAAGTGGTAAATTTAAAAATTTAGAAAGAAAATCTTCAGTCATATATCCTGGAGCGGAATTCATTGATTTAGAAAGTATCGATAAAACTAACCTTGAGATTAGACAAGCTTTATCTATAGACCCAAATGAAATTGTTATTGGAAATATTGCTAGATTAGATTATCAAAAAGATCCAAAAAAGTTTATAAATATAGCAAAAGAAATTATTTCTAAATCTGATAAAAATTATAAATTTGTTTTGATTGGGTCAGGCTCTCTTGAAAATCAAGTAAAAAAAATGGTTGAAGATTTTTCAATGCAAAAGCATTTTATTTTTACAGGCTATATCGAAAATGCAGAACCTTATTTTTCAATTTTTGATGCATTTCTTATTACTTCAAAATATGAGGGTTTGCCAGTCACTGCTATAAAAGCTATTTCGTGCAAATCTTTAATCTTTGGGTTTGAGGTAAATGGCATGAAAGATTTAAATAATATATTTACAACGGTATTTTTGACTAAAACAAGAAATACAGAAAATATGGCAGATCTAATTATTGAAAAATTTGAAAATATCAATTCTTTAAAATTTTTTTTAGAAAAAAATTCTCAAAAAGCAAGGCAAGAGTTTTATATAGATAATATGTATAATAAAATTTTTAATACCTATAAAAATCTTTTTAAATTATGAGCCAAAAAAATAAGATAGATTGGCTAAGTTCTTATTATTCTTTATATAAAAAGTCTATTTTTGACGAATCTAATTTTAATAAAATAGTAGATCTTGCTGAACTTTGGGAAAAAGATTGCAAACAAGATAAAAAAAAGATCATCTTTGCTGGTAATGGAGGTAGCGCAGCTATGGCAAGTCATTGTGCTGTAGATTTTACAAAAAACGCAAAAATAAGAGCAATAAATTTTAATGAATCAGATTTAATAACCTGTTTATCAAATGATTATGGTTACGAAAATTGGGTAAGTTCTGCTTTAGATATGTATGCAGACGACGGCGACCATGTTGTATTAATTAGTTCTAGTGGGAATTCAAAAAATATGATTAACGCTGCTAAATTGGCTAAAAAAAGGGGACTGTATCTCACTACTTTTACAGGTTTTTCAGAAGAAAACTCATTAAAGAAAGAAGGAAACTCAAATTTTTGGGTTAATAGCAAAGCATACAATATTGTGGAAATGACCCATCATATATGGATTTTATCCATTTGCGACCTTTTGATCGGAGATGCTTTTTATTCAGCAAATTAAATGTAATTGATGAAGATTCTTGTCACTGGAGGCGCTGGTTTTATTGGAAGTCACTTGATCGATAAATTATTAAAAAGCGATAATAAAGTTGTTTGTATTGATAATTTAAGCTTAGGAAATTTAGAAAATTTGAAATTTGCAAAAAAAAATTCTTCATTTGTGTTTATCAAGAAAAATTTGAATGATACAGAAGAACTTTCAAAAACCTTTGAAAAATATAATTTTGATTTTGTTTATCATATGGCAGCAAATTCAGACATTTCTAAAGGGAGTTCTCAAACAAAAATTGATTTAAAAAATACTTTTTTAACAACTTTCAATGTTTTGGACCAGATGAAAAAATTTGGTGTCAAAAATATTTTTTTTCCAAGCAGTTCCGCCGTTTACGGAAGTTGTAAAAATAAAATCTTTGAAAAAACAACAAAAGAACCTCTGTCTTTTTATGGTTCAGCTAAATTATCATCCGAAGCATACTTAAGTGCTTTCAGTTATCTAAATAACATTAATGTTTGGATTTTAAGGTTAGCAAATGTTATTGGCCCCAGAATTACACATGGAATTATTTTTGACTTTGTTAATAAGCTTAAAAAAGATAAAAAAAAATTAATGGTTCTTGGAGATGGAAATCAAGAGAAGCCTTATTTACATGTAGAAGATTTAATAGATTGTATTTTTTTTATAATTAAAAATTCAAATAATAGATTTAATGAATTTAATGTCTCTTCTAAGGACTGCATGAAAGTAAAAAAAATAGCCGAGGAAACAGTTAAATATTTTGGAGAAAAGACAAAAATAACTTACGGAAAAAATAGTTTCGGCTGGAAAGGTGATGTTCCTTATTACGATTATGATATTAAAAAACTTAAAGATCTTGGTTGGGCTCCCAAAAGAAATTCTTTAGAGGCTTTGCGAAAAACTCTAACTCAGTTATCAAGCTCTTGAAGTGAAAGGTTCCAGAACACCTTTTAGAATAAGTTTTTTTGGAGGAGGAACTGACCTTCCAGAATTTTATAAGAAATATCAAGGAAGGGTTCTTTGTACTTCAATTAATAAATATATGTATTTATTTGCTCACAAATTCTTTGATGAAAGAATACAAATTAAATATTCAAAAACAGAATTGGTATCCAAAGCTAATGAAATCAAACATCCCATTGCTAGAGAAGTCCTCAAAAATTTTAAACTAAAAGGGATTGATATCAATTCAATCGCTGATATTCCAGCTGGAACAGGACTTGGGTCATCGAGTTCGTATACTGTAGGCTTAATTCATGTACTTGATTCATACTTAGATAAGAAAACTAATAAAAATGACTTAGCTGAAAGGGCAAGTAATATTGAAGTAAACATTTTAAAAGAACCAATAGGAAAGCAAGACCAATATGCCGCATCATTTGGTGGATTGAACCAATTTAGTTTTGATAAAGATGGTTCAGTAAATATAGAAGCTATAGATCTAAAAAAAGAAACTCTAAAAGAGCTTCAAAATAATTTATTAATGTTCTATACAGGCAAAAATCGCGTTGCTTCTAGCATCTTAAATGATCAAAAAGATCGAACTTTAAATGATGCATTTACTTTCGATGTTCTTTGTAAAATGAGTGACTTAGTTGTTCACGGAAAAAATGCTCTTTTATCAAGTTCATTAAAGGAGTTTGGCTTATTATTAGATGAGACATGGAAGCTAAAAAAATTGCTATCAAAGAGTATCTCCTCTCCATTTTTAGACTCTTTGTATGACGAAGGAATTCAAGCAGGCGCATTAGGGGGGAAAATTTTAGGAGCCGGCGGCGGGGGTTTTATACTATTTTATGCAGAACCAAAGTTTCAAAAACCCCTTAGAAAAGCTATGTCAAAGTTGAAAGAAATAGATTTTATATTTGATTTTGAAGGTTCAAAAATTATTGATATAAACCAATAAGAAAATAATTATTTGATAGAGAGCATGCAATTAAAGATTCTCAAATTTGTGAAGAGTTTATTTAATATTTTAAAAAGAAGAGATTTGTAAATTGATTAAGATTATAAAAAAATTCATGTATCACATAACAAATAAGAAGTCAGTTTATTTGGTTGATTCAGACAATGATTTGGACTTCATTACTTTTAGTATTGAAAAAGAAAAATTATTAGGTATTGATACAGAATTTAGTTGGAGATCTACTTATTTCCCTATTCTTTCTCTTCTTCAAATTGCTACAAAAAATAAGATTTTTTTAATAGATTGCCTGAAATGTAAAAAATTAAAGATACTTAAAAAAATTTTAGAGGATAAGGACAAGTTGATAATATTTCACTCCTCTCGCAATGATACTACTGCTCTATACACAAATTTAAAAATAAAAGTAGAAAATGTTTTTGATATACAAATTGCAGAAAAAAATATTACAGGAGGGGATATAAAAAATTATGGATCGATCATAAAAAAATATTTTGATATTAACTTAAAGAAAACTGAAACTAATTCCAACTGGCTTAAAAGACCCTTTTCTAAAGATCAACTTAGTTATGCTGCCGAGGATGTATCTTTTTTAATTGAAACTCATAAAAAACAGGTAAAAATTCTTAGAAGGCTAAATTTATTAAAATTAACTATTAAAGAATCTAAGAAAGAATCTAATCTAGGAAACCAAGATCTTCATATTTCGAGAATAAAGAAACTAAATAAAATGACAAACTTTGAAAAAGAAATTTTTTATTGGAGAGAAAAATATGCTGAAAAAAATAATATTCCCCCTTCTTTTATCTGCTCTGATAAAAATTTAAAAATTTTGTTAAAAAGAATTAAAAATAAAACTTTTAATAAAGATTTTTGTAATGAAATTTTTAATAAACCTAATTTGGTAGATGATTTTTTTAGAGATATGAAGTTATGATATTTTTTTGGTTTTTTTATTACTCTCTTTTAATATTTATTTGTTATTTATTTACAAAAATATTTAAAAATAAATTTATAAATTTTTTTGTCATTCCATTAATCTTCGGTATTTTTGGATCGATCTGGTTTTCTAATCCTGGGAATCCGCAATTAGCACCGATAATATCAATTCTATTCTTAGAGTCCTCCATAATTGATTCTAATGGTATCCAAAGGTTAATGAGACCAATGATAAGCACAGTTTTTTTTCTAGAAATTTTGAGTCTTCTTTACTTTTTAAAAACAAAAAAAATTTTTAAAAAGAAATAATCTTCGAGGACTTTTTGTCAGTGTCAATTATTCCAATTTTATTTTTACCTTTTATGAGTCCTGCACATTCACCGGGATTAAATACCAAAGAATTATTTATTAGTTCAGATCTAAATCTGTGGGTATGACCATGGAGTATAAAATCTCCTTGATTAGACATTTCTTCATTAATTAAGTCAGGGTGATGTAATATGAAAATTTTTCTTTTATTTACTTTGAGTAGATGGGGTTCTTCAAAAAGTTTACAGTCAAACTTTTTCGATTCTGAAATTAGCCCTTTCTTTTCCAATTGATCATTATTTCCGAAAACTCCAATAAGAGGTGCTTTTAGGGCAGAAAAAGCTTCCAAAGATTTCGGAAGAGTTATGTCCCCTGTATGAATGATTAGAGAGAGATTTACCCTATTAAAAATTTCACAAATCTTAGAGATATTTTTTAAATTATTGTGAGTATCTCCTGTAACGCCAATTAACAAAATTTATTAAGGTTTTTCAAGGATATGAATAGCACAGGCTGTTCCAAGTCCTATGACATGGGTCATTCCTATCTTCGCCCCTTCAACCTGTCTTTTGCCAGCTTCTCCTCTTAGGTGGGAACAAACTTCATATATATTAGCGATACCAGTTGCACCTAATGGGTGCCCTTTGGATAGAAGACCACCAGAAACATTAACCGGGATTTTACCTCCTAATTCAACGTGCCCTTCATCAATCATCGTTCCTGCTTCACCATCTTTACACAAACCTAAATTCTCGTAGTGCAACATTTCAGCTGTTGCAAAACAATCGTGTAATTCAACAAGATTTAGATCTTCAGCACCGAGTTCAGCTTGTTCATATGCATCTTTAACTGCAATTCTCGTGCAAGCATTTACATCAGGCATTACTAAATCTCTATCTGTGAAAGGATCACTGGCAAGAGCTGAAGCTCTGACTTTAATTGCACGCTGCATTCCTAGCTCTTTTGCTTTCTTTTCAGATACTAAGACTGCCGCTGCAGAACCGTCTACATTAACAGAACACATCAATTTCGTATTAGGATATGAAATCATCTCAGCATTCATTACATCGTCCAAAGGAGTTTCAATTTGATACATAGCTTTAGGATTTAAAGTTGAGTGGTG
>MDTG01247649.1_pt1 | contig 17405 bp, 14 predicted proteins | sample 811421 | NCBI WGS metagenome assembly MDTG01 (sample SAMN05326645, study PRJNA326480) | marine metagenome | isolation source: seawater | place: Pacific Ocean: South East | collected 2011
ACGAAAAAATGGACATCGTCAATGGTACTCAAAAATTAAAATTAATTCTATAAAATTATCTGATGCTACTTTAAAATCAGCTCCAAAACCCAAAAAATCCAATACAAACAATAATAAGAAAATCAAAAAAAAATAAAGGAATAGTTTATGGCACATAAAAAGGGCCAAGGAAGCTCCAGAAACGGAAGAGATTCAAACCCAAGTTATCTTGGGTTAAAAGTTGCTGATGGTCAGCTTGTAACAGCTGGGACAATTATTTTAAAGCAAAGAGGAACCAAGTTTCATCCTGGTATAAATGTAAAAAGAGCAAGTGATGATTCTTTATTTGCTACCAGCCATGGATCAGTCAAATTTAAACGAAAAGGGCGAAATAGAAAATTAGTTAACGTAATAAGCTCAAACTAATGTCCAGGAAAAAAATTGCCTTAATTGGTGGTGGTCAAATTGGAGGAAATTTAGCCTTAATTGCAGCCCAAAAAGAGTTAGGTGATATCACAATTTTTGATATACCCCAATCAGATGGAATGATTAAAGGGAAAGCTCTTGATCTAATGCAACTATGTCCGCACGATGGATATGATACAACCATAAAAGGTACTTCTGATTGGTCTGATCTGAAAGATACAGATTTATTTATAATAACAGCTGGAGTTCCTAGAAAACCTGGTATGGATAGAGAAGACCTTCTAGAAATAAACTTAGAAATAATTAAAAGCGTTGCTAAAAATATTAAAGAGCAATCACCCTATTCTTTCGTCATAGTAGTATCTAATCCACTAGACGCAATGGTATATGCATTCTACAAGCAGTCTGGATTTAAAAAAAACCAAGTTGTTGGTATGGCAGGAGCGTTAGATAGTACTCGTTTTAGAACATTTATTGCAATGGAAACTGGTTTATCTGTGCAAGATGTTACATGCATGGTATTAGGAGGTCATGGAGATACTATGGTCCCCATTACGAGATTAGCAGCAATTGGTGGTGTTCCTGTTCATAATCTCATCTCAGAAGATCGCTTGAAAGCCATAGAAGATAGAACTAGGGTTGCTGGAGGTGAAATAGTTAAGCTTTTTGGCAATGGGTCAGCTTACTATGCTCCTGCTCAATCAGCTATTGAAATGGCAGAATCATTTATTAAAGATAAGAAACGGGTCATACCTTGTGCTTCACTATGTAAAGGTGAATTTGGAATAAATGGATTCTTTATTGGAGTACCTACAGTTATTGGTGCGAATGGTGTAGAAAGAATTATTGAATTTGACCTTACTAAAGATGAGAAGAAAGAGTTGAAGAACACTCTAGATGCTGTCAAAAAAACTGTAAAAGAAACCGGCCTTTAATTTTCTTCACGGCTCTTTACAACTTCCCACCAAATTTGATTGAAATTATCAGGACGATTTTTTATTTCGTTCAATATTCCTCTTCAGACCTTCATATTTTGTTCGCTTTACTGCTGATTCCTTAAATATATCTTTAAACTCTGATCTGTTTAATTCCTCCCATTCTATATTGGAAAAGTTTTTTATTTTATCTCTTGCCTCAAACGATTTTTGCTCTGAAACTTGTGAAAACTTTATATTCCAGGGACATACTTCCTGACATACATCGCAACCATAAATCCATCCATCAAGTTCTTTATCTTGCTCTGAAAAATCACCTCTTTTCTCGATATTTAAGTAAGAAATACATTTTCGAGAATCCAACAGGTACTCTGTTAGTGCCTGGGTTGGACAAGAATCAATACATGCAGTACAAGTACCACATAAATCGTCATCAAAAAATAAATCATATTCCAATTCTATATCTAAGATTATTTCTCCTAAAAACACCCAACTACCATATTCCTTAGTTATTAAGTTCGTATGTTTACCTATCCAACCTAAACCAGATTTTTGAGCCCAAACTTTTTCCATTACTGGAGATGTATCAACACAAACAACCGCTTTTATATCCATGTCAATTGCTTTAATCCAATTTAACAGATTGAATAATTTATCTTTGAGCACCGAGTGATAATCATCTCCCCATGCATAATTACTAAACTTATAATCTGATTTTATACCTTTTTGACCTGATCCTGTATAATAATTCATTGCCACAGATATTATTGACTTAGCTTCCTTAAAGTATTTAAAGATGTTACCTCTCTCTTCTTTCCTCTTACTCATCCACTCCATTGAACCATTTTTATTATTAGCTAACCAGATAAATAATTTTTCCTTTTCTTCAGGAGTTGGGTTAGCTTTAGAAATGCCCACTTTACTAAAACCTAATTTTAAAGCTTTTTGCTTTACTTTTTGTGAGTTTAACTTCATTTATAAACTATACCTGCTCTTTTACATTACATTAAATTTATATTGATTAGGATCTTATAATAATTAATTTAATTTTTTAATTTTAGAGACGCAATGTAATCATTTTTAAAGGAAAATTTAATGAAAATACTTGTTATTGGTGGAGCAGGATATGTTGGCGCTCATACGGTAATTAAATTGTTAGATTCTGGGCATTCCGTGATTGTCTTTGATAATTTTTCTACAGGACAAATTTTAAACGTAGACTCAAGAGCTATAGTTCATAAAGGGGATATTTTATCTAAAACTGATCTAAAAACAGTGTTTCAAAATAATAGGATAGAAGCTGTTATTCATCTTTGTGCCTTAAAAGATCCTGGAGAATCAATGATAAATCCGTTAATCTACTCTAAGGTGAATATAATAGGAACTTTAAATGTTCTTGATGTAATGTTAAGGAACAAAGTTTCAAATTTTATTTTTTCTTCTTCAAGTGCAGTATATGGAGAACCAAAAAGTGAATATATAAGCGAGGATCAAGCATTATCACCTGTAAGCTATTATGGTTTCACTAAGCTTGAAATCGAAAGAGTTTTAAATTGGTATTCAAAGATAACAAACTTAAATTTTATCTCATTGCGATATTTCAATGCCGCTGGATACGACATAAATAATCGTGTCAAATTACCAGAGAAAAAGTCAACAAATTTAATTCCTAAAATCATGAATGTAATTAAAGGAGAGGAGAAAACGTTGAAAATTTTTGGTTCTGACTACAATACTAAGGATGGGACCTGCATTCGGGATTACATTCATGTAAATGATTTGGCGAATGCGCATGCAGAATCATTACACTACTTAAAAAGGAGAGAACCTCCTTTACTTTTAAATTTAGCTACTGGAATAGGATATAGCGTTTTAGATGTTGTAAAAAAATTTGAAAAATTATCATCTTTAAAGATTAATTACGAATTTGTTGAGAAAAGATTTGGAGATCCAAGTATAGTTGTATCAAAAACCAAATATAAACCCTTTCCAATAGATTGGAGGCCTTTACATTCCGACCTAGAAACGATAATAAAATCTGTTTTAAAGGTTCATGATATTTGAAAAACATTTAAATAAAAAAAGGTACTTTTATTTATTTATAACTTGTCTACTAAAGTATTATACAATAATTTATTAATCGAAAAATTTTTATATCACAACGGTAGAAGGTAAAACAATGAAGAAATTAGTAAATTTCATATTCTTTATATCAATCGGTCTTACTTCAACTTTATTTTCGCAAGAAGCAGATCCTATTGAAGCAGCTAGGCAAGCAAAACTTGCAGCAGAAAAGGCCGCAGCAGAGGCTGAAGCAGCCACTGGCGCTGCTATAGAAGCTGCAGCTGCAAAAGCCGCAGCTGCTGCTCGCGAAAAAGTTATTGCAGATAGAAAAGCTGAAGAAGAGAGAAAGCGTCTAGAAAAAGAAGCGGCAGAAGCTGCCGAAGTTGATGCAGCTGCTGAAGCTGCGGCACTTGAAGCTAGAAGAAAATTAGCTGCAGAGCTTGGATTAGAATTAGAAGAAGTTTCAGATAGTTCTGTAACAGCTGAATTGGAGCTCAACTCCTCCGCTGAATCTCCAGAAGAAGGTACAACATCTTCTAGTCCGCTAAATGGATTTAACTTTGGCGTTGCTTCCAGCATTGGTCTAGCTTCTGGAGAATCTTTTTCTAATACTCCCGTTGGAGCAACAGTTGTAATCTCTACTCCCTACGGTTTTGTAGCAGGTCCCTTAAATTTAACTATTTCATTAGCGGGTGGATATTATACAGGTAAATACGATGGGTATGATTTTAATCCAACCTTTTTTGGTTTAGGTGCTAATGCAGTTATTTCAGAATTAATTTTTTCTGAAACTCAAGTTGGAGTTGTTGGTTCTGGCTTAGGTGTTAGGCAATTCGCTGGAGTGACACTTGAAAGACTGATGAAAAGATCTTTTAATCTACCTTTTAATTTATTAATCGGAGGAGAGGGATTTATTAGCACAAATGTTTCTGGTGGAGAAAATACTTCTGGTTGGGGTGGTCTAGGTGTTAGACTAGATATTAATCTATAAAAATTAAAATTATTCAACTAAAAAGCGGCTGCATAAACAGTCGCTTTTTTTTTAAGCAAAGTTGTCATATTCCATTATAATACCCGTACATAATGAAGAGGATTCTATACCTACTCTTCTAAAAGAGCTTAAGAAATTCTCAACTGAAAATCAAATTATAATTATAAATGATGGTAGTAATGATTCCACTGAATATTTTTTAAAAGAGAGTTCATTCATCAATTTAATAAATTTCAAATTTAATAAAGGTAAGGGCGAAGCAATAAAAGCGGGTTTAAATTTTGCAAAAAATGAAAAAGTTATTATTTTTGATGGAGATCTTGAAATTGATACAAATCAGATAACTGAATTCATGGTTCTGGATAAGGATTCTAATATTAATTTTGTTTTAGGTTACCGATTTATCAAGATAGACCAATTCCAATCAGTATGGAATCTTGGTAATTTTGTATTGAATAAGCTATTTAATTATTTTAATAAATCTAATATATCAGATGCATTATGCTGTGCAAAATCATTTTACAAAAGTGATATTAAATTGGATTATATTAAGTCCAAAAGATTTGATATTGATGTTGAAATTTCAATGGAATTGTTAAAAAAGACGAGGCACTACAAAAGTATACATGTAAAGTACAAAAGACGGAATATTGACCAAGGAAAAAAATTAAAACTAGTTGATGGATGGAGCATATTAAGAAGGATTATCTTTTAATAGGAAAAAGTTATATTCTAAATTTTAATGGAATATACATGTTAAAACCTATATTATATGATGAAAGAACTTTACCGTTATTAAGCTTACTAAACTCTAAATTTAAATTTGATGAGAAAGTTTTTTTAGACCAAAAAGTAATATCAACTGCAATGAAATTAGTCTTATCAACCTCTCCTCTAGGGAACTTACCTATGTTATGATCTGAATAAGGTTCATATGGCCGATTTAAAATACTCTCCTCACCAACATATCGATTACCAATGTAAAGACTTGAGATCAAATTTTTAAAGTTAAAGATCCTCACACCAAAGTTGTATTCATATCCATCACTACCGTATTTCCACCCAATTGGTTTACCTCTTTGAATAAGGTTGTTAGCACCCAAACGATGACGAAAGGTAGATGTACCTACCTTAATATATTTAAATACAATATTTATATTTTTGAAAGAGTCAGCAACTAAGTTGTAGGATATCCTTATAGCCTGAGCTGTACCATTTTCTTTACCTTTTATATTCTCTTCTTTATCGAAGATTAACTCATCCCATGTAAGATTAGTGGACACTCTAAATTTATTACTAAAAATCATGTCTGATGACAATTGCCATAATCCATTAGCTGAGCCTTCACCATTAATATTTAATCTATCATTTAATTCAACCTCTAGGTGCGTAGAGATAGGATTTAAGTATCCAAAATCTAAGGGTCTATTGAATCCTGAGTAGGTTACGATCTCTGATATAGAAAATAGAATAGAGCTATTATTTGAATATTCTATCCCTTTTCCAACTAAAAAACGGTTAACTCCATTATCTACTGTCTCTAAAAAACTATGAATATATTTAACTCTAATTTTTCCATAATCGGAACCAAACATTATATAATCATATGATGGAGAATTTTGATTTAAGGTTATATTAATATCATTCGAGGCTCCCCAGGATTCTCTTCCTCTTCCAATTTGTGCAAAAAACCATTTATTTTGATATCCAATCCCTGACAAATCTGTCTCTCCTGAATTAAGACCTACCCTAGTAATATCTCTAGGTATACCTGTATACCTTTCAAATTGATTGGGATTATTAACTATTCTTGAATATAGATAACCATAAAAGTTTTTTTGATAAACGAACCTGGAGAAACCATATAATGCTATTGATTCATTTTTATTATAAAGACCAAATCTCATATAAATATTAAGAGAATCGTCTATTATTTTATAATCTTTAATATCCTGAAATCTAATTGTAGAAAAAGAACTTCGTTTATTCCAATTTTTCCCTAGGTCATAATAATCGTTATGTATTTTATTTTCATAAAATTCATTAGGAAAATCTTGTGAATAAATAAAAACCAATAGGAAAAGGAAAACTTTAAAATTTCTTTTTAAAATAATTTTATGCTTCTGCTTTGAATTGGATTGTTGATATTGATTGATTTGTGTTGATAGACTTAAAGTCTCTTGGTTGGTATGTTGGTAATATTTCTTTCAGAATCTCTTGAATTCCATCTTGATCCATATCATCAGAATAACTTTCTAATTTTGAGGTATAATACTTTAATCTAGTCCAAGAAACAATAGTTTGATTATTATCTAAAATCATGATTTTTTTATTTTTTGTTGAAACTTTTACTTCATCACGACTTCGTAATTCCTCATATAATTTCTCTCCCGGTCTTAATCCAGTATACACAATTGGTATATCAATTTCTGGCTCTAGACCTGATAGTTTAATAAGGTCTCTTGCCATAGCATCAATTTTTATTGGCTTACCCATTTCTAATAAAAATATATTACCTTGAGTTCCTATAGCCCCTGCCTCTAAAATCAATTGAGCAGCTTCTGGAATAGACATAAAGTATCTGGTCATTTCCGGGTGAGTTATTGTTATTGGTCCCCCATTTTTTATTTGATTTTCAAATGTAGGTATTACACTACCCGAACTTCCGAGCACATTTCCAAATCGGACAGCACAAAAGACTGTTTTTGATACTTTACTTTTTGATTGAATTAACTTTTCTGCTAATCTTTTAGTTGCGCCCATCACATTAACAGGATTAACAGCCTTATCTGTCGATACGAGTACAAACTTTTCACAATTAAATTTACTTGATATTTCAATAATATTTTGAGTTCCTATTATATTAGTTTTTACAGCGTGCCAGGGATGAAGCTCTTGTATAGGAACATGCTTGTAAGCAGCTGCATGAAAAACAATTTGGGGCCGATTTTCTGTAAAGATTTTCTCCAGTTGCTTTTTATACAAAACATTGACTAGAACTGGTTTTATAATCGTTCTGCTTCTTATTTTTAACTGCTCCTGATTTAACTTAAATATGCTTTCCTCATTGAAATCAATACAAATTATTTCGGCAGGATTATATACAAGACATTGTCTAATTAATTCTGAGCCTATTGATCCTCCAGCACCTGAAATTAAAATTCTTTTTCTACTTAAAAATTTATTCACAGAATTTTTATCAAGATGAATTTCAGGTCGTCCCAATAAGTCCAAATATGATACAGATCTGGCATTATCTATGGAAATCTTTTCATTCATCATCTCTGATAAAGAGGGTATAGTTTTAAATAATTTTTTTGTTTTTTTACATTCATTTAAAATAGACCTAATTTGTTCGCTGGTAGCAGAAGTTGTGGTTATTAAAATTTCATCAAATTGATTTTTGAATTTTTCTAAATCTTTAACCTTTCCTAATACCTTATATCCATGTATTTTTCTCTTTATACGGTTTGGATTGTCATCAACAAAACCAATTATTTTATATCCTGAACTTTTTGTATTTACAACTTCTCGTGCTATTTTTTCTCCAGTAAACCCAGCTCCAACTAGAATTAACCTCTTTTCAAAATCCTTTTCTTTTGCGGTATAATTATGATTTAATTGAATGAAAAATATTCTAATGGATATCCTAGATATTCCGATGAGCAACGTATTCAATAAAAAGTAAATTAATAATACTGATATTGGAACAATATTTCCTGCGTAATAAAAAAATAAAATTGTAAAACTTAAGACGAATGCATATGCTGAGAGTTTGATCAACAATATCAAATCAAATAAACTAATATATCTCCAGATTGAATCATAAAATTCTGAAAAATTGAATAAAACAAGCTGAGAGATAATTATAATCGGCATCCATGTGAACATTATAGAGTACCATTCTACTGGTATATTGAGGTCGAATCTCAATAGAAATGAGAAATACAAAGAAAAACCTGCTACAGAAGAGTCAAATATTGATAAAAAAAGTCTTCTATGCCTTGAATAAAAATCGTACATATATAAATTAGCTATTTGAAATAAATTATTGGGAGCAATCTATTAAAACTATTATAAATTGTAAATAAAATAATAAATTGTTTATCTCTATCCTAAAAGATTGATTTAATTATATTAATTATAAAATCTTGTTCTTCCTCCTTTAAATTAGATCCGGAAGGCAAACAAATACCTCTTTCAAATAAAAATTTTGAATTATCCTTATTTGGCCGCGTTATATATCTAAAATTTTTGTAAAGTGGTTGTAAATGCATAGGCTTCCATACAGGTCTAGATTCAATATTTTCTCTCTCAAGGGCATTTATAATTTTATCTCGATATTTATTTCCTTTTTTTGAATTAATTCTAAAAACGGTAAGCCAATGATTTGACTTAGAAATTTTTTTTCCTTTTATAAATTTAATATTCTCAAGATCTTTAAATGCTTCCTTATATTTGCAAAATATTTTTCTTCTCATTTTAACAAAATCTTTTATTTTACTTAATTGCCCACGACCAATTGAAGCTAAGATATTGCTCATTCTATAGTTATATCCTACTTCCTTGTGTTCGTAATGCAGAAAGTTTTCTCTACCCTGATTAGATAAGAATTTTGCTTTTTCAACATAATTTTCATTATCAGAGACTAACATCCCTCCACCTGAGGTTGTTATAATTTTGTTTCCATTAAAAGAAAGAATACTAATATCTCCAAAACTTCCACATTTTTTATCATTATATACAGATCCTAACGCCTCTGCCGAATCCTCAATTAGAAAAACACCATACTTATTACATAAATACTTAATATTTTCGTAATCACAGCTTTGGCCATACAAGTCTACAGCAATTAAAAATTTCGGCTTATACTTTTTAATTGTAGCTTCTAGTAATTCTATATCTAAAACCCAATCACCTAAATTTACATCTATAAAGATTGGGGTAGCATTTTCATAAACAACTGGATTAACACTTGCAACAAATGTTAAACTAGGGCAAAGAACAATATCACCTTTTTTAATCCCTAAAACTTTTAAAGCTAAATGAATAGCGGCCGTTCCAGATGAAAGTGCACAGCTTCCCGCTACATTTATATAATCAGCAACCTCTTTTTCAAAATGCTTAACCTGCGGGCCTAAGGGCGCAATCCAGTTTGAATCGAAAGCTTCATTTAAAAGTTTTTTTTCTACGTTACCAACATACGGGGGTGATAAAAAGATTCTTTTTCTCATTTTTATTATAATTTTGAAATAGAATGCTTACCCATTAAAAAAAGGCATTGGTTCATCCTGATCATTATTTATCCCTTCTCTTTTTAAAACTTTCCAAATTGTAATTGCTAGTATTTTTATATCAAGGAAAAAGGTTTTATTATCAACATACCATAAATCCAACTCAAATTTCTTTTCCCAAGATATTGTATTTCGACCATTAATTTGGGCCCAACCAGTTATTCCTGGCCTTACATTATGCCTTCTAAGTTGCTCTTTTGAATAATATTTCAAATAATCTTCTAATAATGGCCTAGGTCCAACCAAACTCATATCTCCTTTAATTACATTATAAAAGCTTGGTATCTCATCAAGGCTAGTTCTTCTTAAGAAAGATCCTAAACCAGTTAATCTTTTTTTATCAGATAATAATTTTCCTTTTTTATCTTTACTATTATTCATTGAGCGGAACTTAAACAACTTAAAAGAAACATTATTTTTCCCTGGTCGTTTTTGATAAAAGAGCACCGGAGATCCCATTGAAAAATAAATTAATATTATCAAAATAAATATAACTGGAGATAAAGCGATTAAAATTAAAACAGATATTAATATATCAAAGAATCTCATTTTAATTAATACCTTCAATAAACTTAACAAAACTATCACTTAATATACTTCTATCAAACTTTTTTTTTGATAGTGCCATTCCATTTGCACTCATTTCATTAAGTAGATGAGGTTTTAATTTTAAATAAATTAACGCATCTGCAAAAGCTTTAGGGTTATCAGGATCAACAACAAGACCACAATTATTTCGTCTAATTATGTCTGCAATCCACCCAGGATAATTATTTAAAACAGGTAGACCCAAAGAAATATAATCAAAAAATTTGTTTGGTGATGTACCATAATAAAATTCTGGAATATTCTTTAAGGTCATTAAACCAACACTCACGTTATCGTTTAAATATTTAAACAACTTTTTTTTAGACAAAGGCTCTAGAAATATACAGTTTTCAATATTTTCTCTTTCAGCTCTTTTTTGCAAAGACTCTTTAACTGCGCCATCTCCAATAAAGTGAATTTCAATATCAGACTCATTCAAGTTTTGAATAATTTTTGCAGCATCTAAAATAATATTTAGGCCATTTGCAAATCCATGCGCACCAGTGAATGTAGCAATGAATTTATTTCTACTTTGAAAATTATTTTTTTTTTTAATTAAATTATTATCACAACCATTAGGGATCATGACTATGTTTTTATTTGGTACTTTTTTTCTAATTCCCGAAACTATTCCCGGCGCGAGTCCAATAATGCCATCTGCACTTTTGTAAGAAACCGTTTCTAGAAAATCCATCAATTTTAATATGATTGGATTCTTAATTACCCCCATTGCTTTTGGTAACTCAGGCCATAAATCCCTCACTTCAAAAACAAACTTTTTATTTTTTAGATATTTTGCAAAAATACCAGGTATTCCGGCAGTTAGGGGAGTGGATGTTGCAAAAATAATATCATAGTCACGGTAGATAGCTATCTTTATACCTCTAAATGAAAACGCCAGAAATGATATTATCCTTGAAAAATAATTATCCTTATTTGAATAATCAATTTTCAACTCGATTACATTGATACCATCAACTTTACCTTCTCTTTTCCCATTTATAAATTTACCTTTTAATCCACTAGAGGCTATCCAATAACTGCCACAAACCATAGACACTGAATGTCCTCTATTTATTAACCTTTTTGCAAATGAATATGACCTTGTACCGGTTGAGCCTTTTGGGGTGGAGAAATGCTGATGAAAATATAAGATTTTCATTTATCAAAAAATAGTTTTGTTTCGATTACACCTGGATGTTCTACATCTATTTCTAAGCAAGGTGTGTTCGATTTTTCCATATAATAAATTGACTCACCTTTTTCTTTTAGTTTGAAAGACATATTTAAATCTGAATTAGCCTCTAATCTTAAACCATCTGTAAATAAAATATTTTGATCTAAAGTCCAGTTCCCAACATTTAAAATCCAACGTATCGTACACTTTTTAAATTTACCATTTACAGTGTCAATTATCTTCCATCCACCATTGATTTTCAATATCTTCCTTTGATGAATATGTTTTAATTTGTTATGATATGCAGCACAGGCAAAGACTCTAGATCTATCAAACCTAACATAATCTAAATTTATCCAATCTCCAAATAAAAACCTTCTCAATCTTGGCATTTGATTTTTTTTATCAAATTGCACTGTGCTGTGCCCCTCTGTTCCAGAATATTTATCTAAATCTATACTATTTAGAGCATAACTATAAGAACCTGAATCTTTTATCCAATTAATTCCATTTTGCCAAATATCAAGATGCATGACATCTGAGTGAGAGGGTCTAAATTTAAATTTGGGTACTCTTAAAAATGCAGTTCCATGTTTACGAACTAATTTAATTAACCCCCCATCTTTAGAGTAGATATTTTCAGATTTAATGGTTTTCTTGATTTTGTGTTTAATATCAAATAATTCTATTAGACAATGATTAGATTTGAAATTATCATAGGATTCTCGTTTGAAAATTGCTGTTGCTAAAGATAATGTTGGTCTCAGATCAGAATATTCTTTCATATCAAAATTAAATAAATATGTGCCATCATTTCCTCCAAAATTAGGACCTCTTCCAGTTAAAGGATCTATAATGAGAGTAAACCATTTTATAGCAGAAATAACCCTAGAACTAAATTGATCAGAAAATGGCTTTAATTTCAGCCTTGCTCTTAGAAGTTCTGTGATTGATAATAAGTCAAGAACCATCCTGTGATAATTAACAGAATATTGAGAAAAAGATCCATCTGGCAATATCAAGTTTTTTACTCTATCTTCAATATAGCTCTTTCCCTTTTTACTAATTTTTAAAAATTTGTTTTTACCAGAATTTTTCCAGAGAATATTTGCAGTTAAATAAATAGATATTGCTTCGGATAAACCATGATTGTTATCTTGGGATCTTGCATAAAAATATGTTGGATAGATTCTATTCAAATGAATTTTTAATAACTTTATTAAGTCTTTTTTAAAATTAATTTCAAATAATATTTCAGTTGCAAGAATAAGGTTAATTGTTCTAATGGAGCTTTCTTGTCCACATTTCCAATTGATACCAACATATGGTGGATTGCTTCTCATCCAATCTTCTAATAACAAGTTAATATGATTTAAATATTTTTTATGCTTAGTTATACGATAAGCCAAAGCAAGATTTCCAATCCAGTTGAAGCGAGATAACTCCCATATATTTTTTATGTCTCCAAATTCGCTACTAAAATCATTTATTTCTGACCAATGTTTTTTTTGATTATAACTTAAATCATTGAACGGATTTTTGGACCACTGAACCTTTTTTTCTTTGAATTTTATTAAATGTTTAGAATAAAAGTAAAATTGAAAGTTTAATATTTTGGATGCATAATTTAAAATCTGCTTTTCTCTTTCAAACTTAACTAAGATTAAACTGCTGGATGATTTAAAAAAATTTGTTAAACCTAAATTTTTAATATTGGGGAAAATTAGTTTAGCAACTATTGGCCTTGAAATCAATTTATAGATAACATAAGAGCAGAAATTATGAAATCCAATTTTATTTATTGTTGTCAGAAATGTTAAAAATCTATTCAGCTTAAGCTCAATATATGTTTAATGATACGTTCGCCTGATTTCCCATCCCACAACTCTGGGATTTGAGACTTTTTCCAATTATTTAAAAATAATTTATCTAAGGCATAACTTATATTTTTTGCATTTGTTCCTATCAACTCATTACTTCCTATTTTAACTGTTTCTGGTCTCTCTGTTGTATCTCTTAGAGTAATACAAGGAATATTCATAACAGTTGTTTCTTCAGTTATTCCACCTGAATCAGTTATTACGGCCATTGAATTTTTAACTAAATAATTAAATTCTAAATAACCGAGAGGATCAATCATAAATAAATTGTTATATTTAATGTTAATTGATTTAAGCACCTTTTTAGTTCTTGGATGAATAGGAAAAATAATTTTTTTTCCCCGTGAATATTTCAAAATACAATCTAGATATTTTTCTAAGATAGCTTTGTCATCAACATTTGATGGTCTATGTAAAGTCATAACAATATAGTTTTTTTTTCTTAGTTTCAAACTATTCCAAATATCAGGGACTTTAAAATTTTTCTCATGTTTCATCAATGTATCAATCATTGTGTTACCAACTAAAAATATATTCCTTTTAGATACACCTTCATTTATTAAATTTTGGTTTGCTGTTGTAGTAGTGGTAAAGAATATATCTGCAATACTATCTGTAATTTTTCTATTTATCTCTTCAGGCATTTTCATATCTCCTGATCTTATTCCACCTTCGACATGAGCTACTTTGATATTTGCTTTTTTTGCAACTATTGCACATGCCATTGTTGAAGTTACATCGCCAAAAACTATGCTAAAGCTCGGTTTTACTCCTTTTAATAGTTTATCATATTCTAACATAATCTTTGCTGTTTGTTCAGTGGGTGTTCCACTTCCAGCCCGAAAATTATAATGCGGCTCAGGAATGTTTAATTGTCTAAAAAATTGACCACTCATTTTATCATTGTAGTGCTGTCCCGTATGAATTAATCGATATGAGATTTTATCAGGATACAAATTATCTATTGCATCAATTATTGGGGAGATTTTCATAAAATTTGGTCTTGCCCCTCCTATTAAATCAATATTTATTTTCATATTTCAATCCATCTCTTTGATTTTAAAGAATCAATTACTGAAATAGTGGCTTTTGAGACATTATAAATCTCATTAAATCTAATAAGAGGTTTTCCTCCATTTTTGATAAAATCTATGTACTTTTTAAATTGTTCAGAGTGGCCCTTGTCCAACTTGGTCTTTAATGTTTTAGAGTATTTAGAACTAAAGACTGTTGTTTTTTGAAAATTGTCAAGAATCCATGTTTGCTTATCATGAAAAACCTCAACCCTTTCTTTTGAATACTTAATGGATCCATTGGAAAAATAATTAATAACTGCATTTGATCCATTAAAAAATTTCAATAAAATACTTACATTATCTGAATTTAGATGAGTTTGTTTACCTAAACTACTAGCACATACAGAGGATACTAATGAACCTGTTAAGAACACACATAAATCAATCATGTGACAGGCTTCTCCAATGATACGACCTCCACCAATATTCATATCATGAACCCAGTGAGAACTGTCGATATATCCAGCATTCATATTTACTGTGATGTTTAAATTATTACAACTTTTGCCTAATTCTTTTTTTATTTTAATAGAATGAGCAGAAAACCGACGGTTAAAACCAACAAAAATATTTTTCTTATACTTTTTATAAACTTTATTTATTTTATCTAGCTCTACTTGGTTTAAAGCAAGTGGTTTTTCTACGAAAACATTCTTTTCAGATTTTAAAGCTTCAATAGTTAACTTAGAATGAGAATCATGTCTGGTCATAATAAGGATACTTGCAACTTTCTTATCATCTAAAATATTTTTCATATCAGTAGTGTTGTATCTTATACCATATTTCCTTGCGCTTTGATTACTACTAATTCCATGATTACTTGATATGTACTTTATATCTGCTCCTAAACTATTTAATATTGGTAAAGCTGTCATCTTTACATAATTACCAGCTCCAATAATGCCAAAAGCTGCAGTTTTTCTTTTATCATTTACTTCACTGATTTGAACAATATTTTTATTCACAGTGCTTTTATTTTTTGATCCATAGATCAAAATTGAGGCTAATGAATCAGAATTATTTATATTGTCATAAATTTCTTTATAATTATTCAAACTCGTTCTTTTAGTAATTAAATTTTCAAAAATGAGCTTTTTTTCTGAAATTGCATCTAAAATAGATTTAAAATTTCTTTTTTGAGTCCACCGAACAAACGGAAGAGGATAATCTATACCCTCTTTCTCGTAAGATGAATCATATCTTCCAGGTCCGTAACTGCATGAAACTTTGAATGTGAGCTCTTTTTTATAAAAGTCAGCTCTCTTTAAATTCATACCAACAACGCCAATCAGACAAATCCTTCCCCTCTTTCGGCTCATTTCCGCAGCTTGTGAAATGACTTGATTTGACTTTGTTGATGCTGCAATAATCACTCCGTCAGCTCCTATATTATCAGTTTTTGATAAAACAAAATCTGTAAATTTTTGTTCATTTGAACTAAAATTTTCAAATCCTAATTTTTTTGCAATTTTACATTTTTCTTGATCAACATCTAAACCAATGACGCGGCATCCATTTGCACGTAATATTTGACATGTAATTAAACCGATTAAGCCAAGTCCAACCACAACGAAAGTCTCTCCAAAGGTTGGTTCAGTCAGTCTGACTCCTTGCAGAGCAACAGAGGATATTACAGTGAATACTGCATCCTCATCATTTACGTTTTCGGGAACTTTTACAACCAAATTTTTTGATACATTTACTATTTCTGCATGCGGACCATTTGATATTACTCTATCACCAATAGAAAATTGCGAGACGTTTTCCCCAATATCAATTATTTCTCCAATATTACAATAACCCAAGGGTATAAGGTCATCTAATTTATTTGAAATTGCACTTATTGTATTTTTAAGACCATCTGTTTTTAATTTTCGTATGACTTTTTCTACTTTTTCCGGTTGATTTAAAGCTTTTTTAAAAATGTTAGCCCTCCCAAATTCGACTAACATTCTTTCAGTGCCAATAGAAACTAGACTATGAGTAGTCTTAATTAGGACGCAGCCAGTATTTACTATTGGAGCGGGGACATCCTCTAAAAATGTTTCTCCAGATTTTAGAGATTGTAAGATTTGTTTCATTAGTTAATAGACCATGGAAATTGTTTTAACCAGCTTTGAATAGATAATAAACTCAATATGTTATAATTATAGCTGACATCTCCCTGTTTATTTTTATTTAAAATTTCTGAAATTGTCTTATGGTTAAAAATATTATCCTCTTTAATTTTCTTTTCATTTAAATATTTTTGAATAATAAATTTAAAATCAGATTCTAATAAATCATCTAAAGGAGCTCCAAAGCCAGTTTTTGACCTATAAATAACATCATCAGGTAAATATTTTTCCGCTACTTTTTTTAAAATATATTTGGATATACCTTTTCTTATTTTAAAGTTTTGAGGAATATGTGTAGTTAATTCTACTAAATCATTATCTAAATATGGGACTCTTGCCTCAACTCCATGTAGCATTGACAATTTATCTGTGTAATTTAAATTATGATCAATTAAAAAAGTTTTTTGTTCAAGCATTAATAACTTATCAATCAATTGGGAGTTAGTTTTACTCGATAAAATATTCAATCCATAATTATATGGATCATAGTTTTTTACTTCATTATAAACTTTATTTGAGAATATTTTAGATATTGTCAGCTCATTTGGAAGCCAGTTAAAATACCCCATTAATTGCTGATTTGAACCTTTATCCCAGTCTCGTGTAAGTTTTTTCATCCTTCGAAATATATAATTTTTAGATGAAAAAGAATGGATCGTTTTTGATATAATTGACAATATTGGTCTAGGAAGTAAATTAATCTTATCATTAAAGACAGCCGCCATATGTCTGCGATAACCAGAGAATATGTCATCACCACCAGCTCCCCCAATTAAAACTTTAATACCCATCAATTTTGCCTGTTTTGATATTTTGGATACATTTATCGGAGCTAAATCAGCTTGAGGCTCGTCTAGATGCCATATCATTTTATCAAA